>Ga0187892_10010120_pt1 | contig 12087 bp, 7 predicted proteins | sample MA1701073metaG_FD_139345 | JGI IMG/M metagenome (GOLD analysis project Ga0187892, IMG submission 139345) | Bio-ooze microbial communities from a basaltic lava cave in the Kipuka Kanohina Cave System on the Island of Hawaii, USA - MA170107-3 metaG ...
CGCTCCGCGCATCGGCCCACCACGGGTGGAACGCGCCACTCGCGTCGGCGGCGAGACCCATGTAGTCGCCGCCATTGCCCCACCGCGACGCCGCGGAAATCAGCGAGATGCGCATCGAGTCCGGTTGCGGCCGCCAGTTCGACACCTGATACCGCACGTTGCCGTCGCCGTGCGGATCGCCGGCCTGCTCGGAAACGGCGGTCGCCGGGAGCCACGTGCGGCCGCCATCGAGCGAGGCCGTGATGAACTGGCGGTAACTCCGGCCATCGTTCTGCCCGCGTGTGTCGAACCAGGAGATCGCGACCACGCCGGAATCGTTCACGGCCACGGCCGGCTGGTACTGATCGGCACTGGCCGGCACATTCGGATCGACGAGTCGAGGCTCGCTCCACGTCTGACCGCGATCCGCGGAGACGCGGAACAACAGGCGCGAGCGATCCGTCTGCTGGTCCGACCACACCGCGTACACGCGGTCGAATCGGCCATCCACGGCGAATTGCGGGAATCCGCCGAGGCGGACGCGGCTTCGCCGGCCGTGCAGCGTGCCGATGCGGCGCGGCGTCGAGAACGAGATGGCGCCGTCGTTCGACGTCACGAACCAGATCGACTGCTCGTACCGCTCCGCGACGCGCCGCTCCGGCAGAAACTCGAAGTCGACGTACGGCACGAACAGTGTGCCATCGCTGAAAACGCCCAGATTCACGACGTTGATGCCGAGCACACCGCCGCCGTTCGCGGCTTCCACGGGGCCGGTCCACGTCTGCCCATCGTCCGCCGAGCGGAACACGCCGACACGGTAGACCGGGTACCCGTACAGCACGCCAATGTAGGCGCGTCCGGCGAAATGGCCCTTCGTGTGATCGACTGCGAGCTGCGGATGATCCCACGAGTAGTGGAGATCGATGGCATCGCTCCAGGTCACGCCGCCGTCCGCCGAGCGGTACGTGTGCATGCCGCCGCGTGTGCGTCCGGTTTCGTCACGGACCATGGCGAGCGTCACGAACAGCGCAGTACCCTGCGGTGTGAACGCGACCTGCGGGTCTGCGCCGCCCCATTGTACCTGTTCCGGGAACTGCGCGACGTGCCAGGTGTGTCCGCCGTCGCGCGTGGCCCAGGTCCGCGTGGCAAAACCGCCCTCGGGCCGCGTCATCGTGATGGCGCCGCCCACGAGTGTGCGTCGGTCGCGCGGGTGCGCCGCCAGCATAAGCTCGACGTGAGCGCCATCGTGATCGCGGCTCACGCGCACGTTCGGACCAACCACCAGCCTCGCGCTCTCCTGCGCACCCAGCGGCCCCGACCCGATCGCCAGGAGCAATGACCACCAGCGGCGGCTCGCCACGGCGCGCCCGACACGCGACTCGAAGTTCCGGAGCATGAATCCCTTCGCTGTGGGAGTTGCCCTGTGCATGCGTATGCCAGCCACTCAGCCGGCCGAGCCGGCCGTGCGCCGGTTCGCGGCTTCTTCCGTCTCGCCCACGTAGCGCACGTGCGTCGTGACCGCGCCAAGAATGATTAGTCCGGTCAGCCGCAGCACGGGAGCATCCGCGGGTGGCGGCTCCGGAGCGGGCGTTCCTTCGACGCAGGCGCCGGCGATGGACGTGCCGGCCCATTCCACGCGCATTGAGGGCGGCACGATGATCTCGAGGCCGCCAAGAATCACGTACAGCTCCAGCTCCATGACATCGCCCGGCAGGCGGGCTTCGCGCAGATCCAGTGTTCCGGCCCCCACGATCACGGTCACCGTCGTGTGCCGGGCCGGGATCCACGCCCGGCCGCGATCCAGGCTCCTGAACACGGCGAACAGGTGCGTTGGCTCGGTAGTGGTGGCCACAGCGGCGGCGGGCGTGACCGGCATTGGGGGCGCGGCCCTGGCGGGCGCGTCTGGCCGTGGCGATGGGGCCGGTACGGCAAGCGCCCCCGACGATGCCGGCGAATGACGCCGCTTCCGCAATTCTTCCAGCGTTACGCGCGTGAAGCCGCGACGCTCGAGCGCCCTTCGGAACTCCGGCTGGGCGAACAGCACGCGCCATGCCGGATTCGTCGGCATGAACACGACCATGGCCGCGCCCTTCTGCACGAGCGCTTCGAAATGCCGAGCCGCCGCGTCCATCTCGCCCAGCGCGTAATGCAGCAGCAGGAAGTCGGCATCGAGCTTCATGTGCGGGTTGCGTCGCTGTCGCTCGTCCAGCAGTTCCAGCGCGCGCCGTGTTTCCTCGAGATGGCCGAGCCGTGACGCAACGAAGCCGCGCGAAGCCAGACTCTTGTACGGATCGCCCGTCAGCTCATACACACGCGCGAACAGCGCCGCGGCCTCGCCGTAGCGGCGTTGCATCATCCAGATCCAGCCCTTGGACTCGAGCGCAGCGCGAAATCCGGGGTCGATCTCGACGGCGCGGTCCAGGGCGCGATGGGCTTCCTCGAATCGGCCCGCCGCGAAGAGCGTGGTGCCCAGCTCGTTCTGCATGAGTGCGGACAACGGATCGAGCTGGACCGCCGCCTCCATCTCTTCGACGGCTTTGGCCGCTTCACCGCGCACCTGCAGCAGATTGGCCAGGGCGTGGCGCGCGCCGGCCGAACCCGGACTCAGACTCAACGCCTTCTGGCATGCGGTCCACGCCGCCTCCACGTCCCATTCCGCGAAGAGGCGGAGCAGGCCGAGCGTGGCGTGCGCTTCGCCGCTGCCGGCGTCCAGCTCGACGGCGCGCCGCGCCGCCGCCTCGGCTTCCGCGTACGCCGTCGACGCATCCGCATGGCCGGACGAGGCGAGCGCGAGCTGGGCGCGCGCCAGGCCGTTGTGCGCCGCCGCATAGGCCGGATCGAGGCGGATCGCCTTCTGGAAATAGGCGATCGCCGCCCGCTGATTGTCCGGCGTCCAGCGATTGAGCTCGCCCAGCCCCTTCAGATACAGCGTGTGCGCTGCGGAATCCGTGCGCGTCGTGACCAGCGTCTCCTGCCGGTCCTCGGGCGCCAGCCGCTGGTGCACCGCACGCACGATGGCGCGGGCAATCTCATCCTGCGTCTGGAAGATGTCCGCGATCTGGCGGTCGTACGTCTCGCTGTAGAGGTGGTAGCCGCTCCGCGCATCGATCAGCTGGGCCGTGATGCGCACGCGCTCGCCATCCTTGCGCACACTGCCCTCGAGCACGGTCGTGACGCCCAGCGTCGAGGCGATCTCGCGAACGTCCTCCTGCCGGCCCTTGAACGCAAAGGACGAGGTCCGCGCCGTCACCTGCAAGCCGTTCACGCGCGTCAGTGCATTGATCAGCTCTTCGGTGATGCCGTCACTGAAGACTTCGTTCTCCGGATCGATGCTGAGGTTGGCGAACGGCAGCACGGCCACACTGCGCCGCTCTGTCTGCACGCGCGCCGCCGCCAGACTCCGCCGCTCCGGCCGCGCAATGCCCTCCGCAATCACGGCAAAGATCTCCATCGGCCGCCGCACGTTCTTCAGATCGAACTCGCCCAGCGATTCGGCCGAGAGACCGCGCTGATTCTTCAGCTCGTCCGACACCTTCCCGGACACCAGCACCGAGCCGGGCGCCGCCAGCGACTGGATCCGCGAAGCAACGTTCACGCCATCGCCGAAGACACCCTGCGCATCGTGAACAATGTCGCCCGTGTGAATGCCGATGCGGAGCGGTACCTGCGGTTCCAGCTGCAGATCCCGCTGGATCGCGACCGCGCATTCCACCGCGGCCACGGCACTGTCGAAAATGCTGAGAGATCCGTCGCCGTACGTCTGCAGCAGCGTACCGCCGTGCATCGCAATGCGGCGGTCCAGCACGTCGCGCCACCGGTCGCGCAGCAACAGCGCGCGCTGCTCGTCTTCTTCGACCAGCGCCGTATACGCAACCATGTCCGTGAACATGATCGCCGTCAGGCGGCGCGTCGGTTCGGTACTGCGCTCGGCCAAGCCAGACTCCGGTTCCGGACCGCCGAGGGGCCGCGGCGGTCACCCGGTACCGAAGTTATCGCTCCGGCGAGGAACGCGTAAAGACAACAGCAGTTTGCCCGTGGCGCGCCCGGACGGATCCGTGGCCGGAACGCCAGGGCCGCGGCAGGCCCGAGGCATCCGGGAGCCTCCGCGGAGCCGCGCTGCCACGCGCGCCCGCCGGTGCACAGGCACGTCGGCGGAGTCCGCGTGCACCGTCGTCCGGACGCAGAGCGTTAACAGCGGGTATAGCGTGCCCGGATCCGGATGATTCCGCGGATGCGGTCCGGCGCGGGCGAGCGAGCGGCCGGCCTCGCCGCCTGCAGGCTCAGGCGCCGGTGTGCACGATCGCGGCCGTAGCGGCGCGCGGTGTCGCGCCGAGCGGCCGGAACCCGCGCAGCACCGAGATCAGGCCGAGCATCCCCGCCACGTGGTACACCGCGAAGTAACAGGGTATGGCGAGCAGCGACCAGCGTCCGAAGGTGGAGGCGCGGTACTTCCAGCCCAGCAGCGCGAAGAGGATGAGGAACAACTGAGCGGCAAGGAACCCGGCAAAGGCAACGTGAAAAGCGGCGAGCACAGCGGAGGCGACCATCAGGCCGGCCGCATAGAACGGAAGCAGGAACCGTGCGAGCGTGTGCGAGACCACCTGTACTCCCCACGGGCGGTTGCTCAGGAGCTGCCACTTTACATCGAGGAGCGCGCGGATCGTGTAGTTCACAATGTGGATGCGACGGCGGAAATCGCGCGCGCCGTCGGCCGGCGTCTCCTTGCGGCAGATCGCGCGCGGCTCATACACCAGCCGGTGGTTGGCCAGAACGACGCGAGCCGAGACCGCGATGTCATCGGCCTGCGCCAGATTGCGCGGCGGCACGAACAGCGCACGGCGCACAGCGAAGAAACCGGAGTCCGCGGCGTAGACGCTGCCGGTCCGGCTTTCCAGGCGCTTGATCCAGCCCTCGAAATGCGCAAACAGCGCTTCGCCCCGGGCCGTGGCATCGCCCGAGCGGTTGCGGCGAAGCTTGCGCGCGGCGCACACGCCGCCCACGAACCGATCGGCAAAATTGCGGACAACCGCGCGCAGCGCGCCCGGATCGAGCGATACCGTGGGATCCGTGAAGGCCAGGATTTCGCCTTGCGCCCGCCGCCCACCCTGCTGCAGCGCCGCAATACGACCGCTCCGCGGCAGCGACACGAGTTTGACACGTGGGTCATCAAAACTCTTCACGATCGAGTCCGTTCGATCCGTCGAGCCGTCCGACACCACGATCACGTCCAGCTTGCCCGCCGGATACTCGAGCTCCAGCGTGTTGCGAATCTTCTGCGCGATCGTCGACTCCCGGTTGTACGCCGGGACGATGACCGTCACGCTCGGCTCGATGTTCTCGTTGCGTACGCGCAGCGATCGCCGTCGCGCACGCATCGAAAGAAGAAGCGGATAACCGATGTAGGGGTACGCGCACCCGACCAGACACAACGCCAGGAGTATGGCCGCTCCGACGATCATACGAGCCTCCGTGGGGGCACCGCGTGCGTGGTCGCTTCAAGACAAAAGACCGCCAGCAGCCACCCCGTCGTCGGGGTCAGCTCGCTGGCGGCCTGAAGCTCAGCTTCCAGGGGCGCCGCGCGATCCCGCGCTGGGCGGTACCACGCTTTAGCGATCTTGATTCGAGATGTTTGCGGGCAAAACCGCCCGTCCCGTTCACCCGCTGCAGGACGCGTTCCAGCCGGGGGCAGATCCGATTGTGATCCGTAAGTTATTGAAATATAACAAAATAAACGCTAGCGCCCGATGCCGCGCCCCGTCGCGCCGCGCGGCACGGCGAGCACTTCTTGCTGCGACCCATGCAGGGAGTTTCAACGGCGGGCGCGGATAGGCCTGCCCGCGTTCAGCGCGCGTTTCTGACCATCAGGTCGATGAGTTCGTCGTACATCGCCTCCGCCTCCACGTCACTGCTGCGGATCGCGGTGGTGGCGCAGTGCTTCAGGTGGTTGCGCAGCAATTCGCGGCCGACGCTGCGCAGTGCTTCCTGCACGGACGCGACCTGAGTGAGGATGTCGGCGCAGTAGCGCTCCTCCTCCACCATGCGCTGCAGGCCGCGGACCTGGCCCTCGATCCGGCGCAGCCGTTTCAGGTTGCGGTCCTTGGCATCAGGATCGACGGCTACGGCCCTGCGTCCGTGCGGCGACTGAGCGCCACAGGCGCAGGCGACGATGGCGGGCGCGTCTCGCTCGGATTTTCGGACCATGGACGACCTCCGTGAGCGGTGATGGGGCCGGGGTAATATAGGGAGGGGGGCTATCCGGACCAAGGGGCGCGAGCGCGCGCGGGTCAGGTGGATTTCCGGGGATCGACCATCTGGACGAGGGTAGTGAGCGCGACGATACGGAGCGATCGGGATCCAGCGGGCAGTTGCACGATGACCTCTTCGTGGAGTGTGCGGCCGAGGAGTGCGCGGCCGATGGGGGAGGCCATGGAGATCTGATTGGTATCGAGATCGATGAAGTCGCCGAATACGATGGTGTACTCGATCTCGGCGCCGTGGGCGTCGCGAACGCGGACGCGGGAGCCGAAGCCGACCTTGTCGGGCGCGAGCTGGGCCGGATCGATGCGGGACAGCTCGCTGGCGCGCTGCGTGAGGTGATTGAGCCTGGCCTGGACGAATTGCTGACGTTCGAGGGCAGACTTGTACTCGGCGTTCTCGCTGAGGTCACCGAGTTCGACCGCCTTGCGGATCGCATTGGGCAGCGTGTCCTTGAGCTCGAACATGAGTCGATCGATCTCGTCGGCGATCTTCTGGCGCATCTCGTCCAGCATTGAACTCTCCCGGGGCGCTTCGCGCGCAGTCGAACGGTTCCTGGAGGGCGTGCCAAGGGACACCTGATGGTGGCGAGCGAGCAGCGGCCTCGCCTTGACGAAGGTAGGCAGGAAGGGTCGGCGTGTCGAGCGGTGTCGGGGCGCGGCTCAGGGGGAATCGCGATCGACGCGGGCGCGCAGCGCGCCGATCGCGGGCTGCGCGGTCCACCACGACCTGGCGAGATCGGTGTCGACGCGGAGGTCGTGATCGAGGGGCAGCTCCATGCCGATCGTGCCGGTGCGCGGCGCCATGCGGCGGGTGCGAACGGCGGCGGCATCACGCGCCAGCTGGTTGTGCAGGGCGATGGCCGCCGTGATATGGGTGAAATGGCTTTCGCGGGCGGCACGCATGGCGTTGAGCCGGATGCGCCACTGGCGGACGTCGGGCGGTGCCTTCGCGAGCGCGGCAAACTCGAGGATGAATGGATCATCGACCAGCTCGTCGATGGCTTCGACGTATGCAGGATCGAGGGACGCGCTGTAGGAGATGATGATCTGATTCAGGAACTCCGCGGCAGCGGCAACTTCCTGGGCGGCCCAGGACATCCAGGTTATGCCGCCGCTGTCATCGCGGACGGCGAGCGGGTCACTGTGCGCGAGCTCCTCGGCGTAGTGCGGCGCGAGCAACTCGGGGGCATCGCTGGGCAGCGGCTCGGGCACGCGCGCAAGGCAACCTTTCACGAGGTCCGACCAGGCACGGGCCATCCGTTCGAGGGCGCGGCTGGCCTTGCGCAGGGCGCCGATCGAGCCGCGCAGGCGGTACGCGCGCTCCTGCCGCTCGAGCACGCGGTGCACGAAGGCGAGAACGAGCAGGATGCCCATGGACTCGGTGGCCACGTTGGGCGCGAACCGATCGACAACTGGAATCTCGGAAAAGAAGATCGCGGCGAGGACCGCCAGCGCGACGATCGAGCCGAGGATGACGTAGACGCGGCGCAGGTATCCCGTCGTCGCGCTTTTCTGGTGCGACGCGGGCCGCTGGCCGGACTCCGCCGATGGGGTCGGCTTGCGCGGCCGTCGGGTTCGGGGCCGGTCGTTCGCCATACGGGCTGGAAACCTAGCGGCCGAAGCTCCGGTTCGCTTCCTTCGCCGCGAGAACGAGATGGGGTCGCACGCTGCCGGAGACCCCGATCACATCGCCGCCGCGCGTGCGCACGTGCGCGGGCAGGCTGTCGAGATTCACGGTATAGAGCCGATCGACGATCACGAGCGCGGCCAGCCACGAACCCGCAACGCTCGGGTGGAATCCGTCCGCGCCATGGAGCGGCAGCGCGCCGTCGCGTTTCCAGGCCTCGAGCCACGCGCGGCCGACGGGAAACAGGATGCCATCGACGGCAACGGCGGCGCCGGTGTACGCGGCGGCGACGGCATCGAACGCGCTCATGCGCGCGGCTTCCGGCCAGACCATGTAGAGCGCGGGCCGGGCACCCGCTGCGCGGATGAGCGGCGCGAACTGGAGACTCCAGTCGCGCAGAAGGATCTGGTTCTCGGGCAGTGATGATGGCCCCTGTTGCAGGATCACGACGTCCCACGCGCGCTGTCCGAGCGCCGTGCGAGCGCGTCCATCGAGCCAGTGATCCTCGAGGCTGTAGTTCGGGTACGCGGCCACGCGATACCAGAACGGCCGGCTGACCCGCGCGGAGTCCGCCAGCGCCGCGACGATCGCGGGAAGATCGTTCTCGTAGGTCAGGCTGTTGCCGATGAACAGGACCCGCAACGCGTTTTCCGGCGGCTCGCCGTCCTGCGGCGCGGCCGGCTGTTCGCTCGCGCACGCCATCACGAGTGCGACCAGCAGGAGGCGGACCCGGCGCACGCGGGTCGGGCTTGTGCCGGGAATCATGTGACAGCAACGAACGACGGGCCGCCCCTCTGACGCGGCGTGGGGCGGCCTGCCGGGTTCACGGGACACTCGCACTCGCGGCGGGTCCGCTTTGCACGGCCGGCGGAATCAGCGCGTACATGACAGGCGTGACAATGCGGGCGAGCAGCGTCGAAGAGACCAGGCCGCCGATGATGACCCATGCGAGCGGCGCGTAAAGTCCCTGGCCCTGCAGTGCGAGCGGCATCAGTCCGCCGATTGCGGTCAGGCTGGTCAGCACGATGGGCAGGAACCGCACTTCGCCGGCCCGCCGGATCGCATCCTCGAGCGGCACGCCCTCGGCGCGCAGCTGATTCGTGAAATCGACGAGCAGAATCGATGTCTTGATCTCGATGCCGATCAGCGCGACGAAGCCGATGGTCGCCGTGAACGACAACGAGTAGCCTGTGAGGAACAGGGCGACAATGCCGCCCATGATCCCGAGCGGAATCACGGAAGCGACGATGAGCGTGCTGCGGAACGTACGAAACTCGAGCACGAGAATCGCCAGGATGCCGAAGGTTGCGACCAGGATGGCGCTGCCGATGCCGCCAAAGCTTTCCTGGCGGCTCTCGATCTCGCCAGCGGCCACGAAGCGGTAGCCGTCGGGTCGCGCCACCGGCTCGAGCTGCGCGAGGATCTCGCGCGTGACGCGGTCCGTGTTGTAGCCGGTTCGTACGAAGCTGGTGACGGTGACGGAGCGCTCGCGATCGACGCGCTGGATTTCAGGCAGGCCGGCCTCGAAGCGAACGTCTGCGACCTGGCGGAGCGGCGTCAGGCGGCCCTGCTCCGAAGCGACGTAGATGCGGTCGAGCGCTGCGGGTGTCGGCCGGCTCACACTCGCGAGCCGAACGACGACCGGCCGCTCATCGCCGCTGCTCTCGCGCAGCGTGCCGGCCTCCAGACCCGCGAGGCCCAGCCGGATCGTACGGTCGATCTCCAGCGTGGGTATGCCGAGCAGGCCCGCCTTGCCGCGATCGATGTCGACCCGCAGATCCGTGCGTTCCAGGCGCACGGGGTTGTTCACGTACTGCGTGCCGGGCGTGCCGTTGAAGACCTGCTCGACCCGGGCTGCCAGCATGCGCAGCGTGTCGAGGTCCGGGCCCTTGATGCGCATCGCGATGGGAGCATCGATGGGCGGCCCGTTCTCGAACTCGCGCAGCTCGATCCGGGCGCCGGGAAACTGCGCCAGCTCGGCGCGCAGACTGTCCAGCAGCGCGGGCGTCCGCCGCGGATCGTACGACTCCAGTGTCACGAACAGCTGGCCCACACGCGGATTGTCGCGCCGCGGAAAGATGTTGTAGTAAACGCGCGGATTGTCATGGCCGATGGACGTGAAGACGCCCGTGACTTCGGGGCGCCGCGCGAGCACGCCTTCCGCGAAGCGCGCGGCCCGATCCGTCGAGGCCAGACTCGCGCCTTCCGCCGCGGTGAGGTTCACCTGGAATTGCGGCGTCTCCGCCTTGGGGAAGAGCGAGAAGCCGACAACGGGAACCAGTGCCGCCGTCGCCAGCACGAATGCGCCCGCCCCCGCGAGCGCCAGACGCGGGCGCCGCAGGGCGGCATCGAGAACCGGCGCGTACGTCGCATGGATCACTTGGTTGAAGCCGCGCAGGATGCGGCCGCCGCCTTCGGGCTGGGACCTCCGCAGCAGCAGGCTCGCCAGCCACGGGATGATGGTGAGCGACACGAAGAGCGAGGCGACCACCGTGTAGATGACGGCGAGCGGCATTGAACGGATGTATTTGCCGGGCCCGCCGGGGAGGAACAGCAGCGGCACGAAGGCGAAGATGAGCGTGGCCGTGGCGCCGAGCACGGCCACCGCGATCTGGCGCGTGGCGAGAATCGCCGCTTCGCGCCGCGACCATCCCTCGCGCAGAAAGCGGGTGATGTTCTCGACTACCACGATCGAGTCATCGACCAGCAGCCCCAGCGCGATCACCGCGCCGACAATCGAGAGCTGGTTGATCGTGAACCCGGTCCAGTGCAGCAGCGTAAGGCCGATGGCCAGGGACAGCGGAATCGAGACCATGACAATGCTGGCGGCGCGAAGGCCCAGCGGCAGCAGGGTCACGGCGACGAGTCCGATGGCGATCAGGAAGTCTTCACCGAGGCGAGCCAGGCGATGCTCGACGTTCTTCGCCTGGTCGAAGCCTCGCTCGAGCCGCACCGCGGCCGGAAGGCTGCGCTCGAATTCGTCGAGCGCGGCCCATACGCGATCGCGAACCTGACCGATCACCTGGCCGTCCTGCTGCGTGACCGTCACGAACACGGCGCGCTGTCCATTGTACCGCGCGCGGTACGTCGAATCGGCGTAGCCCCACTCGACACGGGCAACATCGCCCACGCGCACCAGCTGCCCCGATGCCGAGCGCACGACCGTGCGCCGAATCTCGTCGAGGTTCTCGTAGCTGCCGCTCGCACGCACGTTGAACCGGCGCTCACCGGCCTCGACGGTGCCGCCGGGCAGGTCCGCGCTCTCGCCGCCGATCGCCCGGAGCACAAGGCCGGGCGGCAGGTCCAGGCGGGCCAGGCGGCCGAGATCCAGCGACACTTCGACGCGGCGCTCGGGCGCGCCCCACCGCTCCGACGCGCGCACGCCGGGCAGCGCACTCAGCCGGTCCGTCAGCCGCTCGGCCAGCGCGTCCAGCTCGTGATAGGGAACGGTCTCGCCGACCAGCGCGAGCTGGGCGATCGCGACGTCGAGAGTGCTGGCTTTCTCGACCGTGAAGCGGGCCAGGTCCTGCGGCAGCTCGGGACGCAACGCGTTCATCTCGCGCAGCACTTCGTCGTACTTTGCGTCCGGGTCCTCGTCCGCCTCGAACTGCAGGAATACGATGGCCAGGCCATCCACGATGGTGCTCTCGATCTCATCCACGTTCTCGAGAGCATCCAGTCGTTCTTCGACTTTCTGCACGACGAGCCGCTCGAGATCGCGCGGGCTCGCGCCCGGGTACGCCACAACGATCGTGAAGCCCGGAAAATCGATCGGCGGATCCTCGCCGCGCGGAATCGCAAACCAGGAGCTGGCGCCCAGCGCCGCCAGCATCGCGAACACCACTACGGTGAACTGGAAGTTGCGGACAGAAAAATCGAGGACTTTCATTGGACCACCCGGACGGCGTCGCCGTCCGCCAGCCACGCCGCGCCGTCGGTCACCACGCTGTTCACACCCTCCAGCCCGCTCACCAGCGCTACCTTGTCACCGTCCAGCCACGCGATGCGCACGCGCCGGCGCTCGGCGCGCGCACCATCCGCGGACAGCGTGAACACGGTCGCGTCCTCACCATCTGCTTCCAGAATCGATTCCACGGGCACGACACTCGCCATGACGCCGTCCGCGGGACGGATCGCGATGCTCGCGACCAGACCCGCCGCCAGCTCCGCCGCACCCGACACCGTGATCTCGACTTCGTACGTCCCCGTCAACGGCTCGGCCGC
>Ga0187892_10010121_pt1 | contig 12087 bp, 13 predicted proteins | sample MA1701073metaG_FD_139345 | JGI IMG/M metagenome (GOLD analysis project Ga0187892, IMG submission 139345) | Bio-ooze microbial communities from a basaltic lava cave in the Kipuka Kanohina Cave System on the Island of Hawaii, USA - MA170107-3 metaG ...
CGGCGGCGTGCGAAAACGCAAGGTCGGTCCCGATCGCTGCCAGACGATCCGGCCGGCTGGTTCTTGGCGAGCGTCCGGACTGCCAGCCGCTCGCGCCGACGGCGACTCCTTCCGCACGATCTTTAGCGATGAACTAGGCGATTCGGCTCGCAGCTCTACGTCCCAAATTGCCCAAAGCACGCACCATGCGGCCAGCGGCGCCAAACCAAGTCGCAAACACACGCTCATTCGAGATTCCCCCTTGCATCCGCGCGACTCAGTTCACCTTCCCACGGCGACGACGGCCCCTGCTAAAAAGGCAACAGGCACGCCACCCCACCGAACCGGCAGATTCCATCATCCTATCGGCACCCAACAGCGGATCGGATTGAGCAAAATGTAACGATTGAACCGATTACCACGAAAATGTGGAAGACAGAGACTTTGGGCGACTTTGCCGGTTCCGCACTCGCCTTCGCGCGTAAACTCACCTCAACTCCGCAATGGATCGACGACGCCGACATCGAGCGCCTGCGCCAACACTACACAGACCGCCAGGTGGCGCAGATCGTGCATGTAATCTGCACGGCAAACTATTTCGACCGATTGACCGAGACGCTGGCGTTGCCGCTCGAGAAATAGCCGAATCTGCACGCTAGTTTTGCTGTCCGACCGATCGCGATTGCTCGCCAGTGGGTCGCACCGGCACGTTCAGTACCTCGGTCAGGAAGGTCCACATGTCGGCCGCTTCTTCGATGAGCTTGGTGGTGGGCTTGCCTGAGCCGTGGCCGGCGCGCGTGTCGATGCGCATCAGTACCGGGGCAGCGCCGGCCTGAGCGGCCTGCAGCGCCGCGCCGAACTTGAAGCTGTGGCCCGGCACCACGCGGTCGTCGTGATCGGCCGTGGTGATCCAGGTGGCGGGGTATGACGTACCGTGCTTGATGTTGTGCAGCGGAGAGTAGGCCAAGAGCGCGCGGAACTCGGCCGCGTCGGCCGACGATCCATAGTCGCTCACCCAGGCCCAGCCGATCGTAAAACGGTCGAAGCGGAGCATGTCCATCACGCCCACCGCCGGCAGCGCCGCGGCGAACAGATCGGGCCGCTGCGTGAGGCATGCTCCGACCAACAGGCCACCGTTGCTGCGCCCGCCGATCGCCAGCCTCTCGCGCGACGTGTACCGCTCGCGAATCAGCCATTCGGCGGCGGCCACGAAGTCGTCGAACACGTTCTGCTTGTTGAGCTTCATGCCCGCCTCGTGCCACTCGCGGCCGTATTCTCCGCCGCCGCGAAGATTGGCCACCGCCCAGAGGCCTCCCAGCTCGAGCCAGAGCATGTTGCTGGGCGAGAACGCGGGCGTGATCGCGATATTGAATCCGCCATAGCCAAACAAATAGGTCGCGTTAGCGCCGTCGCGCTTCAGTCCCTTGCGATATACCAGGAACATCGGCACGCGAGTGCCGTCACGGCTTGAATAGAACACCTGGTTGGTTTCGAACTCGTCGGGGTTGAAGGGAAGTCGCGGATGTCGAAAAAAGGTCGAGCGACTGGCACCGGCGTCGTAGCGGTAAATCGTGGCGGGCGTGGTGAAGCTCGTAAAGGAGTAGAACGTCTCATCGTCCCCGCGGCGCCCATCAAAGCCAGAGACGCTGCCAAGTTGATCGAGCGCCAACTCGCCAGTGAATTTCCCCGACAGATCGAAAAAACGAACCTGGCTGTGCGCGTCCTTCAAGTACGTGGCGGCGAAGCGTTCGCCGACGAGGCCGACCGATTGAAGCGACTCGGCCGCCTGGGGGATGAGCTCCCTCCATGCGGCACGCTCCGGCAAGCGCGTGTCGATGGCGATCAGGCGGCCGCGCGGGGCATCCAAATCGCTGCGGAACCAAAAGACCTCGGCATCGTTGCCGACAAAGGCGTACTCCGCATCAAATTCATTTAACAGCTCAACGATCGGGGCATCGCGCTTCACCAGGTCCTGATAGAAGACGGCGTTCTTCTCCTCCGTGCCGCGCCAGATGCGAATTACGAGGTAACGGCCGTCGTCGGTGACGCGGCCGTCGAAGCCCCATTCCTTCTGGTCCTTGCGCTCGTATCGCAGCTCATCTTCGGATTGCGGCGTGCCAATGCGGTGGTAATAGAGCTTCTGGTAATAATTGGTGCCGGTCAGCCGCGTCGCTTCATCCGGTTCGTCGTAGCGGCTGTAGAAAAACCCCAGGTTGTCGTGCGTCCACGAAACGCCCGAGAACTTAACCCACCGCAAATGGTCCGGCAGGTCGCCGAGCGTGTCGGTCTCGCGGACCTTCCACTCCTGCCAGTCAGAGCCCGCGGTCGCCAGGCCATATGCCAAGAAGAGTCCGTTTTCGCTGACTTCGTAGCCGGTAAGCGCCACAGTTCCGTCGGCGGAGAGCGCGTTGGGGTCGAGCACCAGAACCGGCTCGCCGTCGAGCGACCGCAGCATATAGAGTGACGGCTGGTTCGCCAGTCCGTCCTGCCGAGTGAAAAAGTACCGGCCGCCGCGCTTGACCGGGATGCCGAACTTTTCGTAGTCCCACAACTCGGCCAGGCGCTCTCGGATGCGAGCACGTTGCGGCAACGCGGTGAGAAAGTCGCCAGTCAGCCGGTTCTGAGCCTCAATCCAGGCGCGCGTCTCGGCGCTGTCGGTATCCTCGAGCCAACGATACGGGTCGGCCACCGTGACGCCGTGGTACGTGTCGACCTGGTCGCTGCGGCGTGCGGGAGGATAGGGCGCGCGTCGCGCGGCCGATGCATTCTCGGCAGGCTGGTCACCGGCGAAAGCGGTGTGGCTGAGGCAGAGAGTTGTCAGAACTCCTGCACCGAATGTGCGCACAAACTGACGACTGGCGCGAGCGGGAATCGTTTTTTGCATGCGCGGATCCTAGCCGCGCGAAAGGGCTAACTCAACGGTCCTGATGCGGACGGCGAAACTCCCAGACGCTCGGCATCACCTGGTGGACGCCAAGTCATGCCGCTGAGCCGGCGGCGTTAGCCCCAGGAGCTTCGTGTGGCTCAAAGTATTCCGGTGGTGCACTCCCGCGGCTAACGCCGACGGGCTCGGCTTTGGTCGTGCCGCCCCTGCCTTTGCCGCTCAGCCGCCACGCACTGCGATCTTGCGTGGCTTGACGGCCTCGGCCTTCGGCAGGCGCAGGCGCAGCACGCCGTCGGAGTAGTCGGCGCTGATGCGCGCCGCGTCGATCCCTTCGCTCACCTGGAAGGTGCGAAAGAAATCAGCCACGCCATATTCCTGCATGAGGAACGGTGTATCCTCGGTTTGTCGCGGCGGCACGCGCCCGTGAATTGTGAGCGTGCCGTCCTCGAAGTGCACATTGATCGCGTCGGTCGAAGAACCCGGCAGGTCGACCAGGACCTGCAGCTCGTCGGGATTCTCGAGAATATCAACGTTGGGACGATAGAACTGCCCTTCACGAGTGGGCTCACTGCGTGTGAGCGCATCCTCGGGCTGCTTGACAACGGTTTCAACAGTCATCGTATTTTCCTCTCATTTCTGCGCGGAGTGAACGGACACATCAACCGGCGGCGAAATCCGCCGGTGCGGCCGCCGCGGTTAGACTTTCTTGGGCACGGCGGCCTTGATCTGAATCTTACGCGCCTTGGCGGCCTCGGCCTTGGGGAGCCGAATCGCCAACACGCCGTCACGGAGCGAGGCCTCGACCTTGGTCGGGTCGACGTCAGTCGGCAGTCGCAGCACACGTGTAAACGCGCCGGTGCCGCGTTCGCGACGATGAAACGTCAAGCCCTCCTGCTCCATGTTGGGTCGTTCCCCCTTGATCGTCAGCTCGTTGCCGACGACCGAGATATCCAAATCATCCTGCTTCACGCCGGGTAGTTCAGCCTCGACGTACAGTTCTCCTTCGTTCTCCCAGAGGTTCACCGCCGGAAAGGTCCGCTCGGCGAAGAACCCACCGCCACGCGTACCAGGCAATTCGCGCAGGAAGTCGGTAAAGAGCCGATCCATCTCACTGCGAAGCTGCTGCAGTGGGTACGAGTTGATGCGAAGCGTTGGCATTGTCCTTCCTCCTAATACATGTCAGACAAATTGTGAGTGATTGGCAGGTCAATCCGCAAAGAGGTGGCGGATGCAAGTAACGTGGAAAACACGAGGGCAAAGGTCGTGCCAAAACCAGAGACTGTCTGCCGTAATCCGTCCACTACAAGGAGCTACGGCGGTAGCGACGTGTGCAATGCGCGCTAGACGAAACTGCCAAAATGGCAGTACGAACCGCGAATCGTAACATTCGGACCCGTCGCTCGCTAAATAGTTTACGCACGTCAGCCGTGGGACCGAGACAAACGAGGACACACGGGCTGCCGCGTTGCGGCTTTCGCCGATTGTAGCTGCGAGTATGGGCCAGTATACTTAGCTCCTGTTTTTTTTTGAGAAACTCCTTTGCAGTTCGGCAGATAGGGGCGCGGGGACAGAGGTTGAATGCGGTTCGTTTTGATTGACAAGATCACCGATTTGCGGCTGGGTGACAGCATCACTGCGGTGAAGAACCTGTCGCTCGCCGAAGAGTATTTGGGGGACCATTTTCCGGGCTTCCCCGTCATGCCCGGGGTGCTGATGCTCGAGGCGATGACACAGGCTGGCTCCTGGCTGGTGAGAGCGAGCGAGGACTTCGCCCACAGCATGGTCGTGCTGAAAGAGGCAAAAAACGTAAAATACGGCTCTTTTGTCGAGCCAGGTCAAACACTGACGGTTACGTGCGAATTGATGAGCCAAGAGGACCGGCTGGCAACGCTCAAATGCGATGGCATGGTCGAGGGGCAACGGAGCGTTTCGGCACGGTTGGTGCTGGAGCGCTACAACCTGGCGGAAGCCGACCCAGAACAGGCGGCGGTCGATGAGGTGATTGTCGCGCGGCTGCGACAAGATTTCTCCCAACTTTGTCCGAAGCCAATGGCAGTGAGAACAGCGAAGGTCGAGCCGATTCAATGAGACTCGAAGGCAAAACCGCAATCGTCACCGGCGGCAGTCGCGGGATCGGCCGCGCGTGCGTCAAGTCGCTCGCGGCGGAGGGGGCCAAGGTGGCGTTGGTCTATCATCGAAGCCAAGAAGCGGCCGAGGCGCTCGTCACCGAGCTGCAACAGGCCGGACGGGAAGTGCGAGCCATTCAGGCCGACGTGCGAGACGTAAGGCGTGCCGACGAAATCGTGGAGCAATTGGCGACCGATTGGGGCCGCATTGACATCCTGGTCAACTCCGCCGGGGTGATTCAGGATGGGCTGTTCGGCACGATGGGGCCCGAGGCGTGGAGCGTGGTCATCGATACCAACCTGACGGGCACGTACAACTATTGCCACGCGGCCACCAAGCCCATGCTGTCGCAGCGACAGGGGAGCATCGTCAATATCTCCAGCGTGTCGTCGGAGTTTGGCGCACGCGGACAAGTGAACTACGCCGCCAGCAAGGGCGGAATCAACGGCCTCACGCGGTGCCTGGCCAAGGAGCTGGCGGCGCGAAAGATTCGCGTGAACGCCGTGGCGCCCGGGATGATCGAGACCGAGATGAGCGAAGCGGTCCGAAACCTGATCGGCGACCGCATCAAGCAAGTGATTCCGCTGCGGCGAGTGGGGCAGCCGGAGGAAATCGCCAGCGTCGTCGTGTTTCTGGCCAGCGACGAGGCGAGTTACCTGACCGGGCAGGTTTTGTTCGTCGACGGCGGCATGAGTCTGGGGGCGTACTGAATAGCTTCAAACCGGGTGACACGATCGATTCTTGGGAGGGTTGCGAGCCATGCACACGAAAGATGAGATTTTTGAGAAGGTCCAGACGGCGCTCGTCGACGCGCTGGGGGTAGACGAGGACGAGGTCACGCCCGATTCGACGCTCACGGGGGACCTCGGCGCCGAGTCGATCGACTTTTTGGACATCGTTTTCCGACTGGAGAAGGCGTTCGACATCAAGATTCCGCGCGGCGAACTTTTCCCGGAGAGCATCTTGACCGACGCCCAATACGTGAAGGACGGCAAGTTCACGGAGGCCGGCCTGTCGGAGTTGCGGCAGCGGATGCCATTTGCGAACCTCGACGAGTTCGCCAAGAACCCCGTCGCGCAGGAATTCGGCAACCTGTTCACGGTCGACATGATCTGCAATTACATCGGGCAAAAGGTGGCGGTCGCCTGACACACAGGCGCCAAGTGGTGTGCGATGCGTTGGATCTGGATCGATCGGTTCATCGAGTTCGAGAGTGGTCGCCGCGCCAAGGCGATCAAGAACGTGACCTTGGCCGAGGACCATTTGCACGACCACTTCTACGGTTATCCGGTGATGCCGAACTCGTTGATCACCGAGGGACTGGCGCAGACGGGCGGGATTCTGGTCGGCGAGCACGGCAATTTCGAGGAGAAAGTGATCCTGGCCAAAATCTCGCGTGCACGCTTCGAGTTCGCGGCGCGGCCGGGCGATACGCTGGTCTACACGGCCGAAATCCAGGATATTCGCAAGGATGGCGCCGTGGTATCGGCGACCAGCCACGTGGGCGATCGGCTTCAAGCCCAGGCGGAGTTGATGTTCGCCCACCTCGACCAAGGAATCGGGGGAAAGACGCTGTTCGAACCCAAGAACTTCGTTTTCACGATGAAGCTGCTGGGCGTGTTCGACGTGGGTCGCCAGTCGGACGGTAGTCCCGTGACTCAGCCACCCGGATTGCGGAAGTGGCGCGCCGAGAACGACGAACCACGCAGCGAGCCAGCGAGGCGCCGTGTTCATCGCGGCGCGTAAGTAGGATCAACCATGTACACCAGACGCCGCGTGGTCGTGACCGGGATCGGCTGGGTGACCCCCTTGGGGGCCGAGATCGAATCGGTGTGGAAGGCGCTGCTCGAAGGTCGCTCGGGCGTCGGTTACATCACGCTTTTCGACGCCAGCAATTACCAGACGAAAATCGCCGCCGAAGTGCGCGATTGGGACGTGTCGGACGTCGGTGAGGATCCGCGACGGTGGAAACACCAGGGGCGCCACACGCGATTTGCCGTGGGGGCGGCGACCAAGGCGTTTCGTGACGCCGGCCTGCCCGATCGTCCACCCGAGCCGACGCGCTTCGGCGTATATCTCGGCAGCGGAGAAGGGCAGCAGGATTTCGACCGCTTCAGCCGCATGATGGCCGACGCACTGCGCGGCGGCGAGTTTGATATCGCCCAGTTCACGAAGACCGGACTGGAAATCCTGGATCCCGTGGCGGAGCTGGAGCAGGAGCCAAATATGCCGGCCGCGCATCTGGCGAGCCTGTTCAATGCGCAGGGTCCCAACGCCAATTGCCTGACCGCGTGCGCCGCCAGCAGCCAGGCCATCGGAGAAGCCGCCGAGATGATCCGCCGCGGTGACGTGGATGTGATGCTCTCGGGTGGGGCGCATAGCATGATCCATCCTTTCGGCCTTACCGGGTTCAACCTGCTCACCGCGCTGAGCACGCGCAACGACGAGCCGGCGCGGGCCTCGCGTCCGTTCGACCGCGACCGCGACGGGTTTGTGCTGGCCGAGGGGGCGGCGATGTTGATTCTCGAAGACCTCGAGCACGCGCGCACGCGCGACGCGCGAATTTATGCAGAGTTGACCGGTTACGGGTCCACGGCCGATGCATTTCGTATCACTGATACCCACCCCGAGGGACGCGGCGCGGCGAGCTGCATGCAGATGGCGCTCGCGGACGCCGCGCTCGATCCTGCCGACGTGCATTACATCAACGCGCACGGCACCAGCACGGCGGTGAATGACAAAGTGGAGACGCTGGCCATTAAGAAGGTGTTTGGCGAGCACGCACGGCGGCTGCCGGTTTCCAGCACAAAGAGCATGATGGGCCACCTGATCGCGGCGGCGGGAGCGACCGAGGCGATCATCTGCCTGCTAGCGATCCGAGACAACGTGCTGCCCCCCACCACGAATTACGAAACGCCCGACCCCGACTGCGATCTGGACTATGTGCCCAACCAGGCGCGCCAGTCACGCTGCGAGCACGCGCTCTCAAACAGTTTCGGTTTCGGCGGGCAGAACATCACACTGGCATTCTCGCGGTTTGCGAGTTGAAGGACCGCGCACGGCGCCTCGAGCTCGCAACCGACGACCTCATGCGTCGTTCGAGTCGAACGTTTGCTGCGGACTCGGAAACGTGCCGCTTTGCACCTCCTCGCGAAATCGACCGACGGCCTGCGCGATCACGCTCCGTAAATCGGCGTACTGCTTGACGAAACGCGGCACATAGCCGGCCGTCAGGCCCAACAGGTCGTGCGTCACCAGCACCTGGCCGTCGCAACCGGCCCCGGCCCCGATGCCAATCGTCGGAATGCGCAGCGCCCCGGTGATCCGCTCCGCCGCCCCGGCGGGAATGCACTCCAGCACGACGGCAAACGCGCCGGCGGCCTCGGCAGCCTGAGCATCGGTCAGCAGCCGCGCCTCATCACGCTGGACTCGATATCCGCCCAGCACGTTGACGCTCTGCGGCCGCAACCCACAGTGCGCCATCACCGGGATCCCGGCCGAGACCAGGGCCGCGATCACCTCGCTTTGATCGGCCCCCCCCTCGAGCTTGACGGCTCGGCAGCCGGTCTCCTTGAGAATTCGGCCGGCGCTTTCCACCGCCTTATACGTGCCCAAGTGATAGCTGGGAAACGGCATGTCGACGATCACCAGCGCGCGATGCACCGCGCGAGCCACTATTTCCGCATGATAGATCATCTCGTCGAGCGTCACCGGCAGCGTCGTCGCGTGCCCCTGCACGACCATCGCCAGGCTATCGCCGACCAGGATGCCCTCCACGCCTGCCTCATCCAACACCGAGGCGATCGCAAAGTCATACGCCGTCAGCACGGTGATTTTCCGCGTCGCCCCCTTCATGGCGGTGAACGCGGGCACACTGATCGGCTGCGCTTCTCGGCTCATTTATCCAACACGCTGCCTCAAGAACCAACCGTCGCAAGACTTCGTCGTCGCGGTCGACGGCTGTCGAGCGGTAGATCAGGCACCCCGTGCCTGACCTACCGCCGCCAAAAAAAGGCGTGACAGCGGGTGGCCGACGAGCCGCTCGGTCGCCGTCGACCGCCAGAGCGGCGCTGGGTCAGGCACGGGGTGCCTGACCTACGATTGCGGTATTGCCGTGCTGACCGAATGCATTGTTACGCTCCGTTCTCCGCATGGCAACCGAGGATGTTCGCCGCGCGTGCCCAAGCTCGGTCCCGAAAACGCGCGTGCGCGCGGAACTGGGTGCCACGGGTTCGGCAATCGCCGAACCCGTGACGCGCGGCGGCGTCGCCTGCTGCTGGAAACGAAGCGGATCTTCGTGGAGGTGTATCTCCATACACCCCTTGGGAACCAGATAATTTCTGGGTATTCTCCTGCTCGCCGATCTCATGCAGTAGAAGGTGCATCGGCGCTTCTACTGAGTGCCGGCGTTCCGGCGATGTCACCCGATTCACCACTCCGTCAGTCAAAAAAACTAGCGTTATGAGGTGCAGTATGTATCAATGGCTATTGACGATTCAAAGTTACCGGCATTTGGTGCTCCTGGTATCGATTTTCGTCATGTTCTTCGCGCAGCTTGTGGTGCACGGTTTCGTCGGCGGACAGATCATCTACGACATATTGGTGACGATCGTGATGATGATTGTGCTGTTCGTCGTCTTTCAGCGAAAACATGAACGCTACTGGGCACTGGCCATCGCGGTGCCCGGCATTCTCACCCGATGGGGAGCCCATGGCGTCCCCGCGGACTACCAGTGGATGGTCCATCTCGGCCATCAGGCTCTCATTGTGATCTTCTTTGCGTTCGCGGTAGGCGTCATTCTCAGAGGTATATACGCCGAAAGGGTCATCACGGTCGATCATTTGGTAGGCACGGTATGCGGCTACATTTTGGCGGGCGCCGCTTTTGGAAACTGCTATCAGATAACGGAGTTCATGCTGCCTGGCTCGTTTGACATCGTTCCGCGCGCAGCCTGGCAACTGCAACACGAACACTCGCGATCGTTTCTGTTCACCAGTTTCAGCTTGGCGACCATGACCGGCGCGACGTTCAACGACATGACACCGATTCGGCCGGCGATGGGCTCGCTGGTCTGGATGGAGGTCTTGTTCGGCCAGTTTTATCTGGCCGTCGTGGTCGCGCAGTTGGTCAGCCTCAAACTGACCCAAGTGGCCGAGCCTGTCGAGGAGCCGTAGCAGCCTTACGAGCGCAGCGGCATGAGCAGCCGCTGTTTTTTTCCTCATTCTGCAGCACGGCTTAGGCGGATTTTCAAGCCGCGCCAGGCCGCGCCGCTTACCAACCCACGACCTTGCGTGAACCACACTGCCTGGCTTGGATATTATTCCCCAGGTGCCCACCCCAGACTGGAAAGACACCTATGAAACCGGCGCAACTTTTCCTGCTCGCGGTCGTCCAACTGCTGGTCATCCACAAACTGTGCAATCACGCTCGCGAACGCCCGCGCATGCAACATGCGAAGCTGCTCGTCCTGAAGCCGATGTCGATCACGAATGCCCCTCATAATCGCCATCTCCTCATCGTTAATCAGAAGATCGGCGACGACCGTCTTCAGTGCATCCCAGTATTCTCTGATTCCGCTCGGCTGTGGTGCAGCCTGGAGTGCCGACACAGCCTCAGCGCTGACCAACCGAGATTTGCGTCGACCACAAGGTTGTAACTTGAAACAGGCCGCATCGTGAAATGGCTCATTCGCGAGGCTCGACAGGAATTGATACGTGCCGAGTTCTCGCAGCTCGTCAAATGTCGCGACACCGCGATCATCAAGCAGCTTCAGGTACAGCGTTAGCAGTCGTCCGGATACTTGCGAATCCAGCGCGGCGACATGTGCTCTATCGTGATTGATGCCGTGGGCATCACATGCGTCGTCTAGACTGCACCGACTCCCCAAGCCTAATAGCGGCCGGAAGTACATTAAGCACAAATGCGGCGGGGTGTGGCGGAGCCCCGCCTGTTCCATCTCGCGTGTCAGAAACCGGATGTCGAAATACACGTTGTAAGCCGTCACCACCGACCCGGCGAGCGCATCAACCAGATCTCCGGCAATGTCTGCGAACGCCGGCGCATCCGCCACGTCGGCGTCCGTGATCCCATGAATCTCAGTTGCAGCGACCGACCGGCGTGGGTTGACGAGCGTGTCGTACACCAGTTTTGGCTCCGACCCCGGGTCGATCCTCAGCACCGCGACTTCTATCACGCGATCCACTCCCGGCGTGAGCCCCGTCGTCTCGAGGTCCAGCACTGTGAAGGGGGTATCCGCGATCCGACAACTACCGATTCCGCGCAGGGTCAATGGCATGACATTTTCTCCACGGTAGTCTGCCGATTGTCTCGCCCATCCCGCTTGAATTACCATTCCGCAACGGCCGAATGATACCAAGCCACCGAACGCTTTGCTTGCCATGCGTCTCAAACAGCTTGTCGAAGACCCCGATTCGCGACCCGGCAGGTTTTTCGACCTCTCGATCCAAGCGCTGATCCTCGTTTCGCTGGTGTCGTTTTCGATCGAGACCTTGCCAAACCTTGGCGACAAGACGCGCTTCTGGCTTTATGTCGTCGAGTTGGTGACTGTGACGATCTTCACGATTGAGTACGGCTTGCGCATATTGGTCGCCGACAACCGCTGGCGGTTCATCTTCAGCTTCTACGGGCTCGTCGACCTGCTGGCGATCCTGCCGTTCTACGTCTCGATAGGCCTTGTAGACCTGCGTGCAGTCCGAATCCTGCGACTGTTCCGGCTTTTTCGTATTCTCAAGATTGCCCGGTACACTACGGCGATTCATCGCTTCAGAGATGCATTCCTCGACATCCGCGACGACCTGGTCTTGTATTTGATCGCGGCCGTCTTCTCGATCTTTCTGATCTCGGTCGGCATTTACTACTTTGAAGGCGAGGTCCAGCCGGAGCAATTCGGCTCGGTCTTTCATTGTCTTTGGTGGACAGTGGTCACTCTGACGACCGTTGGCTACGGTGACGCCGTACCGGTGACCGTCGGTGGTCGCATCTTCACCGGCATCATAATGCTACTGGGTATCGGCACCGTTGCTGTCCCGACCGGCCTGTTTGCGGCCGCGCTCGCAAGGAGCCGGAATGAGCGCCC
>Ga0187892_10010122_pt1 | contig 12084 bp, 12 predicted proteins | sample MA1701073metaG_FD_139345 | JGI IMG/M metagenome (GOLD analysis project Ga0187892, IMG submission 139345) | Bio-ooze microbial communities from a basaltic lava cave in the Kipuka Kanohina Cave System on the Island of Hawaii, USA - MA170107-3 metaG ...
CCATACTGCTCATATCTCGCCTCCTGACCCGCCGACGGGGGGCCCGGCCCTGAGAAGTCCAGGGCCGGCTGCCGTCCCTGCGGGTGCTGGGATGTATGGGTTGGTGTGGGGGGACGCCGGTGGTGGGGCCGCTGGAACTTCGGCGGCCGCGACCGGGTCGACGACCCCTCCGCCGTGCTCGCACCCGAGCGGCTCCGTCTGCACGTCGAAGAACAGGCGTCGACCGGAGGCCGGCTCGAGGAGGAATGGGGCCACCCGGGCCCGAAAGGTTCCGAGGTCTCGTGCCAATCCCCGGACGTTCCGGTCCAGGACGCCCGCGCTCAGGTCGGCGAACGATGGCGCGCCCATCGTACCGGCGGGAGGCTGGTTCGGCAACACGACAAGATCGGTGGCGGGCGGCACGTAGCTCACCTCGCGAGCAAACGGAACGGATGGCAGGAGAGCGACACGCCGGTGCCAGGAAGGGAGCGGCGCACTGCTTGCTCCACAGGCCGGTGCCAACCGGCCTGCTCTCATGTTACCCGATGCCGGGAGGAAGTAGGCGTCAGGCGGAGGTGGGGGTGCGCCCGGTGAGGCGGCCCATCAGCTCGTGGCCGGGGAGGGAGGGCCGGCCGGCCACAGCCGCTTCGTTGTAGGCGCCGCCCGGGCCGTCCTCCGCCGAGTCCACCAGCAGGTAGGGAACGGGGTCGGACGTGTGGGTGCGGGTGCGCAGCGACGTGGGGTGGTCGGGCAGGAGCAGCAGGCGCCACGGGCCGAGACCGTCGAGCCCGTCGACGAGGGGGCCGAGGATGCGGCGGTCCCAGTTCTCCAGGGCCTCGACCTTGGCCGCCACGTCGCCGGCGTGCCCGGCCTCGTCGCTGGCCTCCACGTGGATGAGGAAGAGGTCGGCCCCGTCGGCCAGGGCCTGGAGGCAGGCGTCCCGCTTGCCCTCGTAGTTGGTGTCGTACCAGCCGGTGGCCCCCTCGACGGTGACCACCGGGATGCGGGCCAGGGCGCCCAGCCCCCGCACCAGGTCGACGGCCGAGACCAGCCGGGCGTCGAGGCCGTAGGTGTCGCGGAACGAGGGGATGGTGGGCTGGCGCCCCTGCCCCCAGAGCCAGATCTGGGTGGCGGCCAGGTCGGGGAAACGGGCCAGGACGGCCCGGGAGGCGTCCATGAGCTGGGTGAGGAAGCCGGCCGAAGGGCCACGGGGGAGGACGGCGGGCTTGCCGGTGAGGTCGTGGGGCGGGGTGCAATCGGCGTCGGCCCGGGCGGCCGGCGCCACCAGGATGTGGCGGTACTGGACGCCCGAGTGGAACTCGAGCCCGTCGCCACCGAGCTCGGCGTCGAGGGCGGCGACGACCTCGGCGGCGGCCTCGGTGCTGGGGTGGCCGCCGGCGAAGTCGGCCATGGTGCCGTCGGGGGAGACGGTGACGAGGTTGCACCGGTAGGCGACCTGGTCGGGTTGGAGGTGAAGCCCCATGGCGGCCGCCTCGATGGGGGCCCGGCCGGTGTGGTAGCGGGCCGGGTCGTAGCCGAGGATGGAGAGGTTGCCGACGTCGCTGCCGGGCGGGAAGCCGGCGGGGATGGTGGCGGCCCGTCCCACCTCGCCCCGGGCGGCCAAGGCCGCCACGGTGGGCATGGCGGCCGCCTCGAGGGGCGTCTGCCCGCCCAGCTCGCCAACCGGCTCGTCGGCGGCGCCGTCGGGAACGCAGACCACGTACTTCATCGGTGGAGCAGACTACCGATCGAACGTCGGTACGCTCGGTGGTCGTGCGACCTCGCGTGCTCCCGACGGTCGCGCTCTCACTGTTGGTGGGCCTGGTCGGCACCGCCTGCGGGGACGACGGGGGCGGCGGCGGCGCCCAGTTGGGCGGGGGCACAGGGTCGGTGGCCCCAACGTCGACGTCGTCCGGGGAACCCGAGGACTCCCCTGGCACGACTGCCGGTGGCGCGGCCCCCACCACCCGTCCCCGGACGACGGCGCCTCCGCCGGCCCGGCCCGCGCCCACCAGCCCGCCCGCCCCCGCCCCCTCACCGCCTCCCACGCCGCCGCCGCCCCAGGCGGGCCTGGCCGACGTCGACATCCGCCTCACCCGGGTGGCGGGGTTCAACGACCCGGTGGCCATGGCCGTGCGGGCCAACGACGCCGCGATCTACGTGGCCGAGCGGCGGGGCCGGGTGCGGGCCCTGCGCGGTGGCTCCGTCGACGACACGCCCGTGCTCGACATCGGCGGGGACGTGGGGGGGAGCGGCAACGACGCCGGCCTGCTGGGCATGGCCTTCGCCCCCGACGGGGGCCGGCTGTACGTCAACTACACCGACCCCGACAACGACACCCACATCGTCGAGTTCGCCATGGCAGGGGGTACGGCCGACCCGGCCAGCCGCCGGGAGGTCCTGTTCGTCGACCAGCCCTACGCCAACAACAAGGGGGGGCACCTGGCCTTCGGCCCCGACCAGCGGCTGTACATCGGCCTCGGCGACGGCGGGGGCGGGGGCGACCCCCAGGGCAACGGCCAGAACCTGACCACCCTGCTGGGCAAGATGCTGCGCATCGACCCCCGGCCCGACATCGGCTCGCCCTACACCGTCCCTGCCGACAACCCCTTCGTCAACCAGGGCGACGCCCGCCCCGAGATCTGGGCCTACGGGCTGCGCAACCCGTGGCGCTACTCGTTCGACCGCCTGACCGGCGACCTGTGGATCGGCGACATCGGCCAGAACGCCCGCGAGGAGATCGACTACGCGCCGGTCGGCGTGCGGGGCAGCCAGAACTACGGGTGGGCCCGCCTGGAGGGCACCCGGACCTACTCGGGAGCAGCGCCGTCGGGAGCGGTGGCGCCGCTCACCGACTACGCCAAGGCGGGCGGCAACTGCGCCGTCACCGGCGGCTACGTCTACCGGGGGTCCCGCATCCCCGACCTGGTCGGGGCCTACATCTACGCCGACCGCTGCGTGGGGACGATCCAGGCCCTCCGCCAGGCCGGCGGCCGCGTCGTCGACCAACGCTCGTTCTCCGCCTCCGTCCGCCCCCTCACCTCCTTTGGCCAGGACGCCGCCGGCGAGCTCTACGTCCTCTCGGCCGAGGGCGGCCTCTTCCGCATCGACCCCGCGTAGAGTCTTGCGGCATGGCCGACATCGCCTCGTCGCCGCTCATGACCGCGGAGGAGCTCTGTCACCTCCCCGATGACGGAAACCGCCACGAGCTCATCGACGGGGTGCTGACGACCATGCCGCCCGCCGGGTTCGAACACGGCTACGTCGAGGTGAACGTCGCCGTGCACGTGGCTCAGTTCGTCAAGCAGCACCAGCTCGGTCAGGTTGTCGGAGGCGAGACAGGGTTCTTCCTCGGGCGGGGCCCCGACACCGTGCTGGCGCCGGACGTGGCGTTCGTGAGCACCGCGCGCCTCCCTGCTCCGGATCAACGGGCCAGGTTCGCCGACGTGGTCCCCGACCTGGTCGTGGAGATCGTCTCGCCGTCGGACCGGCCGGGAGAGGTGACGGAGAAGGCCCTGCGCTGGGTCGAGGCCGGGGTTGGGCTGACGTGGGTCGTGCATCCCGAGCGACGGATGGTGGCCGTCTACGAACCGGGCGGCGTGGTGCACCTCGTCCACGAGGACGAGGAACTGGACGGGGGCGAGATCCTGCCCGGCTTCCGTCTGCCGGTGGTTGAGCTGTTCGGCTAGGTCAAACGGCGACCAGCCCGCCCTCGATCGCGGCGGCGACCTACAGGCCCAATTCGGCCCGGACGGCGCCGAGGTCGGCGTCGACGGGGGAGGGGACGGCGATCTCGGCGATGGCGCGGTCAGGGGCTTTGAGGCCGTGGCCGGTGAGAGTGCAGACCACGGTGGCGCCCGGGAACGGGGGCCCGACCTTGATCAGCCCTGCGACCGAGGCGGCCGAGGCCGGCTCGCAGAACACGGCCTCGGTGCCGGCCAGGAACCGGTAGGCGGCGAGGATCTCGGCGTCGGTGACGGCGTGGATGCCGCCGCCCGACTCGTCGGCGGCGTGGACGGCCCCGTGCCACGAGGCCGGGTCCCCGATGCGGATGGCGGTGGCGACCGTCTCCGGTCTGGCGATGGCGTGGCCGACCACGATGGGGGCCGCCCCGGCGGCCTGGAAGCCGTGCATCTTGGGCAGGCGGCGGGCCAGGCCGGCCTCCCGGTACTGGCAGAAGCCCTTCCAGTAGGCGGTGATGTTGCCGGCGTTGCCGACGGGCACGCAGTGCATGTCGGGCCCGTCGCCCAGCACGTCGACGATCTCGAAGGCGGCCGACTTCTGGCCTTCGATCCGGTAGGGGTTGACCGAGTTGACCACCGTGACCGGCTCCTTCTCGGCCAGTTGGCGCACCAGCGAGAAGGCGTCGTCGAAGTTGCCCCTGATCTGGAGCACCCGGGCCCCGTGGATGAGGGCCTGGGCCAGCTTGCCCAGGGCGATGTAGCCCTCGGGGATCAGGACCGCGCACGTCAGGCCCGCCCGGGTGGCGTAGGCCGCGGCCGAGGCCGACGTGTTGCCGGTCGAGGCGCACACCACCGCCTTGGCCCCCTCCTCCAGGGCCTTGGAGATGGCCACCGTCATGCCCCGGTCCTTGAAGGAGCCCGTGGGGTTGGCCCCCTCGAACTTCAGGTAGACGGTGCCCCCCACCCGTTCTGACAGCTGGGGGGCGGGCAGCAGCGGCGTGTCGCCCTCCTGCAGGGTGACGACGGGGGTCGCCCCGCTCACCGGGAGGAACTTCCGGTACTCCTGGATCACCCCTCGCCAGCCGGTCGTGGGCATGACCTGCTCAGTCCTCCCCGATGACCCGCAGCAGGGTGCCGACCCGGTCGACGACATCCAGGTGGCGGAGGTCGGTCAGGGTGGCCTGCATGGCCCGCTCGGCGGCGGTGTGGGTGACGAGCACCAGGCGGGCCTCGTCTCCCAGACCCAACTGCTCCATCTTCCAGATCGAGACGCCGTGGCGGGCGGTCACCGCCGCCACCTGCTCGAGCACGCCGGGCCGGTCGACCACGTCGATGGTCACGTAGTAGGCCGAGCGCAGGTCGTCGACGGGCCGGATGCGGGCCGGGCCCCCTGCCGGGAGGGCCGCCACCCGGCCCTGGCGCAGGTTGGCGGCGGCGTCGATCACGTCGCCCAGCACGGCCGAGGCGGTGGGCGGGCCTCCCGCTCCCCTGCCGTAGAACATGAGGTCGCCGACGGCGTCGCCCTGCACGAACACGGCGTTGAACGAGTCCCGCACAGAGGCGAGGGGGTGGGCCACGGGGACCATGGCGGGGTGGACCCGCACCGCCAGCTCGCCCTCCACCGCCTCCACGATGGCCAGCAGCTTCACCCCGTAGCCCAGCCGCTCGGCCATGGCGATGTCGTCGGGGGTGATGCCGGAGATGCCTTCCCGGTAGACGTCGCCCGCCGCCACCTGGGCCCCGAAGGCCACGGTGGCGAGGATGGCGGCCTTGGCGGCGGCGTCGTAGCCCTCCACGTCGGCGGTGGGATCCCGCTCGGCGTAGCCCAAGGTCTGGGCGTCGGCCAGGGCCTCGTAAAACGTCTGGCCCTCCTCGGTCATCTTGGTGAGGATGTAGTTGGTCGTCCCGTTGACGATGCCCATGATCCGCCGCAGGCGGTCGCCCGCCAGCGACTCCCGGAGGGGCCGGATCAGGGGGATACCCCCAGCCACCGCCGCCTCGAACAGCAGGTCGACGCCCGAGGCGGCCGCCGCCGAGAACAGCTCCGGGCCCTCGTTGGCCAGCAGCTCCTTGTTGGCCGTGACCACCGGCTTCTTGGATTCGAGGGCGGCCAGGATCAGCCGCCGGGCCGGCTCGATGCCTCCCATGCACTCGACCACCACGTCGATGGACGGGTCGGTGACCACCGACCCGGCCTCGGTGGTGAGCACCCCCTCGGGGAGCTCGCACGCCCTCGGCTTGGTGATGCTGTGGACGGCCACCCGGGCCAGCTCCAGCCGCAGCCCGGTACGGGAAAACACCGACTGGCCGTGGTCCTGGACGAGGCGCACCAGGGCTGAGCCCACGTTGCCGCAGCCCAGGAGGCCGATCCGAACCGCTTCCTCACGCATCGGAGCCAAGCTACCGCTCGGAGCCGCAGAGGCCGCCTGACATCCGCTCAGGCCGACGGCTTCAGCCTGGGTGGCCGCCCCGGGGCCGCGAGGCAGCCCTCACGCGTCCAACCGGAGCAGGTCGTCGAGGGTTTCCCGCCGCACCACCACCCTCGCCCGCCCGTCCCGCACGAAGACCACCGGCGGCCTCGGAACCTTGTTGTAGTTGGACGCCATCGAGTGGCCGTAGGCGCCCGTCACCGGCGTGCACAGGACGTCGCCCACGGCCAGGTCGGCGGGCAGGTAGGCGTCGCGCACGACCAGGTCACCCGATTCGCAGTGCTTGCCCACCACGGTGACGACCCGCGGCCGCTCGGCGCCCGTGGCACGGGGGAGGAACGCCTCGTAGCCGCTGCCGTACAGCACCGGGCGGGGGTTGTCGCTCATGCCGCCGTCGACCGAGACGTAGGTGCGCACCCCGGGGATGTCCTTCACGGTGCCGACCCGGTACAAGGTGGCGCCGGCGGCGGCCACGACGGCCCGCCCCGGCTCGGCGGTGATGCGGGAGGTGATCCCGGCCGCCGCACACGCCGACCGCACCGTCGAGGCCCATTCGGTGATGCTCGGGGCCTCTTCCCCGTCCACGTAGGCCACCCCCAGGCCGCCGCCCAGGCACAGCTCGTCGACATCGAGCGGCCGCACGAAATCGGCCAGCACCTCCACCGCCTTCTCGAACGACCGAACGAGGAAGATCTGGCTGCCGATGTGGGCGTGGACGCCGGCCAGCTCGGTGGCGGGCGACTTGGCGGCCCGGCCCACCGCCTCCCCCGCGTCCCCGCTGGCCAGCCCGAAGCCGAACTTGGAGTCGACCTGGCCGGTCATCACGTACTCGTGGGTGTGGGCCTCCACCCCGGGCGTGACCCGCACCAGCACCCGGGCCACCCGCCCGTCCTCGTCGTGCAGCGCCTCCAGCCGGTCGAACTCGTGGAAGGAGTCCACCACCACGCGAATGCCCAGCTCACGGGCCTTCCGCAGCTCGTCGAGCGACTTGTTGTTGCCGTGGAGGACGAGCGAGGGCGCCGGCACGCCCGCGGCCAGGGCCACGTGCAGCTCGCCGCCGGTGGCCACATCGACGTGCATCCCCTCCTCGCAGGCCAGGGCGGCCATGGCCCGGCAGAGGAAGGCCTTGGACGCGTAGGCCACGTTCCCGGGCCCGAAGGCGGCCACCGCCTCCCGGCAGCGGGCCCGCAGGTGGTCCTCGTCGTAGACGAACAGGGGCGTGCCGTGCTCCTCGGCCAGCTGCACGAGGTCGACGCCACCAACCGACAGCCGGCCGTCGGCCCCCACCACCGCCGTGTCGGGCAGCAGGTAGCGAGGGAGGGGGCTAGTCACTGCGTCCGGGCGCGCAGCCGGTCACATCGAGTCGGGGGCGGAGACTCCCAGCAGGCCCAGCCCGATGGCCAGGCCCACCCTGGTGGACTCGACCAGCCAGAGCCGGGCCTGGGTCACGTCGGCCGCCACGCCCTCCCCCAGCACCCGGCAGTCGTGGTAGAAGCCGTGCAACCGCCCGGCCAGCTCCTGCGACCAGCCCGTGACCTTGTGGGGGGCCCGGGTCATGCACGCATCGAGCACCACCTCGGGCAGCTCGGCCAGGCTGCGCAGCAGGTCGAGCTCCCGCTCGTGGGCGAGCACCGACAGGTCGACGCCGGTCAGCGGCCGCCGCTCCACACCCAGCTCGGCCGCCTTGCGGCCCATGGAGGCGATCCGGGCGTGGGCGTACTGGATGTAGTAGACGGGGTTCTCCATCGACTGGGTGACGACCTTCTCCAGGTCGAACGTCTGGCGAGTCGTGATCGACTGGAGCAAAAAGGTGAGGCGGGCCACGTCCGGCCCCACCTCGTCGAGGATGTCCGACAGCTCCACGAAGGTGCCGCTGCGCTTGCCCATGCGCACCACCTGGCCGCCCCGCTGCACGGTGACCAACTGGCCGATGAGGATCTCCAGCTCGTGGGGGTCGTGGCCCAGGGCCTGCACGCCGGCCTTCACCCGGGGGACGTGGCCGTGGTGGTCGGCGCCCCAGATGTCGATGAGGTGAGTGAAGCCTCGGGAGAACTTGTCCCGGTGGTAGGCGATGTCGCCCAGCAGGTAGGTGGGCTCGCCGTCCCGCTTGACCAGGACCTCATCCTTGGCCAACCCGAAGTCGGTGGCCCGTAGCCAGACGGCGCCGTCCCTCTCGTCCACCACACCCCGGGCCCGCAGGTCGTCGAGCGCCGCCTGCAACGCCCCCGACTCGGCCAGCGACCGCTCGCTGAACCACGTGTCGTAGTAGACGCCCATGGCCTGGAGGGCCTTGGCGATCTCCTCCCGGGCCTGGGCGTAGCCCCACTCCGTCGGGTTCTCGCCGGCGGGCATGGATGACGCCCACTCAGCGATGTAGCCGCCCTTGTACCCGTTCTCGGGCGGCTCGGCGCCCGACTTGGAGGCGGCGATGGACTGGCCCAGCAGCGACATCTGCAGGCCCCGGTCGTTGAAGATGTACTCCCGGTGGACCTCGTAGCCGCACCATTCGAGGATCCGGCACAGCGAGTCGCCGTAGGCGGCCCACCGCCCCGCCCCCACGTGCAGGGGGCCGGTGGGGTTGGCGCTCACGAACTCGACGTTGACGAGCTCGCCCCGGCCCAGGTTGTGGCGGGCGTAGCCGTAGGCGCCGTCGAGCACGACCATCCGCAGCACGTCGTGCAGCCACGCCGGGTCGAGCCAGAAGTTGAGGAACCCCGGGCCCGCCACCTCGACCCGGGTGACGTAGAGGGGCGGGTCGGCGTTCAGGTGGTCGGCCAGGGCCTGGGCCAGCTCGCGAGGCGGCCGCCCGGCCGCCTTGGCCGCGGCCAGGGCTACGCTCGACGACCAGTCGCCGTGCTCGCGGTTGTCGGGGCGCGTCAGGGGAATGGCCTGGGGCGGGTGGGCCCCTACCGCGTTCATGGCGTAGCGCAGGGCCATGTCGAGCGACTGCATGGCGCTCAGGGGCGGGCCCGGGCCTTGGCCACGACGGCGTTGACGCGGTCGATCAACTCGAGGGGGTCGAACGGCTTGGTCACGTAGTCGTCGGCGCCGGCGTCGAGCCCCTGCTGGACCTCGGCGTTCTGGGCCTTGGCCGACAGCAGGATGACGGGGATGTGCCGGGTCGCCGCACCGGTCTTCAGCGTGGTGACGACCTCCAGGCCGTCCATGCGAGGCATCATGATGTCGGAGAGGATCACGTCGGGCTGGGCGCTGGCCGCCCGGGCGAGCCCCTCCGGCCCGTCGGCCGCCACCACGACCTCGAACCCCTCGATCTCGAAGTTGACCCGCAGCAACTCCACGATCACCGGGTCGTCGTCGATGACCAGCACTGTGGGCGGCATCCCCCGATGCTACCGGGGAGCCGCTCTGCGCCGGCTGGGAGATACCATGGAGGGGCAGGGCCCTCGTAGCTCAGGGGATAGAGCGCCGCCCTCCGGAGGCGGGTGCGTAGGTTCGAATCCTACCGAGGGCGCAAATCGGCGTTCCCGGCGCAGAGCGGCGACGACCCTGACGACCCGGAGAGGTGATGCGCATAGACCACCGAAAGGGTGGTTGAGGTGCATCAGTTCCGGTGCTGCCCGGCGCCGGCTTGCAGCGAGCTGGGACGCGCCGTCAGCCTCGCATCGCGCGGCGGAACAACGGCACGAAGTCGACGACACTGCCGGACTTCTTCATCGGCGCCCATGCCGCGATCGCCGGGCTCGACATCCTGACCAGAGACATCGGCCGGTACCGGACCTACTTCCCCACGGTGTCGCTCATCGCTCCCGACGCCTGACGACGTTTCTCTTCTCAAAGGGGTGGCCGCGCCCGACAACGTTCACGGGCCCGACGCTCCCGGCCATCCCGATACGCCGGGCCGGTGACGCGGGCCCTTCGGTTCCGTCAGCGACCGCCTTCACGTCTGGGGTGCCAGACCACGACGATGGGCAGGTCGCCCCGAGCTGCGGCCGTGACACGGTCCAACCGATTCCTGGCACGCACGCCCGGACGATCCGGGGCCGGGGCCCGGGGCCCATGGTCGGCTCGAGGCACCGCTCGACGGCAAGGCGGTTGCGGCTGAACAGCTCCAATAGCCGCCCGTGAGAGTGCGGATAGGCCCGGATCACGACCCGTCCCCCGAGAGCGCTTTCGAACTGCGCTTGGTGATCGAAGAGGATGGCGAAGGGATGGACGTCGGCGATCAGCCCCCGGGAGCGCTGCGCCCCGACAGGCACCATGGGGCGGAGCTCGGTCAGCACCAGACGTCCCACTGGCACCAGTACCTCGGTTCCGCCACGGGCTAGCTTGCGCAGTCACGACCGGGCGGCCCCCTGCCGGGGGCGGCTCGGTTCGAGGTTGCGGCGACCGAGACCAGCGAGGCGCGACTCGATGGACGAGACGTTCGAGGCGATGCTGGCCGGCGGCCATCCCAACTCGCTGGGGCGCACCATCGAGGTCGTCGACTTGGTGCTGGCCAACCGAGGCAGACTCGCCGAGCTGTTCCAGTGCTACACCAGCGCTGACGAAGTTGTGCGGCTTCGGGTTTCCAGCGCAATGAAGCGAGTCACGATCGCCCACCCCGACTGGACGATGGACTTCATGGACAGGCTGCAAGACGAGGTCGCAGGGATCGATCAGGCGTCGACTCGGTGGACGCTGGCCCTGCTGTTCGACCTCACCCGCGACCGCCTCAGCGCACAGCAGCGGGCCCGCGCCGTCGAGATCATGCAAGACAACCTCGACACCCACGACGACTGGATCGTCCTCAACACCTCCATGAAGGTCCTGGGCGCCTGGGCCGAAGACGACGATGAACTCCGGAGATGGCTAGCGCCCCATGCCCAGCGGCTCGCCGCCGACTCGCGGAAGTCTGTGGCGTCCACAGCTCGCAAGCTGCTGCAGCGGTTGGCGTCCGGCCCATCGGACCGCGAGGGATCGATCAACCCGTGACTGCCCACCAACGCCGGGTCCTGGACGCTCGCTCGGTCGCAACGGAGGGCATCGAGGCCACGACCTGAAACGACATGCCCTCGGCGCGCAGCGCATCTTCGAGGCGAGGCGAGCGCGTCGACAGAGCCACCGTGGCATCCAGGTACACCGCTGCGCCGAGGGCCTCGACACTGAGGATGTTCAGCTGATGCCGAGCCCGAAGGCGACCGATGACGGGCCCGAGCTGGCGCAAGCTGACGAGCCCGATCTCGTCGGGCAGCTCCAGGACGGCGGCGAGGGCCTGTTCCCGGCGGCCGCTCGGCAACGAGGTGAACGGCCCCGAGATCGTCCCGGTCCTGTCGACGGCGCCCAGCACGGCCTGGCAGAGCCGGACGTACCAGTATCCGGTCGTGGCGATGGTGGGGCCCGGGCCCAGCGGGGCGGGAAGCTCCTCCCCCCGGAGGACAGCGCTCAGGAGCTGGTCGTCGACGAGAAGCGTCACTCCGTGGCGAGGTCGGCGTCACCGAACCCGGCCCGGGCGTTCGCCCAGTCGTCCTCAGTCACCGCCTCTAACAGGTGGCGACGTAGGGTGGTTACGCCGCCTGGGATGAGCAGGACCGCGTCCCCAAGATCGAGATACCCGACCTCACCACCGTCGTCGAGACCCCACCGGCGCCTCGTCGAGGCCGGAAGGCTCATCTGGCCCCGTTGGGACACCCGGAGTTGACCTGTCTGTCTCACTGGCTGGAGTATACAAGGCGAAGGTACAACCTGCCTTGTACGGCCCAGCCTCGACGGACGACTCCAGTCGTCGTCGCCGGCAGCCGCGTGGCCGTGGCCGACATCGGGCAGGAGGCCTGGGAGCAGGTCGCCGGCCCATATGGCTGCGAGCCCGACGACGGCGCCGAGCGTCGCCACGTGGTGCAGCTGGTGCACGGCATGATCGGTGAGCTCGCCGACATGGGGGCGGTCGCAGCGGCGGTGGGGGACGACGCGGTGCTCACTGACCTGGGAACCGGCCTCACCGTGCTGATCGCCCTCAACGACGACGACGACGACGAGGGTGAGCTCACCTGGCGGAC
>Ga0187892_10010123_pt1 | contig 12083 bp, 12 predicted proteins | sample MA1701073metaG_FD_139345 | JGI IMG/M metagenome (GOLD analysis project Ga0187892, IMG submission 139345) | Bio-ooze microbial communities from a basaltic lava cave in the Kipuka Kanohina Cave System on the Island of Hawaii, USA - MA170107-3 metaG ...
CGCCGATGCAGGCCGCGGATGCGCCGGCCGCGGCGCGCGTGCGCGAGGCAGGCTGCGTGATCCTCGGCAAGACCACGATGCCGGACTTCGGCATGCTTTCGTCGGGGCTTTCCAGCCTGCACGGCGTGACGCGCAACCCCTGGCGAGCGGACCGCAATCCGTCGGGCTCGAGCTCGGGCGCCGGCGCCGCCGCCGCCGCGGGATACGCCCCCCTGCACCTCGGCACCGACATCGGCGGCTCGGTGCGCCTGCCCGCGGCCCACTGCGGCATCTTCGCGCTCAAGCCCTCGCTCGGCCGCGTGCCGGTCCACCCGCCGTACATGGGCCGGGTCGTCGGGCCGATGACGCGCGGCGTCGAGGACGCCGCGGCGCTCATGAACCTGATCGCGCGCCCCGACGCGCGCGACTTCATGAGCCTGCCCTACCAGGAATGCGGCTTCAGCGCATTGCAGCCGCTCGAGCCGAAGCGCGTGCGCATCGGCCTGCTTGCCGACATGGGCGTGGGAATGGAGGTCCACCCGGCGGTCAGGGCCGCCGCCGAGGCGGCGGCCACCGCGCTCTCCGGCGCCGGCTGCGCCGTGGACTCGATCCGCTCCTTCCTCACCGAGGAGATGCTCGACGGCATGTGCCGCTTCTTCGAGGCGCGCTCGTACAACGACCTGATGCAGATGAGCGCCGGCAAGCGCGGCCGCGTGCTGCCGTTCGTCGCCGAGTGGTGCAGCTGGCGCGCGGCCGAGTTCTCCGGGCGCGACGTGATGCGCGCCTACACGCAGGTGGTGGCGATGCGCGAAGCCGCGGTCGCCGCCTCCCAGCCCTACGACTTCATCGTGTCGCCGACCTCGCCCATCCTGCCCTACGAGGCCGAGCTGCCCGCTCCCGGCAACGACCCGCGCCACGCGCTGCCGCACATCGCGTTCACCGTGCCCTACAACATGTCGGAGCAGCCGGCCGCGTCGCTCAACTGGAGCACCAGCGCCGAGGGCCTGCCGGTCGGGATCCAGGTGATCGGCAAGCGCTTCGACGATGTCGGCGTACTGAGGCTCGCGCAGCTGCTCGAGAGCCTACGCCCCCGGCAGCGCCCCTGGCCGCAGTAACACCAGGGCGAGCGCAATCGCGCCGGGGAGCGCCTGCACCCACAGGATCTTGCGGCTGGCGGTGAGCGCGCCGAACACGCCAGCGACGATCACGCAGGCGAGGAAGAAGATCTGCACGCCCTGCCCGGCGGAGAAGCTCCACAGCAGGCCCGCGGCGATGAAGCCGTTGTAGAGGCCCTGGTTCATCGCGAGCGGCTTGGTCGCGGCCGCTTTCTCCGGCGTCATGCCGAAGGTGCGCAGGCCGAAAGGCTTGTCCCACAGCACCATCTCCAGCAGCATGAACCAGATGTGCAGCAGCGCGACCAGCGCGACCGCGATGCCGGCGGCGAGGCTCACTCGGTCTTGACGCCGGCGTCCTGCACCACCTTGCGCCAGATCCCGATCTCCCTGGTGATCGCGGCGAGGAACTGGCCCGGGCGGCCGCCGGCGGGGGAGACGCCGTCGTTCTGCAGCTGGCCGGCGGTCTCCGGAAGCTGCAGGATCTTGTTGACCTCGGCGTTCAGCCGCTCCACGATCGGCGCGGGCACGCCTTTCGGCGCGATGAAACCGTGCCACAGCACGACCTCGTAGCCCGGGACGCCGGACTCGGCCACCGTCGGAATGCCGGGCTCGGCGGCGAACCGCTGCGACGTGGTCACCGCGAGCCCGCGCAGCCGCCCGCTCCTCACGTGCGGCAGCGTGGCGGCGGTGCTGCCGAGAAACGCGTTGGTCTGCCCGCCGATGGTGTCCTGCAGCGCCGGCCCCGTGCCCTTGTAGGGAACGTGGTTCAGCTTGAAGCCCGCCATCGCGGCGAGCATCTCGGAGCCGAGGTGCACCAGGCTGCCGTTGCCCGACGAGGCGAAGTTGATCCGCTGCGGGTCGGACTTCGCGAGCGCGACCAGCTCGGCCATGTTCTGCACCGGGAGCGACGGATGCACCACCACCAGGTAAGGCCCCTGCGAGATCTGGATCACCGCGCTGATGTCGGCGAGCGGGTCGAACTTGACCTTGTACAGGCTCGGATTCACCGTGTAGCTGTTGGAGATCAGGGTCAGGGTATAGCCGTCGGGCGCCGACTTGACCCCCTGCTCGACGCCGATGGTGCCGCCCGCGCCGCCGCGGTTCTCGACCACGAACTGCTGGCCGAGCGTGCCCGAAAGCCGCTGCGCGATGAAGCGCGCGATGAAGTCGCTGCCGCCGCCGGGCGCGAACGGCACGATGACGCGCACCGGCTTCGACGGATAGGCTTGCGCGATGGCGTTAAGGGGAAACAGGAGGGCAAGAACGAGAAGACGGAACAAGTTCATCTTGATCTCCTCAGGTTGGGCTTGAGCCGGTCGATGTCGGCCTGCACCTGGTCGCGGCTGCGCTCGTAGACGATCTCGCGCCCCATCACCTCGCCGGCGTAGGCAAGGCCGTTGCGCGTCGGCGTGAGCGTGCACTTGACGTTGTGCACTCCCTCGCCGAGCACTACCTCGATCGCGTCCGCGCGCTTGCTGAAGACGACCACCTCCAGCACCTGGCCGGTGTCGGTATTGCGCACCTTGATCTTCTCGATGTTCATGCGTGCACCGGCCCGAGCGGCCCCAGGCGCACGCCCTTGCGCAGCCGGGTCCACCTGAACTCGGCGGGATCGGCGAGCGCCGGGCCCGGCGCCTTCACCACCAGCACTTCTTTCGCGATCGGCTCGAAGTCGGCGCGGAAGTGCACCGAGCTCTTGAGCGCGACGATGCGGCTCTGCCGCGGCTCGACGCCGAGGTGGCGGAACATCTCCTGGTCCGCGGCCTGGCACTTGCGCGAGGCGAGCACCACGCGCACGCCGGGCGCGGCGCGGCTGCGCAGCAGCGCCATCGGGCCGAGGGTCATGCGAAAGCCCTTGAACATCGGGCCGCTGCAGGTGAAGCGGCCGTCGCCGAGGCGCTCGACCGTGAACTCGCCCGAAAGGGGGGCATCGCCCGGGATCCGGGAACGTCCGCCCAGCTGGAACACCGAGGAATTTCCCTGACCGATCTCATGCGCGCGTTGCGCCGACGCAGGGTCGATCAGCATGCCGAGGACTGCCTCTTCAGCTCTCTGGTCGATCAGGTTTCCAAGCAGACCTGTAGTGTCGCCATTGCCGCCGGCGCCGGGATTGTCCTGCGTGTCGGCGAGCACCACCGGGGCGCCGGGCGCGCCGCGCGCGCGGGCGCGGCGCACCGCATCGGGCGCCGCGTGCAGCTCCATGGCGAAATCCTTCTCCGCGTCCGCCACGGCGCCGCGCAGCTGTTCGACCGCCGCCCCGGAACCGTAGCCGAACACCGCCATGCCGCAATCGGCGAAGTCGGCCATCGGAAAGCCGGGAGTGAAGGACAGCACCGCCCCGGTTTTCGCTTCGAGGCGATGCAATTCTTCATAAATCCCCTTGCAAGGCTCGATGAACGAGCACTGCGACGGGATGCCGGTCAGGTAGTCGAGCTGGTGGTAGCCCCCGTCCGGCCGCTTCCCGGTGCGCAGCATCTGGTCGAGCACGCGCGCGGCGCGCGCGCCGGTGTCGGCCATGTCGACATGCGGATAGGTGCGGTAGGCGACCAGCGCGTCGGCGCGCTCCACCATCGCGCGCGTCACGTTCGCGTGCAGGTCGAGGCTCGCCACGACCGGCACGCGCGGCCCGACCGCCTCGCGCACGCGCCGCAGCAGCTCGCCCTCGCCGTCGTCGCGGGTCTCGACCACCATGGCGCCGTGCAGGTCGAGGTAGACGGCATCGAGCGGTTTCGCCTGCTCGAGCTTGCGGATCATCTCGCCTGCGATTCTTTCGAACGCATCCGCGGTGACGTGCGCCGAGGGGCTCGCCGCCGCCCAGGCGGTGCCGATCAGGCGGTGCCCGCCCGCGCGCAGCGCCTGGATGGCGCCGGCAGCGGGAATGTTGGCGCCCGCCACCGCGCGGAACAGCGGCTCGCCGTACTGCACCCCGGGCCAGCCGCCCCCCGCCTCGAACGCCGCATAGTCGGCCTTCGAGGGCGCGAAGGTGTTGGTCTCGTGCTGGAAGCCGCCGATTGCGATGCGCGCCATGCCCTGCTAACCTGCTTTTTCTCCTAGAGGAGGGGATTCTCGCATGCGCCGCCACGTTCTCGCCGCAGCAGTGCTCGTCCTTGCCGCTTCCCCGCTGAATGCCCAGGACAAGGTCCTGCGCGTGGTCCCGCACTCGAACCTCAACATCCTCGACCCGGTGTGGACCACGCAGTACATGGCGCGCAACCACGGCTACATGGTGTACGACACGCTGTTCGGCACCGACGAGAAGAGCCGCATCCGGCCGCAGATGGTCGACACCTGGAGCGTCAGCCCCGACCAGCGCCTGTGGAGCTTCACCCTGCGCGACGGCCTGGAGTTCCACGACGGCAAGCCGGTGACCGGCGAGGATGTGATCGCCTCGCTCTCGCGCTGGGGCAAGCGCGACGCGATGGGCCAGAAGCTGATGAGCTTCGTCGAGCGCATGGACGCGCCAAGCCCCAACAGCTTCCGCATCTTCCTGCGCGAGGCCTGCGGCTTCGTGCTCGAGGCGCTCGGCAAGCCCTCCTCCAACGTGCCCTTCATCATGCCGAAGCGCGTCGCCGACACCCCGGCCGACAAGCAGATCACCGAGGCGATCGGCAGCGGCCCCTACATCTTCAAGGCCGACGAGTTCAAGCCGGGCGACAAGGCGGTGTACGTGAGGAACGCGAAGTACAAGCCGAGAGCGGACGTGCCCTCGGGCACCGCCGGCGGCAAGCACGTCTATGTGGAGCGCGTCGAGTGGAACCTCGCGCTGCGCGACGCGCAGGCGCAGGTCAACGCGCTCGCCAAGGGCGAGGTCGACGTGATCGAGCGGCCGGCGTTCGAGAGCTACGAGCAGCTCAAGCAGATCAAGGACGTGGCGCTCGTCACCAAGGACCCGCTCGGGTTCCAGTACATGTGCCGCTTCAACCACCTGCACCCGCCGTTCAACAACCCGAAAATCCGCCAGGCGGCGATCGCCTCGATGGCGCAGGAGCCGTTCCTGCGCGCGCAGGTCGGCGCCAAGGAGTTCTACCGGCCCTGCGCCTCGATGTTCACCTGCGGTACCCCGTATGGCAGCAGCAAGGGCAGCGAGATCCAGTCGAAGTCGAACATGAAGAAAGCGCAGGAGCTCCTGAAAGGCTCGGGCTACGACGGCACGGCGGTGGTGATCATCAAGCCGACCGACCTCGCTTCGATCCAGAAGCTGCCCGACGTGGCGGCGCAGCTCCTGCGCCAGGCGGGCTTCAAGGTCGACCTGCAGGCGATGGACTGGAACACGGTGGTGAGCCGCCGCGCGAAGAAGGAGCCGCCGGCGCAGGGCGGCTGGAACATCTTCTGCACCGCCTGGGTGGCGCCCGACATCTGGAACCCGCTCACCAACGCGGCGATCGGCGCCGCCGGCGAGAAGTCGTGGTTCGGCTGGCCGAGCGACGCCCAGATCGAGAAGCTGCGCGACGAGTTCGCGCGCGCCACCGAGGACAGCAGGAAGAAAGCGCTCGCGGAAGCGATCCAGGCGCGCGCCTTCGAGGTCGGCACGCACGCGCCGCTCGGCGAGTACGTCAATCCGCTCGCCGCGCGCAAGAACATCACCGGCTGGGTGATCGGCCCGGGCGATCACTACTGGAACGTGAAGAAGTCGAGCGGAATGTAGATTGCTCAACTTCGTCCTGCGCCGTCTCGCCGCGACGGTGCCGGTGCTGCTGGTGGTCGCGGTGTTCGTGTTCCTGCTGCTGCGCCTGACGCCCGGCGACCCGGCGGCGATCATGGCGGGCGACGCCGCCACCGGCGAGCAGATCGAGCGCATCCGCGCCGGCCTCGGCCTCGACCGGCCGATCCCGGTGCAGTTCGGCATCTGGCTCGGGAAGGTGGTCTCGGGCGACCTCGGCGAGTCGTTCTACTACCGCATCAAGGTCGCGACCCTGATCGGCCAGCGCCTCGAGCCGACTTTCGCGCTCGCCACGCTGACCATCCTGATCGCGGTCGTCGTCTCCATCCCCCTCGGCGTAGTCGCGGCGTGGCGCTTCGGCGGCTGGTTCGACCGCGCGCTGATGGGGTTCTCGGTGATGGGCTTCTCGATCCCGGTGTTCGTGCTCGCCTACCTGCTGATCTGGGTCGTGTCGCTCAAGCTCGGCTGGTTTCCCGTCCAGGGCTACCGCAGGCTGGCGGAGGGCTTTCTGCCGTTTCTCCACCACCTCATTCTCCCTGCCATCACCCTCTCGGTGATCTACATCGCGTTGATCGCCAGGGTCACGCGCGCCTCGGTGCTGGAAGCGCTGGGCGAGGACTACATCCGCACCGCCCGCGCCAAGGGCCTGCCCGAGCTGCGCGTGCTGGTGCGGCACGCGCTCGCCAACGCCGCGGTTCCGATCGCCACCGTGATCGGCATCGGCATCGCGATCCTCATCGGCGGCGTGGTGGTGACCGAATCGGTGTACGCGATCCCCGGCCTCGGCCGGCTCACCGTCGACGCGGTGCTGGCGCGCGACTTCCCGACCATCCAGGGGGTGATCCTGTTCTTCTCCTTCATATATGTATTGGTCAACCTGCTGATCGACCTGTCCTACGTATTCCTCGACCCGCGGATCCGCTACTGATGGTCTGGCAGAACTGGTCGGTGCGGATCGGGGGTGTCGCCCTTCTCATCCTGGTCCTCGTCGCGACGGCGGCGCCGTGGCTCGGCACCGTCGATCCGACCCTGTTCGACGCGGCGAGCCGCGACCTGCGGCCCGGCGCAACCGGCGAAATCATGACGCTCGAAGGCCAGGTGCTGAAGCACACCTTCCTGATGGGGTCGGATTCCTTCGGCCGCGACATCTACAGCCGGGTGCTCTACGGCACCCGCGTGTCGCTGCTGGTCGGCGTCGCCGCGGCGGGTCTCTCGCTCGCGTTCGGCGTAGTGCTCGGCCTCACGGCCGGCTATATCCGCTGGCTCGACGGCCCGTTGATGCGCGTGATGGACGGCATCATGGCGATCCCGGCGATCCTGATCGCGATCGCGGTGGTCGCGCTGTGGCGCGGCAGCCTGCCGACGGTCATCGTGGCGATCGCGATTCCGGAAATCCCCCGGGTCACGCGCCTGGTGCGCGCGCTGGTGCTCTCGATCCGCGAGGAGCCCTACGTCGAAGCCGCGGTCGCGCTCGGCACGCCGACCGGGAAGATCATGTTCGGCCACATCCTGCCCAACACCATCGCGCCGCTGCTGGTGCAGGGCACCTACATCTGCGCGTTCTCGATCCTGCTCGAGGCGATCCTGTCCTTCCTCGGCGTCGGCCTGCCGCCCGACATCCCGACCTGGGGCAACATCATGGCCGAGGGGCGCGTGCAGTTCGTCGCCTACCCGCACAACGTGTTCTTCCCCGGCGTGTTCCTCGCCGTCACCGTGCTCGCGGTCAACATGCTGGGCGATGGCCTGCGCGACACGCTCGACCCGAAGATGGCCAAGCGCGTGTGAGCACGCTCGAGGTCAAGGACCTCACCGTCGCCCTGCCGGCCGGCGCCGACCGCGCCGAGGCGGTTTCCGGCGTTTCATTCACGGTCGAGCGCGGCGAGATCATGTGCCTCGTGGGCGAGTCGGGCTCGGGCAAGAGCGTGATCGCGCAGGCGATCATGGGCCTGCTGCCGAAAACGCTGCCGGTTTCAGGAGGAAAGATTCTCCTTGAGAGCGAAAACCTGCTCGCCGCGGGCGAACGCCGGCTGCGCGAGCTGCGCGGCGCGCGCATGTCGATGATCTTCCAGGAGCCGATGACCGCCCTCAACCCGGTGATGAGCTGCGGGCGGCAGATCGCGGAGGTTCTGAAGATACACACCCGGATGGGCGACGCCGAACGGCGGCAGAAGATGCTCGACCTGCTGCGCGAAGTGGCGCTGCCCGAGCCGGAGAGAATGCTCGCCGCCTACCCGCACCAGCTCTCCGGCGGGCAGCGCCAGCGCATCATGATCGCGATGGCGCTCGCGCTCGAGCCGGCGCTGCTGATCGCCGACGAGCCGACCACCGCGCTCGACGTCACCACGCAGGCCCAGATCCTGCGGCTGATCATCGAATTGCAGCGGAAGCACGGGATGGGCGTGCTGTTCATCACCCACGACTTCGGCGTGGTGGCCGAGGTCGCGCACCGCGTCGCGGTGCTGCGCGAGGGCCGGCTGGTGGAGCTCGGCGCCAAGCTCGAGCTGCTGCAGCGGCCGCGCCACGAGTACACCCGCATGCTGATCCGCTCGGTGCCGACGCTGCAGCCGCATGAGCGGCCGATTGACCCGAATGCCGTGTCCGTTCTCCAGACCAGGAATCTCTCCAAGACCTATGTCGACCGCGGCTGGCTTTCGCGCCGGCGCGAGGTGCGCGCGGCGATCGACGTCAGCCTGGAGGTGCGCAAGGGCCAGACGCTCGGCATCGTCGGCGAATCGGGCTCGGGCAAGTCGACCGTGGCGCGCTGCATCGTGCGGCTGATCGAGCCGAGCGGCGGCGAGATCCGGCTGGGCGGCCTGGACATCGCGCCGCTGAAGCCGGCGGCGCTCAGGCCGCTGCGCTCCAAGGTCCAGATCGTGTTCCAGGATCCTTACCGCTCGCTCAATCCGCGCCGCAGCGTCGGCGAGGCGATCATCGAGGGGCCGCTCAACTACGGCGTGCCGCGCGGCGCGGCGCTCGAGCGCGCGCGCCGGCTGCTCGAGCTCGTGCGCATGGACCCGGCGGTGCTCGACCGCTATCCGCACCAGTTCAGCGGCGGGCAGCGCCAGCGCATCTGCATCGCGCGCGCGCTCGCGATGCAGCCCGAGCTGCTGGTCGCCGACGAGGCGGTCTCGGCGCTCGATGTCTCGGTGCAGGCGCAGGTGCTCGCGCTGCTCGCGGAGATCCGCGCCCGGCTCGACCTCGCGATGCTGTTCATCACGCACGACCTGCGCGTCGCCGCCCAGGTCTGCGACCAGGTCGCGGTGATGCAGCACGGCCGCGTGGTCGAGTACGGCCCGGCGCGCGAGGTGTTCCTCGCGCCGCGCCACGAGTACACCCGGGCGCTGTTCGCCGCGGCGCCGGGGCGCGGCTTCGCGTTTGGCGGCTAAACTACCGGCATGGACCGACTCGATGCGGCCGCCATCGCGCTGCCGGGGGTGGTAGTGCGCGTGGTGGAGCGTTGCACCTCCACCAATGATTTGCTTCTTAAGAAGATTGAAGAGAAAACGGTGTTGATCGCAGCGGAAGAGCAAACCGCGGGGCGTGGACGGCGCGGGCGGCGCTGGCACAGCGCGCCGGGCGCGGGCGTGACCTTCTCGCTCGGCCGGCGGGTGCGCCGCCCGGTGCGCGAGCTCCCGGCGCTGTCGCTGGTCGCGGGGGTCGCCGCGGCGCGCGTCCTGCGCTCGCTCGGCGTGCGCGACGCCGCGCTCAAGTGGCCGAACGACCTGGTGGTGGCCGGCGCCAAGCTCGGCGGCATCCTGGTCGAGAGCCGCGACAGGGACTACGTCGTGGTCGGCATCGGCATTAACTGCCGGCGCGTGCCGGGCCTCGCGAAAAAGCTGCGTCGCAGGATCTGTTGTCTCGAGGAGTTCGTTTCGGTCCCGCGGAACGAGGTCATTCAAGGGACGGCAAAGGCTCTTCTCGAGGCGCTGGACGCCTTCGAGGCCCGCGGGCTGGAAGCGCTGCGCGCCGAGTGGGAGTCGATGGACGCGCACGCCGGGCAGCGGGTGCGGGTGCGCCTCGCCGACGGGCGCACGGTAAGCGGAGTGGCGCGCGGACTTTGCGAAGATGGATCCTTGAAACTGCAAACCCGAAACGGCGTGCGGGCAGTGCACAGCGGGCGGCTCGCATGATCCTCGCGATCGACGCCGGCAACTCGCGCGTGAAGTGGGGCTGGCATGACGGCAACGACTGGGCGAGCATCGCCACCGTGTCGCTCATCGAGTTCGCCGCCTCGAGCGACCACGTCAACCCGTTCTCGGTGACGCACGAGAGCCCCGAGCGCATCATCATCTCCAACGTCGCCGGCGAGGGCGCGCACCACCTGCTGGTCAACTGGACCAGCATCTTCGACGTCGAGCCGCTCTGGCTGCGCGCCGAGGCCGAGCGCTGCGGCGTGAGGAACCGCTATGAGCGCCCGGAGCAGCTCGGCCCGGACCGCTGGGCGGCGCTGATCGCGGCGCGCGCGCTGCACCCCTCCGGCCCGGCGCTGGTGGTCAACGCCGGCACCGCCACCACGGTCGACATGCTGTCGGGCGACGGCACGTTCCTCGGCGGCGCGATCCTGCCGGGAGTCGAGCTGATGCGCTTCGTGCTGCACGAGCACACCGGGCGCCTGCCGCTCGACCAGGGCGAGAGCCGCGAGACGCCGCGCAACACGGCCGACGCGATCGCGAGCGGCTGCCGCCACGCGCAGGCCGGCGCGGTCGAGCGCCTGTACCGGGTGCTGCGCGAGCTCGAGCGCAACCCGCTGTGCATCGTCGCCGGCGGCGCCGGGCGCGCGCTGGTCGACCAGCTCTCGATGCCGCGCCGCTACGTGGAGAACCTGGTGCTCGACGGGCTGGCGCGCATCGCGCTCGCCGAAAGAGCGCTCGCCAAGTGAGGGCGCTGTTCCTGTTCCTGCTGCTCGCCAACCTCGCGTTCTTCGCCTGGTCGCGCTACGGCACCGCGCCCGAGCCGGCCGACCCCGCGCCGCAGTCGCGCCAGCTCGAGCCCGACAAGCTCAAGCTGATCGCGCCCGCCAGCCTGCCGCCGGCGAGCGTGTCGAAGAAGCCGGGCCCGGCGGTGGCGCCGATCGCCTGCATGGAATGGGGCAGCTTCACGCTCGCCGACGCGCCGCGCGCCGAGAAGGCGCTCGAGCCGCTGGCGCTCGGCGCGCGGCTCGCGCCGCGCCGCGCGGAAGAGACCGCCGGCTGGTGGGTGTTCATGCCGGCGCAGGGCAGCCGCCAGGCCGCGCTCCGGAAAGCCGCCGAGCTGAAGGCGCTCGGCATCGAGGAGTACTTCATCGTGCAGGACGAAGGCGAGCATCGCTGGGCGCTCTCGCTCGGGGTGTTCCGCAGCGAGGAGGCGGCGCAGGCGCGGCTCGCCGCGCTGCGCGGCCAGGGCGTGCGCACCGCCCGGGTGGGGGCGCGCGAAACCGTGGTGCCCAAGATCTGGCTGCAGGTGAAAGCCGTCGATGCGCCGCTGCAGGCGCGCCTGAAGGAGCTCGCGCGCCAGGTCGAGGGCAGCGAGCTGCGGGAATGTCCCTGACCGCGCGCTATCGCCGCTGCGGCTTGGCGCCCGGCGCGTACGGCCCCGAGGGCGCGTCGCCCGGCTCGGGCTTGACCGGCTCGGCTTTCACCGCCGCGCGCTCCTCCGGCGGCAGGTAGCCTTCGGGCCGGCCGGGCGCGGTCTGCGAGCGCGAAGGCAGCACGCCGGCGCGGGGATAGCCCGCCGAATCGAGCAGCGCGTCGTAAGCCGCGCGCTCGAAACCGGCCTGCACGCTCGAGCCGACCGAGATCGTCGGCACCTGGTCGCCGCCCGACACGCGTTTGAGTTCCGCGTTGCCCTCTTCTTCCCAGACCTGCACTTCCTTGAACGGCACGCCGCGCTCGTTCAGCACCTGGCGCGCTCTTGTGCACGGCTCGCCGCAGCCGGGCGAGGTGTAAAGCGTGACCGGGAACTCCTTCATGGCGCGCTGCAGGACGAAAGGCGTCGGCGCCTCCGCCGCCTCGGGCTTCGCGCCGGGCTTGGTCCTGCGCACTTCCCGCGCTCCCGGCGGCGGCGGCGTGTCGGTGACGTGCACGCGACCCTTGTCGTCGACCCAGCGGTAAAGCTGCTGCGCGCCAGCGCTGGTCGCGCCGAGTGCGAGAATCAGTGCAAGAACAAGATGCATGAAGAAATCATACACCCGCGCTAACCGATGGGCAGCGCGCCCCCGGGCACGTGCTGCGCGACCAGCGCGAGCAGCCGGTCGGCGCGCACCGGCTTGGTGACGTAGCCGACCGCGCCGAGCTCGCGGCCGCGCTCGTCGCCCTCCTCCGAGGAGGTGAGGAAAATCACCGGAATGCGCG
>Ga0187892_10010124_pt1 | contig 12082 bp, 7 predicted proteins | sample MA1701073metaG_FD_139345 | JGI IMG/M metagenome (GOLD analysis project Ga0187892, IMG submission 139345) | Bio-ooze microbial communities from a basaltic lava cave in the Kipuka Kanohina Cave System on the Island of Hawaii, USA - MA170107-3 metaG ...
GGAAAGGCGAGGGAGTTGTTGAGCATCGGGCTTAGTGTCGTCTGCTTCAATTGAGCCACGGCGTCGACGCCGTGGAAAGGCGGCTGGGTCCGCTTCCCCCTGACCGGGGACGTGGCTTCAATTGAGCCACGGCGTCGACGCCGTGGAAAGACGCCGCGAGCGCCCCGCCGGCGCAAGCACACCCTGCTTCAATTGAGCCACGGCGTCGACGCCGTGGAAAGTGAGCGACCCCGACTTGGGTGTTGAGATAGCGCGCTCGCTTCAATTGAGCCACGGCGTCGACGCCGTGGAAAGCTCCGTCCTTGCTCGCGCCTGCCACGTAGCTCTCTGCGCTTCAATTGAGCCACGGCGTCGACGCCGTGGAAAGTCGCCACGGCCGGGGTAGCCAGGACAGGGGCACCGGGCTTCAATTGAGCCACGGCGTCGACGCCGTGGAAAGGCGCGTGGCCCACGATGGTCTGCGAGCGGAGCCCAGGGCTTCAATTGAGCCACGGCGTCGACGCCGTGGAAAGGAGGAGGGGGCGGGCGGCCTCATCCACGCCCTGCCCGCTTCAATTGAGCCACGGCGTCGACGCCGTGGAAAGTGGGCGGTGGTGGCGGCGAAGATGGCCCGCATCCCGGCTTCAATTGAGCCACGGCGTCGACGCCGTGGAAAGGACTGGGGGCCGGCATGGCGGTAGTTAGTCACTGCGGCGCTTCAATTGAGCCACGGCGTCGACGCCGTGGAAAGGGGTTGAAGCGTGTCGGGCCCGTCCGGGCGAGGTCGTGCTTCAATTGAGCCACGGCGTCGACGCCGTGGAAAGCGCCGTAATGATAACGCACACGCGGGCGGATAGATCGAGGTCATCCTGCGAGCGACCGGTGCTCATCGACCGTAGATCGACCCGGGGAGAGTGCAGCTCAAAGAGTTCTCGCGGGCTATCCTCGCGTGAAGACGGCTCTATCTTGCTCTGCGAGCGAATGCCTTGCTTGTCCCGGCACGGGACCGCTCGCGGCGAGCGCCGGCGGGCGTCATACGACGACGGGTCCGCGATCGACGACGCTGATCGGTCGACCGATCGCCTCGAACTGGTGGATCGGCCGGGCTTCGGACGGCCCGAGGTCGATCACGAGGATCTGGTCCTCGCCATGATGGATCGCCCCGCCGAGGGCCGCGATCATCCGGGTGCGCTGCGCGCCCGTGAGGTCGCACGTGAACACCGACAGCTGCATGTGCTGGCCGAACCCCCGCATGATCCGGTACACCTGGCGCCAGCGGCGCGGGTCCGCGATGTCATAGCTGACGATGCACACGCGGCGCATCGTCCCGCGAGTCATCGGGTGGTGAAGGATGGGAAGCTGGAGATCTCGCCGCTCAGGTGACGGGCCAGCAGCCGCGCCTGCACCTCCAGCACCCGCCGGTAGCTGATCCGGTACCCGAAGATGGGATGGGTGACCTCCTGGCTCATCCGGCGCTCGTAGGCATCGATGAACCGCCGGCGGCCCTCGGGGGTCAGCGAGACGGCGCCGAGCGCCCGCGCGAAGTGCTCGGACCGCACCTCGCCGGTGTTCACCACGGTGAGCACGAGGGAGTCCGCGATCAGAGGCCGATACTCCTCCATGAGATCCAGGGCCAGCGCCGGCCGCCCATACCTGGGCTGATGGTAGAACCCGAGGTATGGGTCGAAGCCGACGGACAGGAGCACAACGGTCCATTCCCTGGTCAGCATCGCGTAGGCGAGCGAGAGGAGCGCGTTCACCGGATCGCGCGGCGGGCGGCGATTCCGACCCTCGAGGTCGAACGCCGCGCCATCCGGAGTCGCCGGCTTGAGCATCTCGGCGAACGCCGAGAAGTAGCGACGCGCCGCCGTCCCCTCGACGCCGAGGAGCGTGTCGAGCCCGTCCGCCTGGCCGGCGCGCCGGATGTCGGCCTTCAAGTCGGCCAGGAGCGACTCGGCCGGCGAGGCATGGTTGCGGCGCAGCAGTGTGCGGCAATTGGCGATCTTCGCCTGGATGAACCGGCGCGCCAGCGCCAGGCACTTCATCGGATCGGCCGCGGCCGCATACTGCTGGCGCCGCAGGTCCACGTTCTTGTGGGTCATGCCATGGGTGATGCCGTAGAACCAGCCACCGCTGGAGAGATAGCAGAGGGGGATGCCTCGCTGACAGAGCTCGTGAATCACCGGCGTGGTCACATGGACGCCTCCGAAGAGAACCACCTGGGAGGTCTCCACCAGCCGCGCTTCCCCGAGCACCTCGTCCTCGTCGAGGATCTGCAGCACCTCGCCGTTCTTGCGGATCCGAGCGCCGGGATGCTGCACGTGCAACGGCAGCGCGTCGTCGCGCGCCGGCACCAGCGGCCGCGGCGGTGCGGTCGGCGCGTGATCCGACGTCAGGTATCGGATCTCGTCCGGCAGACAGATGCTCACCAGCGAGCACCGGGGACACTTGGGGCTGTCGACGAGCGGCGGCGGGACCGGCCCAGTCGCCGCCACCCGACGCATCTCGGCGGCGAGCTGCACGGTCCGGGCGACCAGCTCGTCGTCGAAGACCACGCGAACGCGCTCATGAGAGCCGGCGAAGAAGAGCACCCCCTCCTCGCACTCGTACCCGTGGTCTCTCAGCAGGAGACCCTGCGCGCAGAGCTGCACCAGCTCGGGCTCGTAGGCTCCGCGGGCCACGTGCGGCCGTTTCCCGCGCTTGTAGTCCACAGGAGTCACCCGGCGGCCCTCGCCCTCCAGCAGGTCGATCTTGGCGCTCAGGCCGAGCCTTTCGGAGCCGAGCCACACCGACCGCTCGTGGATCTTCTCGGAACTGGCTCCACCACCGTCGCGGCGAGGCCGCTCCCGGACGCGATCCACGCTCCGGTGGTGATACCGGCCCTCGACGGTGTCGTCGTTGTCGGCGAATTCCCCCTGCACCCACTCGAGATATCCGAGCCGCGGGCAGTAGGCGAACTCGTTCAGCATGCGGACGGGGAGGAAGGGCGGCAGCTCGGCGCTGGGGAGACCGGATGCATCCTGCGATGGCGCCGGCTCCGTCATCGCGTCACACGGCTACGGCGGGCGCGAAGTCGTCGTAATCGTGCCGGGGCCCAAGTCGTCAATTGGGCTACTCCGCCGGTGGTGGAATCGCACGCGCAGGCGGAGCGCGGAAGCGCCTCGCCGGTGCGGGGGCGAGTTCGCTCGCGTATCGGGTGACTCAACGGACCCTCACTGGCAGCATGACAGCGAATCAGTCGACATAGCGTCCAGCATTATAGGGGGCTCAAGCGCTCAAGCACCATCTGGTGCATGCTGAAGGGGGATGAACACACCCAGACCGAGCATCGACGAGTGGCCAAGGCAGATTGGGCCTCGCACGGCAGCCTTGAACTGCAGGCGGAGGTCGAACCCGAGCCGGTCTCCGACGAACGCTCGGATGTTTCGGGTGGACGGTGGAATGTGCACGCTGGTCCAACGCGGTGGCCCGATCTGCGCGACCGATAAGCCCTCGACCGGCCACCCCCTCAACTCAAGCTCGCGGCGTACCTGGCTCCCCACGTCCTCCTCCGGGCGGTCCAACCCCCGGCGAAGCCGGTGACGGCTGGGCACGAAAGCCGTCATCGAGCGCCACACTCGCGCTTCGCCGTCTTCGATCTCCCATGGCAGGGGTGTCTCATGCGGCAATGGGATCAGCGACACTGACCAGGCCGGTTCTCGCCACCTAGCACCGGCCCACGTGAGCGGCTTCGACGCGGTCCGGAGGAGCGCCACAACCTCGGTCTCATCGAAGCCGGGCACCTCATGCGCGGCATAGGGATCTGGGCGTCTCCAGACCACCAGCCGCGAGGGACCTCCCTTCTCCATCCACACGGCGAATCGCGCGTGGCGGTTGCCCTGGATCGGTCTTCCATCCGCATCCTTGCCGATAAACGTCGCCAGTTGCTCCCGTGAGGTCCTGCTCGCCCGCGACCAAGACAGCCTCTGGCCCTCCATCTGTTGGACCAGAAGAGAGACGGCGCGATCGCGAAACGCGACGGTCAGTCGGCAGAGCGCGCGAGGTTCGGGTGGAACAGCGCAGTTCAGGGCGAACTGCACGGTGGCAACGCGCGCGAGCCGTCGGTGCCGCACCGAAGCCGGACGCAGAGGGGCGGGCGGGGGGAACTTGGCGAATCGCCAGATCGCCCCTGGAGGCACGCTGGTCTCGAGGATCGCGGGGTCGTCGCTTATGCGCTCGAGGTCCTCCCTCGTGGCGAGTGGTAACAGGCACAGGACCCGCTCGGCGCCGGGTGCGGCCCGATCGCCAAGCCTACAGTTGGGAGCGCGTCCACCTGCGTCCGGTAGCCTGCGCATTGTCGAGAAAGAATCGGCTCGACCGAACCAGGTCATACGCTCGAGGCATCGGTCGAGCAGGACGGCGAGATCGTCGGTCCAGTCCTCGCCTTCGATGAACCAGACAATCGGCTCGTCGGTAGGAACGGCCCAGCAGTTGTCCTGTACCAGGGATCTGCCGTGCGCCCTCATTCCCGGGATCAGCATTTTCTTGCCCTTCAACTTCTTGGTCCGGTCCGCCGGCTGCCATCCAAAGCCCACGGGTTGGTACTGCCTGAGCACTGCGCCCGGGCGTGCTGCGGGGGGAAGGAGGTACGAGAACGAGCTGGTTGCCAACGCGCGAAGAAGACGATCGAGTTGGTCTCGGGCACCATCGCCGCTCTCGCGGTCCCACTGGTACCATCTGGCGATCACGGTCCGGGCCAACCTCCACGGACTCGGCGGCCACTCGCCGCGATCGTCGAAGGGATTGGCGCGCCAGGCCGTGGCGTGGAAGCGCCCCAGTGGGAACCGCTGCTCGAGAACGAGACGCATCGTCACACTTCGCCGTCTTCCTCGGAGTCCTCCTCCGACTCGCCTTGGGCCTGACTCTCACCCGGGCGATACAGCTCGCTGGCGGGCCAGTAGATGTCCGAGACGCTCGGCTCGGGGAACTCGGCGGCCTTTACGAGGGAGGTGATGTCGACCTGCAGGTCACTAACGTTCGTCCTTCTTCCATCGATCTCGATAGCGATGCACTCCAGGTCGCACCCACTCCGGTAGCGGAACGGGCCGCCGAGCAGACGACCGACCTTCCAGATGGCCAGGCCCCCGAGGAATGCCTTCTGTGCGGGGGTGAGGCCCGACCCATCGCGACCAAACGATCGGATCAGCGCGAGGTCCAGCACGAACGTCGCCTTGATCTCCCTCGCGACCTCCTCGTCGACCGCGAAGATGGGCTGCCCGGAGGTGGTCTTTCCGAGCCGATCGAACTTCACCCCTGCCCGGTCGACCCTCGCAGCGCCGAACGCTTCCAGGTGTCCGCTCAGCGCGCGCGGAATCCTGACCTGCCACTGAGGGAACAGCACGCCGTGGACCAGCGCGTTGGGATCGTAGCGGAACAAGGTCGAGAACACAGTCCACCAGCCGTCGGGTTGCGGGTGGGCCTTCTTCTTCCCCAGGGGCAGGATCCCGCATGCCAGGCGGAGCTCCTCCTCGAACTCGGCGTCCACCGGGTTGCCGTTGTGGAGCCGCTTCCCACCGAGGAAGTAGGTCGAGGCGATTCTGTGCCCTTCCGTCAGGCTCGTGACGATGCACGTCTTCCGCTTGCTGGTGTCGACCTGAGGCCATCCCGCGTCGGTCACACAGCGCACGTACGGCATGCCCTCCAGCTCCTGGACGAGGTCGGGATCGTGAGGCCCGCGGACGCACACGCTCTCCAGATGGTTGGCCATGCTCGCCGGGCTGTCCACGATGCAGACGGGCTCGTACGAGCCTCCGTCGCGGGGCGCACGATAGATGACGTGGCCTACCTCCGGGAAACCGGCGGGCTGGAACCGATCGAGACTGCCGACTGGCACCAACACGGCGCTGACCACGAGCCGCAGAGGTCCGTTGACTGAAGTCAGATGGTTGGGATCAAGTGCAGGCATGATCACGGGCCTCCTTCATTGCGGATAGGGCGAAGCCAGCGGGCGGTTGTTCCGATCAATTCGTCGCAGAATGGCTGGAAGAGCAGGGCCGACGCCAGGCGGATCGGATCGTCAACAGAGAGATCCGCGCGAACGCGGCCCAGGGGGCGACCCGCCATGTGGTAGCGGCTACGTGCGATGTCGACCGCACCATCGAGGTCACGCACCGCCAGGCGTGCAACCAGGCTTCGCCCGACGCCGGCGGTGCGCGGGTCGGCATGGTCCTCGAACAACGGTTTGCCGGATACCGCGAGCCGCCGCCGATCCAGAAGCGGACGGAGCAGCCCACACAGGACGAGGCGGCCGTCGACCGGCGGCGCCTCTTCAACGCGTGCGTGCATCGACCGCAGGGCATTCGGCATCGACCGCCAGTCGAAGAGGGCAAGGCGATCGACCCATCGTGCGAGCTCACCCTCGTCGATTGCGTGGGCCAGCCAGAGCCGGAGGTCGCCGCGACTCACGTTCACGGTCGCTCTGGTCGGTAGGCTTTCGGAACCCTTTGCCGCATGGTCAGCGTCGACGAGGCGCCGTTGAAGGATGCGAACGAGGTTGTCCGCGACCGGGCCAATCGTCCACACGCACCGAGCCTGCCGCTCCTTGGTGAAGCGATAGCGGGTGGCCGTCCCGGGCGTGCGCGACACGCTCCAGCGATGAACGAGGAAAGGTTCGTCGAGGAGGGACGCGGCACCCATCGCCAGCCTGAGCTCCGCCGCCGATTCGCCACTACCGAGCCACATCCGCAGCCATTCGAGTGGGAGCAGGTCAAATTCGACCGACCTCTCGCGAAAGGAGCGATTGGCCTCGACGCGATCTAGGGCGAGGACCAGCGCGTCCAGCAGCCTTTTCGCCGCCTCCGGATCGGCTGGTCGTGCGGCATACCCTGTCACAGCGGCCTCGATCGGGCCACGAAGTCCGCGGAAGATCCACCGCTGCTTCTTACGGACGTCCCCCGGCAGGCGCTCGCACAAGTCAACGATGCGCGTGAGCGCTGTGGAGAGCGCCGACGCGGGCCCTGACAACGAAGGGATCAGATCTATGCGCCCGATTCGCCGCGGCTCGAACGTGTTTCCGCTCGTCGTGCCACCGAGGGCGTGACGGACGAATCCCACGACGCCGGCGTCCACACCGCGAGAAACGATCGCCGCGGCCATGGCGGCCGGCGTCACCGCGCCTCGGCCGCCCAGCTCCGCTCGCCCGCGCCGGAACAGGGCATGGAGCTCTGGCAGTGTCATGGGACGAGACCAGAGCGGCGTCCACACCTCCGCGTGATCGCGGCCGGCCTCACCGGAGGTCGTGGGAGCAGCCGAGGCAGTGACGAACGGGAACGCCCCGAGCCGGCGAGTGGACGCGCCGAGGCGGCGCGATGGCGCACCGGCAAAGAGCGGGAGGGCTTCGCACGCGAGAAGCATCGCCCAAGGTGAGAGCCGCGAGGCGCCATGCTCGGACATGCTAAGATCGCTGTACCAAGATCCGGCCTGCCAGTGCCCCCTGCGAACAGGACCGCCTGAACCGGCCAGGAAGCCGGTGAGTTCACGGCGAGCGTCAGCTTTGTCCCAGCCTGCAGGCAGCCCTTCGACTGCTCGGGCCGCATCAGACCAGCCCTTCGAGAATTCACGCCGCCCGGAATTCCCGCCGCTCCCGAGCAACGGATTGAAGTACCGCGTGGAGCTCACCACGAGGTGCGCGAGCGCAAGCTCTGTGGTTCCCTCGTCCTGCTCGGACAGCCACAGCGCATAGGGCGACGGCGCGCCCTTGCGACGCTTCTTCTCGCCCTCCTGCGCCTTCTTCCAGCTTCGCTCGTAGGGCGACCACTCGACGCTCAGGAGGTGGTCCACCATCTCGTCGAGGCCAGCAGGTCCGCCGACCAGCCAGAAGCAGCCATCGCGCCAGGCGCCCCGAACATGCGGCCACTTGCGCGCAGCCGTCCGCATCAGTCCGAGAGCGGCGAGGTAGCGGCCGAGCGAGTCGGACCGGAGCCCGGCCAGCGGGAACGCCGGCACGACCGGACCATCAGGCCGCATCGCCACTTCCCGGACATCGTGAAGCCGTAGGCTTCTCGCTCGCTCGCCAGTCCGCCACCCGTACCAGCGCCTCCAGGTACGCAAGCGCGAAAGGGCCTAGGCGCCGGGGCTCGGCCTCGCCGAGGGCACCGGCGTGCTCCACCGCGCCTGGATACGACGGGCCTAGCAGCTCGGACACGAGGCCGGTCCACCCCGGCGCCGTCATCCGGAACCCAGCTTCTGTCCACTCTCCAGCGGCGCCGTCGGCCGCGATCTCGAACGCAAGGGGCCAGCTCCCCTCGTGCTCGAGCGCGCTTGGCTGCCGCGGGACACCGCACACATCGTCGCCGGTGCGCGATCGGAGGACGGTCCTGACCTTCCCGTGGTGGCATGCGGCGAGGTACACCGCCAGCCCGGACAAGCCCTGCTCGCGGCGCGCCTTCCACATCGCGAGCGCCGAAGCAACCTCGTGACGCAGTCCCGGCCGGAACGCAGCGTGCCGAGCGGAGACGACGCCAGCACGTGTTCGCAGCGGCTGCATCTGCTCGCGACTCAGCCTTCGCCGAAGCGCCCACCGGAGCGTCACTCTGTCTCCGTCGTTGCCGGCTCCCAAGGCCACCGCTGCCGTGCCGAGGAGTGCCTTGACGTGCTCTCGTACATCGTCCCTGTGCTTGGCTTCGACCGTCACTTCGAGAACGGGCGGGCATTTGGCCAGCACATCGACACCGGACCGGGCGGGAAGGGCCGCCTGCCAGGCAGGATGGGCTTTGCCGAGGTCGTGGAACCGCGCGGCGTCGATAACCCCCCGCCCCAGATCCCCCCGCAGCTCAAGCGCACTGACGAGCCGGCGCGCCTGCTGACCGGCATCGACCAAATGCGACGTCAGAGAGGCCCAGTAGCCGGTCTCCGTCTCCCGCTCGTCATCCCAGGTAGGTCCCCCTCTGCCCGGCGGAGGAGCATCGAGCACGACATCCTCGCGGCGCCCTGTCCACCCAAGCTCCAAGTTGTATCCACCTTGGCGGACCTCGAGCATCAAGGCCATGCCGGGTCGCACCTCGGGGCCCCGGACGCGGATCCATCCGCCCGCTCCACGTCGGTCGCTCTCCCAACGCCATGCACTACCCTGGTCACCGAGGAGCTCGCGGAGGCGATGCGCCGCGACGTTGCAACCTTCCGCCCTCGCGTCGAAAGGGGGGCCCTCAAGGCCAGAGGCGCCTGGACTCTTCCCGTCCCAGGCACGCCAGAACACGGTGACGTCCGCATCCGGATCGGGGGAGCGGATGAACTCGCTGACGTCTGTAAAGCCGCCGAACACGTCCGGTTCGGTCGAAAAGAGACCGTGAACGTCCGCGGCACGCGGAAGCGGCATTCGCTCAGGCCTTAGGGCCTCGGCGATGGCCTGCGCGTGCCGCCCCTGATGAAGAGCGGCCATGGCGTCGCGGAACGCGGAGACGGAGGAGAGCCGTGCCAGCTCCTCCACGACCTTGCTCGCGACGCGCACGTCGGACGCACGGTACGGGCCAATGCGATCCGAGCCCTTCCCGGCAGGGTCGGAGGGCAGGAAGCACGCTCGTGCATCATTGTCGCGCCCGTCGCGGTTCACCCGACCGAGACGCTGCACGATCGACGGCCACGGTGCCATCTCCGACCAGAGATGGTGCGCGGAGACGTCCACTCCTGCCTCAACCACCTGGGTGCTTACACAAATTAGCCCGGGGTCGCCGACTAAACGGGCTGTCTCCGCGGCCTTCCTGCCGGACTCGAAACCGCTCAGCCGGCGCTCTGCCTGCCTCCGATCGGCGCTGCGAAACCGTGACGTTAGCAGGATCTTGGGAATGTCCGTCGCGAGGGCCTTGAACACTTCCTGGGCGAAGGGGACCGTGTTGCAGATCACCAGGGAGAGCGTGCCGGGCTGGTGGTCCTTCACCACCTCCCGCGTCAACCACTCGGCGCGCTCACCCTTCTCGATCGGCGGTCCCTGCACCACGAGCCGCCGCGCATCTCGTAGCGACTGCAGGTGTTTCTTGGTAGCTTCGTCGAGGTCCAACGGACAATCCCAGGCCATCGAGACTGGTACGACCTCGTGGAGGCCGTCGCCGCGCCGGTCTCGCGTATCCAGGAAGGATGCGCCCACGGTGGCGCTCATCCAGGTCGTCTTCGCAGGCCCAATCGTGCCAAATCGCCGGGCGCGCATCCAGTCGAGTTGCGCGGAGGTCCACAGCCCGGGACCTATGAGCTGCACTTCGTCCAGAACCCATTGGCAGTCGTTGTTCAGGATCCCGAACTGCACCGGCCAGGCGTACGGGGACGCGCAGTAACCTCGGTTCAGCGCACGGCTTAAGAGCTGGTCTTGCGTTCCCACCAGCACCCAATCCTCATCGGGAAGAGCCTGCCAGTTCTCCTCGATATCACCGCCCATGAGCTGGAAGACCGGGATGGCGGAGCCGGCGCCGGATTCGTGAAGACGTGCGAAGCACTCTCGTAGGCGATCGACGGTCTGCCGCACAAGGACGCGCATCGGCAGGCAGTAGATGAGATGGCGCGCCTCCGGGGGGTCGATGCGTGCGCGCCTCCGCCAGCTCCAGGCGAGCACAACCCCTTCCGTCTTGCCGAGACCAGTCGGGACCGACAGCACCTGCGGGAGGCCGCTGGTGGCCACATCGCGCTGCCACGGCAGCGGACCGAAGCGGGTCGCGGCTCGAAAGTAGGCGGCGAAACTCTGAGCCGCGTCGCCCAAGCCGAGATCACTCATCGTCGTCAACCGGGCGCATGAGTCCGAGGCCGACGTACCGGCCGGCACCGAGGAGGATCGGGCCGGCGACGGGCCCCGAGAACTCGATCGCCGCGTGCGTGAGCACGCGTTGCACACGGGCCCCACTGGTCCCTGGATACGGCGGATAGTGCCACGCCTTCGCGGCCCCTGGCAGCGGCACGCAGGGCAACACGGTGACGGCAGCCGGCCGCGGCAACCCGATGTGGGCGCAGCTGTCGCGAATGCAGTCTTCCGCCTTGCCGACCGCGCGGTCAAGCTTGTCCGGATCACGCGAGCGGAGGTCCCCGGGATTACGGCCGAGCGCGATCGGGGTGGCAGATGCCCAGCGGCGCGCCGGCCGGCACCACGTGCGCGCTTGCAGCGCCAAGTGTTCCGCAGGCTCCGCCACCCGGACCACCACGAGCGTTCCCGTCGCGCCGAGGTGGACGGGCAACATCGGCGTTTCCTCATTCGCACGCCGTGACGCGTCCTCCCACCGGCGGATAGCCCGGAAGAGGGCGCTCTGGTCCAACTCGCACGCCTCTCGCGGGAGCACGAGCCCCAACCCGAGCAGGCGCCCATCCGCCTGCGTGTCGGCCACGAACGGCAGCGGGACGACGGCGAGGTGCGAATGAGCGCTCGGGGCTCCATTCGGTCGATGCCCACTGATCGCTTCGGATATGGGTTCCTCCGCGAAGCTCATGATGATCTTCCGCACCATCCGCGCCAGACCGGGGCCCGCTGGCGACGACAGACCGGGACCTGCAATCCGGCGCAAGACCAGCCAGTCGGGTGAGAAGACGGAATGCGGAGTGAACGCGATCGTTTCAATCGGCCGGTCCGCGGCCCACGCGATCTCGTCGAGCTTCATAGCCACCGTCCTCCGCGGTTCGCTCATCCTGCCGGAGCACCGAGCAGTCGGCCCGGGGGTTCTCCTTATCACAGCCGCGCGTGGCAGCCAAGCTTCAAGTCTGTCTTTACACGGCTGCTGTGACAGCGGGGGTCACATCCGATTGGCGTCGGGTGTGACGTAAACTCCTCCGCTTCCCCATCTGGTAGCTGCCCCGGGGGGATCGTGACAAGGGTCGTCGTTCTTCAGGTACTTCCCGAAGTACTTGCGCAGGACCACCTGGTTGCGGCGCTTGCCGCGCACGATCGCCCGGGCCAGCTGTGGCCCTCGCCCGTCACCGAGTAGGCAGCTCGTCGATACGCATGACGTGCACGGAGTGGCCCGGCGATTCGCAGACGGTGGTGTCCCGCTTGATGTGGAAAAGAGAAATGGCGCATTCTTCCGGAAGGTTTGACCACCACATGCGGGCCGTCTTGCCGGACGGCCTCCGGAGGAACACGCCATGGGAGAGCATACCA
>Ga0187892_10010125_pt1 | contig 12082 bp, 10 predicted proteins | sample MA1701073metaG_FD_139345 | JGI IMG/M metagenome (GOLD analysis project Ga0187892, IMG submission 139345) | Bio-ooze microbial communities from a basaltic lava cave in the Kipuka Kanohina Cave System on the Island of Hawaii, USA - MA170107-3 metaG ...
AGCTGGACCAAGCCGTCATCGTGCTCCGGTCGGCGGTCGACGCCACCGCCGCGCCCCGCACCCTCGTCGACCCCCACGACGCCGCCGCCGACCACGCCGCCGCCATCGACTGGTTCTCTCCCTCGCCCGATGGCCGCCTCCTCGCTTACGGCGTCTCCGAGGCCGGCAGCGAGCACGGAACCTTACGCATCCTCGACGTCGACAGCGGCGAGCTCCTACCCGACGCCCTCGGCCCCGTGCGCCACCCGTCGGTGGCGTGGCTCCCCGACGGCTCGGCCTTCGCCTACAGCCGCTTGCCCGATCGCTCGACCGTCGCGGCCGGGGAGGAGGGTTACTGGGAGCGGATCTACTGGCACGACCTCGGCGACCCGCAGGAGCGGGACCAGCTCGTCCTGGGCGAGGGCCTGGACCGCACCGCGCTCCCCATCGCCGGCATCTCACCCGACGGCCGGTGGCTCGTGCTCCACGTGCACCTCATGCCCACCCGCACAGACGTCATGGTGATCGACCGGCAGACGGGCCAGCGCAGGATCGTTGTCGAGAACGAGGAAGCGTGGACATGGGCCCAGGTCGTCGGCGACCGCTTCTACGCGTCGACCAGCCTCGACGCTCCGCGCGGCCGCATTGTCAGCGCCCCGGTCACGGCGCCGGGGCGGGAGAACTGGACGACGATCGTGCCTGAGTCCTCGGCGGTCATCGAGGGTTTCGTCCTCGCTGGTGACAGTCTCGTAGTAGCTACGACCGAGCACGCGGTCTCCCGGCTGTGGCGCCACAACCTCGACGGCGGCGATTCCCAGGAGATCCCGCTGCCGGAACCGGGCGCGGTCGCCGGCTTCGGCGCCGCCCACGACGTCGACCGCGCCTTCCTCACGTTCACGTCGTTCGCCCGGCCCAGCGCACTGTGGCGCTGGACGCCGGCCGCCGGCCTCGAGCCGTGGAGCGCTCACCCGTCGCCCATCGACCCCTCCGGCTACGTGGTCGAGCAGGTGTTCTACCGATCCACCGACGGCGCGTCCGTTCCCATGTTCCTCGTCGCCGCGTCCACGACCGAGCCGTCGGCGCCGGCGCCCACCGCCCTCTCCGCCTACGGCGGATTCGCCATCTCCTCCGCGCCCGCGTTCTCGCCCGGCGTCGTGGAGTGGTGCGACGCAGGCGGCGTGTACGCGCTCGCCGGCATCCGGGGTGGGGGGGAGTACGGCGAGGAGTGGCACCAAGCGGGGATGCTCCACCGCAAGCAGCAGGTGTTCGACGACTTCGCCGCCGCCGCCCAGTGGCTCGTGGACGGCGGCCGCACGTCGCCCGAACGGCTGGCGATCCGCGGCGGCTCCAACGGCGGCCTACTGGTGGGGGCCACCATCACCCAGCGCCCGGACCTCTGCCGCGCCGCCGTCTGCGCGGTGCCCCTGCTCGACATGCTGCGGTACCACCGCTTCCTCATCGGCGCGCTCTGGGTCCCCGAGTACGGCGACCCCGACGACGAGCGCGACTTCAGCGCGCTCCACGCCTACTCGCCGTACCACCACGTCGTCGACGGCTTCGAGTACCCGGCCCTGCTCGTCCTCACCGCCGAGTCCGACTCGCGCGTCGACCCCATGCACGCCCGCAAGTTCGCCGCCCGCATCCAGGCGGCCGCCGCGCCCGGCAGCGGCCCCGCGTTGCTCCGGGTCGAGGCGCGCGCCGGGCACGGCCAAGGCAAGCCCCGATGGAAGCAGGCCGACGAGCTGGCTGATTCGTGGGCGTTCGTCTGCTGGCAGCTCGGGGTCGGGGGGTAGGGGGGCGCCAGCAGCGCGCCGGGCATGCGGCTACCGCTCCGGCAACACGGCCCGCCGCACCACCCGCACGATCGTACGGTTCCCCGACCGTTCCACCGAGAGGTCGTCGGTCAACGCCCGCACGACATAGAGGCCGCGGCCGCGCTCGGCGTCGAGGTCGGGCACCTCGACGTCGTAGGGCGAGTTGAGTTCGAAGCCGTCACCGTCGTCCTCCACCTCAACCACGATGGCGTCGCCCTCCGCCCACGCCCGCAACGCCAAAGCGGACGGCGCCCCGCTGGCGTGGCGCACGGCGTTGGAGCACAGCTCCGACGCCACCAACAGCAGGTCCCCCTGCTCCGCCTCCTCGACGGGAACGTGCTCCATCCAGTCGGAGAGCAGGTGCCGGGCCAGCGGTATCGTCGCCGGCGACGGCGAGAAGCGGTACTCGAAGGGCGCCAGGGGAGCGGCCGCGTCGGGCGGCGGCGGCGTCCGGCGGCGCACCACCAGGGCCAATGCGTCGTCCCGCCGCATGGCGCCGGACAGCGACCGCTCCACGAGCGCCCGGGCCACATGCGCCGAGGGGTACCTCGCCACCTCGCTGGCCGCCCGGACCAGGTTCTCCAACCCGGCCAGCACGTCCTTGGTGGACTCGATGAGCCCGTCGGTGTAGAGCACGAGGGTGTCGTTGCGCTCCAGCTTGAGCTCGACGACCTCGCCGGAGCCGGCGCCGGGCCAACCCACCGCGACGCCCGACGCGTTCACGAGCTGCACGGCGCCGTCACCGGTCATGAGCAGGGGCGGCGGCTGGCCTCCGTTGACCAACGCCAAGTGGCCGTCCGAGGGCCGGTACCGCGCCGCCACGACAGTCGCCACCAGGTCGGGGTTGTGCGCGGTCAGCAGCTCGTCCGCCCGCGCCACCAGATCACTGAGCGGGCAGCCGTCGAGGCTCAGAAGGCGCAAGGCATGGGTGACCGCGACGGCGTCCTTGGTGGCCGCGACGCCCTTGCCCATAACGTCCACCACGGCGAGGAACAGGTCGCCGCCGGGCAGGACCAGCCAGTCGTGGAGGTCGCCTCCGGTCGGCGCGCTCCGGTCGGCCGGGAGGTGGTGGATACCCAGTTCCGCAGTCTCCACCGCGGGCGTGGGTGGCCGCACCGCCTCCTGCAACGCGTGCACGACGCCCCGTTGCTCCCTCTGGATCTCGGTCAGCCGGGTGAGGCGGCCTTGGTTGTCGAGGGCGACGCCGAGGTGCGCGGCCAGCGCGAGCGCGCTGGCCTCGTCCTGGCTGTCGAAGTGCGCGTCGTCCGGATGGAGGGCGAGGAGCAGGCCACGGAAGGCGCCGTCAGCCGCAATGACGGACACGGCCACAGCATCGGCCCCCGCCGGGTGCCCGATGCTTTCGAGCAAGGTGCGCCACCGCCGCTCGCGCCGCAGTTCCGGGCTGAGGATCCGCCGGCCCACTTTCCCCAGCCGCCCCAGCGCGGGCCGGAGGTGCACGTCCACCTCGTAGCTGGCGACGCCGCCCGAAGCGGCCGCCGGGCGATCCTCCCCCGGACCGATGCCGACATACGCGGTGACGGACGCGGCCGTCAGCGAACGCAGTTCGTCGGTCACCCACGTCAACTTGTCGTCGAGCGACCCGGGTCCGTGAACGGCCAGCGCGACCCTCGCCAGAACGTCGACGGTGGAAGGCCAGCGCGGGCCGCTCACCACGGCATGGGCCTCGCGCATCTTGGCTGCCAGGGTACTGCTTAAGCTCGGCCGGTCATGCGCTGGCTCGGTGAAACCCAGGTCGAAGAAGGCGTTGGCGAGCGCGCCTTCGAGGTCGACGTGGGGCTGCGCCGCGTGCCTGGCGTCCTCTGGCTCCCGGCCGGCGCGGCCGGCGGCTCCAGCCCCGGGCCCCGGCCGCTGGTCCTGTTGGGCCATGGGGCCACGCTGCACAAGCGCATCGACCATATCCTGGCGCTGGCCCGCCTCCTCGCCCGCGAGCACGGGTTCGCCGTGGCCGCCACCGACGCCCCCGGCCACGGCGATCGCCGGTCCGCGGGCGTCGACGACGAGGTCCAGCTGTTCGGCGTGTTCCTGGCCGAGTGGTCCCGGAGCGGGAGCACCGACGACCTCATCGAGGAGTGGAAGGCCGTCGTCGCCGAGCTGCGCGCCTTGGACGAGGTGGGCGACGGGCCCCTCGGCTACTGGGGGCTCTCCATGGGGACGATCTACGGCATCCCCTTCGCCGCCCACGAGCCGCGGGTGCAAGCGGCCGTCTTCGGGCTCATGGGCCTGATGGGGCCGACCCGCGCGCGCATGCAGGCCGACGCCGAGGCGATGGCCTGCCCCGTGCTGTTCATCGTCCAGTGGGACGACCAGCTCGTCGCCCGGGACGCGGCCCTCGATCTGTTCGACACCCTGGGGTCAGTGGACAAGCGCCTCCACGCCCATCCCGGCCAGCACGCGGCCGTCCCCGCCGAGGAACTGGCGGCGTCGGTGGCGTTCCTCGCCCGCCACCTCGCATAGGCGCGGGGGCGCGCCTGGCTACGGTCCGACGGTCCGGGCCAGGTACCCGGAGTCGACGTCGGGGGCGAAGCGGCCACCGGGGACGTCGACGAACCAGACGTGCAGGGCCGGAGGCGGGATGATGTTCGCGGTGCCCGGCGGGCACACGGGCTGCTCCGGCGTCATGAAGGCCACCACCTGCGCCAGACCGTTGTAACAGAGGTTGGAATGCACGTGCCACCGGGTCAGGCAGCCGCCCGGTTCCGGCCCGAACTCGCCCGGCACGTTCATGAGGTACATGACGCCGACGAGCACCGGTCCGCGGCTCGTCGGCGTGTACATGAGGGCCTCGGGCTTGGTCGGAACCAGCGACTTCCCGTCGGTCGTGTTCACCACGTTGATGAAGTGCTCGGTGGACGTGAACGCCATGGGCCCGATGTAGCCCTCGGTGAGGGCGCTGGCCAGCGACCGGTACCGCGCCACCCCGGCCTCGGTGTCGGCGTAGAGCTGGGCGGCGGCCTCCCTCTGGGATCGGGTCGGCCGGCAGGCGCCGTCTTTGTGCGAATCCACGACACCGACGCCGTGGCCGTCGCCGGGGGCGGGGGCGAGCGGGCCGGTGGCGACGGGTGGCTCGGCCGTCGACGACCACCGCACCGCCCCCACCGTCCCGCCGCCGGCCAGGAGTACGAGCACCACCAGCGCCGCCCCGGCGCGGGGCGACGACAGCCGGCGACCTCCGGAGAGCGAGAGCGCCCGCACCATCGCCCCGGTGAGCCCCAGCAGGACGAGGGCGCCGCCGGCCACCAGCAGGAGGTGCGACGGCCGCGACATGTTGAGCAGGCTGCCCTCGGCGTGGGCCAGCTCGGGGTCGCGAGCGTGCTCGGCTGCATCCCAGACGAGCCCCGCGCCCATCAGGAGACCGCCCAGCAAGCCGACGGCCAGGAAGCGGGTCAACGCTTGGATGACGCGGCCGAAGGCGAACCGGCGGCGGAGATCGACGAAGGCGGCCGAGGGCGGGGCTGGCGCCCCGTCGGCCCGTTCCTCGTCCGCCACCGCGCCCCGGCTGCCGTCGTCCACCGCCAGTCACCGTACTTGGGCGAGCCGGTAACGTCGCCCGGCGTGGCATACATCCAACTCATCGAGATCACCACGAGCGACCCCGGCGCGCTCCAGCGCCTCGAGGACAGGTGGCGAGCGGAGACCGAGGGCAAGCGGACGGTGCGGCGGTCAGTGACGTGCCTCGACCGCGACCACCCGCAGCGCTTCGTGGTCATCGTCGAGTTCGACTCCTACGAATCGGCGATGGAAAACTCCAACTTGGAGGAGACCGAGAACTTCGCCGCCGAGCTGAGCCATTTGGCCGACGGCCCTCCGAGGTTCAGCAACCTCGACGTGATCAGGGACCACACCGACTGACCACCCATTGACGCGTTCCTCCGGCGGTCATTGGCTGACGAACCTCCGAACGAAAATGAGGGGGCCGTCGCTGATGTCCTCTGTCGCCATGAGCGTGACGTCCACGTTTGCGTCGGCGATCGCTGTGACAACGTCGTCGGGGTAGTCGGGATCAGGGTCGCGTGATGGCAGTGCGTCACGGGGCAAGCCAACGGAGCGGTCGGACCTGAGCCCACTCCACAACCGCAATAACCTGGACGATCGAGGGTCGCTGCCTACGCATCCACGCGATAAGCGCGCTCTCGTATTCGACCCCCCAACGAGGCACTGGGCGAGACTAACCCGAGCGCCCCGCTTGACGCCGTAGCGCCTCCAGGAGTTCGCGTGGCGGCGGAATGAGCGTGCCGTCCCACGCCGGGTCGGCGTTCCTGATCTGCTCCCGCTGCAGCACCTCCGCAAGCTCCTGCTCCGAGAGCCTGTAGTTCTCCGGTTCCTCCGTGGGGCTGTTCTCGTCGCTCGGACCGCCAGCCAGCAGGCGTTGACCTTCGGTCGAGTATCGCTCCGCGCGTTCGTCCGGAGTGAGCGGTCCGCGCCGTCCATTCTTTCCGCCTGCGCCCATCGTCGCCGCCTTCCCTCCAGCTCCATCAAACAAGTGTTCGTCCGCGGGGATTCTATCGATGCTCACTAGGAACACCGGTGCGCCGGACCAGCACTACTAGGTCGAAAGACTCAAGGCGGAGGTCGCCCGTGCCGATGTAGGCGTTGGTGAGAACCCGAGCCGCGGCCGCGAGCAACGCCCCTCCGGCGGGCCCGACCGGCGATCCGACAGGGGGGACCCCAGCCGCGGGCGCGCGCCCGGCCAAGCGCGTCCGGCGGATCGACGGCCGCAAGGCCCGCCCCCTTGTCGCCATCCCGCGCCCGTGGACCGGTCCGCTGGACGTCGCCGACCCCGGCACGATGGTCGGTCGCCAGGCCGAGCTGGCGACGCTCAAGCGACTTTGGGGCGAGGTCCAGGGGGGAGTCACCCGGACCGCGCTCATCGCCGGCGAGCCGGGGGCGGGCAAGACCCGGCTGGCCGCGGAGCTGGTCGGCGCGGTCGAGCCCGGCGGGGCCCGCATCCTCGTCGGCCGGTGCCGGCGCGACGGCGGCGTGCCGTACGAGCCGATCCTCGACGCCCTCGGGCCCGCCCTCCGGGAGCAGCCGGACGCATGGCTGCGGGCCCATGTCAAGCGCCACGGGCCCGCCGTCGCCCGCCTCGTGCCCGAACTCGCGCCACGCCTCGCCAAACCGCTCGACGGCGCGCACGTCGGCGGGCGAACTCAGCTCTTCGTCTCGCTCGCCTCCGCCGTCACGAACCTGGACCGGTCGCCGGTCGTGCTCGTACTCGAGGATCTGCATTGGGCGACGCGATCGACCGTCCTGGTGCTCGACCACCTGCTCCGCACCTGCACCTCGGCGCCGCTGTTGGTCATCGGGACGTACCGGGACACAGCGATCCACCCGGCCCACCCGCTCGCCGACTTGCTCGCCGGCGCCTCGGCGCCGCGGATCGAACGCCTCGTGCTCGCCAACCTCTCCATCCAGTCGGTGACGGCGCTGCTCGTCGACCGGTCGGCGGTGGCCGGACGGGCGGCGTCGGGCCTGGCGCGCACCTTGTGGCGCACCACCGAGGGGAACGCCCTCCTGGTCACCGAGGTGATCCGCGACCTGGCCGCGGGCGGCGGGCTGGCGACCGGCGCGGTCAAGACCGAGGCCGTCGACAGGGTCGGGGTCGCCCACGAGGTCGCCGAGTTGACCGCTCGCCGCCTCGGCCGCCGGTCGTCCGCCACCCGCCAGACGGTCGAGGCGGCGTCGGTGGTGGGCTCGTCGTTCTCAGTGGACGCCGTGGCTCTGCTCACCGGAGACAAGCCCGACGACACCGCCCGCGCCCTCGCCCGGGCGGTCAGGTCCGCCGTCATCGTCCCCATCGAGGGCAAGCCGGACCAGTACCGCTTCACCCACGACGGCTTCCGTGAAGCGGCGTACGACTTCCTCCCGCCCAACCGCCGGGTGCGCCTGCACCACGACCTAGCGGCCTCCCTGGCGCAGCCAGAGTCACCCGGCGCCTCGCCTGCGGTCCTGGTCCACCATCTCGCCGGAGCTGCCCCCGTCGGTTCCTCGCCCGACGCCGTCCGCCACGCTCGGCGCGCCGGCGACGCGGCGGGCGCCGTGCTCGCCTTCGAGGAAGCGGCCACGTTCTACGGCCAGGCGCTCGCCTTCCTCGGCGCGGGCGGCGACCCGGCGCTGCGGGCCGACCTCCTGATGCTCCTGGCCGAAGCCAACCACCGAGCCGACGAGCCAGCGCGGGCCCGGCAGTCCTACCTACAGGCTGCGGCGGTCGCCCGCGCCCACCAGGACGCGCCGCGCCTGGGGCGGGCCGTTCTGGGCCTGGGCGAGGTGTTCGGCGTATGGGGCGCCGACGGCCAGCTCATCGGGCTACTGGACGAGGCCCTCGCCGCCAACCCCGACGACGCTTCCCTGAAAGCCAAGCTCATCGCCCGCCTGGCTCAGGCCCGCGCCGCCTTCGACTCGCCGGACCAGCGCAAGGCCCAGAGCGACAGGGCGTGGGAGCTGGCATGGGACAGCAAGGACCCGGGGACGATGGGGGCGGTGTTGCGGGCTCGCCACGAGGCGCTCTCCGCGCCCGACGACCTCGAGGACCGCGCCGAGATCGACGGCGAACTGTGGGCGATGGCCAACAACGCCCAGGACCCCGCCCAGTTGCTGCTCGCCTTCGGGTGGCGGCTGGTCGACCTCCTGGAGCAGGGCCACCTCGTCGACGCCGACCGCGACCGCAAGCTCCACGCCCAACTGGCCCGCCGCACCGGCGACCGCCGTCACCTCCGCGACGCGGCGATGTGGTCGGCGACTTGGGCCCTGCTGGAGGGTCGGTCCCGCACGGCGCTCACCCAGACCGACCAGGCGCTCGGCCTGGGCCAACAGATCCGGGACCCGGAGTCATCGTCGATCTACTGGACCCAGCAGCTTCACCTCCTGCTCGACTGGGGCGCCGATGGCGAGCGGGACGGGCTCGTGGACGTGTGGCGGGACCTGGTCCGCAGCCACGACCACGACCCGGCGTGGCGCGCTTCGCTCGCCCTGCTCCTGACTCGCATCGGCCGCCTCGACGAAGCGAGAGCCGAGCTGGAGGACCTCCTGACCGTCGACGGCGCCGACTTCCCCCTGGACCGGAACTGGGTGGCGACCGTCGCCGCCCTCGGCGAGGTGGCCGCCGAGCTCAACGACCGCCGCTGCGCGGCGCTGGCCAAGTCGCTGTGGCCATACCGGCGGCGGCTGATCGTCGTCGGGCCGGCGGTGGTCTGCCGCGGTTCGGTGGCGCGCGTCGTCGGCCTGCTCGGGCCGCCTCTTCGGACTGGACCGCGGCCGAGCGCCACTTCCAGGCCGCCTTGTCCACTCACGACCGCATCGGCGCCCGCCCGCTCGTGGCCCGCACCCGCTACGACTTCGGCCGGGCGCTGGCTCGCAAACGGGGTGGGCCCCTCAACGCCGGCCGGGCCAAGACGACACTCGACCAGGCCTCGGCCGAAGCCGAACAGCTCGGCCTGGCCCGGCTCGCGGCCCAGGCTCGCGCCGCACGAGCGCGGCTCAAGTAGCCCATTTCTGAAAGCAACTACTTGACAAAGATGAGGGTTTCATAGAGGGTGACCGTCATGGACACCTTGGAAGCCTTCGCCGCGGCGGTCGCCACCGCCGAGGACACCATCCGCGAGCTGCCCTTCGACCTTCTGGGCGCCCCGACACCCTGCTCAGAGTGGGACGTACGCGCCGTCGCCAACCACGTGCTCGGGACGTTGTGGCTGGCCGACGGCCTGCTCGCCGACCGGCCGCCGCGCCATCCCATACAGCCGGGAGGCCTCCCGAACCTCGATCTGGTCGGCGACGATCCGGCCACCGCCTACAAGGAAGCGGCGGCGGCTGCCCTCTCCTCGGCCCGCCTCGACGGCACACTCGACCGGGTCCATGTCACGCCCATCGGCGACATGCCCGGCGCCGCCCTGGCCGACTTCACGACGCTCGACGTCGTCGTGCACGCGTGGGACATGGCCCGGGCGACCGGCGTCCCCTTCTCCGTGGCCGGCGAGCTGCTCGCCCATGTTTACGCCTTCGCCCAGGTCGGGATCACCGACGCCATACGGGGCCGGGTCGTCGGGCCGGCCGTCGCGGTGCCAGAATCCGCGCCGATGCTTGACCGCCTGATCGGCCACATGGGCCGCACTCCTTGAACCGCCCGTGAGCGAAGGCACCGCGCTGCGGGCGCTGGCGGAGCCGAACCGGCGGGCGATCCTCGAGCTGGTGCGCGATCAGCCGCAGTCGGTGGGCGAGATCGCATCGCACTTCGAGATCACGCCTCAGGCCGTCTCTCAGCATCTTCGGGTGCTGAGGGACGCCGGGCTCGTCGATGAGGTGCGCGAGGGGACGCGTCACCTGTTCGTCGTGCGGCCTGAGGGCTTCGAGCCGGTGCGAGCGTTCCTCGACACCTTCTGGGGCGACCACCTGCGAGATCTCAAGCGCGCCTCGGAACGGGAAGGGCCAAGCCGACGCCGCGACCGTGGCTGAGCCGTTCGTCACCGAGATCGACATCGACGCCCCGGTCGAGGAGGTCTTCCGGCGCCTGACCGAGCCGGCGGCGATGGTGTCGTGGATGGGCCAGCACGCGACCCTCGACCCCACGCCCGGCGGCGAGTTCTCCGTCGACATCAACGGCATCCCGATCCGGGGCGCGTACCTCGAGGTCGAGCCGCCGCACCGCGTCGTCTTCAGCTGGGGCGCCGCCGGCAATCCCGCCCTGCCTCCGGGTTCGAGCCGGGTCGAGTTCACCCTCACCGCCACCGCCGCCGGCACGCGCCTCCGGTTGGTCCATGCCGACCTACCCGACGAGGAAGCGCCCAAGCATGGGATCGGATGGGCGCACTTCGTGGCTCGTCTCGCGGTCGCGGCGTCGGGCGCCGACCCCGGGCCCGACCCGTGGGGGCCGTCTTAGCCCGCCGCCCGCCGGACGCCGCCCTTAGCCCGCCGCCCCCCGCCCGCCGCCCGCCGGCCGCCGCCTGCCGCCCGGCCGGCGCGCCGGTTGGACAGGAGCGTCAGGGTGACCGCCACACGGGGCGCATGCGGCTGGGCTGGAACCGCCCTCCCATGCCTCCGACTGGGTCGACGATGACGTGGTCCAGGGCGGTGACGATGATCTGGCGCCGTTCCTCGCTGGTCATCGCACTCCATCGCGAAGCCAAACGGCGCCCCTCGCCGGCCAGCCGGAGCACGGACCGCTCCGACTCGATCTGCGCCAGCGTCGCATCGCCGGCCTCGAGCCGCCGGGCGATGTCGGCGCGAGCCGATTGCCACTCCGCCCGGGTGATGGCGCGGTCGCCCCACAGGCGAGCGAGCTCCTTCAGCCGGGCCGTGTCGGCATCGATCTGGGCGGCCAGCGAGCGGACGTCGTCGGCCGCACGGACGGCGCCCGCGCCTTCGGCTGCGACCGCGAACTCATCGGTGTCGATGCGAGCGACGACCAGGTCCCGCACCTGGTCCTCCGCGAGCCGGGCCTTGACGATGACGCCGGAACACCCGCCCGCCGCCGGCGCCGGGCACCGGTAGTACTCGTTCGTCTCGCTGCGGTGCAGGAAGTGCAGGTTCCCGTCGCACCGGCCGCAGCGGAGCATGCCGTTGAGCAGCGAGCGCCGCGGCGAACGGCGCTCCACCCCCCGGGACGCCCGGAGTGCGGCCAGCCGCTCGTGCGTCGCCCTTTCGACGATCGGCGGCCACTTCGGGACGAACTCCCCGCCGCCGTTCACATGGAGGCCAGCCAACCGAGGTTGGATCAGCAGCGCCGACAGAGAGTTCACGCGCCACGGCCCGCCGGTGGTGCTTATGAGGCCTCGGCGGTTCCAGTCCTGCACCACCGAGGACAGCGTCTCGCCGTCGAGCACGCGCCGTGCCGCGTCCCGGATCGCCGCCGCCTCGTCCTCGACGAGCTGCATCCGGTCCTGCGTGTGCCCGAACCCGCGCGGCCCGAACGTCTCGGCGCGGGAGGAGCGCCGCGCCAAGCGCTCGGCGCGGATGTCGTCCAGGACGGTGTCGATCTCGGAACGTTCTGGCACCCTCGCGCTGTTCGGTCGCGAGCAACGCGGTGGATGAGCTCAGGAAAAAAAGACCGTCATTGCACCGGACTGGCAACGGCGCAACGCCATGACAGGCCCCTGAACGTGTGCTTACTGTCCGGCCTCGTTCCGGACAGAACCACCTTCAGGGGGGAGAAAACTTGATGCAGCGGTGGAGGTCGGCCAGATCACAAGCTGGTCAGGCCACGTTTACGCTGGTCATCGCCGTTGTCGTCGTCGCCATCGCGGTCGTGCTGCTGTACCGCACGGCCTGGACGGCCGACA
>Ga0187892_10010126_pt1 | contig 12080 bp, 14 predicted proteins | sample MA1701073metaG_FD_139345 | JGI IMG/M metagenome (GOLD analysis project Ga0187892, IMG submission 139345) | Bio-ooze microbial communities from a basaltic lava cave in the Kipuka Kanohina Cave System on the Island of Hawaii, USA - MA170107-3 metaG ...
CCGGACGCGCAGTTGAAGGCCCAGCTTCCGCCACCGGCGTTGTCTCGTTGCCAGAACATCGCGAACAGATGCGCGCCACCGTTCTGCAGTCCACGGAAGCTGCCCAACAATTGTCCGTCGCCCGTGCCGCCGCTGACCATACTTGTATCGAAGTCAATGCGGATCGCGCCGTTGGTGATCAGGTTGCCCTCCCCAATGAAGTCGAGCCGCGGCGCACTGTCGCTCGAGTCCCCCGTGCTCAGCAGCCGGACCGGTTTGTCCGTCAGCCCGCCGTACGAGGACATGACGGTCACGGTCTCTGGCCCAGCCGCGTTCGTGCCAAAATCCGACGGCTTGGTCGCCGTTTGATTGCTGACAAATCCCGCCGTGCTCGGCGGCGATCCGACGGTGTCGCTGTTGAAGTTGACATTCCAGATCGGCAGGTTCGTTGTCCAGGTGGCTTCCGCCAATGGTGCGAGCGCCATCGCCACGATGACGATAATCAATCCGGCGATTGGTTTGCGGCTCAGTCTGCTGTTTGTTGCATTGCTCATATACGTCTCCTTCTGCTGCTTCATTTTTGCCTTACAGATTTCTGCTTAAGCCAGTCTCGGCTTCACCAAAATGATCTCCTGCTCGGGTTTCCTGCCATCCATCAAAGTCTCCAGCATCCCGAACATGGGCTCAATGAGTTCGTCGAGGTCTATTTCCAACAGTGTCAGTTCGCCCTCAAAGCCTTTCAGCGCGGGCGAACCTTTATTGGCATGCGTCGCGATACGCACATCCCGGCCGATCTCGAGGCCCAGCTTCCGTGCTGCAACCAGCGCGCCCCGCGTCAGCATGTCGTCCGTGCTCACCACGCTGTCAGGAAACCGACTCGCCTCCGCCCTCGACCATCCCGTAAACATCCGCTTCATCATCTCATAGCCATGTTCTTCGTTGGTCAGCGGGATCTCGCCGTCGGCATTGAGGGGACAATCCACAATCCACTCCGGGCGCTGTTCCAAACCGTGACCGGCAAGGGCGGTGACGTAACCGCACACGTCGTCATCCAGAGGTCGCGCGTAGCCAAGCCCGGCCAGCATTCCGATCCGGCGACAACCTTGCGACACCAGGGATTCGACGCCCAGCCTCGTCATCTCATGAAAATCGAATCGCGCGACGTTTGGCTCGCGCAAGGATGGCGAGTAGATCACACAAGGAATGCTTTGCCCTCGCAGCCAATCAAGTTGCTCCGGGCGTCCCATGCCAGCGAGCAACATCCCGTGAAGTCGCCGCCGCTGGATCGCATCAGCCAGGTCGCGGTGCACGGGCAACGACGCGCCTTCGGTTTCGGGCAAATCGAGGAAGAAAGAAAAATTCTCGTTGTGACCTTTTGCGCGTCGCGCACAAGCGCCGATCAGCATCGAATAGAACGGAGAGACACCGAAACGGAAAATGTTGCCGCCGAACACCAGGCCGATGGTTCTCTGGTGGATGCGCGAAGTGACATAAATGCCGCTGCCATGTTTGCGACGGATCGCACCATCCGTCTCCAACGCATCCAGCGCTGTGTCCACAGTCGCCTTTGCCACGCCCAGCGACTGACAGAACTCTCGCACCGTTGGGAGCTTTCCGCCGGGTCCGATTTTGAGGGCCAACTTTCGGATCGCTGCCTTGACGTCTCGCCTCTTGCGGGTGCCAGTGACTGGTCGGAGCAAGGTAGTTGACATAGTTCGTGCGTCCATTAGAGCTATCTCAATTGAGCTAGGTGACTTTTAGAACGAATGGCCTGCAAATGTCAAACATTTTTTCAGGAAAGTAATCATTCTAAAGCTGTGAAACGGGTCGCCCGTGCAGCCAGTTGGCGTTGTCCTCGACCGGATTGTGGTCCGAGGAAGCGCCCCTTCCTCCCCGCTATTGGGTAACTTGTCATCGTCAACCATTTGGCGATGCTGAGCCTGCACGAGGCGATACGTTCGACAGTGCGCGAGTGGCTCTTCGACCACGGCAAGTAGCTGGCACGTTTCGAGGGTCGGCGAGTTCATCACATTGACTCACGATCATGATCTTGTCTGATGAACACTTTGCCATTGCGGGGTTAGGACGGGTTAGGACGGGTTAAGACTCGAGGCGGTTCCGGAGCAAGGTTTGCAACCCGTAACGAAAATTTGGAAATCTCAATTGAACCTTTAGGACCGATTTCAGTCGCTCGTTCCGCACGCGGCGATTCGCCTGGAAACCTTTTCTCATGTCGCCCTTGAATCTTGTCTCCATGGACGGATCGAACTTCACCATCGCCAACTTCAATTGTTCGCAGAGCCAACAAACGTAGTCGGCCTGCCGCACAGGTTCGTCGTCCACAATGTTGAACAGGTCACCCGAGGGTCGTCCGTCCATCGCGGCCAAGATCGCCTGCACGACGTCGTCGCGGTGGATCATATTGACGTAGTGTTGTCCGTCGCCGGGCAACACCTCGGTGCCGTGGTGCAGTTTGTCGAGTATGGCATGGCGCCCGGGACCGTAGATGCCCGCGAGCCGCAGGATTGTTGCCGGGAGTCTCGAGGCAAGTAGCAAACGTTCCGTTTCCAGCAGGATTTGCCCGGATGCGTGTGGCGGCTCGGTGGGCGAAGTTTCGTCCACCCACATACCGTCGGTCTGCGCATAGACAGTGGTGCTGCTTGTGAAGACGAGGATCTTCGGAGGCGATTGCTTCGCCCATTCGAGCAGATTGATCGTTCCCTTGAGATACACCTCGCGGTAGGCCGCTTCGCCGCCTTGGCTCGACGAAACGCAGTCGATGACGGCGTCGAAGCACGACTTGATCCGGCGCAGTGAATCCAACGAAGTGATGTCCGCGATGACTGGGTCGATGCCTATCTTCTTCAGATCGGCCACTGATGTTTCCATCCGACACACCCCAACGACCGTATCACCACGTTCGACGAGCGCGCGCCCGAGCGCCGTTCCCACATACCCGCAACCGACGATAAGTGCTTTCAACTCCGCCATCTTGCCGAAGCCCATTGCGTTTGGCAAATCTCGCCCGGTGCCGGAGCGGAAATCGCTTCCGATTCCGCGATCCGCCTACATTTTCCCTAAACGCCCGATATTCGCCCGGTGGAAAGTTAAGCGGTTCGGAGTAAAATATGCTCAAGACAAGGTATCCGTTATGCATGGACTGCGAATCTTGACTGAGTTGCCGGGACCGAAGGCGAAGCAGATTTTGGCGCGCGAAGAACGCTTCGTGACTCCCTCGCTGACGCGTCTCTATCCCCTCGTCGCCGCGCGCGCGGGCGGAGTCTGGGTCTGGGACGTGGACGACAATTGCTTTCTCGATTTCACTTCGGGTCTCGCCGTCAATGCCGCGGGGCACGGGCATCCGAAGATCGTCGAAGCCATCCAGGCGCAGGCGCGTGAGTTGGTGCAATTTTCCGCCGCCGATTTTTATCATCCGCTGTACTCGAAGCTGGCGGAACGACTATCGCGTTGTGCACCCGGCGAGGGAGACAAGAAGGTCTTCCTCTGCAATTCCGGCACGGAAGCAATCGAAGCGGCCATCAAACTCGCGCGTCACCACACGGAGCGGCAGCGGTTGATCGCATTCCACGATGCATTCCACGGTCGCACGATCGGCGCGCTCGCGCTCACGGCGAGCAAACTCTGGCAGCAACGCGGTTTCGGAATGTTGCTGGCGGGTGTGACGCATATCCCGTTCAGCCACGCGGGACTCGATTTCCTCGAACAGACGCTCTTTCGCACCAACGTCCCGCCCGACGAAGTCGCGGCGATTTTCTTCGAGCCGATCCAGGGCGAAGGCGGTTGCAATGTACCCGAGCCCGGTTTTCTCCCGCGGCTCAGGAAGATTTGCGATCAACACGGCATCCTGCTCGTGGCCGATGAAATCCAGACGGGACTCGGTCGCACCGGCAAGATGTTCGCTGTCGAACACTGGGGTATCGTGCCCGACATCATCTGCCTGGCCAAAGCTCTCGGCGGCGGGCTGCCGCTTGGGGCGATGATCGCGCGTGCGGACGTGATGACGTGGTCGGTTGGCGCTCACACGTCCACGTTCGGCGGCAACCCGGTCGCGTGCGCCGCCGGGCTGGCGTTGCTCGACCTGCTGGAAACGGGTTTGGTCGAACGCGCGGCCGAGATCGGCAAACATTTGCGCAGCGGGTTGGAGGAACTTGCGAACGAGCATTCGTTGATCGGCGAGGTGCGCGGGCTGGGCATGATGCTCGCCATCGAGATGGTGAAGGACCGCCGGGCTCACGAGCCGGCACAGGAGGAACGCGACGCATTATTGAAGCACGCCTTCGAGCGTGGTCTCCTGCTGCTCGGGGGCGGCCAGAGCGTGGTGCGGTTGATGCCGCCGTTGACGCTCGATCGCGAGGAAGCCAAGGCCGGGCTTGCCGTCTTGAAGGAAGCTTTGGCCGAGGTGGAAGCGAGGAAGGAAGCTGCATGAAGGAGATCGCCAGAAACTTCATCGCGGGCCGTTGGGTCGATGGCGCCACCGGCAAGACATTCGACTCGATCAACCCAGCCACTCGCGAGACGGTCGCCACTTGCACGGTGTCGGACGCGCGCGACGTCAACGCCGCGGTCGAAGCCGCCTCCACGGCCTTCGACGGCTGGCGCAAGACGCCCGCGCCCCGGCGCGCGGAGGTTCTCTTTCGGCTGGCCGAGATTCTCAGAACTCGCAAGGAAGAGCTGGCCCGCGTCCTGACGATGGAAATGGGCAAGGTGTTGATCGAAGCGCGGGGCGACGTGCAGGAAGCGATCGACATGGCCTGTTACATGGCGGGCGAAGGCCGGCGCATGTTCGGCCACACCGTGCCGAGCGAGTTGCCGAACAAGTTCGCGATGAGTGTGCGCGAGCCGGTCGGTGTCGTCGCCACGATCACGCCGTGGAATTTCCCGATCGCGGTGCCGAGTTGGAAAATCCTTCCCGCGCTGGTGCTGGGAAACACCATCGCCTGGAAGCCGTCGCCCGAGACGCCGTTCTGCGGTGTGAAATTCGTCGAGGCTTTCGCCGAAGCCGGTCTGCCCGCGGGTGTGTTGAACCTCGTGATCGGACCCGGCGCGGAACTCGGAGAAGCGTTGGGGCAGCATTGCGATGTGCGCTTGGTGAGCTTCACCGGCTCGACACAGACCGGTCGGATCGTCGCCACCGAAGCGGCCAAGACCGGCAAACGCTGCGCACTCGAAATGGGCGGCAAGAACGCGATCATTGTTCTGGACGACGCCGACCTGGCGCTCGCCGTGGACGGCATTGTGTGGGGCGCGTTTGGCACGAGCGGCCAGCGTTGCACCGCTGCCAGCCGCGTGATCGTGCACAGGGCCGTGCGCGAAAAGTTGACCGCACTGCTCGTCGAGCGGGTGAAACGCCTGAAGATCGGCAACGGACTGGACGAAGCCACCGAGATCGGGCCAGTAATCAACGAAGCCGCGCTCAAGCGAATGGACGGATACGTTCAACTCGGTGTCAAGGAAGGCGCCCGGCTGGTGATCGGTGGTGAGGTGCATCGCAAGGGCGACTGCGCGAGAGGATTTTTCTATCGTCCGACGCTGCTCGAAGGCGTGAAGCCGGGCATGCGGGTCGCACAAGAGGAAATTTTCGGCCCCGTGTGCTGCCTGATCGAGGCGGAGAGCTTGGAAGAGGCGACCCAGATCAACAACAACGTCCCGTACGGCTTGGTCAGCTCGATCTTCACGCGCGACGTGAACCGCGCCTTCGCCGCGATGCGCGACTTGAGCAGCGGCATCGTCTATGTGAATGCGGGCACGACCGGCAGCGAGGTGCAGTTGCCGTTCGGTGGCGTGCGAGGCACGGGAAACGGCGCTCGCGAAGCCGGTCAAGCGGCTCTCGATACATTCAGCGAGTGGAAGACGATCTACGTGGATTACAGCGGCAGGCTGCAACGCGCGCAGATTGATACGCAGTGAGTGTAGCCGCGCTTCTTTGAAGCGCGGGATGGCTCCGCTGCAGAGACTCGCGCTTCACAGAAGCGCGGCTACACCGAGAAGGAAGGAGTAATTATGCAATACGAAAACGAACGCAGGCTCGAAAAGCTGGTCAACGACCTCGTGGACGACTTCGTGCGTCAAAACCGGGCGGCGCAGACGATGAAGCGACTGCTCGACGAGGCGGGCGTCGGCATTCGTCCCGTGGTCGATCACATCACCGTCCGCACGATGGACGTGGACAAACGCGCAAAGGAGTTTACCGCGCTCGGCTATGTCGAAGGCGAGCGGCTCGAATACAACAACTGGTGGGCGAAAGTTTATCGCAAGCCGGGCTACCCGGCGTTGTTCATCGACCAGGCGTTTGATGGTGAGCGCGGCAAAGGCGCGGTCATCCCGCCGTGGGTGAAGAAATTTGGAGACCGCACGCTGCATCACGTCGCCGTGCAGGTGAACGACATCGAATTTGCGATTGCCCAACTCAAGAAACACGGCGTCGAATGCACCGGCCAGATCGTGGGCGAACGCGGCGGTCCGCTGCGGCAAATCTTCACGGCGCCCGAGAAGCGCGATGGTGAGCCGTTCAGCGTACTCGAACTGGCCGAGCGCCATTTCGGATTCGCCGGCTTCGCCCCGCCGCAGGCGGACGGATTGATGCAATCCACCGTGGCGGGGGCGAAGAAGGCGTGATGCTGTAGCGATGGTCTGCGACCGCCGATAGCGCCGGGGCGGCGACGGTCACAAACCGCCGCTACGGCAAGAAGAAAGACAACATGTTCTCGCAAGAAATCGAACTACGCGGACACATCATCGACTCGCTGTTGCTGCCCAAGGTGCTCGACGAAATCCTGAGCCAGGGCGGCCAGTTCAAGATCCGCCAGGTCAAAATCGGCAAGCAGCGGACGGACCCGAGTTACGCGCGCATCGAAGTCTCGGGCGACACACCCGAGTTGGTGGACGGCATTGTGCGGCGCCTCCGACAACACGGCGCCGAGGTCGTGCAAGAGGACAACGTCCAGCTCGCCGCAGCGCCGGCGGACGGCGTGTTCCCACCCGATTTTTACGTCACGACCAACCAGCAGACCTTCGTCCATCTCGACGCCAAATGGATCGAAGTCCAGCCGGCGATCATGGACAGCGGCATCGCCGTCGATCCGAAAACCCAGAAGGCGACGGCGGTGAAGTTCGTGGACGTGCGCAAGGGAACCCTGTTCGCGGTCGGACACAAAGGGGTCCGCGTCGCGCCGTTGCAGCGTTCGACGGAGCGCAAGAGCGTGTTCGAGTTCATGGCCAGCAGCGTTTCGAGCGAGAAACCGAAGAGCGCCGTGATCCGCGAGGTGGCCCAGGAAATGAGGATGGCCCGCGAGGCGGGCGGGAAAGTTCTGGTCGTGGGGGGACCGGCCATCGTGCACACGGGCGCTGCCGAGCATCTCGAAAAGCTGATCGAATGGGGCTACGTGAATCTGCTGTTTGCCGGCAACGCGCTGGCGGTGCACGACATCGAATGCGCGTTGTACGGGACGGCGCTCGGCATGTACGTCGAGCGCGGCGCACTGGCCGACGAGGGCCACGAGAACCACATGCGCGCCATCAACACCATCCGCGCGGCGGGCGGCATCGCCAAGGCGGTCGAGTCGGGAATCCTGCGCAAGGGCATCATGTTTCAATGCGTCAAACACGGCATCCCGTTCGTGCTGGCCGGCTCGATTCGTGACGACGGTCCGTTGCCCGAGGTCATCACCGACGTCGTCCAGGCGCAGAAAGCGATGCGCGCCAAGGTCGGCGGCGTGACCGTGGCGCTGATGATGGGAACCATGTTGCATTCCGTCGCCGTCGGGAATCTGTTGCCCGCCACGGTGAAAACGATCTGCGTCGATATCAACCCGGCCGTCGTGACCAAGCTCACCGATCGCGGGACGTTCCAGGCGATCGGGTTGGTGACCGACATCGAGCCGTTCTTGCGCGAGTTGACGGAGTTTCTGGCGAACGGCGTTGTAGCCGGGGGCGGTGACCGCGGCAATGTGGAGGCCGCAAAGCCTCCCTCGACGCGCGCGGCTACAACCAAGACCGGCTAGCAACTCATGCCCAAGCTGCTTCTCTGTCCGCCGGAGCATTACGGCATCGAATACGAAATCAACCCGTGGATGAGCCGCAGCCGCGGCGCGAAGCCGGAGCTCGCTCGCGAACAATGGCAGCGATTGCGCGATAAGCTGAGGTCGCTCGGCTGCGAGATCGAATTGATCCCACCGCAACCGAAGCTTCCGGATATGGTGTTCACCGCCAATGCCGGCCTTGTGGTCGGCCAGCGATTCATCCGAAGCAACTTCCGCTTCAAAGAACGTCGGGGAGAAGCGCCGCATTTCGAGAAATGGCTCGCCGCGCACGGTTACGAAGTCGTGCAACTTCCGGAGAAACTTTTCTTCGAGGGCGAAGGCGACGCGTTGTTCTGCGGCGACATCCTGTTCTGCGGCTACCGATACCGTTCCGATGTGCAATCCCATCAGTTCATCGGCGACCTGCTGAAATGTCTGACGATCTCGGTCGAACTCGTGGACGAACGCTTTTATCATCTCGATACCTGCTTTTGCCCGCTGCCCGATGGCGGGGCCATCTGGTATCCCGCCGCGTTCGATGACTACGGCCAGCGCGCGATCCGGCAGCATCTGCCGGAGTTGATCGAAGTGGAACACGACGAAGCGCTTTGTTTCGCCTGCAATGCCGTGGTCGTGGGCGCGCAGATAGCGTTGCCCGAAGGCAGCCCGCGTTTGCTTCGCAAACTGGAGGATGCCGGCTACAAGTGTCACGCGCTCCCGATGAGCGAGTTCATCAAAGCCGGCGGCGCGTGCAAGTGTTTGACGCTATTCCTGCCACAACGGTGAAAAGACACAGCGCGGGGTGCGAAGGCACCGAGCAACGCCCCAGCCGGTCGGCGTGCGGAGGTGAGCTGCTCAAAAACTGGGATGCACCCGTCCATGTTCCACGGTGAGGACTACCGGTAACCGCGCCTTGCGCTCGGCGCGCAACGCATCCACCCGGCCCTCCAGGGGTGTCTTGAGCACCTCCCGGTACAGAAAGAGCAGTGCATTGAAAGCCTGGTTCTGCGTGGAAGCCGACACCCTGCCTTCGACGGCCAGGTGAGTCAGGAACGCCTCCATCTTCGCCTCGCCGCCTTGCAGTTGCTCTTCGGACTGCATGTGGTGGAACAGCACATAGCGGCGAATCCAATCGCAGTACGCTCGCTCCGTCGCCAGCGAGTAATGCTTCAAGCGGATCACGTCCCGCACGCGATCCAGCAGCCGTGGTTTTGGTTGACTCATGCCCCCGTCTATGCTCTGCTTGCACCGTGATAACACACCGGAGAACGATTTCCAGCTTTTTCAGCCATTATCCGTTATCTTGGAAATCTCTCCAGTCAATGAATAGTTCGGCGGAGTAGAAGCGTCAGCGAAGATTCGATACGTACGGTGAGCAGACACGGTTGCCACGGCAGATACACCGTGAGTGCGGCAGCACAGACAGAGACAGCACAGAGTTTGACCGCGGATGACGCGGATGACGCCGATCGATTTTATCCGTGCCATCCGCGTGATCTGCGGTTAAGGATTTCCGTCGTGAGTGAGTCAGTGAGAGAAACGATGCCGAACAAAGTCACTGGAGCGAACGGCGGGTTTGCTCCGTCAGTCAGTGTGTCCGTCATGAGTTCGCCGTTTCCAATTCGCGCCGTCGCTCAGTTCCGGCGTTCGGGGCAGCGCACGTGTGCGAGCTGTTCATGATGAAAGGACAACAATGAGCTTGTGGAAGAAAATTTTCGGTGGTGGCTCTGAAGCCACCCCCGCTGAACCACTGCAAGCCACCCACACCGAGCACTACGACCGCGTGAAGCGGAGCGCGCCGGGCGGGCCGTGCCGACTCACACTTGTTCAGGCGGACACCGAAGGCCCGTATGTGAGCCTCGCTTACCAGTGGCACGACGCACTCACCGACGATGAGGCAGACAAGCTGGATACGCGCGTCCGTGCTTACATCACCTGCGCGATTTACGACGCTGCGGTTGCCGCAGGTCTTTCTTGTCAGCCTGGCCCACCACACGGACAGCGCCCTTCTTGGCTTCTCGGTAGTCGGAAAGGCCCGACTTCACTTGCGCAGGCTGGTTTCGACACGACTAAGAAGGTCTGCTGGCTTTCGGTTGGGCCAGGCATGATGATTCTCGGTGGCGGTCTCAGCGACGATGGAGTCGCATCAAAGTTGGCTCGTGCTTTTCAGAGACATTTTGCGGAGATTAACGCTTAGTTAGAGAGGAGAATCGAGCAGCCATGAATAGAATTAACGCGAATTGGTACGACGTCGGTAGCGTTGGAGAAAAGTTTGTCTCGAAGTTCCAAGAGCTGGCAGACACTATTCTGAGCGCCGAGGGATTATCTGGCCACATAGCCAGCACCGTCGTGATGGAAGATATTCCTGGCAATTGGGGGCAGCAATTGCCTGAGATTATGAAATGCGCGCTTGACAGCATCGCGGGAACATTAGGCCCTGATGACGAGGAACTGGCTGACGCAATCAGAAGCACCAACGACGTTCGATTCTTGCTCGGTCAAGTGCCAGATGGTGGCAGATGCGTTGCGATTCTGATTCTCTCACCCAAACCGAAGAGTCCTTGGAAATTCTGGTCATGATGACAGGAATGCCGAACAAGATCACTGGAGCGAACAGCCGCCCCGCTTCGCAGTTCGAGAGTCGCGAGCTTCGGCGGTGCGCTCTGGTTGTCGAGAGTCACGAGCGTTATCACAGGGGGCGGCTGTCGCTCAGTTCTGTCGTTGATGGAAGTAGGCGCGTGCCAGCTATGAACCGATTCGCTCAGATGTTGGTCGCAGTGATTGTCGCGGTTGCGGTGTTCATGCTACTGCTCGCGGTATTCATGTCGCTACCTGCGGCCTGCGCATACACAGCGACCTTTATCGGGCTTCGAGGATTCTTCGGCGGACTTCTTCTGGAGCGGCAGTGGCAGACTCTTTCTGGTGGAGTACTCTGCTTCAGCTCCGTAGTCGCAGCAGCTTATTTGGGAGCGATCAAGTGACGGACAACGTGACAACACCCAACAAAATCACTGGAGCGAACCAGAGGCAGCCGGTCACGGTTGTCCTCCAATTCGAGCGCCAGGGACGGCTGCCTCTGGTCGCTCAGTTCCGGCGTTGCCCGAAGTGAAGATCATGGAAACTTGCTCGCTCTGCAAAAGGCTGATACCGGAAATGACACCCGAGAAGTGGACGACGAGTCCCGACGGTGAAGTGGTCGAGGTTACGCGGAGTGCGATTCCTTCCATCGTGGCTCATACTTCCATCGGTGAGCTTGAGATTTGCGAGACCTGTTACTGGCATGGGTTGCCATCGTATTTAACATCGCAGGATTTGGCGGAGATTCATTATCAGTTTGGGCTTGAGTATCGCGACCGCCAACTATTCGAGCGGAGCGTCGAGTGCCTCACGGAGGGGCGCCGCCTTTCTGAGACGGCGGACGTTGTCGCGGCCCTTGCTCTCTCGCAAAGCGCGCTTGGCCGGGATGCTATTGCGGCTGCCCTCTACCGTCGCGCCTTGGAGCTAGACCCGTCTCATTTCATAGCGCGCGAGAACTTGAAGCAGATTGATGCAAGAGGCTAACAAAATCACTGGAGCGAACCACGAGCAGGCGGGAACGGTTAGCGTGAATGTGGACGTCTGTCCTCGCCTGCCCGTGGTCGCTCAGTTCCGGCGTTGGGCATCGAAGCCTGCGATGAACGTGCAAAGAAAGATCATCTTGTTGAGCCTGTTGGTCTGGGTTCTGGTCACCGTTGGAGCAGCGTTCCACTTCAAGTCGATCCTGGCCGCTCTGGTACTGCCGCTTGCTCCAATGGCCATTCTTTTCCCTTACGTCACCGGGTTCTTGGCGTATGTGGTCGAGCCGGCTGAGGTGTTGGTCCTATGTACGTTGGCGGTACTCGCTTGGAGGAAGTGTAGCCGGGTTCTCACCAGCGTATTTTGCTGTCTGTTGGGTGCTATCCTGACTTTCGCTACTGAGGGGGGTGCGCCTGCGTAAGTGCTTGGAAATCAAGGAGCGCTCTCCAAAGGTCTGTACTACATTTGCAGTTCTCTTTTTGCAGTGATTCGTGGGGGAGGTTGCGC
>Ga0187892_10010127_pt1 | contig 12078 bp, 14 predicted proteins | sample MA1701073metaG_FD_139345 | JGI IMG/M metagenome (GOLD analysis project Ga0187892, IMG submission 139345) | Bio-ooze microbial communities from a basaltic lava cave in the Kipuka Kanohina Cave System on the Island of Hawaii, USA - MA170107-3 metaG ...
GCGAACTGGTCGAAGGAGCCGGTGGCGGGCGACGAGCAGTAGATGAAGGTCTTCGGCATTTTCGCCAGCGCGTGCGCGTTCGAGAGCTTTATCGGCTGCGTCATCGTCCGGTAAGGGTGCCGTACCTCGCGCGGCTTGACGAAGTCGATGTGCTCGGCCCGGGTCAGGCCCCACAGGGAAAGCGGCGGCGGCGTCAGGCTGCCCACTTTCTCGCCCTCCTCCCGCATGCGCGCCGCGCGCTCGGGCACGACGTACTCGAGCGCGCACTTGCCGTTCTCCGGCACGAACGCGTCGAGGTAAACGAGGCGCTTGACGCGCGCGGGCGCGCGGTCGGCGGCGCCGGTGATCACCATGCCGCCGTAGCTGTGGCCGACGAGCACCACGTCGCGCAGATCTTCCATCTCGAGAAGCGCGACCACGTCGGCGATGTGCGTGTCGAGGTCGATGTCCGGACGCGCGAGATGCTTCCGCTCGCCCAGGCCGGTGAGCGAGGGGGTAAAGACTTGGTGTTCCTTGAGCAACGGGCGCACGAAGCGCCAGCACCAGCCGCCGTGCCAGGCGCCGTGGATGAGAACGAACGTCGACATCGCTGCGTCGCGCCGAATCCGGCCCGCTATCTGCGCGGATACGTCTCGAAGCCGGCTTGGGCGAAGTGATGGTCGTTGGTCAGGGCAGCCCTGATTCGACGCTCTTTCATGACGACGAAGCTGGAACAGTCGGTGAAGGAGAAGTCCTTGTCGCGCCAGCGGAAGAACCAGTGGCGCGCTTTTTCGGCCCGCGCCGGGTCTATCCACTCCCAGCGCACCCTCGGACTGCCTTCGACCTGATCCCACCACCGCTCGGCGGCGTCCAGGCCCAGGCGAACGCGGATCAGGGTCAGCGTCTCGTCCATGACGAAGTCGCTCGACACCAGCATGCCTGCGCTCGCCAGCCAGTCATCGCGGAACGTCCGGGCGGTTCCGTGCTGCGGATCGTTTTCGTCCGCGAGCATCGTCCAGCCGGCGGTGTCGACGAACAGCGCCTTCACCGCCTGCGCGCGCCGCGGGCACCGTAAAGGATCCGGTCGTGATCTCGCGACGCGAGGCCGTCGCTCGAGCGGCCCACCGCCGGCGCGCGGTAGACGGGATCCTCTGCCAGCGGTGCTGCCGCGACCGGCCCGTCCTCGACGGGCACGATGCGGAACGCGGGCCTGCTGCGGTAGAGCACCGTGAAGCGCTCGCCGCGCCTCACGCGCCGCACCGTCTCGGGCAGCGACGCGCGCAGCTGTTTGGCATTGATCGTCCGGTCCATAGTTCACCTTGAGTTTACCTTCGAGCCGTGGACCCGGTCAATCGCCGCAGTGCAACAGTCGGAAAGCGTCTGCGCTGCCCTCTAGTTCGCCGAGGCTTTCTCGGGCCTTTGTGGATTCGCCATTTGCGCAGCCGGTTTTTCCGCTGCCGGTTTTTGACCACCCACCGGAATCTTCGGCGCCCACGCGAGCCACTCGGGCTTGGGCTTGTCGTGCAGGAAGAAGACGGTGCCCGGCTTGGCGCGCGCGCCCGCGTTCGGGGTGGCGAACTCGATCGAGCCGGTGAACAGGGTGCGCAGCGACTCGAGCTCGAGCTCGATGCCTTTCAGGATGCCGCCGGTGGCGTGCAGCCCGCTCTCGTTCCAGAACGCCGAGCCCTCGCGCACCAGGGCGGCGTAGCGGTTATTGACCAGGATATGGAGGTCGGCCGAAGCGGAGCTCGGGGCGAGCTCGATCTTGTGCACCATCCCGACCTCGACGCCGCGGTAGTTCACCGGCGTGTTGACGCGCACGCCTTTCGGGCGCTCGGCGCGCAGGATCAGCCTGAGCCCGGTGGCGCCCGCGGCGACCGGCGCGTTGTCGAGGCCGACGAATTCCAGGATGTGGTCCTCGCCCTTCCCGGGAAGGACCTGGACCTCGGGGCCGCTCAGCACGGTGTTCAGCCCGGTGACGTTGCCCCAGCCGAGCTGCGGCCGCACGATCCAGAACTGCGCGCCCGCGGTCGCGATCGGCCACGCCGAGCGGTGCAGCCGCGCCTTGACCACCGCCTGCCGGCGATCCTTGGCGAGCTCGATGCCGGTGACTTCACCGATCTGCACGCCGCGGTAGATGACCGGGGTCTGGCCGACGCGCAGCCCGGCTGCGTCGTTGAAGCGGATCGCGATCTCCGGGCCGAGCGAGCGCATGTGCTGCCACACCAGCCAGACCGCCACCGCAGCCGCGAGCGCCGGCACGACCCAGACCAGCTGGAACAGCCGCCGGCGCCGGACCCTCGCCTTGGGCAGCTCTTCGCCGGTCATTTGCGCTCCCAGATCTGCTTCGGGTCGAAAGCCGCGGAGGCGAACATCGTCAGCACCACCACGGCGGTGAACGCGAGCAGGCCCGGGCCCGGGATGACTTTGGCCCAGGTATTGAGCTTCACCAGCGCGATCAGCACCGCGAGCAGGAACACGTCGAGCATCGCCCACGGCCCGATCGCGTCGATGAACTTGTAGAACCGCGTGCGGCTGCGCAGCCGCCGCCCCCAGCCCATGCGCGCGGTGACCACGAGCGCGAACAGGCCCGCCAGCTTGACCAGCGGAATCACCATGCTCGCGAGGAACACGACCACCGCGACGAACCACTGGTCGTGGTGCATCAGCAGCACGATGCCGTCCCACACCGTGCTCTCCGAGTACGCCCCGTGCATGTACATCTTCATGATCGGAAAGATGTTGGCCGGCACGTAGAGCACCAGCGCGGCGAGCGACAGCGCCGCCACCACCTCGAGCCGGCGGCTCGAGGTGGGCGCGGCGACGAAGGAGCCGCAGCGGATGCATTCGGCGGCGGTGCCCCGGGTCAGCGCTTCGACCTCCTGCACCAGGCCGCAGGTATCGCAGGCAACGACGGAATCGACGGCCATCAGGCTCGACTTGCAATCCGCATGCCCGCGCCGCGGACCCCTCATGTATCTTTCGGCGCATGCGCTATGAGCTGTATTACTGGCCAGGCATCCAGGGCCGCGGCGAGTTCGTGCGGCTCGCCCTTGAGGATGCCGCGGCGCCGTACCGGGATGTCTGCCGCGGCTCGAACCGGACGCCCGAAAGCCCCCAGGCGTTCGCGCCGCCGTACCTCAAGGCGGGGAAGCTCTTGATCCCGCAGACCGCGAACATCCTTTTGTACCTCGGTCCGCGGCTCGGCCTCGCCCCGCGGAACGAGGCGCAGCGCCTGCGGCTGCACGGCCTGCAGCTCACCATCGCCGACTGGCTCGTCGAGGTGCACGACACGCACCACCCGATCGCCGCGAGCCTCTATTACGAGGACCAGCGGGCCGAAGCCCGGCGGCGCGCCGCTATCTTCCTCTCCGAGCGGCTGCCGAAGTTCATGGCGTATTTCGAAAAGGCGGTCGACGACAAGTTCTCGTACGTGCATCTTTCGCTTTTCCAGATGATCGAAGGCCTGCAGTACGCTTTTCCGAACGCCATGAGAAAGATGAAATTCCCGAAACTGCGGAAGAACCACGAGCGCGTCGCGCGCAGGCCGAGGCTCGCGGCGTACCTCTCGTCGAAGCGGCGCATTCCCTTCAACCAGCACGGCATCTTCCGCCGCTACCCCGAGCTCGATGAAAGAAGCTGAATACTTTCTCGTCGTGCGCTTTTCGATCGAGCCCGCGGCCGAGCCGAAGGTCATGCGCTGGCTCGACGGCGGCCACGTCGCCGAAGTCCTGCGCCAGCCGGGGTTCCTGTGGTGCCGCCGCCTGCGTCTCGCCGATCACCAATTCGCGATGATCTACGGCATCGAATCGCGCAAGGCATTCGAAGCGTACGAGGCCAACACCGGGCTCAAGGCGAAATTCGCGCGCGAGCGCGCGCCGTTCGAGAAGCACATGAAGATCGAGCGCTTCGCCGGGGAAGTGGAACGCTCCTTCTGAGCCGGTCCTACGAGTCGCGTCAACGGTCGGCGCGGGAGTCGCGTTCATCCGTGAATCCATGGGTGAACGGACTCCGCAGCACGAAAGTATTGTTTCGCGCATCCTCGTCGTGCGCGGTCAACGCGTCATGCTGGATGCCGATCTGGCGGATTTGTACAAGGTCCCTACGAAAGTGCTGGTCCAAGCGATCAGGCGGAATCAACGGCGCTTCCCGCGGGATTTCATGTTAACGCTTACGGAACAAGAAGTTAGAGCGCTAAAGTCACAATTTGTGACTTTGCCCGAGATGGGGCTGAGGTACTGGGGACGAAGGCGCCGTGCACCGCACGCATTTTCGGAACAAGGCGTTGCGATGCTCTCTTCGGTCTTGCGCAGCCCGCATGCAATCGCGGTCAATATCGCGATCATGCGAGCCTTTGTCCGGCTGCGTGCGATGGCGGCAGCAAACGCGGAGCTCGCAGGGAAGCTCGATGAGCTCGAGCGCAGGGTCTCGGGGCACGATGAGGCGATCACGAGCATTGTGCGAGCGATTCGCGAGCTTGCTGCGCCGGTCGCATCGGGACCACGAAGGCGTATCGGGTTCGTTTCCACAGACTAGGGGAAACAACAACAATGCTCGAGAACTGGAACACCGGCCTGGTGAAGCACCTCGGCATCCGCTTCATCGAGACGCAGAAGGACCGCGTGGTCGCGGAGCTGGAGATCCGGCCCGAGCTGCTCACGGTCGGGGGCGCGCTGCACGGCGGCACGCTGATGGCGTTCGCCGACACCATCGGCGCGGCCGGCACGGTGGTCAACCTCGCGCCCGGGCAGAACACCGCGACGCTCGAGTCGAAGACGAATTTCTTCGCCGCCGCGCGCTCGGGCACGGTGCGCGCGGAGTCGACGCCGCTGCACAAGGGAAAGCGCACGCACGTGTGGCAGACGCGCGTGACGGATGCCGCCGGCAAGCTGCTCTCGCTTACCATCCAGACACAGGTGATCCTGTAGGCCGATGGCCGGGCTCGCCGCCCTCCTGACCGCGCTCATGGTCTCGCAAACCCCAACCTCGATCGACCTGCAGGGCCACCGCGGGGCGCGCGGGCTCGCGCCCGAGAACACGCTGCCCGGCTTCGAGCGCGCGCTCGCCATCGGCGTCGACACGCTCGAGCTCGACGTCGGCGTGACGCGCGACGGCGTGGTGGTGATCCATCACGACCGCCGGCTCAACCCGGACCTCGCGCGCGGCCCGGATGGCAAGTGGGTCACCGCGCCTGCGCCGACGATCTTTTCTCTGAGCTTCCGGGAGCTGCAACACTACGACGTCGGGCGCATACGTCCCGGCTCGGAATACGCGCGGCGCTTTCCGCACCAGAAGCCGGTCGACGGCACGCGCATCCCGAGGCTGGCGGACTTGTTTGCACAAGTGAAGGACTCGAAAGTCCGCTTCAATATCGAAACCAAGCTGATCGCCGAGGCGCCCGGCGAGACGCTCGCGCCCGAGCCGTTCGCGCGCGCGCTGCTCGCCGAGGTGCGCAAGGCCGGCGTCGCGACGCGCACCACCATCCAGTCGTTCGACTGGCGCACCCTCAAGCTGGTCGAGCGCGAGGCGCCGGAAATCCGCACCGCCTATCTCACGTCGGGAAAGGCCTCCGACCCGGCGAAGGTGCACGCCGCCCGCGGCCGCGTCTGGTCGCCGAGCTTCCAGGACCTGGACGAGGACAAGCTGCGCGCCGCCCGCTCGCTCGGACTCACGCTCGTCGTGTGGACGGTGAACGAGCCGGCCGACATCCGCCGCGTGCTCGAGATGCAGGTGGACGGGATCATCAGTGATTACCCCGACCGGGTGAAGGAGGAGTTGAAACGTTGGCGCCGGTAACGCAGGCGCTGCTGTTCGCCAACGTCGCGGTGTTCGTGCTCGAGATGAGCGGCATGGCGTCGCTCGGCGCGTTCGCGCTGTGGCCGCCGGGCGGCTTCGAGTCGCGCTTCGAGCCGTGGCAGCTCGTGACCTATGCCTTCCTGCACGCCAACCTCCCGCACATCTTCTTCAACATGCTCGGCCTGTACATGTTCGGCTCCGAGGTCGAGCGCCTGTTCGGCCCGCGCTTCTACCTCGGCTACTACTTCGGCTGCGTGGTGAGCGCGGCGCTGTGCCACCTCGCGGTGACGGCGTGGATGGGCGCCGCGCCCGTCCCGATGGTGGGCGCCTCGGGCGGCGTCTACGGCCTGCTGCTCGCGTTCGGCGTCTACTTTCCGCACCGCCGGGTGCTGCTGCTGTTCCCGCCGATCCCGATGCCGGCGCGCGTGTTCGTCATCGTGTTCGCCGCGGTCGAGCTCGCCTTCGGCGTCACCGGCACCGCCGCCGGGGTCGCGCACTTCGCCCATCTCGGCGGCATGATCGGCGGCTCGCTCATGATCCAGTACCGCCGCGGCGGATTTCCGTTCCGCCGCTAGAGCGAATTCGGGGACGGAGCCCTAACTCCGAAAGCTTCGCGTCGCCGGAGTTAGGGCTCCGTCCCCGAATTCGTAGGCACAAAAAGTGCATCAAGGCCCCCGAAAGGAGGCGTCCATGCCCTCGCCCCGCCGTCTTGCCCTTGTAGCGTTCCTCGCCATGGCCTGTCATGGCGCCTTTGCCCAGACCACCATCCTTCCGACGCAGGCGGTGGAGCGGCTCGCGCCGCAGCTCGTCGCCTTCGCCGGCTCGGCGCTCAATTTCCAGAACCTGATCAACGGCCTTGCGCAAGGCACGCCGGTACAGCTCGTCACGGTGCTGCCGAACGGCTTCACCCAGGTGGTGACGTTTACGCCGGCGGCGGCCATGTCGCCGGCCGACATTGCCCGGGTGCTCGAAGGCGCGCGCCAGCAGCTGATCAGTCTGGGCATCGCCAGCCCGAGCGCGGAGCAGCTCGGCATCGCGCTGATGGGCGGCATCGTGCCGACCGCGCTCGGCGGCACGCAGGTCGCCGGCGCGCTCATCGCCGGCGGCGCGGCCGGCTCGACTTCGGCGTCGGTCCAGCCGCCGGCCACCCCGGCGATCACGGGCGGCCTGAACATCCAGATCCTCCCCCCCGCCGTCCCGGCGACCGGCGCCACGCCGACGGCGCCGGGCAACACGAGCAACAGCCCGCTGCCGGCGGGCGCGACCAGCCGCAGCCTGAGCGCCGGCAACACGAGCAACACCCCGGCCGGCACCACACCGCCGCCCGCCGCGCCCAGCGCCCCGGCCACGATGGCGCCGCGCCGCTGATGCAATGGGCAGCGTGCTCTATCTCGACGGACGGCTTGCCCGGAAGGAACGCCTGACGCCGCGCGGCCCGCAGCAGCACCCGCAGCAAAGCCTCCTGCGCCCGGGATACAACTGCTGGCGCATCGCGCACGCCGAGCGCGCGGCCTTCATCGTCGACGGGGAGGACTACTTCCGCGCCTTCCACCGCGCGGCGCTGCACGCGCAACGCTCGATCATCGTGCTCGGCTGGGATTTCAACAGCCAGGCCAGGCTGCACTACGACCCGGTGCCGAAGGACGGGCCGCCCGCCGCGGTCGGGGATTTTCTCAACTACCTCGCGCGCCGGCGCCGCGGGCTGCAGATCCACGTGCTCAACTGGGACTACCCGATGCTGCTCGGCGCCGACCGCGAGCTCCCGCCGATCTACGGCTTCGGCTGGACGCCCGGGCGCCGCGTGCACCTGCGCTACGACGACACGCACCCGGTGGCCGCGAGCCACCACCAGAAGGTGGTGGTGATCGACGACGCGCTCGCCTTCGCCGGCGGCCTCGACCTCACCACGCGGCGCTGGGACTGCTGCGAGCACAAGGCCGAGGATCCGCGCCGCAGCGCTTACGACAAGCCCTATCCGCCGTTCCACGACACGATGATCGCCGTGGACGGAGAAGCCGCGCGCGCGCTGGCAGAGCTGGCGCGCGAGCGCTGGCGGCTCGCCACCGGCCAGAAGCTGAAGGCGGTAGCCCAGCCCGCCGACCCCTGGCCCGAGGACCTCGAGCCCGACATCACCGACGTGGAAGTCGGCATCGCGCGCACCCTGCCGCCGCGCGGCGAGGTGCCGGCGGTGCGCGAGGTGGAGAAGCTGTACCTCGACATGATCGGCGCGGCGCGCCGGGTGATCTACGTCGAGAACCAGTACTTCACCTCCCCGCGCATCGCCGCGGCGCTGGAGAAGCGCCTCGCCGAGCCCGACGGCCCCGAGATCGTGCTGGTGCTGCGGCTGCTCAGCCACGGCTGGCTCGAGGAGGCGACGATGCACGTGCTGCGCACGCGGCTGATCGAGAAGCTGCGGCGCGCCGACCGCCGCGGCCGCTTCCGCGTGTATTACCCGCACATCCCCTGTCTCGCCGCGGGCACCTGTCTCGACATCCACTCGAAGGTGATGATCGTCGACGACGCGGCGCTGCGCATCGGCTCGTCGAACCTGTGCAGCCGCTCGATGGCGCTCGACACCGAGTGCGACCTCGCGCTCGAGGCGCGCGGCGACGCGCGCGTCGCGGCGGCGATCGCCGCATTCCGCGACCGGCTGCTCGCCGAGCACCTTCACGTCGAGCCCGCGCGCGTGCGCGAGGAGATCGAGAAGGCGGGCAGCGTCAACGGCGCGATCGCCGCCTTCGCCACGCAGGAGCGCACGCTGCGCCAGTTCGACGAGCAGCCCGAGTGGTCGGACGCCGTCATGAGCGTGGCCTCGGTCGCCGACCCCGAGGAGCCGATCGCGCTCGAGACGCTGCTGTCCGAGCGCCACGCGGAAGAAGTCGTCGCAGATGAAAAACCTGCATGGGCGAAACTCGTGCTTCTCGCGCTGGCGGTCGCGGCACTTTTCGCGCTATGGCACTTCACCCCGCTCAAGGCGGTCGCGACCGCCGAGGCCGCGGTGCGCTGGGCGAACGCCTTCGGCGAGCAGCGGTGGGCGCCGTTCGCGCTGATGGCGGCGTACACCCCCGCGTGCCTGGTGATGTTCCCGCGGCCGCTGATCACGCTCGCCGCGGTGATCGCCTTCGGGCCCTGGCCGGGTTTCCTCTACAGCCTGTCCGGGATCTGCATCTCGTCGGCGGTCACGTGGAAGATGGGGCGTCACATGCGGCGCGACACCGTGCGCCGCCTCGCGGGGCCGAAGCTCGACCGCATGATCGACGTGCTGAAGAAGCACGGCCTGGCTGCGATGACGCTGCTTCGCCTGGTGCCGCTCGCGCCGTTCGCGGTCGAGAGCATCGTCGCCGGCGCGATCCGCATGAAGCTCTGGCACGTCGTGGTGGGCACCGCGATCGGCCTGCTCCCCGGCACGCTCACCACCACGGTGTTCGGCGACGCGATCGAGAGCGCGGTCCTCGGCACGGGCCGGGTGAACTGGTGGCTGGTCGGCGGCGCGCTCGCGCTGCTCGCCGGCGGCGCCTGGGCGGTGAAGCGCTGGTTCACGCGCATGGAGCGCAGACTCTCGGCGCATGGCGAGCCCCGCCAACAGCCTCGCTAACTGGCGCGCGCTCGACGCGCAGCTCGGCCCCGAGGTCCTGCGGGTCGCGTCCTACAACGTCCACAGCTGCCGCGGCACCGACGGGAAGAAGGACGCGAGCCGCATCGCCCGCGTGATCGAGGAGCTCGGCGCCGACACCGTCGGCCTGCAGGAGGTCGACTACCGCCTCGACTACATCGCGCGCGAGCTCGGCATGCAGGCGATCCCCGGCTTGACGCTCGCGCGCCACGACGGCCCCTTCGGCAACGCGCTGCTCACCCGGCGCAAGGTGCTCGCGGTGCGCCGCCTCGGGTTCACCTGGTCGCGGCGCGAGCCGCGCAACGCGCTCGACGTCGACCTCGAGGTCGCCGGCGAGGCCGTGCGCGTAATCGTCACCCACCTCGGGTTGTGGCCCGCCGAACGCAGGTACCAGGTGAAACAGATTCTGAAAATGATCAGGGAAACCCCGGTCTGCGAACGTGTCGTGGTCCTGGGCGACATCAACGAATGGCTGCCGCTCGGGCGCCCGCTGCGCTGGATGAACGGGCTCTTCGGCCGCTCGCCGGCCGAGCGCTCGTTCCCGTCGCGCTGGCCGCTGGTCGCGCTCGACCGCGTGTGGGTGCGCCCGCGCCACGCGCTCCTCGCCCTCAAGGCGCACCGCACACCGCTCGCGACCATCGCCTCGGATCACCTCCCGGTGAAAGCGATCGTAGCGATCCACCAGCCCGAGAACCGCGCGGAGCAGCGGCAGTGCGAACAGCGCGCCGCCTAGCGGCGAATGGTCGTCCCCGACTAAAACACTCGGGGATGACGTTTCCCCGCGAAGTCGGGGACCCATTTGAGCAAGATCTTCCGACCGAAATTTTCTTCAGACTAGGCTAGCCGCCCGCGTCCTCTGTCGTCGGCTCCCGACGCCACCACTTCTTGGAGACCCCCTTGGCCGCCTTCGGCGGCGGCAGCTTGGCCAGCCGCTCGAATTCCGCCGGGGTGAGCCTGCCGTCCTTGTCGCGGTCGGCGCGGTTGAAGCGCGTCACGATCTCGCGGTTGCCGGCCGCCTCGGCGAGCGAGAGCTTGCCGTCGCCGTCGAGATCGAGCGCCTGGAGCGACGAGCCGCGCGCAGGCGCCGCCTGTCCCGGCTCGGCGCTGCCGCCGGCCGCGGCCGAACCGGACCGCGCGAAGCCGGGATTGTCGGTGCCGTTCGCCGCGATGACGCCGACCACCGCGCAAGCGAGAAAGAGGATCAGCCCGGTAAGCACGCCGTAGGCGCTCGCCATGGCGTACGCGCCGCAGGATGCGTGCCTGCGGCACACATCTGGTTACACATTCGGACAGATGCCCGCGAGCGCGGGGGCTAGATTGCCGGCATGAAGATCGTTCTTGCCGCATTGACCGCCCTGCTGCTGGCGCTGCCGGCGCAGGCGCAGCCCCGCGTCTACCAGCAGGCGGAGCTCGACGCGCTGCTCGCGCCGATCGCCCTGCACCCGGACGGCGTGCTGTCGCAGGTCCTGATGGCCGCGACCTATCCCGACGAGGTCGCCGCGGCCGCGCGCTGGTCGCGCGCCAATCCCGCGATCACCGGCGACGACGCGGTGCGCGCGGTGTACAGCGAGCCCTGGGACCCGTCGGTGAAAGCGCTGGTCGCGTTCCCGGATCTGCTCGCGCGCATGGGCGAGAGCCCCCAATGGGTGCACGACCTGGGCGACGCCTTCCTCGCGCAGGAAGCGCAGGTCATGGAAACTGTGCAGGCGCTGCGCCGGCGCGCGCAGGCGAGCGGCTATCTCGCAGCCAACGACCACCAGGCGGTCTACCCGTCCGGCGACGCAATCGTGGTGCAGCCCCGCACCCAGGTCGTCTACGTGCCCTACTACGACCCGTACGTCGTGTACGGGCCCTGGTGGTGGCCGCACTACCGGCCGGTGTTCTGGCGCCCGTGGGCGCCGCGCCCGGTGTTCGTCGCACAGGGTTTCTTCTACAGCAGGCCGGACTGGCACCAGCGCCATGTCCGCGTGGTGCATCGCCCGGCCCATGCGCCCGCCCAGGTCGTCGTGCCCGGCAGATGGACGCCCGGACGGCATCACGCGCAGCCCTCGCGCTCGGTGTCCGAAGCGGTGCGCGAAGCGTCGCAGCACCCGAGCGTGCGGCAGCATGTGCGCACGCCCGAATCGCAGCGCCGGCCGATCGTGCAGAGCGCGCCGCATCCCTCGCGCTCGGTAGCCGAGGCCGTGCGCGAGGCAACGCGCCAGCCGATGCCGGCGGCGAACGGCTTCTCGCAGCCGCAACAGCACCAGCGCCGCGATTGGCGCGAGGATCGCCGTGAGCCGCGCGCCGAGATGCGCCGCCCCGAGCCGCGCCGGGAAGCAGGCCCGCAGCGCCAGCGCGAGGAGCGCCAGGAGCACAACCGCGGGCACGGCGGGCAGCGCCAGCACCGCGGCTGAGCTAGACTTTCCCACTGGAACGGGAATTCGGAAACGGGAATTCGGAAACGGGAATTCGGGGACGGAGCCCTAACTCCGTAAGTTGCGCGTCGCTGGAGTTAGGGCTCCGTCCCCGAATTCCTCTCCGGCCGGAGGAAAGTCACATGATTATCCGCAGCGAGAAGGATGTCACCGAGGCGGTGCTCGGCGAGATGCACCGCACGCCGAACGCGCGCACGAAGGAGCTCCTTTCTTCTCTCGTCACGCACCTGCATGCCTTCGTCAGGGAAACCCGCCTGACGGAGCGCGAGTTCC
>Ga0187892_10010128_pt1 | contig 12077 bp, 6 predicted proteins | sample MA1701073metaG_FD_139345 | JGI IMG/M metagenome (GOLD analysis project Ga0187892, IMG submission 139345) | Bio-ooze microbial communities from a basaltic lava cave in the Kipuka Kanohina Cave System on the Island of Hawaii, USA - MA170107-3 metaG ...
GAGGCCACGTCGAGGATGCGCTCCCGTGTCGAAGGGAGATCGCCAGGTGCGGACGATTGGGGGCGGCGGGGCATCCAGGGGCCGGAGCGACGTGGGCCCGCGCGGCTGGTAGCGAACCCGCCGGCAGCGTGTCAACTGCGCCGCGGGGTCAGCTCGCCATCTTGTACTCGGCCGAGGTCAGCGGCAGCGACACGGTGAACGTCGTGCCGACGCCCACCTCGCTCGCGACCAGGATCGAGCCGCCCATCAGATCGACCAGCCGCTTCACGATGTGCAGGCCGAGCCCGACGCCGTCGTGGCGGCGCGTCGGAGACGAGTCGAGCTGCCGGAACATCTCGAAGATCACCGGCAGCTTCTCCTCCGGGATGCCGATGCCGGTATCCCGCACCTCGATGGTCAGCTGGCCGTTGCGGCCGTGCGCGACCATCTCGACCGAGCCGCGGTCGGTGAACTTGAGCGCGTTGCCGACCAGGTTCTTCACGACCGTCTTGAGCTTCACACGGTCCATCACGATGAGCTTGGCCTCGAGCCGGTTGACGCAGCGGAGGTTGACGTCGGTGCCGACCAACGGCTGCACGTCGCTCACGACCTCCTCGAAGAGATCGTCGATGTTCACGACGGCGGATTCGAGGGACTCACGGCCGGCGTCCATGCGGTTCAAGTCGAGCGTCGCGTTCACCAGCTCGAACAGCTGCTGCGCGCTGCGGCGGGTGGCCTCGAGCACCTCGCGCTGCGGCGCGCCCAGGTCGCCGAACTCGCCCGAGCTGAGCAGATCGGTGTAGCCCATGATGATGTTGAGGGGCGTGCGTAGCTCGTGCGACATCGTGGCGACGAAGTCCGACTTCAGCCGGCTCGCGGCGGTCAGGTCGCGAATCAGCACCGCGTTCTGATGCGCGATGGCGGTGGCGTGGGCGATGCCGAGGGCGAGGCGCCGCTCGCGGTCGTGGAAGCGATGGCGCGGCTCCCGGAACGCGCACGCGAGCACGCCCACCAGCTCGGAGCCGCCGTAGAGCGGCGCGAAGAGGACGGACCCCATGTCGAAACGCCGGCGGAGATCGGCCGGAACCAGATCGCCGCCGTGACCGTTCACCATCTCGACCAGTTGCCCCGGCCGCAGCGCGCGCAGCAGCGGCGAGATCTCGGAGGGGAACTCGAGCATGGCGAGCTCGGTGCGCACGTCGGGCCGCAGCCCGAAGCTGGCGCTCAGCCGGTAGCCGCGCGGCCGGTCGTGCCACGTGAAGGTCCCGCTCCAGTCGCAGCCGGTGAGCTCGACCGCGACCTGGTTCACCTTCTCGAGCATGTCCGGACGGTTCAGGTTGACGCTCAGCACCTGGCCCACGTGCCCGAGCGCGGCGGCCACGTCGGCCTCTTCCTGGAGCATCGTCGTCTGGAAGAACGTCGAGCGGCGGTACTGGTGCAGGAAGCGCGCTCCGAAGATGGAGATGGTGGCGCCGGTGACGAGACCCAACACGGGGAAGATCACGCCATCCGGCGACACCAGCGAGGAGAGCGCCCACGAGAAGCTCGCCAGGGCTACGATCGCAGCGCACGACTGCAACGAGCCGCCCCACGGCAGGAGCACGGCCGTCCCGGTGAGAATGCACACGTGCCACATGGCGAGATGCTGCGCGTGAGAGCCGAGCAGCATGGCGTCGGCGGAGAGCCGGCCGAGGAAGTAGGAGACGAGTGGCAGTGCGAGCCACTTGGCCACGCGATGCAGCGCCTGCGGGCTGCACATGGCCAGCCCGATGGCCGACAGGCCCACGAGGCTCGCGAAGTCCCGCAGCAGGCGCTCGCCGGTGCCCGGACGGACCAGCCATTCGACGACCCCGATGACCGCCACGAACGACAGGAAGAGGAAGAGCGTGAAGCCGAGCCGCCGGACGAACAGGCGGTCGTTCTCCACGTCGAATCGCTGCACGAGGTCCGGGCGACTCGAGAAGGACGGATCGATGCCGGAGGGTGCGGCCGGCGCCTCCCGACTCGACCCGATCTGCAGAGAGATCTGGTCCATGCCGTGCCGGGTTCCTAGGGAGCATGTCGCGTGCCAAGCGAACGACGGAACCATGCCGCCGTTCTTCGGGACCTTTTCGGGACGAGTGTCGAAATCGTGACGCTTCTGGGCCGACGTTGGCACGTGTGCGGCAAGGGGCTGTGCCGGGGCCGACACAACTGGGGGCCGTCGACCGGGTCGGACCGGGGCGGGTGGTGTGCCCGCAACGAAGCGCCGCACGCTTGGCGCCGTTACCGAAGCGGCGATATGGGGAGCGGGTGACGGCGGGACCGCTCGCGCACCTGCGCGTCCTCGACCTCGGCGACCTGCGGGTCGCATTGGCGGGGCGGCTGCTCGCCGATCTCGGTGCGGACGTCGTCAAGGTGGAAGGGCCGTCGGGCGACGCCGAGCGCCTGCGGCCGCCGTTCGCCGGCGCGCACCCGGCAGCCGATCGCTCGCTGCCGTTCCTCTATCGGCACGCCAATAAGCGCGGGGTTCGGCTCGACCTCGCGACGGCGGCGGGGCGGGAGCGGTTGGACGGCTTGTGTGCGGAGGCCGACGTGCTGCTCGAGAACCTGCCGGCGCCGGCCCGGCTCGCCGCAGGACTGGAGCCGTCCGGCCTCCGCGCCCGCCATCCCCATCTGATCCACGTGATGCTTCCCGACCTCGGTCTCACGGGACCGCGCGCGGCGTGGCGGCTCGAAGCGTTGCCCGCGTTCGCCGCGTCGGGAGCGCTGCACGTATCCGGCTTCCCCGATCTTCCGCCGTGCTGGCTGCCGGGGTACGTCGCCCACGACTGTGCGGCCGCGTTCGCCTGCGCCGGCGCGCTCGCCGCGGTGCTCGACCGCGCGCGCCATGGCCATGGGCAGACGATCGAGGTGGCCGTGCAAGAGTCGGCCATCGCCGGGCTCACACCCTGGTCGATTCCGATCGGCGACTACACGCGACGCTATCCCGTGCTTCCGACCGCCCCGCCGCGCAACGCCGACGGCAACTACTACGTGTTGCCCGTGGCCGACGGCTGGGTGCGCGTCCTGCCGGCGACGCCCCGGCATTGGCGCGCCTTCGTCGAGCTGCTCGGACGACCGGAGGCGCTCGCCGGCGAGCATTGGGAGAACCTCATCGTCCGCATCCTGAGCGCGGACGTGATTCGCGCCGTCGCCGGCGCCATCCTCGTGTCGCGGCCGCGCGACGAAGTCGTCGACGAGGGCCGGCGCCTCGGCGTCCCCATCGCGCCGGTGCACCGGCCAGACGAATTCGTGACCGCGGAGCAGACACGCGTGCGCGGCTACTTCCAGAGCACCGGCTTTCCGCACCTGGGCGGCGAGCCCGTCGCCATGGCCCCGTTCGTGTTCGGGGAGACGCCGGTGACGATCCGCCGTCCAGCGCCCGGCCCGGGCGAGGACGACGGAGGATGGCACGAGCCCAGGGCGCGTCCGACCGCGCCCGCGCCGGCGCCCGTGGCACTCCTGGCCGGGCTCCGCGTGGTGAGCCTCGGCGTCGTCGCCGTCGGGCCGGAGGTCGCGACGCCGCTCGGCGAGCTCGGGGCGGACGTCGTCAAGATCGAATCGCACGTGAAGCTCGATCCGCTGCGCGAGGTGGCGCTGGAACAGGACGCGCCGAACCGAGCGTTCACGTTCAACGACGAGAACCGCGGGCAGCGCAGCGTCTGCCTCGACCTCCGCCAGCCGCGCGCGCGGGAGCTGGCGCTGGCACTCTGCGCCCTTGCCGACGTGGTGATCGAGAACAACCGTGGCGGCGTCGCCGCGAAATGGGGACTCGACTACGACGACGTCCGGCGCGTACGCCCCGACGTCGTGTATCTAGCTTCCCAAGGGTACGGACGCGGCGGCCCCCTCGGCGGCGTGCAGGGGTTCGGCCCGCTCAACGGCGCCTTCGCGGGCGCGACGTTCCTCTGGAACCACGCCGACGCGCCGTATCCGGGCGCGTCCGCGCTCAACCATCCCGACCACGTCGCGAGCAAGCTCGGACTCGTGGCCGTGCTGGCGGCGCTCGAGCACCGGCGCCGAACGGGGCGAGGACAGCTGATCGACCTCGCGCAGACCGAAGCCGCGGCGTTTCTCCTGGGCGAGGCCTATCTCGAAGGACCGTGCACCGGGCGGCCAGCCTCCCCAGCCGGGAACCGCGTTCCGTACGCGTGCCCGCACGGCGTCTTTCCCTGTGACGGCAACGACCGGTGGGTCGCGATCGCCGTCATGGACGACGACGAATGGGCACGCCTCTGCCGGGAGGCTGCGTGGAAGCCCGAGACACGCTGGAACACGCTGGCCGGCAGGCTCGCGGACTCGGATGCCATCGAGGCCCGTGTGGCCGCGTGGACCCGCACGCAACGCATGGACGACGTCGCCGCGCGCCTGCAGACGATCGGCATCTCGGCCATGCCCGTGCTCGACGGCGACGATCTCCGTGCCGATGCGCATCTCGCCGTGCGGGGCGCGATCGTGACGGTCGAGCATCCCGAGATCGGTCCCGAACGGCACATCGCGAACCCGATGCGAATGTCACGCACGCCGGTGCGTCACGCTGGACCGTCGCCGCTGCTCGGGGCCGACACGGCGCGCGTGCTGGGCGACTGGCTCGGCCTCGATGAGACGGCCGTCGCGGAGCTCGTGGACCGGGGCGTCTGCCGCTGAGGTCACACACGGGCCGGATAGAGCGCGAAATCCTCGAATTTTGGCTCGCCGGTTGAGTTTTCACTTGACCCTGGCTGCCCCGCGGCCAAAACATGGCCCTATGCGACAAGCCCACCTCGTGGCCCTGGTCGTCGGCGTCCTGCTCGGCAGCGCGGTCGTGCGCGCCGAGGACGTCGGCACGAAGAAAATGGTCATCAAGGACCCCGCCGATCCGGCGAAGCGCCTCGTCCTCGTGCTGTCGCGCGACACGGGCGTGCAGCTCTCGGAGGCCGACGATCCCGGGGCGAACGGTGCCTCGCTGCATCTCTACAGCGCCACCGACGACTTCTGCGTGGTCCTGGGGTCGGGGGCGAACTGGCAGAGCACCACCACGAAGTGGAAGTACAAGGACCCGGTCACCAAGAACCGCGCGCTCGTCAAGGACGGGTTGCTCAAGGTCAAGATCAAGTCGGATGTCACCTTCACGCTCGCCGACGACGGCGGTCAGGGAACGGTGAACGCCCAGGTCCAGTTCGGGACCGGCACCCGCTACTGCATGCAGTGCCCCGGGAACACGAAGGACGACGGCGGCAAGTTCATCGCCAAGGATTGCCTCGCGGTCGCCTGCGACGCCGAGCCGTCGACCTGTGACCCGAGCAGCAGCACGACGAGCACGACGACCGCGACGACGAGCACGAGCACCACGACGATCGTGACGGTGTGCGGAAACAATGCCATCGAGGGCAACGAGGAGTGTGACGACGGCGGCGCCACCCCCGGCGACGGCTGCGACGCGGCCTGCCAGCTCGAGAGTACGAATCCGGCTGTGTGCGCCGGCATCCCGACCGTCTCGGGCACGAACCTCGATACGGTCGCCATCGCCTCGGGGCTCGAAGCGCCGGTCCACATCGCCGCGCCGCGGCTCGATCCGAGTCGCGTCTTCGTCGTGGAGCAGCCCGGCCGCATCCAAGTCGTCCGCAACGGCGTCCAGCTCGGGACGCCCTTCCTGTCGATCGAGGGCATCGTCCAGTACGGCGGCGAGGAGGGACTGCTGAGCGTCGCCTTCGACCCGGACTACGAGACGAACCGCTTCTTCTACGTCTACTACACCAACAATTCCGGCAACCTCGCCATCTCCCGCTTCTCGACGAATCCCGGCAACCCCGACGACGCGCTCGAGGGCAGCGAGCACAACATCGTCACCATTCCGCATCCGGGAGCGAGCAACCACAACGGCGGCAACCTGAACTTCGGCCCCGACGGCTTCCTCTACGCCGCCACGGGCGACGGCGGCGGCGGGGGCGATCCGAGCGAGAACGCGCAGAACGACGCCAGCCGGCTCGGCAAGCTGCTGCAGATCGACGTCGACACGGACGCCGTCACGAACTGGGGCAAGGGGCTTCGCAACCCCTTCCGCTTCAGCTTCGACCGCGCCACCGGCGACCTCTACATTGGCGACGTCGGCCAGGGCTCGTGGGAGGAGATCAGCTACGACCCGGCCCCCATCACGGCCGGCACCAACTACGGTTGGGACGACATGGAAGGCCGGCACTGCTACGAGCCGAATCCGGGCTGTCTCACGGCGGGACGCACGCTGCCGGCGCTGGAGTACTGCAACACCAACTGCAACGTCGGCTCGAATCCCGAGTGCACGGCCATGGCGTGCGGCGCCTTCCACGCCGACCGCGGGCAGGCGGTAATCGGCGGCTTCGTCTACCGAGGCTGCGCGTTGCCCGACCTCCAGGGCGAGTACTTCTACTCGGACACGTACAACGACTGGATCCGCACGTTTGCGGGCGTGAGCGGCGGCGACGCGCAGAACCTCGTCGACCGCAGCTCCCAGCTCGGGTCGCACACCGTCACGTCCTTCGGCGAGGACACCCGGGGCGAGCTCTACTTCACGGACTACGGGACGGGCGAGGTCTACCAGATCATCCCGCAGTAGACCGTGGGCGCAGATCACGCTCCTCGCGCCGTCGACGACCGATGACTGCGACGAGGCTGCCTGCAACACAGGTGGTCAGGAAGAGGTCGCCAATGAGGGAGCGAGATCCGGGTGCAGCGGATGGCCACGCCACCGTCTTCACGTAGGACGCTCGCTCGTACGGCTCCGAGCGCCACTCGATCCTTCCGGTGGGCCCGATGATCGCGGAGATCCCCGTGTTGGCCACCCGCAGGATGGGGACGCGGTTCTCGATGGCGCGGAACGTCAGCTGGGCGACGATCTGTTCGGGAGCCGCCGTCCGCGCGTACCAGCCGTCGTCGGCCAGATTGACGATGAAGTTTGCTCCCCGTTCGGTGACGACGCGTGCAAGAGAGGGGAAGATTCCCTCGTAGCAGATGACCACGCCGAATCGCCCTTCCGGCAACGTGAAGACCGTTGCTTCGCTTCCCTGCGAAAGATCGCCGGGCAGGTCGCCGAGCGGACGGACGTGCCTCAAGAGGCCTTGCAGCGGCACGTATTCCCCGAACGGCGCCAGCTCGATCTTGTCGTAGAACGTCGAGCGTCCGTGCGCATCGACGAGGTAAGCCCGATTGACGTGTTGTACGGCCTCGCCGGTTCCCTCGCGATAGCCGAGCGTCCCGAAGAGCAGCGGTACTCCCGCTCGCTGCGCGACGGAATCCACGGCGCGGCGCGCCGTGCCTCCGTCCTGGTAGTAGACCGGCAAGGCAGTCTCCGGCCACACGATCAGATCGGGACGGGCGGACGAGATGTTGTGCGAGCCCGTCACGAAGGAGGCGAGGATGGTGTCCGATGCCTGCGGGACGAACTTGTGCTCGTTCGGCAGACTTCCTTGAACGATCCCGACCCGGACGGACCCGATCGTGGGCCAACCGCTCACGACGCGCTCCCGCCAGGAACCCCAGAGCGCAACGCAGGGAACCACCGCGAGGCAGGCGAGGGCGACGCGCCGGTGTCGCCCCACAGGTGTGGCGATGGCGACGTAGATTGCGGCATTCGCTAGCGCGACGAGGCCCGAGAGGCCGCGGACCGTGAGCAGCTCCGCCAGCTGCGCGACCCCATGCGCGCGGTATTGGGACGATCCGAGCGTGCCCCAGGGAAATCCCAGGAAGAGCCATCCCCGGAGCCATTCTGTCGTGACCCAGAGCACCGGGGTCACCCAGAGGGCGGCTCCGATCGACCGGGACGTCATGGCGCGGCAGTAAGCGGCGCCGAAGAGCCCGGAATAGGAGCCCATGACCGTCGCCATGAGCGCGTGGACCCCGAACGCGCCCGCGCTCGTGTAGGAGCCGAACTCGCGCAGCGTCGTTCGTGCCCATGCCGTCATGGCGAGGAAGGTGCACCAACCGAACAGCCAGCCAAGCGCCAAGCCTACGCGACTCGTCTGCCCTCGAAGCGCTAGCAGGAGCGGTATCGCCGCAATCCAGGCGATGGCTCCGACGTCGAGCGGCGGATACGCGCACGCCAAGGCAGAGCCGGCGGCGATCGAGGCCACCAGGCGTGCGATCACGCGGAACACCGGTCTTCGCTACGCTTGACACCTACTCGGGTAGGTCGCGTAGGTAGCCATCCTGCGTGAGGACTCCGAGCGTCCGAAGCATTCTGATCACGCTTCTTCTCGGCTGTGGTGCATCTCCCGACCGATCCGGGTACGTGGGCTCCGAGGCATGCCGCGGCTGTCACGAGGAGGTTGCGCGGCATTGGGAAGGGACACCGCACGAGCTGGCGATCGTCGAGGCCAAAGGCCCGCGGCGACTGGCGCCCACCGGTGCGCCGCTCCGCATGTTGGACGGTCGACTGGTGGTAGACCACGCCGCGGTTGACGCCCATGTGGATGTTCCGATCGACTTCGCGATCGGACGCCGGAGGTTGGAGCAACCGATCGGGACCCTCACCCCTGGTCGCCTCCAGGCGCTGCCCCTGGCCTACGATCTGGGCCGTCGCGCCTGGTTCGACCTGTTCGAGGGGGATCCCAGGCAGCCGACCGACTGGGGACACTGGACCAATCGGGGGATGGTCGCGAACTCTCAGTGTCTCTTCTGCCATACGACCGGATTCGAGCTCGGATACGACGCCGGAGCCGATGTCTACAACAGTCGCTGGGTGGAGTTGGGAGTGGGTTGCGAGGCATGCCACGGACCCGGAGCCGATCACGTGGCGCACGCGTCGAACACAGGGGGGCACCCGTATGGGGCGCTGGACGTCGACGCGTTGTTCGACACGTGCGCCAGCTGCCACTCGCGGCGTGTGGAACGTGCCCCCTACACGCCGGGAGCGAAGTTCCTCGACAGCTTCGACCCCGAGCTTCTCGATTCGGAGGCGTTCTTCCCCGATGGTCAGGTGCACGAGGAGCTCTACGAGGCCGTGTCCTTCCAGACGAGCACCATGTTCGCGCGTGGCGTGCGCTGCTGGAACTGTCATGACGTGCATCGCGGCAGCCTGCGGGCGCAGGGGAACGCGTTGTGTCTGCAGTGTCACGATCGGCGCTACGACGGCGCCGAGCACACCCACCATCGGCAAGGGTCCGCCGGTGCCGCCTGTGCCTCGTGCCACATGCCCGTCACGGTTTACATGCAGCGCGATCCGCGGCACGATCACAGCTTCTCGTCTCCCGATCCTGAAGCGACCATCGAGCTGGGCGTGCCCAATGCCTGCAATCGGTGCCACACGGACAGGGACGCGCGCTGGGCATCGGCGGAGGTGGACCGTTGGTTCCCGATCGACGGGGAGCGCCGCCGCCGTCGAACGGAAGCCCGTGTCATCGCCGGGGGGCGGCGCGGGGACATCGCGTACCGTGACGACGTGAGCTCGCTCGTATCGAGCGGCCGGGATGTCATTCGCCGCGCCAGCGGTGCGCGGCTGCTGCACAACTATGCGGGGCAGGACGGGGTGACGGCGACACTCATCAGTGCGCTTCGCGATCCCGAGCCCCTGGTGCGCGCGAGCGCCGCATGGGCACTGTCGCAGGGCGACGATCCCTCTCCGGAGGTCCGTGCCGCGCTCCTGCACGCCGCCGCCGACCCCGTTCGAGTCGTTCGGCAGCACGCAGGGTTCGGGCTCCGCAGCCTCAGGCCTGCGCCGGAAGGCGATCGCGCCCTCCCGGCGATGGCGGAATGGAGGGCTGGGCAGGACATGGAGTCGGACACGCCCGAGGCGCACTACAATCTCGGGGTGCTCTGGACGGCTCGGAACGAGTTGGAGAAAGCCGAGACCTCGTATCGAAACGCCTTGAAGCTCTGGCCGCAGTCCGTCCAGGCTCGTCACAACCTGGGTATGCTGCTCGCACGCGGCGGCACGCCGGAACTCGCTATTCAGGAGCTCACCCGACTTCTCGACGTCATGCCGGTGGCCGAGAGCGCCTTCTCGCTCGCACTCCTGCACGCGCAGCTCGAGCAATGGGACGAGTCGATCCGCCGGCTCGAGCAGTGCCTGGAGATCAGTCCCGAATACCCGCGTGCTCGCTACAACCTCGGCCTCGCCTTGGCCAAGAAGGGCGACTATTCCCGCTCGCTCGCAGAGCTGGAGCGGGCTACGGCGGATCCGCCCTCACGCCGTGACGCTGTGCTCGCCATCATCGACGTGGCGCGAGTCGCAGGGGATCGAGATCGCGTGGAACGTTGGGTTCTGGAAGCAGCCGAGGTAACCGGAGCCTTGCGCGATCCTCAACAGCCCTGACGGTTCATTCGGGAGGAATCGGCAAATCTTCGGCCGGCGAGGTGAAGGCGCCCCCTTGTTGGCCGGCCACGTCGTAGCTGCCCTCGAGGTACTGACCGTCCAGCGATGCGGAGAACGTGCCGATCGTTCCGCCGTTTTCGTCGCTCAGGGTCCCGGACATCGATCCGTCGGACGACACTGTGCCGTCGACTTTGAACTCCTGGCCTCCACCTCGCGCGATTCCGGAAAGCGTCGTACCTTCGGCGATCCCTTCGAACTGCAGCGTGCCATCCGTTCCGTTGGCATCCGTCCATGCGACCGATGCGACCAGCGGCGTGGGGCCGTCGGCGACGCCCAAGCCAGTGGCCGCGATAGCGAGAAGCGCGGCGCCAATGCATGTTGACCTGCGGTTCACCGTCGTATCCCTCCTGCTCACCTTCCTGCTCACCTTGCTCTCAACTACATCCCGACGTGTCGAAGCCACACACCGACGTGCACTTCAGGAGTCCGCTCGAAGCGTCGTCCGCCAGTGGGTCGATTGGCGAAGGCTCATCGTCGTCAACACGACGAGCACCAGGGCCGCGGTGGCGGTGGCGGCAAACCTCGTCCATGCTCGATCCTCGCTGGACGAGCGTAGAATCCGATCCAATCCTGCCGCGGCGAGCACGGCCCATGGCATGCACGCGATGTAGCTGTAGCGATCAGCAACCAGCTGCGCACCGCTTTGCAGCAATCCCAGGACGGGGGAGACGATGACCAGGTAGCAAGCCCAGGCGGCGAACAGCCAGGGCGCACGCCGCGCCGCGAGGGTGACCAGCAGCGTCGCCAAGGCGACGCCGATGAATGTGAACCAGTAGAGCGGAATGTCCCGGAGGTCGCGTTGCTCTTCGAGCAGATAGAGGGGCGAGAGCGCCGTGGGGAGCACCGTCCTCGCGAGATAGAAGCACGCGCCGTAGCCCCCCTGCAGCAGCCGCTCCAGCCAGTGGTGATCCGCCAGCGCCGCGGTGGCCCCGACCGAACGCTGCGCAAACATCGCGACGACGGCGGCGGTCAACCCGAGTGCGAGATACGGGATCTTCTCGAAAAGGACGCTTCGCGACCACGGTCGCCGCAGCACGCACACGTCGACGACGAGCAGCACGATCGCGAAGGTCATTCCCCAGGCCTTCGCCAGCAGCGAGGCTGCAAGAAGAGCGATCGCGGCGCCGTGCCATCGCCAGCTTTCGGCCGGACTGCGAACCGCGCGGAGGTACGCCAGGAACGCCCCGAGCAGAAAGGTGGTCGACAGCACGTCTCGGCGCTCGGTGATCCACGCCACGACCTCGGTCCGCAGGGGATGCACCGCGAAGAAGAGAGCGCCGAACGCGGCTGCGATGGGCGTCCACCCGCCGATGGACCCCAGCAGCCGGAGGATCACGAGGTAGAGCAGCGTGGCATTCACCGCATGGAGGATCTGACTGGTCAGGTGGTAGCCCCACGGATCCATGCCCCATGCGGCGTGATCGACCGCGAGCGAGAGCCACGAGAATGGCTGGTAGTGCCCGGCCTCGAACGTGGTGAACATCCACGCGAGATGGTCGCGGGAGAGGCCCTTCCAGTGCGGGTTGTCGACGATGTACGCGACGTCGTCCCAGTTGAGGAACTCGCCGGAAAGAGCCGGAAGGAAGGGAACGATCGACGCCGCGAAGACGACGAGTGCGAGGAGCCTGGCGGACGCCGCCTTCACTGGACGGAATCTAGCCTGGTGCGTCCTCCCCTGGCGAGCGACGTCACGCGGCTCCCACATCCGGAATACGCGACGGCTCGCGATACGCCAGCCGTCGGGGGTCCGGCC
>Ga0187892_10010129_pt1 | contig 12077 bp, 13 predicted proteins | sample MA1701073metaG_FD_139345 | JGI IMG/M metagenome (GOLD analysis project Ga0187892, IMG submission 139345) | Bio-ooze microbial communities from a basaltic lava cave in the Kipuka Kanohina Cave System on the Island of Hawaii, USA - MA170107-3 metaG ...
GCACCGAGTTGTCGGGCTCCACGGCCCGGGAGCGGATCCCGATGGGGGCCATGGGGTCGAGCGGGTTCTCCCGCCAGTCGACGATCGCCGAGCCGGATGGCTGCGCAGGCAGTCGGGTGTCAGCCATGGTGGCAGGTCCCCCCCTTGGGTCCTGGGCTGTGGGCCGGCCGGGCAGCGTGCCGCCCGGTCCGGTCTGTCGTGGCCCGCCGGTAGGTGCGTTCAACACCTATCTGAGCGAGTTTGCCCTGGTAGCCTACACCGGGGCATGCAGCGAGATCAGGTGTCAATCCAGGTGTCGATCGGGCCAGGTGTCGATCGGGCCAGGTGTCGATCGGGCCAGGTGTCGATCGGGGTCCGGCCCGCACGCCAGTGGGTGGCGCCAGGGGAGTGGCGCCAGGGGAGCGGCGCCGGGAAGCGATTGGCCCGACGGCCGCCCATCCGGGGCCGCGTGCGGCGGCGTAGCCCCCCGGTGGCGCGAGAATGGAGCAGAAGGGGAGCCAGCAAGGGCCAGCAAGGGGAGGCCAGCAAGGGGAGGGAACGGGGCCGGGTCACGCACCCGGGGCGCCGCCCAGGAGGTCCGTGCAGCGGCGGTGCGCGGTGCCTGCACCCCGGAGCCGACACGGCAGCCCCAGCGGCGCCGCAGACCACAGACCGAGCAGATCGACCAGACCGAGCAGATCGACCAGCCGAGGACGGTAGGAACCATGTGCCTTGGAATCCCGGGCCAGATCGTTGAGATCATCGATGTGGAGGAGCAGCGAGCCATGGCCGACGTCGACGGCGTGCGCCGCGAGGTCAACGTGGGGCTCGTGCTCGGCGAGGCCGGTGGCCTGAAGGTGAACGACTGGGTGCTCATCCACGTCGGGTTCGCCATGAGCAAGATCGACGAGGAGGAGGCGGCCCGCACCCTCGAGTTCATCAAGGAGCTGGGCAGCGTCTACGACCAGGAGATCCAGGACTTCTCGGGGAGCAACCCCCTGTGACGCCGGGCGCGGAGGCCGGGCTGGCCGGTCCCCGGGTGGCTGAGCCCGGGCTCGGCGCCGTGGCCGACGACCTGGCCGGCGCCGCGCTCGCCCTCGCCCGGCGCTACCACGTGCCCGGCACCACCATGTGGTGCGCCTCCCCGGCGTGGCCCTACCACGCCCACCACGTAGCCGTGGAGTTCGTGCACCCCGTCATCGTCGGCAAGCGGGCGCTGGCTGCCCTCGCCGTGCCACCCGGGGCCGACCTCGTCGCCACCCTGCGGGCCTCGGTGCGGCCCGGCGACATCGCCTGCGTGCTCGCTCCGGCCGACGATCCCGTCGTGGGGGAGGCCATGCGTCGCAGCCGGGCCTGGGGGGTCGAGACGGTGTGGATCGGCTTCGGTCCCCGGCCCGACCCGGGCGTCGCCGACCACGTCCTCTGGCTGCCCACCGACGACGAGGTGGCGGCCTCCGAGCAGTTCGTGCGCATCTACCACATGCTCTGGGAGCTCACCCACGTGTGCTTCGAGCACCCGGGCCTGCTCGAGCCCGAGCCGGAGTGCGACGACCCCGATGGCACCGGGGTCTGCATCACCTGCTCGGACGAGGGCCGCCTGGCCGAGGTCGTGACCGTCGAGGGCGACGAGGCCCGGGTGCGCACACCCGCAGGCCTCGAGACCGTCGATGTCTCCCTCGTCGAGGTGGCGCCCGGCGACCTCGTCGTGGTCCACGCCGGCTTCGTCATCGGCGAGGGCGAGCGGACCGTCTCGGCGGCGGCGAGGGGCCCGGCGGGAGGGGGGGCAGCGTGACCGGCGAGACGACGAACTTCCTCTACCCCTTCATCGAGGGATCCGAGACCGACGCCGGCTCCCTGCTCGACGACCTCGCCCGGTCGGCCCGGGGGAAGTGGTCCCAGAGCGCCCAGCTCCGCACGGCCACGCTCGAGGCCCACGAGCCGGCCCTGGCCCGGGCCGCCGAGCTCATGGCCGAGCGCTTCGCCGCCGGGGGCCGGCTCTTCACCTTCGGCAACGGCGGGAGCGCGACCGATGCCGAGGGCGTGGCCCAGCTCTACACCCGGCCCCCGGCGGCCGGGATGCCGCTCGCGGCCCGGTCGCTCGTCGAGGACCAGGCGGTGATCACCGCCCTGGCCAACGACGTGGGCTTCGACAACGTCTTCTCCCGTCAGCTCATCGCCCATGGCCAGCGGGGCGACATCGCCATGGGCTTCTCCACGAGCGGCAACTCGGAGAACCTCCTCGCCGCCTTCGCCCAGGCCCGGCGCCAGGGCCTGCTCACCGTGGGCCTCTCGGGCTACCGGGGGGGCCGCATGGCCGAGCCCGACTCGGCGGTGGAGCTGTGCTTCGTGGTGGGCTCCGACAGCGTGCACCGGATCCAGGAGGCCCAGGCCGCCGTTACCCACGCCCTGTGGCGCGAGGTCCAGGCTCGCCTGGCCAGCCCGGGTGCGGGCGCCGACCGCGCCGAGCGCCCGGGCCCAGAGATCGCAGCCGATCCGCCCCCCGGGGGCGGCGAGGAGGAACCAGCGGCATGAGATTCGTCGACGAGTACCGGGACCCGGCCGCCGCCCGTCTGGCCCTGGCCGACATCGAGGCGGTGAGCGCCCGCCTCGTGGGCCCCGAGCGCCCGGTGCTGAAGTTCATGGAGGTCTGCGGGGGCCACACCCACACGATCTACAAGCATGGCATCGAGAACGTCCTGCCCCCCACGGTGGAGCTCGTCCACGGCCCGGGGTGCCCGGTGTGCGTCATCCCCATGGGCCGCGTCGACGACGCCATCGCCGTGGCCACCACCCCCGGGGTCATCTTCACGAGCTTCGGGGACATGATGCGGGTGCCGGGGTCGGGCTCGAACCTGCTCGAGGCCAAGGCCCAAGGGGCCGACGTGCGCATGGTCTACTCGCCCCTCGACGCCCTGCGCATCGCCACCGAGCACCCCGAGGCCCAGGTGGTGTTCTTCGCCGTGGGCTTCGAGACCACCGCCCCCTCCACGGCCGTGACCCTCATGAAGGCCCGGGCCCGGGGCATCGAGAACTTCAGCGTGTTCTGCAACCACGTGACCATCGTGCCCCCCCTCAAGGCCATCCTCGAGTCCCCCGACCTGCGCCTCGACGGCTTCCTCGGCCCCGGCCACGTGTCCACGGTCATCGGCAACCACCCCTACCGCTTCGTGCCCGGGGTCTACGCCAAGCCCCTCGTCACCGCCGGCTTCGAGCCCCTCGACATCCTCTCGGCCATCGTCATGCTCTGCCGCCAGCTCGACGAGGGCCGCTGCGAGGTGGAGAACCAGTACACCCGGGCCGTGCCCGAGGAGGGCAACACCCGGGCCCTGGCCATCCTCGCCGAGGTCTTCGAGCTGCGGCCCCACTTCGAGTGGCGGGGCCTGGGCTTCATCAGCCAGTCGGCGCTCAAGCTCGGCCCCGCCTACGCCGCCTTCGACGCCGAGGAGCGCTTCTCCATCCCCGGGGTGCGCGTCGCCGACCCCAAGGCCTGCCAGTGCGGGGAGGTGCTCAAGGGCGTCATCAAGCCCTGGGAGTGCAAGGTCTTCGGCACCGCCTGCACCCCCGAGACCCCCATCGGCACCTGCATGGTGTCCTCCGAGGGGGCCTGCGCCGCCTACTACAACTACGGCCGCTTCACCCGCCACCAGACCGTGCCCGTCGAGCTCAGCGGGGCCCGGTCGTGACCGCCGCCGAGCGGCCGGGAGACGGCGCCGCCGCGGGCGGCGGCGCCCCGCCGGACCTCGAGGAGGCGCTCGAGGGCCGCGCCGGCCTCGAGCGCGAGGACGCCGTCCTCGACCGCATCGAGCGCTGGCGCCGGCACCGGCCCAAGCTGCGCGAGGACTTCGTGAACTCGGCCCACGGCGCCGGGGGGAAGGCCTCGGCCGCCCTCATCGACGCCGTCTTCCTCGAGGCGTTCCGCAACCCGACCCTGGAGGCCATGGCCGACGGCGCCGTGCTCCCCCTGCCCTCCGGGGACCGCCTCGCCTTCTCGACCGACTCGTTCGTGGTCAAGCCCCTGCGGTTCCCGGGCGGCTCGATCGGCCACCTCGCCATCCACGGCACGGTCAACGACCTGGCCATGATGGGCGCGGTGCCCCAGTGGCTCTCCACCGGGTTCATCATCGAGGACGGCTTCCCCGTCGCCGAGCTGCGCGACATCGTCGCCGACATGCACGACGCCGCCGACGCCGCCGGCGTGACCGTGGTGACCGGCGACACCAAGGTGGTGAACAAGGGAGCGGCCGACGGCGTCTACATCAACACTGCGGGGATCGGCCTCGTGCCCGCCGGCGTCGACCTCCGCCCCGCCACCGTCCGGCCCGGCGACAAGGTGCTCGTGTCGGGCCACGTGGGCGACCACGGGGTGTCGGTGATGCTCGCCCGCGGTGACCTCGCCCTGGAGGCCGAGATCCCCTCCGACACCGCCCCCCTCAACCGGCTCGTGGCCGACCTCCTGGCCGCCGCCCCCCACACCCGCTTCCTGCGCGACCCCACCCGGGGCGGGCTGGCCACGGTGTGCAACGAGCTGGCCCGCGACGCCGAGGTGGCGGTGGTCCTCGACGAGGCCGCCATCCCGGTGCGCAACGTGGTGAACGGCGCCTGCGAGATCCTCGGCATCGACCCCTACTACGTGGCCAACGAGGGCAAGCTCGTCGCCGTCGTCCCCGCCGGAGAGGCCGACGCCGCCCTGACCGCCATGCGAGCCACCCCGGTGGGAGCCGACGCCGCCGTGATCGGCGAGATCCGGGCCGACCCGCCCCGCATCGTGATCCTCAACACCCGCTTCGGGGGCAACCGCATCGTCGACATGCTCGTCGGCGACCCCCTCCCCCGCATCTGCTGACCGGCGGTTGACGGCCAACCCCGGGCCGGCCCCGGCCGGCGTGGCCCGCCGCCGGCTGCGGGTCACCGGCACCGTCCAGGGCGTGGGCTTTCGGCCCTTCGTCTACCGCCTGGCCACCGAGCTCGGCCTCGCCGGGGTGGTGAGCAACGACAGCCTCGGCGTGGTCGTCGACCTGGAGGGGTCGCGGGTGGACCTCGAGGCCTTCGGCCGGCGGCTCACCGCCGAGGCCCCGCCCCTGGCCCGGGTCGAGAGGGTGGAGGCCGAGGAGGCCTCGCCCACCGGGGAGCAGGGGTTCTCCATCGTCGACAGCCGGGCCGCCGGGGCGCCGGCGGTGGCGGTGAGCGTCGACGTGGCCACCTGCGAGGACTGCCGTCGGGAGCTCGCCGACCCCGCCGACCGCCGCTACCGGTACCCGTTCGTGAACTGCACGAACTGCGGCCCCCGCTACACGATCATCCGAGCCATCCCCTACGACCGCCCGGCCACCACCATGGCCAGCTTCCCCATGTGCGAGGACTGCCGGGCCGAGTACCGCGACCCCACCGACCGCCGCTTCCACGCCGAGCCGGTGGCCTGCTGGGTGTGCGGTCCGCTCTTGCGCTACCTGTCCCCCGACGGTGAGGAGCGGGCCCGGGGCGAGGAGGCGATGGCGGCGGCCGTGGCCGACCTGGCCGCCGGGCGCATCGTGGCCGTGAAGGGCCTGGGGGGCTACCACCTGGCCACGGACGCCACCGACGACCGGGCCGTGGCCGAGCTGCGCCGCCGCAAGCAGCGCGACGACAAGCCCTTCGCCCTCATGGTGGCCGACCTCGACGCCGCTCGGGGCCTCGTGCGGCTGGGCCCGGCGGCGGCGGCCGAGCTGGCCTCGCCCCGACGGCCCATCCTCCTCGCCCCCCGCACCGGCGGGGCCGAGGTGCCCCAGGCCGTGGCCCCGGGCCTGGCCGAGCTGGGGGTGATGCTGGCCTACACGCCCGTCCACGACCTGCTCCTCGCCGGGGTGGGCCGGCCGCTGGTGATGACGAGCGGCAACCTCTCCGACGAGCCCATCGCCCACCACGACGATGACGCCACCCAGCGCCTCGGGCCCCTCGTCGACGGCCTGCTCACCCACGATCGGGACATCCACATCCGCTGCGACGACTCGGTGGTGCGCGCCACCCCCTGGGGCCCGGGGGCCGGTCCCGGCGACGGCACCCAGATGGTGCGGCGGTCCCGGGGCTACGCCCCCGAGCCCATCCGCCTGGCCCGGCCCACCCCCTGCCACCTCCTCGCCGTGGGGGCCGAGCTGAAGAACACCGTGGCCGTGGCCAAGGGTCGCAACGTCATCGCCAGCCACCACATCGGCGACCTCTCCCACCTGGCCGCCTACCAGGCGTTCCTCCAGGCCGTCGACCACCTCTGCGACCTCACCGGGGTGGCGCCGGCCCTCGTGGCCCACGACGAGCACCCCGAGTACCTCTCCTCGAAGTTCGCCCTCGACGGCGACGTGCCCGTCCTCGGGGTCCAGCACCACCACGCCCACGTCGCCTCCTGCCTGGTGGAGCACGGGTACGCCGCGGGCCAGGCGGTGCTGGGCATCGCCTTCGACGGGCTGGGGCTGGGGCCCGACGGCACCATCTGGGGAGGCGAGCTCCTCGTGGCCGACCTCGGGGGCTACGAGCGGGTGGGCCACCTGTGGCCGGTGCCTCTCGTGGGGGGCGACCTGGCCCAGCGGGAGCCGTGGCGCATGGCCCTGGTGTGGCTCGACGCCGCCCTCGGGACCGGGGCGGCCCAGGCCTACGGGGAGGCCACCGACGAGCGGTGGTCGGCCGTCCTCGACCGGGCCCATCGGCCCGACGCCCTGCTCACGACGAGTGCCGGGAGGCTCTTCGACGCCGTGGCCGCCGTCGTCGGCCTCCACGCCGCCATCACCTACGAGGGCCAGGCCGCCATCGCCCTCGAGGCCCGGGCGGCGGCCGTGGCCCCCCACGACGCCCCGAGGTGGGCGGTGGACCTCCACGACGACGGCGAGCGGGTCGTCGTCGACCCCCGACCCCTCGTGGCCCGGATCGTGGCCGAGCGGGACCGGGGCACGCCCCTGGCCGCCCTCGCCGCCGGGTTCCACGCCTCCCTGGGCGAGGCCGTGGCCGAGGCCGGGGCCACCCTCGCCCGCCGCCACGGCCTGGCCACGGCCGCCCTCAGCGGGGGCGTGTTCCAGAACGTCCGCCTCACCGAGACCGTCGCCCGGGGCCTCGCCGCCCGGGGCCTCGACGTCCTCCTCCACCGGCACCTGCCCCCCAACGACGGGGGCATCGCCGTGGGCCAGGCGGCGGTCGCCGCCGCCTGGGCCGACCGCGCCCGCTGAGCCGCCAGGGCGGGCCGGGCGTCGCCGCCCGGCCCCCCACCGCGGTCGCTCAGCCCCAGCCGTAGCCGGAGCTGGACGCGCCCACCTCCTTGCCCACGAGGCGGAGCACGAGGCGCACCTCCGGGTAGATCTTCATGTTGAGGATCTTGAACGGCTGGACCCCGAACTGGGTGATGTCGAAGGTGTGCTCGGTCTCCACGTGGAGGGTGCCCCCGTCGACCCGGGCGGCGACGTCCTCGGTGAACTCCTGGGTGACCCCGTGGAACGTGAAGGCACCGGTCACCTTGAACCGGTCGGGCCCGCCCTCCACCGAGCGCACCTCGTAGCGGACGGTGGGGTACTTCTTGGCCTCCACCTGCTTGCGCAGGGCCATGTCCTCGAGCTTCTTGCCCGACTTGAGGTGCTCGACGTCGGCCTCGATGTAGCCGGTGGCCCCCGAGGGGTCGAGCGCGCCGTCGGTCACCTCCACGGTGGCCTCGCCCCGCACGTCGTGGATCTCTCCGTTGATGGGGTGCACGCTCGAGTTGGCGTGGAGCTCCACGGTGCTCTCGTTGGTCCAAGTGAAAGTGGCCACGTCGTTCCCTTCGCCTGATCGCTGATGATGACCGTGGGCCCCCGCCGGTCCCGATGCCCCGACTCGGCCTGGCAGCCGATGAGCATCGGATCCTACGTGGCCGGCGTCGTCGACGACAGCGCGGCCTTCAGCGCTCGAGCTCGAACTCCTCGAAGTGGGGCTTGGCCAGCGCCGTCGGTCGCCGGCCGAACATCCCGGGAAAGGCCAGGGCCCCCTCGTCGGGCAACGGCGGGGCGTCGAGGGGCAGAGCCTCCGGGGCAGCCACGGGCTCGGCCCCCACGACGGCGCTCGTGGGCACCGGGGGGTCCTCGACGACGGGTGGCCGGGGCCCGGGGCTGGCGCCGAGCACGGCCTCGAGCTCGGCCCGGGCCTGGTCCTCGCACGAGGGCGCCGGGGCCGACGGCCGACGGCGGAAGCGCCCGAGGAGGCCTGCCCGCTCGGTGTCGGTGGCGGCGGCATCAGCCATGTCGTCTCCTCTCCGCAGGGGTCGCGTGGCGTCGATCCTAGGGACGGCCGGGAAGCCCGGAAAGAGTGTCAGCGACCTCTAGAGGCACGGAGCACTGGTGAGGGTCAGCTCCGCCGAGCCCTGAATGGGTGTCCTCAGCGGGAGAGAATGATCCGGTCGCAGACCGAGCAGAAGAAGTCGAGGCGGTCGAGCTGGGCCTTCCAGTCGGGGGGGAGCCACTGGATGCTCTGGCAACCCCGGCAGTAGAGCTTGCCGGTGTGGAGCGCCTCCCCCATCCCGGCCATCACCGAGGACGAGTGCTGGCGGGGGTTCTTCGGCTTGGCTCGGGCCTGGCCGTTCGTCATGGCCCGCTCCCGGGCCTCCCGGGTGGCCTTGGCCCGGGCCTCGGCCTTGGCTCGCTCCCGGACCACCTGGTTCCACGCCGGCTGCGAGCGGGCGTGGGCCACCCGCTGGGCGTGCACCCGCTCGTCCACCGAGAGCGTGAAGGTCACCTCCTCCCGCCGGCCCTTGCGCAGCAGCTCGTAGGCCTTGTTGGCCTGGGCCATCCGGCGCGCTGCCTCGTCCTGCACGTGCTTGGGCGCGTCGGCGAAGCGGTCGGGGTGGAAGATGTAGGCCAGCGTGCGGTAGGCCTGCGTGATCTGGGCCTTGTTGGCCTTGGCCGAGACGCCCAGAACCTCCCAGGACTTCATGCCGGTGGGACCTCGCTATCTCCTCGCGGCCAGCGCACGAGCCGTCCCGCAGAGTCGGGCGCTGACTCCTGCACCCCGCGAGGCTACCGCGCCGGGTGCCCCGACCCCGCCGACCGGGACGCCAGACGCGAGGTCTTCGGCGCCGCCGCCGCAGGCGGACGGAGCCTCAGAGCTGCTGGGCCGGGAACACCTCGTCGCAGAGGCAGCAGTCCGTGTACTGGTCGCAACCCCGGCACGTGATCCGGCCGTGAGCGGCGTCGATGTAGACGCCCCGGCCGCACATGGCGCACCGGGATGTCGAGATGATGTCCTCGCTCTGGGCCATGTGCGCAGTATGGCATTGCCGTCACGTTCGAGACAGTGCGGGAGACACCCTGTCCGGCGCCGAACCGGGCGGTAGCGTCGGGAGCCGTGACCCGGGTCTGCTGGGACCTGGCCAGGCGTCGCCCGGTCCTGGCCACCACGACGGCCGGCTACCTCGTGGCCGGGACGGCCTGGGGCGCCGCCACCGCCAACCCGCTCACCGTCCCCTACCTGCTCGTCGTCCTCACGGTGGGCGCGGGGGTACTGGCCCTTGACGCCCGGGTGGGGCTGGGCCGGGGCCTGCTCGCCGCCCTGGCCCTCTGGGGCCTGCTCCACCTCGCCGGCGGCCTCCTGCGCGTCGACGGCCGGTCCCTCTACTTCGCCTGGGTCGTTCCCGGGGTGGTGCGGGTGGACCAGCTCGTGCACGCCTACGGCACCGGCTGCGCCGTGGCGGTGGCCGGGAAGGCGCTGGGCCGTTGGCTCCCGGCCGCCCCCCGGGGGCTCGTCGGCCCCCTCCTCGTGCTCGTGGGCGCCGGGGTCGGTGGGATCGGTGAGATCGTGGAGTTCGCCGCCACCCGGGTCGTTCCCGGGACCGACGTCGGTGACTTCGCCAACAACGGCTGGGACCTCGCCTTCGATCTCGTGGGGGCCGGAATCGTGGCCGGCGCCCTGAACCGGCGGCCTCGGCGCCCGGTCACCGAGCCGGGGAGCACGCGCCTCGCCACGCCGGGGGGTGCCCGCGCCGGCGGCCGGGGCCGGCGGGGGGCGGCGGCCTGCCTCGCCGGGCAGGCCTCGTTCCTGGCCATCACCGCCCTCGACGGCGTCCGGACCGACGGGTACTCGCACACCCGGGAGGCGCTCAGCCGCCTGGGGGCCGTGGGCTCGGCCGCGTTCTGGGCCCAGAACGCCGCCCTCGTCGCCCTCGGCCTCGGCGTCGTGGCCTTCGGCGTGAGCGTGAGGGCCGAGGGGGGTTGGCTCCCGGCGGTGGGGGTCTGCCTGGCGGCGGCGGGGGTCGGGCTCGTGGGGCTGGCGATGGTCCCGTGCTCGCCGGGGTGCCCCCTGCCCGGGGGTCGGGTCCACACGCCCCGCGACGGCTTCCACCTCGCCGCCGGGCTCGCCGTGGTGGCCGCCGCCATCGCCGCCCCGATCGCGGCCGGGGCCCGGGCCCACCACGACCGCCGGGACGCCACCTACGCACGGTGGTCCCTCATGGCCGCCGGCGCCGCCGCCGTGGCCGGGGTCGCGTACCTGTTCGCGGGCCAGGCCTCGCCCTGGGAGGGCCTCTCGCAGCGGGCCATGCTCGCCCCCCTCTACCTCTGGCTCCTGGCCACCGCCTCCCTGCGCCTCACGGGCGCCGTCGGGCCGGCGCCGGGTGGCGGCGTCACCGTCGCGGACGGGACCGGCCCGTGACCCTGTCGCCGACGTCCCCACCCGGAGGTCACGGGCGGGCGCACTCCCCTCCGGCCCGGCGAGCTGGTGCGGGGCCGGCGGTCGGGGCCCCGGGGCTCGCCGGCGCCGCCGGCCGGCGTCGGGTCCCGGCCGTCATGGCCTCGCTGCCCCTGGCGCTCTTCGTCGGCGCCGCCGCCCTGAGCCGGAGCCCGGTCGCCTTCCGCGTCCTCGTGCGCGAGGACGGGGTGCTCGAGTGGCTCCAGGTGGCGGGCTATGCCACCGCCGCCGGTGCCGCCCTGATCCTGGCTCGCCGCCTGGCGCCCCGCCGCCGCCTGGCCGCCGCCGCCGCCGGCCTGGCGCTGCTCCTCGTGGTGGTCGTGGGCGAGGAGCTCTCCTGGGGCGAACGGCTCCTGGGCCTGGAGGTAGACGCGCTCCAGGCCGTGAACGACCAGGGCGACCTGACCGTGCACAACATCGGCCCGGCCCTCACCGTGGCCCAGGTGGCGTTCTTCGTCCTCGCCGGGGCCGGCGCCGCCTGCTGCGCCCTGCCGTCGTGGCCGAGGCTGGCCCGGCGCCTGCCCACGCTCGCCGGCCTCGCGCCCGGGGTCGCCCACCTACCCTGGTTCGCCGCCGCCGCCGCCTACACCGCCGTGCGGCTCGTGGCCCTCCCCGCTCCCGGCTACGAGGTGGCCAAGCTCGCCGAGGTGGCCGAGCTCTGCCTGGCCGCCGCCGCGGCCAGCGCCCTGCTCTCCGCGGCCCGGCGCGCGCCGGCCCTCGTGGCGGTGGCGGGCCAGCGCCTCCCGGACCTGGTCGAGGGTGGGCGAGCCGGCCGGACCGGCCGGGGTGGCGTAGACCCGGCAGGTGAGGCCCACGCCGACGCCGGACTCGAAGGGGTCGACGCCGTCGACCACGAGGCTCGGTGAGCCCCGGAACCCGGCGGCCTCGGCCTCCTCGGGGGTGGTGATCCGGCGGCGCACGACGACGAGGTCGGACCACTCGGCCCCGAGGTCCCGGAGGTGGCCGTCGGTCGCCTCCCAGCTCGGGCACCCGTCGAAGTAGAGCAGGGTCACCTCCACCCCGTCACGGTAGACGCCGGCGAGGATGGCCGGCGGCGGGGCCGCTAACCTCGGGACGGGACGGCCGGTGCGCGGGGACCGGCCGAAGGGGGACGCTGCACCCGAGCCCGTGGAGGTGGCCCGTGAAGTTCCTCGTCGTGTGGAAGATGGAGATCGCCCGGCTCTCGGCCGACATGATGAAGGCGGTCCTCAAGATGCCCGACTACGCCAAGCCCCTCGAGGAGCAGGGCAAGGTCGTCGGCCGCTACCACATCGTGGGCTACCACGGCGGTGCGTGGATCTACGACGTCGACTCCAACGACGAGCTCGAGATGCTCCTCGCCCGGTCCCCGGTCTACAACGTGTCCCACTTCGAGGTGTACCCGCTGGCCGACATGCGGTCGCTGCCCGTCGTGCCCCCCGAGCAGGGCTAGC
>Ga0187892_10010130_pt1 | contig 12076 bp, 9 predicted proteins | sample MA1701073metaG_FD_139345 | JGI IMG/M metagenome (GOLD analysis project Ga0187892, IMG submission 139345) | Bio-ooze microbial communities from a basaltic lava cave in the Kipuka Kanohina Cave System on the Island of Hawaii, USA - MA170107-3 metaG ...
GCCGAGCTTCTTCAAGCCGTCGGTCATCGCAAAATCGGCGGCCTTGTTGCAATTGAAGTAGAGGTTGTCGATGCCGACGTGGCCAAGGCCGTCAATTTGCGAGCCCGTACCGGCCCAGCCGGCGATGATGTCGTCATTGTACGTGGCCTTGGTGGGCCCGATGGTGGTGCCCGCGGTCTGGCCCGGCTGGACGATGGTGATCGCAAAGGTGCGCGGTGGGTAGGAGGGCGTGTCCTTGTTTGTCTCGATGCCGAGACGATACGTCTTGCCGCGCGTCACCAGCTTCGAGGCGGCGAGCGTCTTCGCCGGCGTCACGTAATTGAGGTTGCCGACCTCGTCGTCGGGTCCGAACTTGGAAGCAGTCGGGCACCGTTGCTGTTCCGCATCAACGGCCGCGGCGGTGAACAGTGCGGCAACGGCCCCGATGGCTAGCAAGCTTGCTGGGCGAAGCGTGTGGAAGTTCATGGTCCTCTCCACGTTTGCCCGACCCTTCCGACAGACAACAATCACCATCCGCGTCGCTAGGCAGCGTCGTGGAGCAGGTCTACTAGTTTGTCGTCCCGTTTCAGGTCGGCATCCTTGGTCGTTCGAATCATCGACCCGACATAGTCGTAGCGGCGCCAATAGATGATGCGTTCGACCGCATGGGACGGGTCCCGCAGTGGATGGCGATAGATCCACCGCTCATTGAATCGCATCCCGTGTTCTTCGCGCTCGCGCGGCTCGTTGACGCTGCCCTCGGTCACGGTTGGTGTGCCGAAGTACTTGACGACGAGGTTCCGATGAATGGGGCCGGGCATGGATGCGCTCTCAATCGGCTCGCTGACAACCAACGGCGAGCATCATATCTCGAAGCTGCCTGGCAAGGGGCACCGATGCTCGGTGACGTGCTGTTCGAACTCCGGGCGAAAGCGGCGCGCGAAGTTGCCGGCCGCCCAAGCGGCCCCGTCCGACAGCGCACAGATCGTCTGCCCCTCCATGAACCCGCACACGCGCTGGATCGAATCGAGGTCTTCCATGCGCCCTTCGCCCGCATCGAGACGTTTGAGCAGCTTGTAGAGGAACGCGGTCCCCTCGCGGCACTGCGTGCACTGGCCGCAGCTTTCGTGATGGTAGAAGCGTGCGATCACCGCGGCGGCTCGGACCATGCACGCCGAGTCGTCGAGCACGACGATCCCACCGGTGCCGATCAGCGTGCCCGCCTTCTGCAGTGAGTCGTGATCCATGAGTACGTCGATCTTGTCCGGTGTCAGCACCGGCATCGACACGCCGCCCGGGATGATTGCCTTCAACGGTCGCCCGTTGGCGAGGCCGCCCGCGTGTTTCTCGATGATCTCACGCAAGGGTGTCCCGAACGGCAGCTCATAGACACCGGGCCGCTTGACGTGCCCGCTGATGCCGAACAGCGTGTTGCCGGTGCTCTTCTCGGTCCCGATGTTTTTGAACCACGCCGCCCCGTGGCGGATGATCAACGGAACGTGTGACAGCGTCTCGACGTTGTTGACGGTTGTGGGACATCCCCACAGTCCGGAGCCGGCAGGGTACGGCGGTCGTTTGCGAGGCTGACCCTTCTTCCCCTCGACCGATTCGAGCATGCCGGTTTCTTCGCCGCAGATGTATGCCCCTGCGCCCCGTTGCACATAGATGTCGAACCGCTGCCCGCTGCCCATGACGTTCGTGCCGAGATACCCGCGTCCGTACGCTTCGTAGATTGCGTCCATGAGGATCTTGTAGGGTGTAGTGTATTCGCCGCGCAGGTAAACGTACGCAGCGACGGCACGGATGGCGCGTCCCGCAATGAGCGTTCCCTCGATGAACAGATGCGGATTGCGCTCGAGGATCTGGCGGTCTTTGAATGTGCCAGGCTCGCTCTCGTCGCCATTGACGGCGAGGTAGCTGGGCTTCGGCGATTCCTTTGGCATGAAGGTCCACTTGAGCCCGGTGACGAAGCCGGCGCCGCCACGACCGCGCAAGTTGGCGTTCTTCACTTCCTCCGCAATTTGCTCCGGCTGCAGGCTCTGCCACGCCCGTTGGGCTGCCTGATAGCCGCCGTCGGCGAGGTAGTCGTCGATGCGGCAACGCGTCGCGCCGTTGGGTGGCAGCAGGTAGCCTGCAGTACCGTCGGGAATCATTGAAATCCCTGGCGTAGGCCGGTCGACCTGTTGCCCGCTCAAAAGCGCATCGAGGTCGGCGATGGTCGCACGTTCCACGAACGGATCGTTGTTGATCTGCACGACCGGTGCGGTGCCGCACGATCCGAGACATTCTACCTCGGCCAGCGAAAACGCGCCGTCCGCCGTCATCTCACCGGCCTCGATATCGAGCTTCTGTTCGACGTGCTGCACCAGCTGACGCGCGCCAGCGAGCGCGCACGCGATGTTGGCACAGACCTGGACGTGGCAGCGCCCCTTCGGGCGGTCGTGAAACATCGGGTAGAAGGACACCACCTCTTGAACTTGCAGCGGCAAGAGCTCGAGCAACTCGGCGACTTCGTCAACAACGACACGCGGCAAGTATCCATGCTCAGCCTGCGCGAGATGCAACGCCGCGAGCAGCGCGGCGCGCGGTTGCGGGTAATTTTGCCGTTCGGTCAGAATCCGTGCGCGGGTATCTGCCGAGAGGACATTGCCGCCGCGCGGTTGGGCGGCGGCGCTCGTTGGATCGACGGCAGTCGCCGCCGGATGCCTAACGATCACACTCGCCTCCGATCATGTTGATCATGTCGAACGTCGGCACCATGTCGGCGAGCAACCGCCCTTTGACCATGCGCGACAGGGGCTGCGTATTGGAAAAGCTCGGTGTCCGCGCGCGGCACTTGTACGGCTTGCCGGTCCCATCGCTGACGAGGAAATAGCCGATCTCGCCGTTGGCGGACTCCGTGCCGACATACACCTCTCCCGGCGGCGGCTTCGGACCTTCGGTGACCAGCTTGAACTGGTTGATCAGCTCTTCCATTTGTCCGTACACCCGAGCCTTGGGCGGAAAGCGCAGGGCAGGATCGTGCAGGTCGACGGGTCCCTCGGGGAGCTTCTGCAGGCACTGTTCGATGATGCGCACACTCTGGCGCACTTCCTCGAGACGCACCAGATAGCGATCCATGTTGTCGCCGCACGTGCCCAGCGGCACGTCGAAGTCGACTTGATCGTAGACTAGATAGGGCAGGGCACGGCGCAGATCGAGGTCGATCCCAGCGGCGCGCAGCAGTGGCCCAGTCACGCCGTACGCGATCAGCTCTTCCGCCGGGAGGACGCCCACGCCCTCCATGCGCGCCCGGAAGATCGGATTCTCGGTCAGCAGACTCTCCGTATCCCCAAACAGCTCGAGGGTGCGCGCCAGGTTGTGACGCGTGAGCTCGGCAAAGCCCTCGGGCAGATCGGCGCTGACCCCGCCAATCCGAATGTAGTTACTGGTGACACGCGCGCCGCAGAGCGCGTTGACGAGGTCCCACACCAGCTCGCGCGCTTGCAACAGGTAGAGAAAGGGCGTGAAGGCATTCAGCTCCAGGGAGGTGGCGCCAACGCACAAACAGTGGTCAGCGATGCGTGCCAGCTCGCCGGCGATGACGCGGATGAATTGGCAGCGCGGCGGGACCTCGACACCGAATAGCTTCTCGACCCCCATGCAAAAGCCGATGTTACAGAGGATTGCCGAGCTGTAGTTCAGGCGATCGGTGTACGGGATCGCCTGATAGTAGAAGCCGCTTTCACACTCCTTTTCGAAGCCGCGGTGTAAGTAGCCAACCTGCACGTCGGCATTGACGATCGTCTCGCCGTCCAGGTCAAGCAAGATGCGCACGGTACCATGGGTTGCCGGGTGCGACGGACCCATCTGCACCCGCATGAGGTCCGAGCCAAGCAGCCCCTCGACATGCGCGGCGTTCGGAATCTCCTCGAGACGCGGCTCGTACGTACCCTTCGATCCCGGACCGATCAGCGGCTGGCGCTTCTCCTTCGGGTAGTCCTTGCGCAGCGGGTGGCCCTCGAACTCCTCATACAAATAGATGCGGCGCAGGTCCGGGTGATTCCGGAAGTGGATGCCGTACATGTCGTACGTTTCGCGTTCCAGCCAGTTGGCACCGACCCATACCGACGTGACGCTGTCGATCGATGGATCGCGCTCTGGAACACGCGCCTTTACGCGCACGCGCTGCCGACTTGCCGTCGAGAAGAGATGATAGACGACCTCAAAACGCGGCTCCTGGCCGATATAGTCGACCGTCGTGACGTCGAGTGGCAGGTCGAAGCGCAGCCTCGGCTCGTCACGCAGAAAGCGGGCGACCTCGACGACACTCTCAGGTCGAATGACGACACTGTCGTCGCCGCGGTAGCGATCGGTTGCAAGCACGTCGGCGGGGAAGCGCTCGCGTAGCTTGTCCAACACCAGAGAGCTATCAGCCATCTGTGCACGCTGCCGTCAGCCATCAGCGACCAGCGGTCAGCGCGGTTCCTTTCGTCTGGGCGATGCGAGACGGTGGGGTCAGAATCTGGACCACCGTCAGCTGACGGCTCATGGCTGACGGCTGATGGCGGTTCATTGGTCGTAGCTCTGCCGAATGTGCCCGAGTCGGGTGTCGCGCAACTGATCGACCGGAACGAGGAGGTCCTCTTTGTGCCAGAGCGTCCCGCGACGTGAGAAAGCGGCGATTTCGACGGTCTGGCTCATGACGATCGCTTCTTCTGGGCACGCCTCTTCGCAGAGCCCGCAGAACATACAGCGCGACATGTCGATATCGAACACCTTGGGATGCCGTTCGATCTCGTCCGCGGTCTCGGCCGGATAGATGGTGATGCAGTCGGTGGGGCACGCCCACTCGCACAGCCCACAGGCCACGCACCGTTCCTTGCCATTGTCCATTTGCACGAGCACCGGGTGGCCGCGAAACGCACCAGGGTGGGTCAGGCGTTCCTCCGGAAACTGCACGGTGAAGACCGTCGGCTTGCGGCGAATAAAGCCCCAGAGGTTACGCATGAAGTGCCGGTTGGTGACCCACAGGCCCTTCAGAATTGCCCAGCCACTACGAAACCAGCTCCTCCGTAGCGACGATGGCCGCGCGACCGCAACGGTGCGGGTCGCCATTAGTGTGTCGCTCCGGGCGCCGCCGCGCCACTGGGATCGGGCAACTGCCACCCCTGTGCACCCACGGCAGCAAACGTGATTCCCGCGTAGCTCGGGACCGCCGCGGCAATCTCCGCGAGCACTGCCGTGGGCTCAAACGTCCAGCGTGCCTCGCTCACATGGTTGAGCAGGCGGCTGAAAATCTCGCCGTCGTTCGGTTGGCCCTCGGGCGGCGTGACGGCACGATGAATCTGTTGCACACGCCCTGTCACGTTGGTGAATGTCCCGACCTTTTCCGCGAACGTCAGGCTCGGGAGCACCACGTCGGCGCGCTCGGCGAGCGCCGTGCGGAACACATCCTGGACGATCAACACTTCGACGTGTTCGAGGGCATTGTCGAGCGCCTGTGGGTCGGCGGTCTCGACCAGGTCCGGTCCGCAGACGTAGAGCGCGCGCAGCGCGCCGCGGCTCGCGGCGGCGAGCAATCCCGCCACACCGGCGCCGCCCGGAGCGGACTGCAGACCCATGTCGCGTGCGCCGCGGGCATTTGCCGCCTTTTCCGGCTTGATCAAGAAGTTGTCGCTCAGACCCATACGCACGGCGACCTCAACTTGCGTCGCATGAACGCTGTGCAACAGCTGCGCGAAACGGAACAGCTCTTCGTTGGTGAGATGCGGTGATACAATCGCGCCGACGCCCCGGCTCGCGCCTTCGCGCGCCGCGCCGCGCAATGCCGTGGCGGCGAAGGCGATCGCCTCATCCCATTCGCACGGCTCGAGCGCCCCGTTGCGGCGCAGCAAGGGCTGACGCAAACGACCTGGGTCGTTGACGAATTCGTAGCGCAACCGACCGTGGTCGCACATCCACGTCTCGTTCACGGCGTCATTGCGCCGCGGCATCATGCGCCAGACGCGCTCGCGGTGGTGCTGCACCGTGATGTTGCATCCATTGGAGCAACTGGGGCAGACGCTCGGCGTCTTCTTGAGAAACCAGACCCGCAGTTTGTGGTGGAAGTCCTTGCTCTCCAGGGCGCCGACGGGGCAGATGTCGGCGGTATTGATCGAGTAGTCGTTGTTGAGCGGGCGGTCGTCGAGCACGTCGAGCACCGAGTGATCGCCCATGTTGAAGACGCCCAGCTCGTTGGTGCTGGTGATCTCACGGCAGAAGCGGACACAGCGTCGGCACAGAATGCAGCGCTCTTGGTCGAGGATCATGCGCGGACCAATGTCCTTGCGCTTCTCCAGCTTCCGCCGCGGTTCGCGCGTATGCGTGTGGCGCGAGCCGTAGGCGTACGCATAATCCTGGAGCAGACACTCGCCTGCCTTGTCGCAGATCGGACAGTCGAGCGGATGATTGACGAGGAGCAGCTCCATCACGCCGCGCCGAGCGTTCTCGACCGCGGGCGTGTTGGTGCGCACGACCATGCCATCGCGGATCGGGGTATTGCAGGCGATCTGCAGCTTGGGGACGCCTTCAATCTCGACCTGACACATCCGGCAGCTGCCGTCCACGGACAGTTTCGGGTGCCAGCAATAGTGAGGGACGTGCACCCCGTGCTCGAGGATCGCCGGCAGCAGCATGCCACCGGCGGGTACCTCGACGGCGGCCCCATCAATCGTAATGGTGGGCATCAGCGCTCCGCCGAGAGGGGTCGCCCGCTGGGATGCGTCTCGCGCAGCGGAGTCCCACCGCGCTCTTCTTGGACGCGCTGTTGCAACTTGATGAGTCCGTCGAGCACCGCCTCAGGCCGTGGCGGACAGCCAGGAATGTAGGCGTGCACGGGGATGATCGTATCGATCCCCTGGACCACCGCGTAGTTGTTGTACGGGCCTCCCGACGATGTGCAGGCACCGAACGACACGACCCACTTCGGATCGGCCATCTGTTCCCACACCCGGTGCAACACCGGCGCGAGCCGATGCGTGATCGTTCCCACCACCATCAAGAGGTCAGCCTGACGAGGCGTAAACCGCGGCAGGGCCGCGCCGAAACGGTCGATGTCAAAACGTGGGCCGGCGGTGGAGAAGTACTCCATGCCACAACATGCTGTGACGAATGGGTACGGGAAGAAGGAATACTTACGGGCCCATTGAATCCCGTCGGTCAAGCGCGAGAGGACAAAGCTCTCTTCGAAGGCGTCCGCCGATGCCAGAGGTTGCCCACTGGCGGCCCGCAGCCGGGCGAGAAATCCGGCTTTGGTCGTCGCCGCATTGCGTTCCGCGGTTGTCGCCATGTGCTCTCCTCAAACCACGTCCTCACCGGTCGAGAACTCTCCATCCTGATATTCGTCGAGTTGCTGGCGATCGGCCGGTCCGGACAACCTCACTAATAGCAATTTTCACTCTCCCTGCCATACCCCGCGACCCGCCGCGATACGCGACATTGCATTGCGCACCCGCCGTGCCAACCGCTCCGAGTGACTGCGAACGCCAAAGGATGCCACGCAACTACTACCGCCGCAACTGCAGTTGGTGGGCGCATTTGCGAGCAACGCCTGCGAGTGTTAAACAGAGAAAATACCGGGTAAATCACTTGACTCACCACGTCGACCTGTCTAAATTCGCGCACACGCTGAGTAGCTAGGTGAAAACCCCTTCCCCCGAAAGGCGCTTCTGGGTTGGAACCTAAAGCCCGAAGATAGTTCGTGTCACCGAAGCGATTGGATCAGGCCTAGCTGTGAATCTGCTTCAGAAGTGCAGCGCTTCTGCGAGCCGCGCAGGCGAATGCCGTTCTGGCCGCCTGTGCTCCTGACGACAATGGGAGAAAGTCGCGTGAGAGAGCGACGCATCGAGAGGAAACGCGAGGTGCGGAACAAGAAGCCCTCGAAGGGGGCTCCTTCGTCCGGCAACACGTTCGACGATTTGGCCGACGCCCTGCCGCATGACGCAACGCCCGCCGACGAGCTCGAGGGCGCTATTTCCATGCTGGGCGAGATCGACGTCGAGTCCGTCGACGCGATTCCCGAGCCGACTCTGGCCAAGGAAGACGAAAAGGAAGACTGGGTCGAGGAAGAGCGGGAGGAGAAGAGTTTTGGCGAGGATACGTCCGACCCGGTCCGGATGTACCTCCAGGAAATGGGAGCGGTCTCGCTGCTCACCCGCGAGCAGGAGGTCGAAATCGCCAAGCAGATCGAAGCCGGGGAACGCGACGTGCGCCAGGAAGTCTTGGCGCTGCCCTTCATGATCACGTATCTCCTCGAGCTGGCCGATCGCATCAAGGCGGGGGAAATCTCCGAACGCGAACTCCTCGACGAGGAATCAGAGGAAGAGGAGACGGAGGATGTCGAGCAGCCGGTGGAGCGTGAGTCCGACGGGGTCATCCTCAAGCAGTTGGAACGCCTCCGTCGCTTCGTGGCCGATCGCATGGGCGCGGAAGAGGCGGTGCGTCAGCGCCGTCAACATCCTCGTACCGCGACCCAAGCCGAGCGCCGCCTGGGGCAAATCAACCGACGCATCGCCAAGGCGCTCGAGGAGCTCGACATCGGCCGGCGCCACGTCAACGTCGTCGTCGAGAAGCTGAAGAAGGCGCAGCGCTTCATCGAGCAGCAGAGCGACACCATTCATCGTTGTGAACGCCGCAGCGGCAAGTCGGCAGTGGAGATCATCAAGGTCAGCGGCAAGCTGCGATCGGACGACTCCCGGGCCGCGTCAAACGCCAGCCGCAGACTCCGCCTCGGCGTCGAGGATGCCCGACAGTTGGTCGAGGACATCCGCGTCGCCCGCAAGAAGATTGGCGAGGCTGAGCGCGAAGTCAGTATGGAGAACGAGGGCTTGGCGCGCTGCCTGAAGACGATTCGGGCCGGCGAAGAGAAGGCCCAAGACGGCAAGAAGCGGCTCATCGAGGCGAACTTGCGCCTCGTCGTCAGCATCGCCAAGCGGTACACGAACCGCGGCCTGGGGTTTCTCGATCTGGTCCAGGAAGGCAATATCGGCTTGATGCGCGCGGTGGAGAAATTCGAGTACCAGCGCGGTTACAAGTTCTCGACGTATGCGACCTGGTGGATCCGGCAGTCTGTGAGCCGCGCCATTGCCGATCAAGCCCGTACGATTCGCATCCCCGTGCACATGATCGAGACCATCAACAAGGTGGTGCGCTCCTCGCGCTACCTGGTGCAACAACTCGGCCGCGAGCCGACCCCCGAAGAGATCGCCGCCAAGATGGAGATGCCGCTCGACAAAGTGCGCAAGGTGCTGCGCATCGTCAAAGAGCCGGTGTCGCTCGAGACGCCGATCGGCGACGAAGAAGAGAGCTCGTTGGGCGATTTCGTCGAGGATCGGCAGACGGTGTCGCCGGCCGACGCGGCGGTGTACACTAGCCTCGAGGAGCAGACGCGTAAGGTTCTTGCGACCCTGACGCCCCGTGAGGAGCAAATCTTGCGGATGCGATTCGGCATCGGCGAGAAGTCGGACTACACCTTGGAAGAGGTCGGCCAACGCTTCGCCGTCACGCGCGAGCGCATCCGGCAGATCGAAGCCAAGGCGCTACGCAAGCTGCGGCATCCCAGCCGCGCAAAGTCCATAGAGGCGTTCGTCGGGAACTGAGCACCCGACATCGCCAAGGAGGTATGATGCTCAAATCGAACGATATCGAAAAGGAGCTGCGCAAGTGGCGCGAAGCGCGCGCGCGCAAGCACCGCGGCCGGCAAACGCCGAGTGATCGTCGTACGCTGAGGGTGAATGGGCAGGAGGTGGTGGTGATTACCAAGCCGAAGCGCGCGCTCGCCTGAGCGCAGTTCCGCGACCGCCCGCGGCGGTCCTTACAATCCCTTCCATCTGATTGGTTCTCTTGGACGCGTACCATGCGGTGCGATGTCGCCGCCGGTGTCGTGTCTCCATACGGCCGTACGCCTCGGCAGGCTGCGTCTGCAACGTCGTCACTTCATTAAATTGGCCGCCGTCAGCACGTGTGGCCCTCGTCTAATGATCGTCGGATTGCCAACGTGACCGCACCCTGGTCCGACCCGCTGACGCAGCAGTGACGTGGTGGCTGGCGCCGCACCGGCTATACTGGGTGCGAGCCGAACTGGCGGGCCGCGACGCTTTGCAGAGGCGGTTTACCCGCAGGACCACTGGCACTGCCGTGCCGGGTAGGAGAGTGCGTGATGGAAGCGAGCGATCAATCATCGAGTAGTCAAACTCAGACACCGCGAGCCCTGTGGTTTCTGCTCATCGCGCTGATCGCATTGTTCGCCAACGCGCTCGGGGTGAGTGTTACCGCGCGGACCTTCGGTGCGATGGGCGGTGTGAGCGAGTTCGCTCAAGCGGTGCATCAACAGGACCGCTCGCTGGCTCGCTACTACAATGGCATCGCGTTTCCGACGGTGATGGCCGTTGTGCTCTGGTACCTCTGGCCGGTCATCCGATTCGCGCGGCGGCCGTCGGGCGAAGCGCCGGCATTGGTCCAGCGGCGTATCATTGGTACGCCGCTCGTAGTGGCCGTGCTCGGGCTCGCCCCGTGGTTCGTGGGCTGCATCTTTTTCGTCACGATGACGGTTTTGCGCTTCGGCCACTGGTCGACGGAGCTCATCTCGCAGCAACTGCTCTCGCCGTTGGTCAGCGGATTTCTGGCAGCTACGACCACGTACCTGCTGCTCGACTGGCTGACGCGAGCGCGGATCGCACCGAGTTTGGTTCCGGGCGGACGGCTCACGGAGATCCCCGGTGCGTTGGCGCTCGGCGTGCGGGCCCGGTTGCTGGTGTTTCTCCTGGCGGTGGCCTTCACGCCGTTGTTCACCATGCTGGGCTTGGCGCGTGCTGCCATCGTGCGAGTCGAGGCCGGCGTGCCCATCGATCACGTCATGCCGGTGCTGGCGCACGCCAGCAGCACCGCCTTCTTCGTCTATGTGGTGCTTGGGGTCGCCCTAGCGCTGGTCTTCGCGCGCACGCTGACGCGGCCCCTCGAACAGGTGGCTGGGGCGTTGCGCCGGATCGAAGGCGGCGACCTCTCGGCGGGAGTCCAAGTGACCTCGAGCGACGAGATCGGCGTGCTGCAGGATGGCGTCAACACCATGATCGAGACGCTGCGCGCCAACGAGCATATTCTGCAGACCTTTGGCCGCGTCGTCGAACCGACGATCCGCGACCAGCTGCTACGTGGTGGTTTGCATCTGGGGGGTGAACGCCGCGCTGCCTCAGTGCTCTTTTGCGACTTGCGTGGCTTCACGGCATTCGCCGAACGCACGCCTCCCGAAGAGGTGGTCGCGACACTCAATGAGTTCTTCACCACCATGACAGTGTGGGTGCGGGAATGCGGCGGATTCGTCGACAAGTTCATCGGTGACGCGATGCTGGTCGTCTTCGGCCTCTTCGAGCGCGACGGCGAGCACAATCTGGCCGTGAGCGCTGCCGCCGCGGTCCGCTGTGCGGTGGGCATTCGTGAGCGGCTCGTGACGCTGAACGCATCGCGGGTCCAGAGTGGGCATCCGCCGCTGCAAGTCGCAGTGAGCATCCACACAGGAGAGGTGCTCTCGGGGACCATCGGTGCCGCCGACCGCCACGAGTACACCGTGATCGGGGATACCGTGAACGTGGCAGCGCGCCTGCAGCAACTTTGCAAGGAACGCGGGCGTGATGTGCTGTTCTCGGAGACCACGTACGAGCTGGCGCGCTCCCAAGGCTCGTCGCATGGCGCTGTCCTGCACGACGCCGTCAGTTTGCGCGGCCGCCAAGAACCAGTGCGCGTCTTCGAAGTCGCGTAGAACCGGGGACCAGAGACCAAGGGCCAGGACTAGGGATCTCCGGCCGACGCGTGTCGTGCGAGACGTTGGCGCCATTTCGTGGGCCAGCGCGCCGGGGGAGTTCCCGGTAACAGCTTGTAGTTGCGCCGCTCACCGACGCGGAATCCGAGCACGTAGTTTTCGAGGAGGGTCAGCAGCTGCACCCCGATGCGGTCGTGCTTGAAGCCGTTCGGCGCCGTCCGGTGCACTTCCCAGTCTTGCTGCCGGACGCGTGCCTGCATCACCGCAGGATGAGTACCACGGAACGGTCGCAGCCCGCGCAACCGACCGTAGTTGTACGTCGAC
>Ga0187892_10010131_pt1 | contig 12074 bp, 9 predicted proteins | sample MA1701073metaG_FD_139345 | JGI IMG/M metagenome (GOLD analysis project Ga0187892, IMG submission 139345) | Bio-ooze microbial communities from a basaltic lava cave in the Kipuka Kanohina Cave System on the Island of Hawaii, USA - MA170107-3 metaG ...
GCGATCGCAACGTCGGTGCCGTAGTTGTCGGCATCGGGCGCAGCGCCGGGATTGCCGATGCGGTCGATCTTCGCGCCGCGTCCGGTGAGGTAGACGTAGACGCGGCCCTGCGTGCCGCCGGTTGCGCCGGGGCCGAGCGGCTCGCCCGACATCAGCACGCCGCCGCCGAGCGCGACCGCGCGGCCGTAGCCGACGTCGCTCGTCAGCGGGCCGAAACCCGCGGTGCGGAACACTTCGTCGCGCTTGAACCACTGGTTCTTCGCGCGTTCGAACAGGAACACCGAGCCGATCCGCGGCGGCGTCGTGATCGTGCGACGCGGTGCACCGACCGCGACGTGGTTGCGAAACTGCGCGACCGAAGTGCCGAACTCCATCGGATCGGTGATGCCGGGACCGGGTCGCAGCACCTGCCCCTGCTGCACGCCCGTCGGCGAGCGGAAGAACAGGCGCACCGAGCCGACGCCGGCGTTGTCCATCGGCGCGCCGATCGCAGCACCGATGCCGTCGAACGAAACCGCGTGACCGAAGCGGTCGCCCGTCTGCGCATCGAACGCCGTGAGCTTGCTCGGTGCCGGGATCGGGCCGAGGGGCGGCACGACGTAGAGGTATGCCGCGCCTTCGCCGCCGTTCACGACGCAGGGCGAGCCCACGCAATTGCGCGGCGCGCCGACCAGCAGGCTCGCGTTCGGCGCCTTCGGCGGCCGCGCCGCGGCAACGGCGAGACCGAAGTTGCCGTTGAGCGTCGCGTCGGCGGGCTCGAGATTCGTGCGATGCGTGCACGCCGGTACCGGGAAGCGCACGCAGGTGAACACGGCGACCGCGCCGGCGTTGTTCTGCGTCAAATCCGCGCCGGGCACGCCGACGAAGACGTGCGGCCCCGCGATCGCGACCGACTGGCCGAACGCGACGCCACCGACCGCGAGCCCCGCGCTCGACGCCGTGATCTTGCCCTGGAATTGGAAAGGACCGCCGCGTGTCGCCTGCGCGAACACGTACGCCGAGCCGACACGCACCTCCGACGAAGGATCGTCGGTGTCCTGCGGCGCGCCGACCACGAGCGTGTTACCGAAGATCGCGACCGACTCGCCGAAACGCTCGCTGCCGATGTTCTGCGGCGGATCGGTAGTCGCGTTGGGACCCACGATGCCACGCAGCAGGAACGGATTCGTCGCGTTGACTCGCTCGTAGAGATAGACGACGCCCGTGATCGGGCTCGCGCTGAGCAGGCTGCCCGCCGGCACGCCGACCGCCGCGAAGCGGTCGTTCACGGCGACCGCGAAGCCGACTTCGTTCGCCATGCCGCCGCCCGCGGGCCCGAGCACCTGCGCGGCGTTGAGGTTCTTCGCGACGTACGCGGTGACCTCGGGAGGGACTTTCGCGTCGCCCTCGCCCTCGATGGGCGCGGCTCCGACTGCGAACGCAACCATCGCCATCAGTGCGGCGACACCACGGCTCAGCACGCTCATTTTCGCCCTCTCGTTTCCCGCGAAGGGAAGTATAGGCCCCACCTGCGCGCACCCCCGTGCCGCGCATCGCATCCACGCTACCGGCTGTTTAAGCGCGCCGCGCCGGTGATGACGTACAACGCACTCGCGCCGGAACGGATGTCATCCGACGCGCGCATTGCATGATTGAAGGTCGTCCGTTAAGGAACGGTAGAGCCCGACGCTAGTCGACCATGACGGTGATGACGGGTGATACCACCGGCGGGTCGAGCGGAACGTGAAGGTAGTCGCCCAGCACGAGCTGCAGCGTGTGCTTGCCGGGCGCGAGCTTCAGCGTGGTCTCGGTCTGACCGGCCCCGAAATGCAGATGCTTCGCATCGGCCGGGATCGGCACGTCGAACGCGGCGAGGCTGCCGGCGTCGACCAGCAGGTGGTGGTGGCCGGTCTTGTCGACCTTTATCCCGGCCGGTGCCACCCCCATACCCTTGAGCCCGAAGCGCACGACGAACTCTCCGGATACCGTCTCGCCGTCCGCCGGCGAGATGAAGTAGACCTCGCAACCGGCCGGAGCCTTCGTGCGGGGCAGCGACGTTTCGGCGTGCGCAGCGGTGGACAGCAGGACGAGCAGGTACGCGACGAAGCGCATGGCGAGCCTCCCGATGATCGAGCCACGATAATAGCCTCACGCTCGCCGTCCCCCGACGACGCGCGGAACGGAACGGAATGAACCCCGAAACGAACGAAGCACCGCGGTCCACGCTGCGGATCCTGCGATTGCTCGCGCCGCACGTCTGGCAGTTCCGCGGGCGCGTACTCGGCGCGCTCACCTTCCTGGTGGCGGCGAAGCTCGCGACGATCGCCGTGCCGCTGGTGCTGAAGCGCATCGTCGACACGCTCGACCTCGTGCCGACGCCGCTCGTCGTGCCGGCGCTGCTGCTGATGGCGTATGGCGCGCTGCGGCTCTCGTCGACGCTGTTCCAGGAGCTGCGCCAGGTCGTGTTCGCGCGCGTGATGGCGCGCACGTCCCGGCGCATCACATTGCGGGTGTTCGAGCACCTGCACGCGCTCTCGCTGCGCTTCCACCTCGACCGCCGCACCGGCGGCGTCTCGCGCGACCTCGAGCGCGGCATGACGGCGGTCGCCGACCTGCTCGACTGGACGATCTACACGATCGTGCCGACGATCCTCGAAGTCGTGCTCGTCACCGCGATCCTCGTCATGAGCTACGACGCGAGCTTCGCGCTGATCACGATCGGCACGCTCGTCGCCTACGTCGCGTTCACGTTCTCGGTGACGGAGTGGCGCATCCGCTACTACCGCGCCGCGAATGAAGCCGACACGAAGGCGCAGGCGCGCGCGGTCGACTCGCTGCTCAACTACGAGACGGTCAAGTACTTCAACAACGAGCGCTTCGAAGCGCAGAGCTACGACCGGAACCTCGTGCAGCTCGAGGACGCGACGGTCAAGAGCCTCAAGACGCTCGCGGTGCTGAACATCGGCCAGAGCGGCATCGTCGCGATCGGCCTCGCGCTGCTGCTCTGGCGCGCGGCCGAAGGCGTCGTCGCCGGCACGATGACGCTCGGCGACCTCGTGCTCGTCAACGCGTTCCTGATCCAGCTCTCGATTCCGCTGAACTTCCTCGGCATGGTCTACCGCGAGGTCAAGCAGGCGCTGACGAACATCGAGCGCATGTTCGCGCTGCTGTCGGAGTCGCTCGAGGTCGCCGACATGTCGGGCGCGCCGCCGCTCGATCCGGGCCGCGGCACGATCGCGTTCGAGCACGTCGACTTCGGCTACGACGCGCGCCGCCAGGTGCTGCACGACGTTTCGTTCGGCGTGCCGGCCGGCCATACGGTTGCAGTCGTAGGAGCAACGGGCTCCGGCAAGTCGACGCTCGCGCGGCTCGTGTACCGCTTCTTCGAAGTGTCGTCGGGCCGCATCACGATCAACGGCCAGGACCTTCGCGCCGTCACGCAGGACTCGCTGCGGCGCGCGATCGGGATCGTTCCGCAGGACACGGTGCTGTTCAACGAATCGATCTATTTCAACATCGCGTACGGGCGCCCCGAGGCGACGCGCGAAGAGATCGAGGCGGCCGCGCGCGCGGCGCACATCCACGATTTCATTCGCACCCTGCCGGACGGCTACGACACGCCCGTGGGCGAACGCGGGCTCAAGCTCTCGGGCGGCGAGAAGCAGCGCGTCGCGATCGCGCGCACGATCCTCAAGAACCCACCGATCCTCGTGCTCGACGAGGCGACCTCCGCGCTCGACACGCGCACCGAGCGCAGCATCCAGGCCGAGCTCGACGAAATCTCGCGCGACCGCACCACGCTCGTGATCGCGCACCGGCTCTCGACCATCGTCGGCGCCGACCAGATCCTCGTGCTCGAGAAAGGCCGCATCGTCGAGCGCGGCACGCACGCGCAGCTGCTCGCCCTCGAGGGCCGCTACGCGCACATGTGGGCGCTCCAGCGCGAGGCGCGCGAGGACGACGTGGCGCTGATCTGACCGAGCCCGCGTAGGTCGGTGGGAGTCCGGTCGCGTCCGCCACAGCTTGCGGGCGCGACGCGCCCGAGCAAGAGGCGCGCCTGTGTCAGAATCCAACCTGCGGGGGAGTCTCACGTGGCTTCGAACAACCAAGCGGCAGCGGCGCGCACGGCGCCGGCGGCCGCCCGTTCCGGTATTTCCCAAATGGCCACAGCAAAACGCATCGCGGCGGTCAGCGTTCCGCCGACCGAGCTCGATCAGATCAAGAGTTTGCTGGAGCGTTCCAAGGGTCAGCTCGCGTCCACCTGGCACTGGGCCAACGAGGCCGAGGCGGACGTGCTGCTGATCGACGTCGATTCGGTCTACGGCCACATGGACTGGCTCCGCGCGCATTCCGCGGGCCGCCGCATCGTCGCGCTGTCGGCGCACCGCAGCACCGACCACGACATCGTCTTGGCGCGCCCGGTGACGGCGGAATCGCTGCTCCGCGCGTTCCGCGCGCTCGAGGGCGGGGCGCCATCCGAGCATGCAGCGACTCCGACTCCCGCCCCGACCTCGACGCCAGCCGCGCAGCCGAAGCCGGCTCCGGCGCCGGCAGCGCAGGCTCGACCGCCGGCCGCGGCGGGTCCCATCGCGCCCGTTCCGGGCAGACCGACGCCGGCGCCCGCGGCGGGTCCCATCGCGCCCGTTCCGGGCAAGCCGACGCCGGCGCCCGTCGCGGCTCCTGCGCCCGTAGCCGCAATCGCCGAACCCGCGCCCGCGCCGCAGCCCGCGCTCGCGAACGAGATGACGCTGATCGAGTACTTCACCGCGGAAGCCTTGCCGCAGGCCGCGCGCGTCGCGCTCGACGGCACCTCGCTCACGATCGACGTCGCGACCGAGTCCTACTACGGCCCGACCTTGCTGAAGCCGCTGATCCCGTACTGCCAGGGCATGATTGCCCGGAAGTCGTGGGAAATCGTTTCGGCGAACGTGCTGCAGGGCTTGCGTGCGGCCGGCAGCCAGCCACTGGCGCGGCTCGTGTGGCTCTACACGCTCGTCAACTCGAACGGGCAGCTCCTGCCCGGGCTCGACATCAACGGCCGCTTCAAGCTCGCGAAGTGGCCGCAGATCGAGCGCGAGTATCCGAAGCACTTCCGCATCGCGACGATCATGATGAAGGGACCGGCGACGCTTTCCGACGTCGCGGACCAGTCCGGCGCGGCGCTCGCCGACGTCGTCGATTTCGTCAACGCGTACTCGGCCACCGGCTTCGTCTCGGCCGAGGGCGTCGCCCCCATCGCGGTCGAGCCGATCGCGCCGAGCGGGCTGATCGCGCGGCTGCGCGCCCGCGCGAAACGCTGAACCGTCGCCCCGCGGGAGCGCTGCCTCCGCTCCCGCGGCCGCGTTCGAGGCGATATCCTTCGCGGCCGGTCATCCGTTCCGAGAGGAAATCGCCATGCTGAAGCACCTCGTCCTGATGTTTGCGGCGTTCGGCGCCGGCTCCGCCGCCGCGCAGGACGCACCCGCGACCGCGGCGCCCGCCGACGCCGCGAAGCCCGCGGCCGAAGCGCCCGCCCCCGCCGCCAATCCGAAGGTCGCGCTGCACACCTCGATGGGCGACATCGTCATCGAGCTCTACCCCGACAAGGCGCCGAAGTCGGTCGAGAACTTCCTGCAGTACGTGAAGGACAAGCACTACGACGGCACGATCTTCCATCGCGTCATCGACGGCTTCATGGTGCAGGGCGGCGGCTTCACCGCAGACCTCAAGCAGAAGACGACACGCGCGCCGATCGCGAACGAAGCGAACAACGGCGTGTCGAACGCGCGCGGCACCGTGTCGATGGCGCGCACGAACGAGCCGAACTCCGCGACCGCGCAGTTCTTCATCAACATCGTCGACAACACCCGCCTCGACCACGTAAGCCCCGAGAACGGCTTCACCTGGGGCTACGCCGTGTTTGGCAAGGTCCTCGAGGGCATGGAAGTCGTCGACCGCATCAAAGCCGTCGAGACCGCCCCGCAGGGCCCGCTCCCGAAAGACGTCCCGGTCACCCCGATCGTCATCACGAGCGCCGAGATCCTGCCCTGACCGAAGCGACGCTGCCCTCCTCCCGCCGCTCGGCTGGAGGAGGGTCGACGGGTTGGACTCACTGTGGGAGGGGCTTCAGCCCCGAAGCTCTTCGCACCCCATGCCCACCCTCTTCATCTCCGACCTACACCTCGACGACACGCGCCCCGCGATCGTCCAGACCTTCCTCGACTTCCTCGCGCAAGATGCCCGCAGCGCTACCGCGCTCTACATCCTCGGCGACCTGTTCGAAACCTGGATCGGCGACGACGACGACGCACCACTCGCCGCGCAAGTCGCCGACGGCATCGCAGCACTGACGCGCAGCGGCGTGCCGGTGTACTTCGTCCACGGCAACCGCGACTTCCTGCTCGGCGAGACGTACGCCGCGCGCTGCGGCATGACGCTGCTACCCGAGGAAAGCGTCCACGACATCGAAGGCGTCTCGACGCTCGTCATGCACGGCGACACGCTCTGCACCGGCGATGTCGAGTACCAGCGTTTCCGTGCGCAGTCGCGCGATCCGGCGTGGCAGCGCGCGATTCTTGCGCAGCCGCTCGCGGCGCGGCGTGCGCTCGCGGTGCATGCGCGTGAGGAGAGCGAGCGGCATACGCAGGCGAGCATGGCGGCGATCATGGATGTCGAGCCGGCCTCCGTAGCGACCTCGCTCGACCGCGTGCACGTGCGACGTCTGATCCACGGCCACACGCATCGCCGCGCGGTGCACGCCGCGTCCGGACCGGGTGGGCACAGCGAGCGTCTCGTCCTCGGGGATTGGTACGACACTGCGAGTGTTCTCGCGGTCGATCGGATATCGGCCAGGTTCGTCGATCTGAAAGGCGATTCCCGGGCCGGCCCGCTCCCCCGCGGTGCGCTGTAGACTTCACGCGTGGATTTCGATCGGGACCCATCGAAGGCGAAAGCCAACCTTCGGAAGCATGGGGTATTTTTCGTTGAAGCGGCATCGGTCTTCGGCGATCCGATGGCCTACACGTTCGCCGATCCGGATCATTCATATGACGAGGAACGTTGGCTGACCTTCGGAATGTCGGAGCAGCAACGCCTACTCGTCGTGTCACATATCGAGCGCGACGGGCGCGTTCGAATCATCAGCGCCCGAAGGGCGACGACTCATGAGCGCAAGATCTACGAGCAAGCCTAGATCGTCCGGTCGAGACACGCTGCGCACGGAGTACCGGCGCGAAGACCTCGGTCCGGGTGTCCGCGGAAAGTACTTCAAGCGATTCGTGGCCGGCTCCAATCTCGTCATTCTGGAGCCCGACGTGGCGCGGGTTTTTCCAACTGCAGAACTCGTGAACGACGCGCTGCGCTCGCTGATCGGCGTCGCCGAACGAAGCACGCGCCCCGCGGCACGTTCGACCCGACTGTCGGGCACGCGTTCGACGTCCGGGAAGTCGCGGTAGCGCTTTCGGCAAGCCCAGGCTCGTTCCGCACGCGCCCCGGCGACGCCGCGCGACGACGCCCTACCTCCCCGCGCGGGAGTCCCGCACGTCGAGGCCGCTGCGGTCACGGACGCGCTCGCACGCGCAGCCATGCACCGGCGAATCCCACGGCCAGACGTATCGCCGCGCGACGCAAGCGCTGAGCTTCGACGGCGATGCTGGCGAGCAGACGGTGCGAGCTCTACCATGAGCGCGCCGCCCGTCTCGTACTGGGCGATTGGTACGAGCGGGCTCCGTGCTCGCCATTGACTCGAACGGAACGCGCTTCTACGCGCGCTGACGCCATCGCAGAGCCAGCGCCAACGCGCCGAACGCGCGCAACTCATCGCGAGCCACCGCACCTGCGCCGCGAGCGAAGCAGACACTGCAAGAGCTGCGACCAGTAGCTCAGCCGTGAGGTCATGCGGAAGGGCGCCGTCGCGGCGCCCTTCCGTACCATCTGTGCTCCTACTAGCCGACGCGGCGACGTAGCAGCACGTTCATTGATCGCTCGTGATGTAGCAGCTATCGAGAATTCCGCCGACGTACGTGCAGATCAGGTACCACGTTCCGGTTGGGTTGCAAGTGACGCAGTCGCTGCCGTCTTCGACCCCATACTCGTTCATCCTGTCGCGAAAATCGTCGGCGGTCGCCCACAAGTCAAACTGCCACGAGATCGAGTCGTTGCCGTGTCGCGCAGGATAAGCGTTTCCGGTCTCGTCATGGCTACGAAGGAACCTGACTTCAAGCGTCTTCGGGTCAACTGCAACGACGGCACAATCGCCGTCGGCTTGACATAGGCTCAGCTCGACCATCGCGGTCACGCTGTCCCATTCCAGACCGCCTAAGCGCTCAATCGAAACGCCCTCGACCCGTCGGATCAGTCGGATCAGCGTGCCAAGACGCGGATCCAGACCGTCAGGATTGACATCAAGCTGGTGCCGCAGGTCCCTCATGAAATTGAAGTATGACGCGCCACCCGGGAAGGACCCTGAAGGCACATCGAGGGCGATGCCGACGGGATCGTGCGGGCCGGGAATCGTCTCTATCCCAATCCCTGCTGTGTGATACGCATGGAGTATTCCCGGATTTTGGTCATGCGCGGCGTATATGTCCGCCACCACTGACGAAACGGCGCTCGAGACGGGCCGCTCCTCAACCAACTGGTTTCCTGCGCCTGCGTTTTCGACGTGAAATCGACGCAGTGTCCGATAGTGCAGGTCGTAGAAATGGTGCTCTCCGTTGCCAAGCTTGACTGCCGTCGCGTGCTCAGATGCCCAACTTCCCGCTCCCCAGTCGGACAGCGTTGCTCGCCCGCCATCGCCCACGGAAGGCGAAGGTCGAAAGGTGTCCGCGAAAACGATATTCGTCGAAGCCGCCGGACAGTTCGTCTGACCAGAGGACATCAGCGCCGTGACGCCGCCGCGGTCGAGCACGCTGACCGTTCCGTCGTGGTTGCAATCCGGTTGGCCCGCCGCCAATCCGCTCCCAGCCAGCTCTCCGCTGATCGCGCCACGGTCGAGCACGTTGATCGTCAAGTCTCCGTTCGCATCACAACGACAGAGTAATTCTGGAGTCCCTACCCGCGTCGTCGCGTAGGCGTCGAAACCGATCGTCCCTTGCAAGGTCCCGTCGACAGCGCCCAAGCGCACACGTTCGAGGCGATCTGCTGAATTCTGTGGAACGAGTTGTCCCGAGGCTGTGACGATTCCCGTCGGGGAAGGACCCGTTACGCGGTAGCTGAAGTTGCCTGGTGCTCCCGCTCGCCAGTCGATTTCGATCGCATACCAGGCGCCGGCTTGTACCGGGACTTCCCCGGTTCCTTGCGCCCCCGACACGCTGAGGAAAAGCGATGTCCCGTTCGTCCACACGTTGATGAGATTTGTCGAGGACGATGACTGTCCGCGTAGCACGGCCACACTCGATACGCCGGTGGTCTGGACGCGCGCATAGAATCGGAGACTGAGCGCTGCGTCGTTGCTGGGCGAATCGTCAACGACGTAGTCGCCCACAGCGTCAGCCACCGCGGCGCAAGGATCAGAAAAACGCTGCGTGGGTGGGTTGTGATACGAGCTACCAAGCGCAACGGACCCTGCGACCGAGGCCCAGCGCGCCGCTGTGCAGTCCGCAGGTGCGGATTGCGCATGTGATCTGGCAGTTGGTAGCCCAAGTACTACGGCGAACCCCCATGCTAAGACGCTGGGAACCCACACGTTCGTCCTGTTTGACACCGTCGATTCTCCTTAACAACGGGCGCGTCAAGCGCTGGGTCACTCCGAGACGTCAGCTGCTCGCCAGAGGGCGAACAAAGAAGGGCGCCCTCGCGGGCGCCCTTCGGATACTGCGTGTTGCTTGCGTCTCAGACGATGCGGCGGCGCATCGCGAAGCCGAGCAGGCCGAGGCCCGCGAGCAGCGCGATCATCATGCCCTTCGCCAGATTGCCCATCGTCGGAACCGACAGGATCTGCGACGAGCACGACAGCGCGAACACCACCGTGCCTTCGTCAGCGTCGTTGGTCGTGCAGGTCAGGTTGCCCGTGACCGTCGTGCCCGCGGCCGGCGACGTCGTGCAGCTGACGCCGAGGGTCGAGGAGGCGCTCGGTGCGATCGGCGAGGTCGGGTTCGTGACCGTGAAGCCGGCCGGCGCGGCGCCGCACGTGATCGTCAGCGGGGCGGTGCCGGTGTTCGTGATCGTGCTGCCACCGGAAACCGTCGTCGACGGCGGGCCGACGAGGCCGACCGCGAGGTTCGCGGTGAACTCAGGCACCGGGACGATCATCGGGCACGTCGCGTTGAATACCTGCGCCGGCTGGTCGGGACCGCTCGACTGCGTCGGATCGCACGTGACCGTGAACGCAGCAGGCGCGGCGGCCAAGGTGCATTGCACCGCCACCGAACCCGAGCTGTTCGGTGCGAACGGGCTGCCGGTTACCGTGGCGGTGCCGTTGGTCGACGTGCAAGTCAGCGTGGTCGAGCTGCCCGCCAGGCCCGCGCCCGCCGAGACTGCGATCGAGCCAGCGCCTGAAGCGCTGATCGTGATCGGGCCGGGAGCCGGAGGGGTGAAGGTCAGAACGGGTGCGCCGGGGGGCGTGGGCGTGATAGTGACCGACCCGTTCGTGGTCGTGCCCGGCTCCGTGCCGCCAACCTGATTGAAAAAGTTGACCGCGCCGAAGGTCAGTGCGGCCGTGCCGGTCGTCGGACCCGTGTCGAACAGAATCGTGACCGTGCCCGTGCCGAGGTCGACAGTCCCCGAGCTCGCGCTCGCAATGCAGGACACCGTCGACGCCGTCGCGTTGCAGTTGATCGTTCCGTTCGCGACCGTGCCCGTCACCTCAGCCGGCGTCGTCGAGAGCGACGCCGGTTCGGTGTTGTCGAAGTTGAGCACGAAATCGAACGCACCGGAGTCCGCCCCCGGCGTGAACGTCACCGTGGAGGTGTGGTTCATCGTGTTGATGCTGGCGGTCGTGGAGCTGGCCGTCAGGTTCTGGGCGCCGGCGGTTGCCGCGAACAGCAGCGTCGTACACCCGAGCAGGGGCAGTAGCGTTCGTTTCATCTTCTCACTCCCTAAGTGGACTATTTTCGGCGCTGGGGCGCCGGGCCTTTAGTTGTTGGCGACCTTCGCGGTTCCGGCGGTGCTGTTGCCGGAGTTGTCACTGAACTCGACTTGCGTGATGCGGATCGACGAGTCGGCCCCCTTCTCGATCGGTCCCTGTTCGACGTAGATCGTGCCGACCGAGACGAGACCGCTCGGCAGCGTGACCGACGGCGAATCACTCGACGCGATGACGAAGACGCCGCCCTTCGCGACCGAGCACCCACCCGTGAAGCCCTTCGGGAGCTCCGCGAGGCAGCTCTTGAGGTTCGAAGACTCGAGAATGCCGGGCACTTCGACCTTGAAGCTGAAGCCCGCCTCGCCGCCCGAGGCGACGATGTCGAGCGCGATCGGCGTGCCGCCCTTGGCGGACTTCGCGTCATCCGCGAGCGTTGCGAGCACTTCGCCCGCCGACACGGAACCCGCGAGCATGAGACCCGCGACTGCAAAACCAATAGCTAGCTTGTTCATGATGGGTCTCCGAGTTACGGGCACGCGCCAGCGCCGGAAAGGAAGATGTTTCGAATGCAGACGAGGTCGCCGGAGTTGATCGCGCCTTCCTCGTTGCAGTCCGGGTTACCTGTCGCCAGCGCCGTACCGAGGAACTCGTTGCGGACTGCCACGAGGTCGCCGGAATTGCGAGCCGTATCGGTGTTCGCGTTGCCGCGGCAAAGCGCACCGATTGCCGTGTTGCGGCGCGACTCGATCGCGTCGGTCGTGATGGCGCCCGCGACGCCCGTGCCCGAAACCAGGCCGAGCTCCGCACGATCGACCACCATGGTGCCCGTGACGCCCGCCGTAATCTGCAGGTCGTTCGCGAGCGGCGTGTCGGTGCCGTTGCCGCGCACCGTGTAACGCAGCTGCGGCGTCGGCGCGTTCTGGAAGTTGAGCTCGATGTTGTACCAGCGGTTCGCGACCACGCCAGCCACCGTCGCATCGGCGACAGCGTCGGCGCCCGTGAAGAACTGGAACGAGTTCGACGCGACGTCGTAGGCGACGCGCGCAATGGATGCATCGCTCGCATCCGCCGCGCGGAACACGACGCCGTTGCC
>Ga0187892_10010132_pt1 | contig 12072 bp, 11 predicted proteins | sample MA1701073metaG_FD_139345 | JGI IMG/M metagenome (GOLD analysis project Ga0187892, IMG submission 139345) | Bio-ooze microbial communities from a basaltic lava cave in the Kipuka Kanohina Cave System on the Island of Hawaii, USA - MA170107-3 metaG ...
CGCATACCTGGGAACCAGCGAATCGGGAATCGACAACGTGCTATTTGCTGAAAGGCGACCGCTAACTACTGACGAGGTGTTGACTACTGTCGTGAGCCGAGACGAGCGGGAGGCAGCAAGATGAGGAATAAAGCCTCGATTAAAACCTGGGCAATCCTGTTCCTGGTGTTTGCCCTCGGTTGTCTTACAGGCGTCGGGATCGGAGGTGTTTATCGCTCGCAAACCTCAGCGTCTTTTCGCGAACGGCGCGCTCGCGAGCACGAAAAAATGTTTGAGAAGATGCGCACTGATCTAAATCTCACAGATGACCAGTCGAAAGCGATGCGCCAGGTGTTAGACGAGACAGCCGGCGAATTCCGCGCCCTGCGCACTGAACTGCGACCGCGATACGAGGAACTGCGGCAGAAAACCCGTGGACGCATGAGAGCTTTGCTTACGGCTGACCAGCAACAGAAGTTTGACACCCTTATGAGTGAAATTGATGCCCGCCGAAAAAAGGAAGGCTCAGGCCACTAGGCTCCCATTCTCTGCACTAGTAAATAGAGATTAAGTCACAATGAAAAAAGTCCTTACAGCTATTCTAGTTCTACCGCTCCTGACCGTAGGGGCGGCCCTCCATGGCCACCCCTCGCCACAAATGATGGACTTGGGAGACTACGGTCGGCCCCTGGTCCAAAGAGAGCTGTCCGGCCGAGGAGGGGCGGCCGAGGAGGGCCACCCCTACATGGCCGCCTTGACGCGGGAGCAGGCGCAAACCGATCCTTCCATTACCTCTAACGGCGTTATCGGCGAGATCAAAGCCCTGGATGCCGCCGCGTCTCAGCTGATCCTAAAGACTGACGCCGGGTCAGTAGTCACGGTGGCCCTTGACGTCAAGACTGTTTATATGCGGCTGGCGCCCGGTGAGACAACCCTCACGAATGCCACCAAGATCAGTTTGAGTGATGTCGCTGAAGGGGACCGCGTCTGGGCTCGAGGCAAGGTTGCAGACGATCGGAAATCGGTGCCCGCCATTGCCGTTATCGTAATGACCAAGGGGGACATTGCCAAGAAGCAGGAGGCCGAGCGCGCTGAATGGCGCCGTCGCGGAATTCTGGGAGTCATCACTGCTCTCAAGCCTGACACCAAAGAGATCTCGATCTCCACCCGAACGATGGCTGGTCCGCAAACGGTTGTGATTCCCGTAACTGATAAAGTCGAGTTGCGTCGCTACGCTCCCGATTCGATCAAGTTTGCCGATGCGAAACCCAGCAAGTTCGAAGAATTGAAAATTGGAGACCAGCTGCGAGCACTGGGCGACCGCAGTGCTGAAGGCAACTTGTTCACTCCGGAGAAGGTTGTGACTGGTGAGTTTCGGACCGTCGCTGGGACTGTTGCAGCCGTAGACCCAGCCACCGGTGAAATCAAGATCAACGACCTTCAGACCAAGCAGCCACTTACAATTGTAGTGAAGCAAGATGCTGTTTTGCGCAAGTTTCCGCCGATGAACGAAATGGGCGGAATGATGATGGGGCGCGGTCCAGGTGCTGGTGGCGGCGCCGGCCATCCGCCTCAAGGCGGCCAGCATCCGGGTGCGCCCAGTGGTTCTCCGGCCGGGGGTCCTCGCCGGGGTGGAGCCTTTAATATTAACGAGATGCTCGAACGTCTGCCGACCGTCGCCATCGCCGACATCACTGTCGGCGACACCATAATTGTTTCCAGCACCCAGGGAGCAGACCCAAGCCGTCTTACAGCCATTGCGTTGGTCACAGGTGCTGAAACTCTGCTCAACATGGTGGCGGCACGCCAACAGCAGACCAGCGGCCAAACCGTACCTAATCCTGCGGCGGGCCTCGGTACCGGAATCACTTTCGGGATTGGCTTGCCCTAGCGGTTTGCGCGAATGCCGGTGGTCCTAACAATCGAGCGGAAAAGACACTCTTAGGAACTCCTGACGCAGAATTTGACTGGTTAATTAAAAAGACACGAATCATGAACTTTATCAACTTTATATTTCGGAAGAGTTCGGGCCTGTTACTGGTTGTTGGCCTGGCATTCACTCTTACTCTAGCGCAGCAGAACCGTGGAACACTTAGAGGTCTGGTAACAGATGAGTTCGGCGCCGCGATTGTCGGTGCCAGCATTACACTCAGCGACCAGAGCGGAACGCAAAGAAGCGCGGTCACCAACGACGAGGGCGTTTACAGCTTTAGTGGCCTGGCTCCCGGAAAATACTTCGTGCAGGCGGTCGCCAGGGGGTTTGCCACCTCGGAAGCAACTGAAGTGCAAATTGCCGGGCAGAGGCAAACGCTTGATATCACCCTGACTGTGACCATTGAGGAACAGAGAGTTACAGTGGACGCGGAAACACCGTTGAGCACCGAAGCGACCAGCAATGCCAATCAAACTCTGATTACTGGTAAAGACCTCGATGCTCTGCCTGATGATCCAGAGGAACTGGCGGCCGCGTTGCAAGCTCTGGCCGGACCGTCAGTGGGTCCCAATGGCGGCCAGATCTTTATCGATGGATTTTCCGGCGGCAGACTCCCACCGAAAGAGTCAATTCGCGAGATTCGCATAAATCAGAATCCATTCGCAGCTGAGAACGATCAGCCTTCCGGGCGAATTGATATTCTTACCCGGCCCGGAACGGACAAGTTGCGCGGGAGTTCGTTCTTCAATTTTGAGGATGAGAGTTTCAATAGTCGCAATCCCTTCTCGGACAGCCGCACCCCCTTTCAGGTGCGCCAGTTTGGCGGGAACCTGAGCGGCCCTTTGGTAAAGAAAAAGGCTTCTTTCTTTGTCGACTTCCAGAGACGGGAAACCGACGATAACGAGCTCATTACGGCGACCACGCTGGACGATAATCTCAACCGCCAGTTTCTGGGCTTTGGCGTAGTCGCCCCTCGCCGCAACACCATGCTTAGCCCGCGTCTCGATTACCAGCTAAACGCTAATAACACCCTGGTCACGCGTTACAGCTATAGTCGCTCGCGGTCCGAGAACAGCGGTATCGGAGGCTTTTCGCTTCCGGAGCGGGCCTATGCGAACTCCTCTACGAATCACAATATTCAGCTGACAGAGACGGCCGTTTTGAATGCCTCGATGATCAATGAAACACGGTTTCAGTTCTCGCAGGATCGGAATGAGAGTCTTGGCGACAACAGTATTCCCGTGCTCAACGTCAGTGGTGCTTTCATCGGAGGCGGTTCCCAGGTAGGGCGGGTCCTGAATACCAGCAGGAACTGGGAACTTACCAATTTTCTTTCGTGGCAAAAAGGAAATCACGCCTTCAGGTTCGGGGGACGCGTTCGCGGCACCAGTATTACCGATATCAATCCCAATAACTTTGGCGGCAGTTATGTTTTTACCGGCGGTTTGGTGCCGACACTGGATGCCAACAACAATCCCATCTTCGACCGTCCCGTTTTTGTGGACAGCCTTGAACGCTATCGTCGCACATTATTGGGCCAGGAGCTGGGCTTGAGTGCAACCGAGATTCGCGCGCTGGGTGGTGGCGCTTCGCAGTTCAGTATCTCCACCGGCAATCCAGAGGCCAGCGTTAAACAAACAGATGTTGGTTTATATGTTCAGGACGATTGGCGTGTGCGGCCTAATCTGACTTTCAGTTATGGCTTGCGCTATGAAAACCAGACCAACATTAACAGCCCGCTGAACTTTGCTCCCCGCGTGGCCTTCGCGTGGTCACCTGGCGCCGCCGATTCAACACGTCCGCCGACGATGGTCATTCGTGCGGGAGGGGGCATTTTCTATAATCGCCTTAACGAATCAAGTACTCTGCAGGCAAATCGTTTTAACGGTGCCGGTACGCAGCAGTTCTTTGTTACCGAGCGAGCGCTCTATGTAGATGGAGTTTTTGTGCCGCCGGCGCCAACTCCGCTTGATGCCTATCCAAACGTCCCCACGACTGCTGGCTTAACTCTGGATGCCCGGCAAATTACCTGGAGGGTCGCTGACGACCTCCAGGCGCCTACAATTTATCTGGGTGGTGTTCAGGTCGAACGACAGCTGCCGCGTAACTTCACGATGTTTGTTGGTTTCTACACCTCGCATATTCGTCATGTCATTCGGGCCCGCGACATCAATGCGCCGCTGCCCGGTTCTATTACTGCTACAAACCCGAATGGCATCCGCCCCTTTGGACCTGTGGGCGAAATCTATCAGTACGAATCGAGTGGCCGGTTTGATCAGAATCAGTTCTTTGTGGGCTTTAACAATAGATTCAGCCGCAACATTTCGTTCCGCGCTCATTACTCGCTAAGTAAGAGTCAGAACGATAGTGATGGCGCCGGAAGTTTTCCGGTCAATTCCTATGATCTTACGGGCGAATACGGTCGCGCCGGATTTGATGTGCGACACCGCTTCCATTTTTTCGGTACGATTAATGTGCCCTGGGGCATTTCTCTTAATCCCTTCGTTTCCCTCAGCTCAGGCCGGCCATTTAACATAACGACCGGACAGGACACGAATCTCGATCGAGTCTTCACTGAACGACCATCGTTCGCGCCCGCTGGCGTCGATTGTGCGAATCCTCCGGCGAACATTATTTGCACGCCGTTTGGTAACTTCAATCTGCGTCCAGAACCCGGTGAGGCCCTGATCCCCAGAAACTTTGGCCAGGGCCCAGGCTATGCCTCGATTAACCTGCGGATTGGAAAGACCTGGAGTTTTGGCACGCTGCCCGGCGGCAGTACGGTTGGCCAGAGTTCCGGTTCGCAGACGGATGACGGCGGCGCCCGGGGCGGTCGACGGGGCCCGGGCGGAATTCCGCGGATTCCCGGTGGCGGTGGTGGCGGTGGCGGTGGTCGAGGTGGCGGCGGTGGTATGGGTGGTGGTCTCTCGGCCTTTAGCGGAGCCAGCGAGGGAAAGCGCTACAGCTTGAACCTCTCAATTAACTTTTCGAACCTCTTGAATCACGTTAACCTGAGTACCCCGGTGGGGAACCTATCGTCCGCTTCATTTGGCGAAAGCCTGGGCCTTGGTGGCTCGTTCGGTGGTTTTGGTGGTTTTGGAGGTGGGAGCAGTGGGGCCGGCAATCGCCGGGTTACCGCGCAGCTTAGATTTAGCTTCTAGCGAACCAAATCGACACCCACTACGTAAGGGTCAGTAGTCTTGGAAAGGATCCTGTTTACATGCCAATCAGATTGCTGACCCTTTTTGCCTTTGGCCTGGTTTTGCTTTGTTTCGGGTCTGGTTTGGGGCAAGAGCCCTCCGGGCCGAATGCCCCTACGAGCGGCAGTGTAGCGGCAGTGGCTATCACTGCCTCAACTTCGCCGGCGGAGCTGGCGCGAATCGCTTTTAATGCCCAGGGCGCAGAAAAATTCCGTCAGGTTACGTCAATGGTCTTGCGGGGCTCAGTGGATTTGTATGCTCCAAATTCAACCCAGTCAATACCTGGGGGTTTTGTCATCGCTACTGCGGGCGACAAGATACGTCTGGAAGTAGACGCTCGACCGGCAGTGAGTTTCAAGCAGATTTACGATGGCGAACAGTCCTACAGCTCGCTGCCTGGCATTGAGCTGCCCCCGGCCAGCAAGTTTGGACTCAATGTGCTGCGTAAGTTCGATCAGCCAGGCTACCGAATTTCAGCCGTGCCCGATCGTAAAAAGCAGCGGGGCTTTCGCATTACCGATCCGGAGGGAAATGCCACAGAGTTTTATCTCGAGGCGAGCACGGGACGGGTGACGACCTTCCTGATTGGTTATCAGGGCTACACCTTTGGAACCGAGCACAAGAAATTCAAAGAGGTTGAGGGCGTGCTGGTGCCCACCAGCTTTACACAGCGCCTGGAGATGCCCCAGGGAGCCTTCTTCGCAGACTACAACGTCAAAGATGTGAAGCTTAACCAACCCTTAGCCGATGACGTCTTCGCCCTGCCGAAGTAGATTCCGCAAAAAACGATGGCCTCACCTTTCAGCGAGGTGCTTTATGCGCTGCAGAACCCGGCCATGAATCCGATGGATAATATAGTCGCTCCAAAGATTCCAGTAAGCTGACGGCCAGAAACTGTTCTGATACCAGGTTGAACCCTCCAGCAGGGTTTTGCCACCGGGCAAACGAACCAGAGAAAACTGCCCACGACGCGACTGAAGGTAATGTTCCAGATGCGGAGGACGAAGATCTGAAAAGGGTGAGAGTTCTTCCATCACCGGCGGTTGCGACCGCACACCAAATCTAAGTAGGCTGGGCTCATCCCAAACTTCGATGGGTTCGACGAACGCTCCCGTCGAAAAAATACACTTTCTCACTGCTCCGACACCCTCGCCTATGATCTCAGCTCGGATTGGATAGGCTATGCCCGTCCGAAACAACCACTCTCGTGGGGGTGGAAGCTCCGCAAACGCCACCAGGTGCCTCCACACTACTTCCGGGGGCGCATTTATCTCGACGCTGGTGGTTATCATCCTTAGCGGTGCCTGCGGCTGCAAAACTCTCTCCAGAGTCATGAGGGCGGGCAACCCCAGGAGCAGCACTGAGAAGGCATGCAGACTGAGCTCCTGCACTGCCCTGTCTCCTCTTCGCTGAATGATGTAGCCCATTACGCCGCCGAACACGGCCATAGTGGTTCCCAGGGGGAGGGCCATAAAAACGCAAATTACACCCTCAATGGCGATCGCAATCAGAGCCATACTTGCCAGGCCTACCGAGAGCAGCGAGACCAGCAGACACTGGCCCAGAGATCTGGGACTGTGGTACCCATGAACCAGGACTGCACTCAGCCCCAGAAAAAACGGCAGCCCCACAAATAGACCCCAACCATAGTTCGCCAAACCATAGACGCTCAGGATCGTGATGCTGATGGCCAAAAGTGTGGTGATAACCACGCCAAGGACAGCACTTCCGAAACTGCCGCGGGGAATGAGGCGATCCACAAAGGCACTCACGGCTGAAGCGCGGAGCCGCTCGGCCGTGCGTGCCTGCGAAGGCATCGCGCTCAACAGCATGAAAAACAGCAGGTTCAAGAAGGGAAAGAAGAAAGCCACAACTAACCAGAGGGGCAGACCCGCATCTCGTAAACGCCGCAGAGTGAGCACCACGCCTATCCAGATAAACGGAAGCGCGATTGCCACGAGGGTGGCGTAGAATTTCAGACGACCGAAGGGGACGTCGTCGATTCCGGTAGTCTCGTTGGTTATCCAGTAGTTGAAAAGTGACCAGCGCAGTCCAAAAACTTGCGTGGCTACGATCCGGTCGATCAGGTGTTTTAGGGCGAAGAGTGAAACTCCTGTTACCAGATACTTTGTGCGTCCCACTCTGCCGCGCCAGGTCCACAAATTCGCAGATGGAGAGCTCATCGGTTTTTTCTCAGCTTGAAAAGTGATTTAGTGGCTAGCTTGGCTAGGATTGTTTTTCCCTAAAAGCAAATGATTACGAACTCAATTATCTCTCGCGCACCTTTAAGGTCACCCACAACGCCGCCGGTAGCAGTGAAGTCAATTGAAGTACCGGTAGCAAACCGATCTTCAGGAAGGGCACCAGGGGCATATAGCTTCCGTAGGACCAAACTCCCCGATTTATCGCCATCAGTTCAATTAGCGTGGCGGCCAGCGCGCCCACACCGGCAAAGATAAGAAAGTCAGCCACTCGTGTTTGCTGCCACCAGCGCCATGCGCGGCGCACTCCGGCGACGATCATAAATGCCAACAGTGTAATACCGGCATCAAATATACTGGCAACGGTTACTAGAATGAGAACTTCTAACGGCGAGGCCTTATCCAGGCTGGAAAAAGCGAATACCTGGGCGAGTTCCCAGATCAAATTCAGGGTGAAGGCTACCAGGGCCAGGCTGGTTAGAAACCACCTTAAAGATTTCTCCCGCTGGTATGCCTGACGAGTTTTCTCACTCATTTACCTTTTTGAGATTTAATCACTGGCCCCTTTATTTTGGCTACAACTGTGTATCCCACCGGGGCGAGCCGTTGAAAAAGAGTTGTAGGGGCGGCCCTCCCAAGAAACCACCAGGTTCCGCTTTAGTGTTGTTTCGTGTGATGCGCGTGGATCGTTTCTTTAGCGACCACAAATGGACGATCCACGAAATCACACGAAAAATACACGAAACTACGCTAAATGTACCTCCAATTAGCCGTGGTGGTTTCTTGAACGGGCCGCCCCTCGGCTTAGCAAGCTCGATTTTTAGGTTTCCTTGACCGTGATGCGGCGAGGGGCGGCCACGGAGGGCCCCCCTACAGGTGATGCAGCCAGTCTACGATAGTTTCGATGGTCGTAGCGTAGACTTCGTTCTGGGAAAGGCCCGCGTTTTTTGTGACCTTGAATGAGTGATCTCCGCCCTCAATGAGCTGGAGTTTTGCGGCCAGTCGCAATCTCTTGATGACACCACGAAACTCATCAGGAGAGCCAAAAGGATCGCGCGTACCCTGCACAAAGAGCATCGGGGCCCCTACCTCTTTCAGGTGTTTGTCGCGCAGCTGTTCGGGCTTGCCGGGAGGATGGAGCGGATAGCCCAGAAACACCAGGCCAGCAATATCCGTTTTGCTCAAGGACGACGAAGCGCTGGTTGTGGCTTTGCTCGTCTTTGCTGTTTTTGTGGCTCCCAATTGCGCGGCTACCTGCGAGCCAATCCGGCCGCCCATTGACTTGCCGCCTATGAACAGCCGGTTACCCTTTAGTTTGGGGTGGCGAAGAAGCGCCTCGATAACCGAGCGATAACACGATTCAAGCCTGGTAGCGGGATCCGGGCTGCTGCGACCTTGTTCGCTGTAGAGGAAATTAAAGGTGCTGGTATCGATGCCTCTAGCTGCCAGACCGCGCGCAAATAAGCGCATGAACCCGGCCATTTGATTGCCACCAGCCCCGTGGCCGAGCAGCAAAGTAACACCGGCCCGGTGCGCTTTTGCGGCTGGATAAATCAGGGCGGTAACGCTTTCGCGGTCGGTTACCTGGACCTTTAGTTGTTGCGCTTCATCTGACATGAGCGGAACAGACTAGACGTTGGTGATCTCGTGTTCCTTGGATTTTGCCAGTTCGTCAATCTTGGCGATATACGTGTTCGTGAGTTTCTGGATCTCGTCCAGACCATCGCGCTCGTTGTCTTCGGAAATCTGCTTATCCTTGAGCATCTTCTTCAGTCGCTCATTCGAGTCACGACGGATGTTGCGGGTGGCCGTGCGGTGATCTTCGGCAATCTCGTGAACCTGTTTCGCGAGTTGCTTGCGGCGTTCCTCAGTAAGTGGGGGAATGGGAATCCGCACCAGCTTGCCATCGTTCGACGGGTTCAGCCCCAGGTCCGCGCTGCGAATAGCCTTTTCCACATTTCCGAGTTGCGACAGATCCCAAGGCTGGACCGTCAGCAGTTGCGGTTCGGGCGCATGGACCGAAGCCATCTGATTAAGCGGAGTCATGGTCCCGTAATAGTCGACCATGACGTTGTCCAGCAGGCTTATAGCCGCACGGCCAGTGCGGATTGTCGCGAGCTTGCGACGGAAATCCTCGATCACGGTATCCATACGTGGTTTGGTTTCCCGGATCACATCTTTCTCGCTCATGGCTTTACTCCGAGGCGCTGATCTGTAAGTTACTTCCCAAGTGCTAGAAACCGACAACCGTCCCTACGCCCTGCTCGCCGGTGACAACCCGCTGAATGTTGCCAGATCTGCGCATGTTAAAGACGATAATCGGCAGCTGATTATCCATGCAGAGCGAGATCGCTGAAGCATCCATCACCCGTAGTTGTCGTTCCAACACCTGACGGTAGGTTATTGAGCCATAAAGCTCGGCGCTTGCGTCAGCCATCGGATCGGCGGAATAGACGCCATCGACTTTGGTGGCCTTCAGAATAATGTCAGCCTTGATCTCCAGCGCGCGCAGCGCTGCCGCTGAGTCGGTGGTGAAATAGGGATTCCCGGTGCCGGCTGCAAAGATTACCACCCGTCCCTTTTCCAGGTGGCGAATGGCGCGCCGGCGGATAAAGGGCTCGGCCAGTTGCGGGATGTCGATGGCCGACATGACCCGGGTGTTAACACTCAGCTTTTCCAACGCATCCTGGAGGACCACCGCATTCATCACGGTGGCCAGCATGCCAATATAATCGGCTGACGAGCGATCCATGTCACCCGCGCTCTTCGACACGCCGCGAAATATGTTGCCACCACCGACTACAACGGCGACCTCGACGCCTAAATCAACCACGGCCTTTAGCTCGCCGGCTACACTGCGAGCAACATCTACGTCGATGCCGTAGTTCTGCTCACCCATCAGAGCCTCGCCCGAGATTTTCAGCAGTACGCGCCGGTAGGCCAGACTGGCGGTAAGAGGTTTTGTTTCGGTCACCATGGTCTTGCTCAGGAACTCATTCTAGAAGTGAGGCCACTTCGTTACTAAAGTCTTCGGCACGCCGCTCGATTCCTTCACCCATCTTGTAGCGCGTAAACCGCCGGATAGTAATCCGCTCGCCTGTTTTGGCAATTTTCTCGGTCATTAATTCGCCGACGGTCTTGGCTGGATCCTTAACAAACGGCTGGTCAAGTAAAACAGCCTCTTCATAGTATTTATTTAGCCGGCCTTCGACGATCTTATCGATTACTTGATCAGGTTTGTTGGCATTCTTGGGATCATTCTTAGCCTGAGCGCGAGCAATCTCTCGCTCCTTGGCGAGGTCCGCAGCGCTGACCTCCTCGCGAGAAACGTATCGCGGTTCAGCAGCTGCGACATGCATGGCGATATCTTTTACGAGTTGTTGAAACTCCTCACCGCGAGCCACAAAGTCGGTCTCACAATTCACCTCGACCAGGACGCCCACCTTACCCCCCATATGAATGTACGAGCCAACAATGCCTTCGGAAGCGATTCGACCCTCGCGCTTCTTGGCTGAAGCCAAACCGCGCTTGCGCAGAATCTCAATTGCGCGCTCTTCATTGCCGCCAGCCTCTACCAGAGCGTTCTTGCACTCCATCATTCCGGCTCCGGTTTTTTCGCGCAGCTGTTTTACCGCCGCTGCTGTAATTTCCGCCATAATTGCAACTCTCTCCAGTTCGTTTTAAGTCTGCTGCCGCGCCGTCCCCGCCAGGGCACGGGTTAATGAAAAACGCAGCCCGGCGGGACTCCCGCTGAAAGGCTGCGCTCGCCGATGAGTATTTTTCCTGCTTAGCTTGCTGCCACCACCGACTCAGCGCTCTCGTCGGGCGTTGCCTCGGCTTCGCTGGTGCCGCCATTTTGAGAAATAGTCGTTTCAGCCTGGCCGGCACTACCACTTGAGCCTGAGTCTGTGATCGTCGGAGCTTCTTCGTCCACGGCAGACTCCGCTGGAAGCGCAACCTCAGGCGTAGAAGCCTCCGCACCCTCTTCGGCCACTTCCTGGGGTACCACTCCGCCTTCGCTGGCTATCTGCTGTCCCTCAAGGATGGCATCCGAGATTCGTGAGGCAAACAACCTCACGGCCCGAAGGGCGTCGTCGTTACCGGGAATGACATAATCAATTCCTTCTGGCGAGCAGTTAGTATCAACTACGGCGACGATGGGGATCCCGAGGCGGTTGGCCTCCGCTACCGCGATCTCCTCCTTTTTGACATCGATCACGAACACCACATCGGGCAAGCGCGCCATGCTCTTGATACCAGAAAGGTTCTTCGTCAAACTTTCGCGCTCCCGGTCAAGCTTGATACGCTCTTTCTTGGTAAGTTTTTCATAGCGGCCATCCGTCTGCATTGATTCCAACTCTTTCAAACGCTTGATGGACTTTTGTACCGTCTGAAAGTTAGTCAGCAGGCCACCAAGCCAGCGCTGGTTCACATAAAACTGGCTACAGCGCTCGGCCTCCTCACGGATAGCCTCCTGGGCTTGCCTTTTGGTGCCGACGAAGAGAACGGTTTTGCCCCGATCCTCAGCAATCAAGTTCGTAACAAAGCTTAACGCATCGCGAAACATGCGCTGCGTCTTTTGCAGGTCGATGATGTAGATACCGTTACGCTCACCAAAGATGTACTCTTTCATCTTCGGATTCCAGCGCCGGACCTGGTGGCCAAAGTGAACCCCGGCCTCCAGCAGTTCCTTCATTGTGACTGAAACCAAACTAAGTCTCCTTCGTGGTGAATTGGTTTAATGTACTCGCCACAACTC
>Ga0187892_10010134_pt1 | contig 12072 bp, 9 predicted proteins | sample MA1701073metaG_FD_139345 | JGI IMG/M metagenome (GOLD analysis project Ga0187892, IMG submission 139345) | Bio-ooze microbial communities from a basaltic lava cave in the Kipuka Kanohina Cave System on the Island of Hawaii, USA - MA170107-3 metaG ...
CCGGGCTTGAGCGCGCCGGTATTGATCAGGTGGCGGATCTGGGTCTGGAGCTGGACGTGGACGGGCACCGCGCTCTTCCGGTTGACCCGGAGCCCCGACGGCGGGGTGATCTGCGACGCTTCGCGCGCCACGTCCGCGGCTCCCTCAGGCCGTAGCTCGTCGCGGGCTGGCGGCCGGCCTGGGCGCCCGTCCGGCCACCCAGTGCCCGACCTTGATGAGGGCGAAGCCGACCGCGACCCGCACGGGACGGCGCGCCGGCCGGAGCTTTCGGAGGAGGGCCAGGCGGGCGGCGGTAGCCCGGGCCTCGTCCAACCGCTCTCTGACCAGCTGCTCGTGCAGGTGCGTGTTCATCTCGATCCTCCTTGGTGGGGTCGGCTGGTGTCCTAGGACAGTTCGCTGCCGGTCCCGCTCGTATGGGATTAGTGTCCTAGTACACTAAGACACTAAGTCCAGCCTGTCAAGTTTTCGAGAGTCTCGAGCTACTCGGCGGCCAGGCGGTAGCCGACGCCCGGCTCGGTCAGCAGGTACCGGGGCCGGGCAGGGTCCCGCTCGAGCTTGCGGCGCAGGGCCCCCATGTAGACCCGGAGGTAGTGGGCCTGATCGGTGTGGGCGGGCCCCCACACTTCCTTTAATAGGTGCCGCTGGCTCAGGACCCGCCCGGCGTGCTTGACCAGGGTGGTCAGGAGCCGGTACTCGATCGGGGTCAGGTGGACGTCCTTGCCGTCGAGCTGCACCTGCCGCTTCACCTGGTCCACCCGGAGGCCGGCCACCATGAAAGTGGGCTCCCCGGACTCGCCCGTGGCCGCGTGGCGGAGCGCGACCCGCAGGCGCGCGAGCAGCTCGCCCACCGCGAAGGGCTTGCTGACATAGTCGTCGGCGCCGGCATCGAGCGCGGCGACCTTGTCGCGCTCCTGGCCGCGGGCGGAGAGCACGATGATCGGCACGTGGCTCCACTCCCGCAGGCGCCGGATCACCGCCAGCCCATCCAGGTCGGGCAGGCCCAGGTCCAGGATGACCACATCCGGCTGGCGGGCGGCCGCCTCGATCAGCCCGTCCTCGCCGGAGGTCGCCTCGTACAGGCGGTAGCCCTGGGTTCCGAGGGTGGCGCGCAGGAACCGGCGGATCTGGGGCTCGTCCTCGATCAGGACGATGACGGGCGGGGGCGCGCTCGCGATCGGGCCCGCCGGCTCAGGCGTCATCGTTCTCGGTCAGGATGGGCGGGGCTTCCTTGACCGGCAGCGTGAAGCGAATCGTGACGCCGCCGCCGGGGCGGTTCTCGGCCCAGATGCGCCCGCCGTGCGCCTGGACGATGCCCCGGCAGATCGCGAGGCCGAGCCCGGCGCCCCGCACCGTCGGGCCGCCCTCGGCGCGGTGGAATTTCTCGAAGATCCGGCGCTCCTCGCCCGGCGGTAGTCCCGGCCCGCGATCGGCGACCTCGATCAGCACGGCGCCGCCTGCATCTTCCGCGGTCACCTCGATGGGGCTCTCGGCCGGCGTGTACTTGAGCGCATTGTCGATGAGGTTGATCAGTACCTGCTCGATCAGCACGTCGTCCATCGGGACGAGCGGCAGCTCGGGCGGCACGCGGGTGGTGACCGGCCGTTGCGCGAGGGCCTTGCCGAAGCGGCCGAGCGCGGCCCCGACGACCTCCTCGACGGGGTGCCACTCGGTCTGGACCTGCAGCGCGCCCGACTCCAGCCGGGTCATCTCGAGGAGGTTCTGCACCAGGCGGTTCAGCCGGTCGGCTTCCTCGTGCAGGGTCTCGAGCAGATCGCGGCGGGTGCGCGCGTCGAGGCGCGCCTCGTCCTCGAGCAGGGTGCTGGCGGCGCCCGTGATCGAGGCGAGTGGGGTGCGGAGATCGTGCGAAACCGAGCTCAGCAGCGAGTTGCGGAGCCGCTCGGTCTCCGCGCGGACCTGTGCCCGCTCCCCGTCCTCGGCGAGCCGGGCCCGCTCGATGGCGAGCGCGGTCTGGCTCGCGAAGGCCTCGAGCTGGTGAAGCTGCTCCGGGGCCTGGAGCGGGCGGGGATCCTGGGGCCGCAGCCCGAGCACCCCCACACTGCCGCGTGAGCCGGTCAGGGGCAAGTAGAGGGCGGAAGCGCCCGGGAGCGTATCGGTGCCCTGCCCGGCGACCTGCCCGTGCTCGTGGACCCACTGGCCGACCGCCAGCTCGCTCGCGTCCATCGGGAACTCCGCGGCGTCGTCCGGGGCCAGCCGCCCGTCCGGCTGCGGGAGCAGCATCACGACCTGGGTCCGGAACACCTCTGCGATGTGCCGGACCGCCACCTCCCGCAGCTCGCGGACGCCGCGCGCGCCGGCCAGCTCGCGGCTCATCGCGTACAGCGCGGCCATGCGCCGCTCGCGCTCCCGGGCCGACTCGGCCTGGGCGCGGATGCGCACCGCCAGGCTGCTGATCACGAGGGCCACCACGAGCATGACCGCGAAGGTGACGAGGTACTGGCTGTCCGAGACCGCGAAGGTGAAGTAGGGCGGCACGAAGAAGAAATCGAAGGCGGCCACGCTCAGTACCGAGGCCAGCAGGGACGGGCCCCGGCCGTGGCGGGTGGCCACGATGATCACGCCGAGCAGGTAGACCATGATCAGGTTGGAGAGCGCGAAGTACGGGAACATCGCCCAGGCGATCGCGGTCGAGATCGCGACCGCGGCGAGCCCGTACCCATACGGGGCCCAGTCCGTCCCCTGCCGCCTCGGCCGAGGGGGCAGGGGCCGCGGGTCGCCCCGGTCGCCGCTGATCACGTAGACGTCGATCTCCCCGCTGCCCTGGACGAGCGTGTCCACGATCGAGCCCATCGCGATGCGCTTCCAGAGCGGCCGCTCCGGCTTGCCCACCACGATCTTGCTCACGTTGCGGGCCCGCGCGAAGGCGAGGATCTCGTCGCTCATCCGGGCCCCGGTCAGGGTGTGCGTCTCCGCCCCGAGCTGCTCGGCCAGCCGCATGGTCTGGGCGACCCGATCGCGCGCGTCCTGGGTGAGGCGGGTCTGGGCGGGCGTCTCCACGTAGGCGACGATCCATTCCGCCTCGAGGCCTTCCGCCATGCGCTTGGCCGCCCGCACGAGGCGGATGGAGGACGGGCTCGGCCCGATGCAGACCAGCAGCCGCTCGCGCACCGGCCACGTCTGGTGGATCGCGTGGTCGCGCATGTAGTGGCGCATCTCCGCGTCCACGTGCTGCGCGGTCACCCGCAGGGCCAGCTCGCGCAGCGCGATCAGGTTGCCCTTGCGGAAGAAGTTGTGGGCGGCCTCGCGCGCCTGGTCGGGGATGTAGATCTTACCGTCCCGGAGGCGATGAAGCAGGTCGTCGGGAGGCAGGTCGATCAGCTCGACCTCGTCGGTGTGCTCGAAGATGGAGTCCGGCACCGTCTCGCGCACGACGACGCCGGTGATCTTGGCCACCACGTCGTTCAGGCTCTCGACGTGCTGCACGTTCATCGCAGTGTAGACGTTGATCCCCGCGTCGAGCAGTTCGAGCACGTCCTGCCAGCGCTTGGCGTGGCGGGAGCCGGGCGCGTTGGTGTGGGCCAGCTCGTCGACCAGCGTCAGGGCGGGGCGGCGGGCCAGCGCCGCGTCGAGATCGAACTCCGGGAGCGTGGTCCCGTGGTACTCGATCGGCCGGCGCGGCAGGATCTCCAGGTCTCCGAGGAGGGCTTCGGTCTCCGCGCGTCCATGGGTATCGACCCAGCCGGCCACCACGTCCATGCCCTGGGCCCGCTGCTCGCGGGCGGCCTCGAGCATCGCGTAGGTCTTGCCGACCCCCGCGGCGGCCCCGAAGAAGATCTTGAGCTTGCCGCGTGCCTGGCGCGTCTCCGCCTCCTGGACACGGGCCAGCAGCTCGTCGGGATCCGGGCGACGCTCGATACTCATCAATCGGCCCGGCGCCAGCCTACGACGGAAGAACCGCGCGATTCAACCATCGCGCCAGTAGATACCCGCGACTCGTCAAGAAAACGTCAAAATCCGCCGCGCCGTCGTCGGCGTCTTTGACGCGTTCTTGATGCGGCGAGGCCCAGTCTTGAGGTGCTCGATCACGTCGGGTCGCTAGACTCGGGTCGGAAGTGACCTCCGCGCCGAGGCCGGCGCGGACGACGATAAGGAGGTCGGCGATGGCGGACATTCTGTACGTCGGCGTGACCCTCGTGTTCTTTTGGCTGTCCGTGCTTCTCGTCCGGCGGTGTGAGCGGCTGTAGGAGGCATCCATGCCCTTGCTCTATCTCGTCGGCGCGGTGGTCTCGCTGGGACTTCTCGTCTATCTGGTGCTGGCCCTGCTGAAGCCGGAGCTCTTCCAATGACCGGGAACGGAATCTTCCAGCTCGTCTTCTACGTGGTGGTGCTGCTCGCCCTGGCCAAGCCGCTCGGGGCCTACATGGCGCGAGTCTACGAGGGACGCCGTCTCGCCCTGGATCGCGTCCTCGGCGGGCTCGAGCGGCTCATCTATCGCATGGGTGGGGTGTGGCCGAACGCGGAGATGGGCTGGAAGTCCTACGCGCTGGCGATGCTGTCGTTCAACTTGCTCGGCCTGCTCGCGGTGTACCTGCTCCAGCGCGTCCAGGGGGGCCTGCCCTTCAATCCGCAAGGCATGGACGCGGTCTCGGCCCATTCTTCCTTCAATACCGCGGTCAGCTTCGCGACCAACACGAACTGGCAGGGCTATGGCGGTGAGACCACCATGAGCTACCTGACCCAGATGCTCGCCCTCACGGTGCAGAACTTCGTGTCGGCGGCGTCGGGGATGGCGACCCTGGTCGCGTTGATCCGAGGTTTCGCGCGCCGCTCGACCGAGACCATCGGCAACTTCTGGGTCGATCTGACCCGTGGGACGCTCTACATCCTGCTCCCGCTGTCGTTCGTGCTCGCCCTGGTCCTGGTGTCCCGGGGCGTGGTCCAGACCTTCGGCCCCTACGCCAAGGCCACCGTCGTCCAGCCGACCCAGTACGAGGAGCCCGAGACGGACAAGGACGGCAAGCCGGTCCTCGACGAGAAGGGCCAGCCCAGGATGAAGAAGTCCACGCTGACCGAACAGATCATCGCGGTCGGCCCGGCCGCCTCTCAGATCGCGATCAAGCAGCTCGGCACCAACGGTGGGGGGTTCTTCAACGCGAACTCGGCCCATCCCTTCGAGAATCCGTCCGCGCTCTCGAACTTCCTCGAGCTGCTGTCGATCCTGCTGATCCCCGCGGCGCTCTGCTACACCTTCGGGGTCATGGTCGGCGACCCGCGCCAGGGCTGGACCCTGCTGGCCGCCATGACCGTCGTGTTCGTGGCGCTCCTGGCGGTCTGCTACGTGGCCGAGCAGAACGGGGCGGTCTTCCTGAAGCAGGGAGCGGATCACGCCGTAAGCGAGCTACAGTCCGGCGGCAACATGGAGGGCAAGGACGTTCGCTTCGGCATCGCCAACTCCGTCCTCTGGGCGACCGCCACCACCGCGGCGTCCAACGGCTCGGTCAACTCCATGCACGGCTCCTACACCCCGCTGGGCGGCCTCGTGCCCATGTGGCTGATACAGCTCGGCGAGGTCGTCTACGGCGGGGTGGGTTCCGGCCTCTACGGCATGCTCATGTTCGCCATCGTCGCGGTCTTCGTGGCCGGCCTCATGGTGGGGCGCACCCCCGAGTATCTCGGCAAGAAGATCGAGGCCTACGAGATGAAGATGGCGTCCCTCGTGATTCTGATCACGCCTGCCCTGGTGCTGATCGGCACCTCGGTCGCGGTGGTCGCCGCGGCGGGAAAGGCGGGCATCCTCGATCCCGGCATCCACGGGTTCAGCGAGGTCCTCTACGCGTTCTCCTCGGCGTCGAACAACAACGGCAGTGCCTTCGCGGGGCTGAGCGCCAATACGCCCTTCTACGACACCGCGCTCGGGCTCGCCATGCTGTTCGGCCGGTACTGGCTGGCGGTGCCGGTGCTGGCCATCGCCGGCTCGCTGGCCCGGAAGAAGATCGTGCCGTCGGGGCCGGGGACGCTCGCGACCGCGACGCCCCTGTTCGTCGCCCTGCTGGTCGGCGTGGTCGTCCTCGTCGGCGCCCTGACGTTCGTCCCGGCGCTGGCCCTGGGGCCGATCGTCGAGCATCTCATCTTGATCGCGGCGAAGTGAGGAGCTCTACCCATGGCTAGCACGGTGGTCCGGTCGCGCTCGCTCTTCGACACCGGGATCGTCAAGCCGGCGATCGTGGATTCGTTTCGCAAGCTGACGTTCCAGCGCCAGGTGCGGAACCCGGTGATGTTCGTCGTCTACGTGGGCTCGATTCTCACGACGCTGCTGTGGGTCCAGGCGCTGGTCGGAAACGGGGAAGCGCCGCCCTGGTTCATCTTCTGGGTGTCGGTGTGGCTCTGGTTCACCGTGCTCTTCGCCAACTTCGCGGAGGCCATGGCCGAAGGGCGAGGCAAAGCGCAGGCCGCCTCGCTGCGGAAGGCGCGCCGGGATCTGCAGGCCAAGCGCCTCACCGGAGCGGGCGCGCGCGAGTTCGAGATGGTCTCGGCCTCGACGCTGCGCCGGAGCGACCGGGTGCTGGTCGAGACCGGCGATTTCATCCCGGCCGACGGGACGGTCGTCGAGGGCATCGCCTCGGTCAACGAGGCCGCGATCACGGGAGAGAGCGCGCCGGTCATCCGCGAGGCCGGCGGCGACCGCAGCTCGGTGACCGGCGGCACCCAGGTGCTGTCGGACTGGATCATCGTCGAGGTCACCGCCGACCCGGGCGAAGCCTTCCTGGACCGGGTGATCGCGCTGGTCGAGGGGGCGAAGCGGCAGAAGACCCCGAACGAGATCGCGCTGGACATCCTGCTGGCCGCCCTGACCATCGTCTTCCTCCTGGCCACCGCCACCTTGCTGCCATTCTCGCTCTACGGGGTCGGGTCGGCCGGGCAGGGGAGCCCGGTGACGGTCACCGGGCTGGTCGCGCTGCTGGTCTGCCTGATCCCGACCACGATCGGCGCGCTGCTGTCCGCCATCGGCATCGCGGGCATGGACCGCATGATCCAGAACAACGTCATCGCCATGTCCGGGCGGGCCGTCGAGGCCGCGGGCGACGTGGACGTCCTGCTCCTGGACAAGACCGGCACGATCACGCTCGGCAACCGCCAGGCCACCGCCTTCTTCCCCGCCGTCGGGGTCACCGAGTCCGCGCTGGCCGATGCGGCGCAACTGGCATCGCTGGCCGACGAGACCCCGGAGGGCCGCAGCATCGTGGTCCTCGCCAAGGAGAAGTACCAGATCCGGGAGCGCGAGATCGAGAAGCTCGGCGCCACCTTCGTCGCCTTCACGGCCCAGACCCGCATGAGCGGCGTGAACCTCAACGGCCGGCAGGTCCGCAAGGGCGCATCCGACGCCATCGAGGCGCACGTCAAGAAGCTGGGCGGCAGCTTTCCCGCGGACGTGCGCCTCCGGGTCGACTCGATCGCCAAGGCGGGTGCCACACCCCTCGTGGTCTGTGACGGAGTGAAGGTGCTGGGCGCCATCCAGCTCAAGGACATCGTCAAGGGCGGCATTCGCGAGCGCTTCGCCCAGCTCCGCCGCATGGGCATCAAGACCATCATGATCACCGGCGACAATCCTCTCACCGCGGCCGCCATCAGCGCGGAGGCCGGGGTCGACGATTTCCTCGCCCAGGCCACGCCGGAGGCCAAGCTCAAGCTCATCCGCGACCTGCAGGGGCAGGGCCGCCTGGTGGCCATGACCGGGGACGGCACCAACGACGCCCCCGCGCTCGCCCAGGCCGATGTGGCGGTGGCGATGAACACCGGGACGCAGGCCGCCAAGGAAGCGGGCAACATGATCGACCTCGACTCCAACCCGACCAAGCTGCTGGAGGTGGTCGAGACCGGCAAGCAGATGCTGATGACTCGCGGCGCGCTCACCACGTTCAGCATCGCCAACGACGTGGCGAAGTACTTCGCGATCATCCCGGCCGCGCTCGCCACCACCTACCCCGCGCTCGCGGCGCTGAACATCATGCGCCTGGCCACGCCCGAGAGCGCGATCCTCTCCGCCGTCATCTTCAACGCGCTGGTCATCATCGCCCTGATCCCGCTGGCCCTGAAGGGTGTCCGCTACCGCGCGATCGGGGCGGCCGCCGTGCTGCGGCGTAACCTGTGGATCTACGGCGTGGGCGGTCTCATCGTTCCCTTTCCGGGCATCAAGATCGTCGACATGATCCTGGTCGCCGTGAAGGTCGTATGAGTGGAGGAACCACGATGGCGGCGTATCTGCGACCGGCTCTGGTATCCCTGCTGCTCCTCACCGTGATCACCGGCGTCGTCTACCCGCTGGTGGTGACCGGCATCGCCCAGGTCGTCTTTCCGTTCCAGGCGAACGGCAGCCTGATCGTCCAGGACGGGCGGGTGATGGGCTCGGCCCTCATCGGGCAGCCCTTCGACGATCCGAGGTATTTCTGGGGCCGGCCCTCGGCCACGAGCCCGTTCGCCTACAACGCGCGGGCCTCGTCCGGCTCGAACCTGAGCCCGACGAACCCGGCCCTCGTCTCCGCCGTCCAGAGCCGGGTGGACACGTTGCGGGCGGCGGACCCGACCAACAAGGCGGCGGTTCCCGTGGACCTCGTCACCGCTTCGGGCAGCGGACTCGATCCTCACATCAGCCCGGCCGCGGCGCTCTACCAGGTGTCCCGGGTGGCGCGGGCGCGCCAGCTCGGGCTGGACGCGGTCCGCGCCCTCGTCGAGCGGCATACGGAGGGACGCTTCCTCGGGCTCCTCGGCGAGCCCCGCGTGAACGTGCTCGCCCTGAACCTGGCCCTGGATGGCCGCTAGGAGGGGAGGACGCTCATGAACCGGGCAGACGACGCCAGGGTCTGGACGGTGACGGGCGCGCTGGGCTCCATGGTTCTCGCCGTCGCGCTCATCCCCCTGCGCACGGTGGTGGCCGCGTCCAACCTCGCCTTCGTGTTCATGGCCTTCACGATCATCGTGGCCGAGTTCGGAGGGCGAGGGGCCGCCCTCGTCACCGCGCTGGTCTCCGCGATGAGCCTGAACTTTTTTCTCACCGAGCCCTACCTGACGCTCGCGATCAGCAAGACCGACGATGTGATCGCGTTCGTCGCGCTGGCCGCCTGCGGGCTCATCGCGGCGGCCTTCGGCCGGCGGCGCGAACGCCTGTCCGACGTCGTCGGCCGCGCCGACAAGGAGATGACGACCCTCGCCCGGTTCGCGGAGCGCTCCGGTAGCGGCCGGGCCCTGGACGGCCTCCTCCAGGACCTGCGGGTCGAGTTCGACCTGGGCGGTCTCGTGCTCCGCGATGCCGCCGGCCGGGTGCTGTCGGCGGTGCCCGCGGAGGCGGGGGCTCGCCCGGCGCCGCGGATCACGCTGGACGGGGCCACCCTGTTCGACGTCGCCGAAGAGAGCCCGCGGATGGGGGCCAAGGGCCTGCGGCTGCCCGAGGGTGGCGGCCGGCTGAACCTCCAGACCCCACGCGGCCCCGTGTCACTCGATCTATGGGAGGGCAACGACGAGGGGTTCGGGCTGGACGAGAGCCGGACGCTCGCGATCGCCACCTCGATCCTCGGTCTCCGGATGCGGTAAGGGCTTGGGTTTCGTGGTAGCGTGGTTTTATTGCCATGAAGCCTACGGCGCTACGCGTCTTTGTCACGGCGCTCGGCGCGCTGGTGGCCTGGCCGTCGCTCGCGCTCGCGGTCGGAGAGCCCGAGCGGCTGTGGACCGTCGGCGACCGGGCCTTCCAGGATGGCCTCTACGGGGTCTCGCGCCGCATGCTCGAGCGCCTGGTCGAGCGCTACCCGACCGACGGGCGCATCCCTGACGCCACCCTGCTGCTCGGCAAGGTGCGCCTCTCGCAGGGCCAGCACGATACGGCTCTGCAGTCATTCCGCCAGGCCCAGACCTTCTCGCCCCCGCCCGGCCGGCCCGACGAGGCCCGTTTCTGGGAGGGCGAGACGCTGTTCCGCATGAAGCGCTTCCCGGAAGCCCGGGCCATCTACGATCGGATCCTCGCCGAGAACGCGACCTCGCCCAGCGCTCCCGACGCGGTCTACGGGCTGGCCTGGGTGAACCTCGAGCTGAAGCGGCGTGACCAGGCGGTCACCGAGTTCCGGCGCATCCTCTCGAGCTACCCGGAGCACGCCAATGTCCCGTCCGCGACGTTCTACCTGGCCCGCACCCTGGTCGAGCTGAAGCGAGCCGATGAAGCGGTGGGGCTCCTGCGCGGCTTCGTGGCCAAGTATCCCGATAATCGCCTGCTGCCCGAGGCGCGCTACACCCTGGGCCAGGCCCTGATCGCGGGCGGGCAGAGCGACGAGGGTGTGGGCGAGCTGCGCGCGTTCGCCAAGGCGTATCCCAACCACGACCTGGCCGCCGGCGCGCGCCGGAACATCGTGGACACGCTGATGCGCCAGGGGAAGAAGAACGAGCTGGCCGAGGAATACAAGGTCCTGGTCGCACAGTCGCCCGCCACCGCGGAGGGCCTCTACGACGCGGGCCTCGTGGCCGGCAAGCTCGGGCGCCCGCGCGACGCCGACACCGCGTGGACGCGGCTGCGCAAGGACTTCCCGGATCACCCGCTGACCGGCCGGGTCTCGCTCGAGATGGCCCAGGACGCGTTCGGCAAGAACAACTTCAAGGACGCCTCCACGCTCGCGCGCGCGGCCTCCCGGAGCCCGGAGGACGCGGTGCGCGGCGAGGCCTTCGTGCTCCTGGGCGAGAGCGAGCTCAAGCAGCGCCGCCACGCCGCCGCGATCACCGCCTTCAAGTCCGCGGCGGAGGCGCCGGCCATCGACCCCGCCATGCGCTTCCGCGCGCTGGCCGGGACCGGCCTGGCGCACGAGGAGCAGCGGCAGTACCGGCCGGCCGCGAAGTTCTACGAGGAGGTCGCGACCAAGAGCCCGGACAAGACGCTCGCGGCCTGGGCCAAGGAGCGGCTCACCGCGGTCAACGCGGCGGCCCGGTCCGAGTCCGCGCCGGCGGAGAAGGCCACACCCAAGAAATCGGCGCCCGAGAAGACCGCGCCCAAGAAGGCGCCGGGAGGCACGAAGTGACCAGGCCGCGCGCCGTCCTGGTGGCCGCGCTGCTCGCCCTGCTGGGCGGCACCACCGCGCGCGCCGAGATCGCCCTGATGCTGCCGCCCCCCGATATCGGCACGCTGGTGCCCCTCGCCGTCCCCGCGCTCGACAAGCCGCCGGTGCCGCTGCCCGCGGTGCCGTTGCCGCCCGCGCCGCAGGGCATGCCCGAGCTGCCGCCCGCCCCGCTGGTGGGTCACCTGGGCGAGCGCCCGGTGGCGCCGCTGGCCCCGCCGCGCTTCCTGGCGTGCAACCCGATGGGTAGTCTGCTCGGGGTGGCCTCCGAGCTGATCGAGTGCGGGCGCGCCCGCTACCAGCGCAACGAGCTGGAGGAAGGCCGCGAGGTGCTCGAGAAGGCGGTGCAGTTCGCCACCGAGCGCGCGCAGATCCGGGAGGCGCGCTACTGGCTCGGGGAGACGCTGCTCCGGCTCAACAAGCCCGCCGAGGTGGAGCGGCTGATGCTGCAGGTGCAGCAGGACGATCCGCGTGGCGAGCTGGGCCTCTACGCCGCGCATCAGCTCGGCTGGGTCTCCCTCGAGCTCAACCGACCCGACCGCGCGCTCACCTATTTCGACACCCTGCTCAAGGTCGGCGCGCCGCCGGCCATCATCTCCTATGCGCGCCACGGCCGCGGGCTCGCGCTCTACGGGCTCAAGCGCTACCCCGAGGCGCGCGACACGTGGGCCGGGCTGCTGAATCAGAACGCGCCGCGCGCGGTCGCGTGGGAAGGCACCTTCTGGCTCGGCGACACGCTCGGCCGGCTCGGCGATCACGCGGGGGCCGTGCAGCGCCTGCAGACCTTCGTCTCGGGCGGGCCGCAGGTGCTGATCGACAGCGGGCTCCTGCGCCTGGGCTGGTGGAACCGCGCCGCGGGCCAGCCCCTCGAGGCGGCGAAGGCCTATCGCGGACTGCTCTCGGCCTATCCGCAATCCCGTGAGGTCGCGTGGGCCCGGGCCGGGCTCGTGCAGGCGCTGCTGGACCTCGACGACTATCCCGCCGCGCGGGAGGAGGCCAAGAAGGTGGAGGCGGTGGACCGGACCCG
>Ga0187892_10010135_pt1 | contig 12070 bp, 9 predicted proteins | sample MA1701073metaG_FD_139345 | JGI IMG/M metagenome (GOLD analysis project Ga0187892, IMG submission 139345) | Bio-ooze microbial communities from a basaltic lava cave in the Kipuka Kanohina Cave System on the Island of Hawaii, USA - MA170107-3 metaG ...
GATGACGTACGGAGTCGCGAACTCGAACACGAGTCGGTCCTCCGCCTCCTCGACGACGCCCTCCCGGTAGCCTCCGCCGGCGAAATCGGGCGTATAGACGTAGACCGCGTTCCCGTACCTGGCCTGGCCCGCGCGGGCGGGAGTGCCGTCGCGCGAGTGGTACATCTTCTCGGGCTGGTTGACCCAGGTGCGGTCCCGCTCCGGTCCGGGGAGGCCATGATTGTAGTTCCGGCCCCAGTAGACGAACGTCTTCCCGTTCTCCAGGCCGGGCTCGAGGTAGCGGCGCAGGGTCTCGCCCCGGCGGAGGCGGACCATCGGGGGGGGGCCGGCATAGCCCGCAAGGTATTCGGCCGTGTCGAAGCGCGTATAGACGCCGGCCGCGTCTTGGGGGTGGAGCCCGGAGACCAGCCACCCGCGCTGCCGATCGGGTGTGAAGTTCCGGTCGGTGAGGCTCTTGAGGTCCGCCTTGATCTCCGCGATCGAAAGGAGCGCGGTACCTTCCCGGTTGAAGACGACGGTCGAGATGTCGTGGTCCAGCAGCACCCACTTCCCGTCGCCGTAGGTCCCGCCGGTCAGGAAGACTTCAAACGAGTTGTGGCCGTCCACCCCCACGGCGCGGGCCCGCGCGTGGCCCAGGAGGCTCTCCATCTCGGCGGTCCACTGCGCGTGGGTGCTGCCGCAGAGGGCGAACCCGTAGGCGAACAGGCCGGTCCAGTAGTCGCGGGTGGCGTTCTGGCCGTGGGCGAATCCCTTGCCCCAGAGGTCCTGCTTGCCGTCTTCGCCGTGGTAGAAGTGGACGTTCCGCCAAAACCAGGAGGCCAGCGCCTTCTCCTCGTCGGTCCGCGGGGACGTGCCGACGACGCGCCGGTACAGGTCGGCCTGGGTGGCGAAGAGCCGTTCGAAGGTGGAGCAGGCCAGCTCTCCCGGATACCAGAGATGGTCCGTCTTCACCTGGGGATCGCCCACGTCGGCGCGGGCCGCCGCGGAGCCCAGGAGCGCCAGCCCCACGGCGCAGAGTCCTGCCGCTTGCCTTGTCATATTCACCTTCCCTCGGTCAAGCTCCGGCGCCGTTATTACGCGGGGGGACGCCGGAAGGCAAGGGGGAAGCAATTTGACCATTCGATTGTATAACTGTGAATGGAGGGGCCGACCGGGGAGCGGGGATGCCCCGGCGGTTATTACAGTTATACAATCGTCTAGGGAACGCGTCCGGGAACCCCCACCGGCGCGTAGAAGCTGACATGAGGATCGCTCGACCGGCCTTGTTCCTGATTCTGCCGGCGCTTTCTCTGGGGGCGCAGGAGGCCGCCGGGCCGGGCGCCGGCGAGTGGATTTGGGTCAAGACCGAGCAGCCGTCCGGGACGCCCGGGCTCTGTTTCGAGGGCGCGGGAGCGTTCGACCGGAGCGCCGGGAAGCTGGTCCTCTTCGGCGGCCACGGCACCGGGTACGGACAGTCCGAGCGGAGCGACACGTGGCTGTACGATCCGGCGGTCAACCGGTGGGAGAAGGCCGAACCGGCCAACCGTCCCGTGGGGTCGTGCTGCGCGCGCGAGACGGTGTACGACGAGGCGAATCGGAGAACCTACTTCTTCGGCGGGCACTCCCACGCCCACGGGTGGCAGTGGAAGGCTCCCAAGCTCCGGGCCTCCAACCCGTGGGCCTACGACGCGTCGAAGAACACCTGGGTGCCCATGAAGCCTCAGGCGCCGCGCCCCAAGAGCCCCTGGACCGGGGCGGCCTACGACCGCGAGCACCAGGTCGTCGTCACCTACGGGGGCGAAGGGTTCAGCCGGAACGAGGTGTGGGTGTTCGACGGGTACGCCAACAGTTGGACCTCGCTTCCGCGCAAGGGAGACGGTCCCGCCAACGGGGGCAGGTGTCCTCCCATGGTGTTCGACGAGGACCGCAGGGTCGTTCTGATGTACGCGAACGGGGACGCCGAGGGAGCGAAGAAGGACGAGCTTTGGACCTACGATCTGGCGACGAACACCTGGGCATCCCGGAAGGACGAGGGCGGGCCGCGTCGGACGTGGCCGCTCATGGTCTGGGACCCGCAGAACCGCGCCCCGCTGCTGTTCAGCTCGGATAACAAGGGTCCCATGAAGGCCTTCGCGTACCGATGGGACGAGAACACGTGGGTCGAGCTTCCGGCGCGCGGCGACGCGCCTCCGGCCTACGCGGTCCAGCAGGGGGCTTACGATCCCCTGAACCACCAGACCCTCTTTGCCAACGGGGGGAGCTACAACGTCAAGAACCAGCCCGGGACCTACCTCTTCAAGCACGCCCGTCCCAAGGACGCGGCCCGCCCTTCGGCCAGGCCGGAAGAACTCCGTGTCGTGACGGCCCCGGACCGCGCCCGGATCGAGTGGCGCCCGGTCGCCGGAGCGTCGCGGTACGCGGTCTACAGGGGGGCGGGCCCCGTACCGTGGGAAGTGCGCTACGAAAAGGTCGGAGAAAGCGAGAAGACCGAGTTCGACGACGCGCGCGCGCCCAAGGGGACGCTCTCCCATTACTTCGTCCGTGCCGTGGATGCCGGAGGACGCGAAGGGCCTGCCTCGCTCAAGGTCCGCACGCAGCCTCCCGTACCCGAGCAACCGGCCGTGTCGGTGGCCGCGAAGGACCGGGTCGAGATCGAATGGCCCAGGCGGGCTGAGCCAGACATCGCGGGGTATTACGTCTATCGAGTCAACGGAACCCAGGTCACGAAGCTGAACGCGGACCTCTTGAAAGAGAACCGGCTCACGGATTCCCATCCCGTCCCGGGTGGCGGGGACGTTTCGATCCGCTACGTCGTCCGGGCCGTCAACCTCCTGGGCGTCGAGAGCGGTCCGAGTTCGTGGGCCACCACCGTCCCCGGCGAACCCACGGGGCTGCGGGCCCGGCGAGAGGAAGGCCGGGTCCTCATCACCTGGCGCGCCAACCCCGAGCGGCATCTCAAAGGCTACAACGTCTACCGCGTCGACGACCGCTCCGCCAAGGACCCCAAGAAAGTCGGGGTCCTGGTGACCGAGCCGCGGTGGGTGGACGCTTCGAAGACCGACGACGCGATCTGCAAGTACTACGTGACCGCGGTGGACCTTCTCGACCAGGAAGGGTTCGCCTCCTACGGCGCGTGGTTCAACGACAACAACCGCAACTGATCCCTCCGGCGTGACCGGGCCGACATTTCAAGGCGAATCTCACTGTCGCGGTCTCCTCTCACGCGAAAAGCTCTTTGACGACCGAGCCGTTGTCAATGAGCTTGACGGGGCGCCGTTCGGGCGTCATGTATTCCTTTTTGGGGTCGAAGCCGAAGGCATGGAAGAGGGAGGCAAAGAGATCCGGAACCGTGACCGGGCGTTCGACCACTTCGCGGCCTGTCTTGTCGGTCTTCCCGATGACGCGCCCCTCCGCAACGCCCCCGCCGGCCAGAACGAGCGAGAATGCGGAGGACTGGTGATCGCGTCCGTTGGTCGCGTTGACTTCCGAGCTGCGTCCGAATTCTCCCATCCACAGAACCAGCGTCTCATCCAGCAGCCGCCGTTGCGCAAGCTCGCGAACGAGGCTCGACATCCCCGGATCCAGGTAGCCCGAGAGTCTCTTCACCTCCTTGAATCCTTCGACGTGCGTGTCCCAGTCGTCGAGCAGGACCTCGACGAATCGGACGCCGCTCTCGACCAGGCGCCGCGCCAGGAGGCAGCCTCTCCCGAAATAGTTGTGGCCGTAGGCCGCGCGGACGCGTTCGGCCTCCTCGCGGAGGTTGAATGCCTTCACGGTCTTCTCGCTCATCATCCCCAGGGCGCGCTCCTGCACGCGCTCCTCTTCCAACACGACCTCCGGGTCGGTACGCCGGCCGAACTCCCGGCTCATCCGGTCGAGCAGAGAGCGCCGTCTCTTGAAGCGGGGGGCCAGCGCCTCGGGCCACGCGAGCGCCTGGTCGGGATCGTCCGGTTGAGCGATGAACGGCGCGTGCTCCAGACCCAGGAATCCCGGATCATTGAAGGAGACTTCTCCGACCGAGACGAACGGCGGAAGATTGTTCGGAGCGGGCCATTCTTTCGCCGCGATGGAGCCCAACGTCGGGAAGATGGACGTCTCCTGCGGCGCATTTCCGGTGTGGAGAAGATAAGTGGCCCGCTCGTGGTCGCCCTCTTTCGACGTCATCGACCGGACGATCGTGAGACGCCGGGCTTCCCCGGCGATCCGGGGGAGGTGCTCCGAGATCGACGCACCGCGAATCGTCGTCTCGATGGGTTTGAACGAGCCGTTGTCTTTCTTCGGATCCCACGTGTCGATATGGCTTGGTCCTCCGGCCATCCAGAGCAGGATGCAGTTCTTCGCGCGACGGGCGCCGCTCTCCTGGCCCAGCAGCGGAGCGAGCCGGGAGGCGAGGAGCGTGCCGGCCCCCCACCGCAGGAACTCTCGGCGCGTGCGATTGCAATTCATAGGGGCCTCAGTGATTGTTTCGGAACTCGATCGAATTGAGGACCGCCCAGAGAGCGTCCTCAAGATCCTCGATCGTGGGTTTGTCGGCGAAGGACCGGCGCTCCTCGGCCGTGGGCAATCGCGTGAGCAGCGACATGAAGACGTGTTCGAAGTGAGCCGGGGTGATCCTCTGGCCGAGCCTCTGGATCAGGCGCTTGGCGCCCGATTCGACAGCGGCATGGATCTCGGAGTTGTTCAAGAGCGCCAAGGCGCGGTGCAGACTGCGGGGCGTCCGTCCGAAGATCAGCGGGGGCTCCAGATCGGCATAGGAATTCCGGTCGTCCATGGCCCGATCCTGGCGCTCCTCGTCCGGCTCGTAGGCGCGGGATCGTAATTCGTGGCGCGGATGATCGAGAGGTGGATCTGATCGACGGTGAGCGGCCGCAGGGCCGCCCGGGCAAAACTCCTCGGATCGCTCTCGCCCTCGGCGTGTGAAGACCGCCGATAAGCCTGGGAGGTGACGATGATCCGGAGCAGGGCCCGAAGGTCATACTCGCTCTTCCTGAGGTGTTCGGCGAGGGCGTCGAGCAGCTCGGGGTGGGAGGGCTTTGCCTTGCCGCCGAATCCGTCCAAGGGCATGACCAACCCGCGCCCCATCAGCCGCGCCCAGACCTGGTTCACAAGGTTCCGGGCGAAGCCGGGGTCCGCCGTCACGAACCGCGCCAGGTCCTTGCGTGTGCCGGTCTCGGTCTTGTCCGTCCCCTTTCCCAGCCATCGAGGCTTGGCCACGAGCGGCGGCTTCTCCGGATTGCCCTCCTCGTGGTCCGCGGCATTCCCCACACCGTTCACTTCATCCTCGGTCATGAAATCCGTGACGGTGCGGTTCGTCCGCGAAAAGAAGGCGGCGACGCCCCAGAAATCCTCCTGCGTGAACGTGTCGAAGGGATGATCGTGGCATTGGGCGCATTGGAGCTTGTTGCCGAGAAACGCGCGGGCCAGTCCCCCGACGATGTCCGACGGTCGCACGTTGTACCGGAGAATGAAGTTGACCTCGGGGTTTTCTTCGGCGTTCCCGCTGGCGGCGATGAGATCGCGCACGATGGCGTCGTACGGCCGCTTCTTTCGCAGCTGCTTCCGCAGCCATCGGTAATAGTAGGCGCCTTCGAACGCGTCAAAGTCCACGGCGCGCTTGTCGGTCGTCAGCTCGAGGATGAACCGGGCCCACCAGGCATTGAACTCCTTGCTCCCCAGAAGCCTGTCGACGAGCGATGCCCGGTCGGGCTTCCGCAGGTAGGCTCGCGCCTCCTCCACGCCCGGCACCACCCCGACGAGGTCCAGCGTCACGCGCCTCAGAAAGTCCGGCTCGGAGGCCGCGGGCGCGCGCTTTGTTCCCTGGAGCTTTGCATCAATTTCGCGATAGACGACGTTCGGCGGATCCTGCGCGCACAAAAGAGCGATCGCCAGCGCCCGGAATCTCATGGCGGCGCCTCCATCAGTCAGGCCGTCCGGCGGGCCCCCCCGCCATCGCGGCGACCTCAACATTGTGTTGCCAACCCTGAGCGCCCATGCGCTTCTCTCCGTATAGAAATGAGAGGCATCCCTTCGAGGATCTTTAGGATAAATGCTCGAGGAAACGGACGTTCTCGATGGCCGCGGTGAGGTCCCGCTCACGCGCTGGTCTCGCATCCTTGCCGCCCGTGACCGGATCGGGGATGTTCGGGACCATCTTGAGGGACTGCACGATCAACGAGGAGTCCTATCGTTCGCTTGAGAAGGCCCGGAGGCATCTTTACGGAGAACCCTCTCTGGAACCCGCGCTGGCCGAGTTCCGCGGGATCTTCTCGGAACTGGAGGAGTCGCTTCTGCTCTACGAGCGTGCGGATGCGCGCTGCCTTCGGGCGCGCCTGCTCATCCACTTGGCCCGGTACGGCGAAGCGGAAGCCGAGCTGACGCGCGGGCTTGAGCTGGAGCCGAATCATGCCGGCTGTCTTTCCTTCCGCGGCCGACTGAGGCTGCTTCGGGCGTTGTCGAGCCGTTTTTCCAGGGGCAGCGAGGAGAATCCCAGGGGCGATCTGCTAACCAAGAAAGCGCTCGGCGATTTTTCGAGATTTCCGGGCGAATCTGAGAAGCTGGAGCCGGTCGAATCCGCGATGACGCTCGCCTATTACGACTTCCTTTGGAAGGAGTCCCCCGCCACGAGGGAGCGTTGCGACGCCGGGCTGTCCCGATTCTCCGACGTCCCGGGATGCGAGGAGTTCCATCTGGTGCGAGGCTTGACCTTCTCCGACGAGGATCGCGTGCGAAACGCACTTGAAGCGCTTTCCCAGGCGATCGCGCGACGGCCGAACCATTATGAAGCCTACTTCCTTCGAGGCCTCGTACATTTCGAGAACGACAACTTCTTCAAGGCGCAAGAGGAACTGCAAAAGGCCGTGGAGATTCATTCCGGTTTCGGAAACGGCTGGATGGCTCTCGGTCTGACGCGCATCCGACTCGCCAACCCGTCTCAGGCCGAGGAGGATCTCACCCGCGCCATCGATCTGAATCCCGCGGATCCGGAGAGTTACCTGGCCCGCGGCGGTCTTCGAATGGGTCGTGGGCAGACGAACGCCGCGATCGAGGACTATCTGAAGGGAATCCGATATTCGGGGTTCGAGGAGGCCCCTTGCTTCGCTGTGGCGAGCCAGACCTTCGCCAGCGGGGCGTACGGGCCATCGGTGGACCATCTTTCCGCCGTCTTGAATCTGGATCCCCGTCTTGATGCGGCGATCCTCATCCGGGCCCTCGCCTCACTGCATCTTTGCCGGTACGGCCAGGCGGAAACAGATTTCATGCGGTTTTTGGAACGCGAACCGGGGGCGCGGACTGCCGTCGAGCCGTGGCTGGCGCGCTGCCGCAGGAAAGAGTAAATTCTCAGGGCCTATCAACGACCTCCGCGTCCGCCGGGGCCTGCCCGCCAACGCATCTTGAGCGGAATGACTGCTCACGCTCCGGGCTTCACTATCGGACCGGCATCGAGCGAGCGGGGTATAATCTGATCGAAGAGAGACCCGATGCCCTCACGCTTCGACGAGGAGGCGTTTCACAAGCTCCCGGTGATCGGGATCCTGCGCGGCTTCACGGCCGGGGAGGCCGAGCGGCTCGTACGGGCCTCCGTCGAGGGCGGGCTCCGCAACATCGAAGTCACGATGAACTCTCCCGGGGCGGAAGAGCAGATCCGGAAGGCGCGCGAGGTTGCGGGGCCCGGGGTCAACGTCGGGGCCGGAACGGTGGTGACGCTCGCGGCTCTCAAGGGGGCGTTGCGGGCGGGTGCGGGCTTCATCGTGACGCCGGCCCTCGTCCCCGAAGTCGTGCGCGCGTGCGTCGAGAGGAAAATCGCGGTCTTTCCTGGCGCCATGACGCCGACCGAAATCCTCCAGGCCTGGCACCTGGGGGCGACCATGGTGAAGGTCTTTCCTGCCGACCGGCTGGGGCCCGAGTTCATCAAGGCGGTCAAAGCCCCGTTTCCCGAGATACCGCTGCTGCCCACCGGGGGAATCACGGTCGAGACGCTGGGCGCCTTCAAGAAGGCGGGCGCGAGCGCCTTCGGCGTCGGGTCGCCGCTCTTCGACAAGAAACGCGCCGCGGCGGAGGATTGGCCCTGGTTCCGCGATCAGGCGGCGCGGTTCGTCCAAGCATACGCTCAAGCTTGAGGCCGAAACTCCTTCGACTTGCCTCTGGCGATCGACAAGGTCTGCCACTTGTCCGACGCGAGGTGCTTGCAGAGGAAGACGATCTGGCCCACGTGGTAGGCCGTATGGCCGAGCGAACGTTCGATCGCCTGCACCACCGTATACGGCTCGCCCCGGATCGTGACCGTGCGGTCGAGGTTCGCCGGCGTGAGCGTCGCCAGGGTCCCATAGAGGGTCCGCCAGCCGCGGTTCCAGGCGTCGAGGAGCTCCGCGCGGCCGAGCCTTCGCGATTCGAACTCGCCGTCGCGGTCCCGGTCGGGCTTTTCGCCGTCCGACGTGAGGAAGTCGGACCAGCGGGACGCCAGGTTCCCGCTCACGTGCCGGAGAATTACGGCCACGCTGTTCGATTCGGGATCCGGGGCGGTGTGAAGGCGCGCGTCGTCGGACACCTGCGCCACGGCCTTTTCCGCCAGGGCCTGAAAGCGGCCGAACTCCTTCCGGACCGTTTCGAGGTAGTCCTTCACGCCGCGAGTGTACCGGGGCGGCCGATTCGGCGCAACCGATAGGCTCCGGGGCCGTTAGTTCGATGGATGACGCGCTGGATCCTAGTGTCTCTGTTCCTGGCCGGAGCCGGTCCAGGCCAGGAGCGCAAACCCAACGTTCTGTTCCTCTTTACCGACGACCAGCGGGCCGACGCGATCGGCGCGCTGGGCAACCCTCGCGTTGAGACTCCGAACCTGGACCGTCTGGTCGAGTCGGGCTTCGCATTCCGGAACGCCTACTGCATGGGCGGCGACATTTCGGCGGTCTGCACGCCCAGCCGGTACATGCTCCTGAGCGGCCTGTCGCTCTTCCATCGTAAGAACGCCAGCCCGGACCGCCCCAATTTCCCGCGCGCGATGAAGGAGGCGGGGTATTACGCCTACCACCACGGGAAGCGCGGCAACACCTGCCTGCCGATCCAGAAGCTCTTCGACGTCGACCGCCACCTTTCGAACGACACGAAGGAACGCCAGAGCGGCCGGCCGGGGAAGGAGATCGCCGACGCCGCGGTCGAGTTCCTCAAGGGACGACCTAAGGACAAGCCGTTCTTCATGTACCTGGCGTTCGGCAACCCGCACGACCCGCGCGTGGCAAGCGCCGAGACGAGGACGAAAGTCGACGACGCCACGCTTCCGCTTCCTTCCAACTTCCGGCCCGTCCATCCGTTCGACAACGGCGACATGACGGTGCGCGACGAGCAACTGGCGCCGTGGCCGCGCACTCCGGAAGTCGTCCGCAAGCACCTGGCCGACTACTATGCGGTCATCGCGGACCTCGACCGCGAAATCGGACGCATCCTGCAGGCTCTGCGCGAGGGGGGCGAATACGACAGGACGATCGTCGTCTTTTCGTCGGACCACGGGCTGGCCCTCGGCAGCCACGGCCTGTTCGGGAAGCAGAATGTCTACGAGGACGGCTTGAAGGTGCCGCTGTTTTTCAGCGGGCCCGGAATCCCGAAGGGTCGTTCGGACGCGTTCGCGTACCTCTACGACGTCTTCCCCACCGTCTGCGAGCTGGCGGGCGTGCCGACGCCCCAGGGGATCGACGGGAAAAGTCTCGCGGGGGTGATTCGAGGGAGGAGCGAGTCGGTACGGGACGCTATGATGCTGGCCTACCGCTCGTGCCAGCGCGCCGCCCGGAAGGGGCCCTGGAAGGTTATCCGGTATCCGCAGATCAACCGCTCGCAGCTTTTCAACCTGAAGGACGACCCTCACGAGACGAAGGACCTGTCCGGCGATCCCGCGCATGCCGAAACGATGAAGGAGATGACGGACCTGTTGGGCCGGCTGCAGAAGGAGAACGACGACGACCTGCCGCTGACGTCGGCCGACCCCAAGCCGGCGGAGTGGGTCCCTCCGAAGGAGAAGGGAAAATGACGCGTCTTCTGGCGTTCTGGGCCGGGGCGCTCTTGATCTCTCAAGAAGCCCCGTCCCGCCCCAACGTGATTCTCCTCATGACGGACGACCAAGGCTGGGGGGACACGAGCTACAACGGCAACAAGACGTTGAAGACACCCCATCTGGACGAGATGGCCGCGAAGGGGATCCGGTTCAACCGTTTCTACGCGGCGGCCCCCGTGTGTTCGCCCACGCGCGGCAGCGTGCTCACCGGGCGTCATCCGAACCGGTTCGGGTGCTTCACCTACGGCAAGCCGATCCGGCTCGAAGAGCGGACGATCGCCCAGGCGCTGCGGGGGGCAGGGTACGCCACGGGCCACTTCGGCAAGTGGCACCTGAACGGGCGCAGCGGTGCCGGCGTCGCCGTCCTGGCCGACGACCCGCTCCATCCGGGCCGCGTGGGCTTTGACGAATGGGTGTCGGCGTCCAACTTCTACGACCTCAACCCGTCGCTCGGCCGAAACGGGAAGGCCGAAACCTTCACGGGAGACGGGTCGGACATCGCGGTCGAAGAGACGCTCAAGTTCGCGCGCCGTGCCGTCGGCGACAAGAAACCGTTCCTCGCCGTCGTATGGTTTGGCAACCCGCACAGTCCTCACCGGGCGCTGGCGGAGGACAAGGCGGCCTACGCCGAGCTGCCGGAGAAGGAGCAGAATTACTACGGGGAGCTGCGCGGGGTCGACCGGAGCGTTGGGCGGCTTCGGGCGGAGCTGCGTGCGATGGGCGCGGGAGAGAATACGCTCCTCTGGTTCTGCAGCGACAACGGGGGGCAATTCGGCCCGACCTCGACGGGCGGCCTGCGGGGCGCCAAGGGATCGCTCTGGGAGGGCGGCGTCCGCGTTCCGGGGATCCTCGAGTGGCCGGCGCGCGTCCGGAAGCCCTTCGCGACCGACGTGCCGGCCTCCACGCTCGACATCTACCCCACGATCGCGGAGATCCTCGGCCTCAAAATGCCGGAGCGGCCGATCGACGGGACGAGCCTGATCCCGCTGATCGACGGGAAGATGGAGCAGCGTCCGAAGCTCATGCCCTTCTGGGTGCACGGGACGGGCCACATGGCGGTGATCGACAACGCGTACAAGCTTCACAAGGTACCTGGGACGAAGAAGGAGCCGGGCGCTCCCCGCTTCGAGTTGTACGACCTCATACAGGATCCCCGGGAGACCCGCGACTTGGCCGCCGAGAAGCCCGACGTCGTCGCCCGCCTGAAATCCGCGCTCGACGAATGGCAGAAGTCGGTCGAGAACAGCCTGGCCGGCAAAGACTACTGATCGGGATTTTTCTCGAGGGGGACTCCCCTGACGCGGAGCCAAAGGAGGGCGCCCAGGACCAGCGCCCCGCCGTAGACCCAGAGCAGCGGGTCCCACTGGGCGCGGCCCGTGTAGCCCGCCTGGGCCCGCAGGTCCGCGAAGAACCCCGGGAGGAACTGCGACGAAAGGGCTCCGAAGACTCCCATCGAGTTCATCAGGCCGAAGAGGGCGCCCAGGTGACGTCCGCTGATCGCCGTCGCGACGGTCCACCAGGTGGGCGTCACCGAGTGCGCGAGCAGGGAGGCCAGCGCCGCCATGCCGGTCACCGCCCACGGGGAGGCGAAATGCGGGGCCGCCATGAGCGCCGCGCCCCCGGCGGCCATCGCGGCGAACGCGTAGAGCCTCCTCACCCGGGAGGGATTCGACGCCCGGCGGGTCACGGCGCTGGCGAGGAAGCCTCCCGCGAACGTGCCGATTGCCGCGGCCGCCATGACGATCGAAGACATTCTTCCCGTGTAGAGCTCGCTGACGCCCCGGGAGGCATGCAGGAACTTCGGGAGCCAGGACATGTAGAGGTAGGAGGCAAACGACGCGCAAATCATGATGCCGCTGAGGAGCCAGATGTCGGCGCTCCGGAAGACGAGGGCCCACGGGATCGCCGCGTGGCGGTCCGCCCCCGGGGAGGCGGCGGCGGTCCCGAGCGCGATCAGCCGGCGCTCCGCCTCGTTGGCGGCCGGATGGCGGCGGGGGTCGTCCCGGAACCAGGCGTAGAAGGCCGCCGCCCAGAAGAACCCCACCGCGCCGA
>Ga0187892_10010136_pt1 | contig 12068 bp, 13 predicted proteins | sample MA1701073metaG_FD_139345 | JGI IMG/M metagenome (GOLD analysis project Ga0187892, IMG submission 139345) | Bio-ooze microbial communities from a basaltic lava cave in the Kipuka Kanohina Cave System on the Island of Hawaii, USA - MA170107-3 metaG ...
GCCGGCACACCTATCAGTGTTCCCAGGGAAGTAAGATACTCACCCTGGCCTCGTGCCATGTCTTCTTTCAGATTCTGAAAATTCAGGGTGGTGAACGCTGTGACTTTATACTGGTCCTTGACGAGGCCCTCACTCGTGAACCAAGCTCCAGGGGTTGTGGACGACAGGAAGTTGGTGGTGCCGTCGGAGGTGGTGTCAAGCGTCGCCTTCAGCGTGCAGGATGACAAGGGAAGCGCGAGGGGCAGAACAGAGAGCAAAAGCAGCGGGACTCGTACCCATGTCCTCATGGTTCCTCCTCCTTTAGCTGCTCGATCGCCTTTTTAGCTCAAGATAATCACTACTATAGCATAAGGATGCGAATTCGCCCTCACATCAGTCTCTCCCGACCCACACACTCATCTCAGGGCGCTGCCGGTCGAAGCGGACGGGGCCGGTGTCTCCTTCATTCCAGGATGATCCCTCCTCAGGTGAAAGGAGGTGCGAGTTGCCCTCCTGCGTCCGGCCGAGGTGGTCGCGATACTGGTAACGGATGCGCCACTGGCGCACGCGATTGATGCTGGTGCCCGTCGGCCCAACGCTCACAATGGTCCCTTCCGTTGGAAGTCCGTGGCGTGACACCCGGAGAGTACGGACGATCGTCCTTAGATCGTTGAAGGCCAGGCCGCCGCCAAGAACCGTAAAGACGCCGCCGATTGCCAGAAAGACGTACACTGCGATCCACTCGCCTTCCCCTTGCGGGCGGTTCGATGCTGGTGCATCGGGGAGGTAGGTCACTGGGAATTGGTGTCCCGTCTCCACTTGTTCCCATTCCTCGACAGGCACGTCCGCCGAGCCTTCGACCGTCTCGCCTTCCGCCGTGGTGAAGCGGTACGTCACCACGTAGCGCGTGCGGGAATTTTCCCCGCGCTGGGCCCGCTCGATGGTTTTATCGAGTGCCGTCGCGTCGATCGTCAAGCCCTGTTTGTGGTAGGTCTGTTCCTTCCTGGCTTCCTGGACGCCAATCGTCGCTAGGACGGAGCCGACTATAAACAAGACAGAACCGACCCACAGGGCGGCGGCCCGGCTCAAGAGTTTCCACACTGATGGCCCTGCTGCTGGCGAACTCGTCATGGGTTGCCGATCCAGATGCTGTGTTGCGGACGTCTCCGGTCGTACCGGATCGTCACTTGGTCTCCCTGTTTCCACCGTCCGGCTTCCTCCGGTGAAAAGTACTCCTTACCGGTGTGGGACCTGCCACGGTCGTCCTGATAGTGGTACAAGACCGCGCACTGGTTCACGTCGTTGACCCGTATGTAGGAGGCCTGAACATCGGAAACCGTCGCGGTGGTCGTGATCCCTTCGCGTTGCAAGCGCGCTTTTGTCCGGAGCCGACCTAAGCCCCGGAAGAAGAGAAACCCGCCGACAAAGGTGAACACTCCCCCGAGTACTGAAAAGATGATCGGCAACACCCATCCGCTGCTCTGCCCCTCGATCCGATAGTGTTGAGGATCATCGGGGAGGTAGGTCACCTGGATGGGTTCGCGCTCGACCAGATTCTCCCACACATCCACATTGACCTCGGCGTTGCCGGTGATAAGGCCGCTCGGCGTCACGAACCGGAAGGTGACGTTATAGGTGGGAACGCTGCTGCTGCGACGACTATGGCTTGAGGAGGAAGATCTGATCTCTTTAGTCAGGACCATGCCTTCGACCGACCGACCTTCCGTGTCGAGGCGCTTGTTTACACTAATATTTTGCGCACCGATATAGAGCCCAATGACGAGAAACGGCGCGCCGACGAACAACCAGATGCCGCCGAACCAGAGCCAGAAATTCTTGCCCGAGATCATTTTCCTGACTCCTCCTCACACCCAAGCCCGATACACTTCTGCCCATCACAACCCAAGCCGATGCATTCTTTTTTTTCGCAGCCCAGGCCGACACAGCCGGCCTAGGAGCCCGATTATCCCTGGGGCACATCCGTCGCCGGTGGCCCAGGAGCGGGCGCAGTTTCTTGACCAGCCGGGGATTGGGCAGCCTTCGGTAGAGGCGGCGTCTCTTCCTTTTTCTCGCGATACCATATAAGGCCGACGATGAGCGCAAGGCCCAGGGTCACGATGAGTCGGGTTTGGCGGCTCATGCTGTACGGCAGGAGTCGTCGGAACAGGCGACGGCTGAAACTGTCCATGGCAGGTCCTTTCGAGGTTTCGAGTCTCGCGTTACGAGTTCAATCAGAACTCGGCATAACGCGCCGGCGATCAGGAGTGGCAGGCCTCGTGACACTCCGGTTCGAAATCATTTCGTGGTGCCGACTTGCTTGAACGCGGCTTCGGCACGGTGGTACGCCTCCAAGGCCTTCTCCAGATGCTGATATGCGCGGATCATGGGAACCCGGAACTTCTTCCATTCCTCTTGGAATGCTGCCTCATCGGAGGCGCTGACCAAATACAGATGCGGTTCACTGTCCAGCCATGAAGATTCACTTGTTTGTATGATCGCGAGCGCTTCGTTTATCGCATCGTCATAGCTCAGGATACCCCCCTCAGCGTTCTCAATCTCACCATCCACATTCTTCCATGTTTCCACCATACGCTTCGCTTCGTCTAATTCCCGTTCGCCGCTTGATCTCTCATCGGCTTCCTGTTCGGGTGGTGGTGGGGGGCCGGACTTCTTCTTGCATTGGGCTTCCAGCTTCTTGATTCTATCTTCGAGATGCCGCGCTTCCATGAGCGCCTCGTAGCCGCGGAGCCATTGGTTGAAAGCTTGTTCCGCATGGAACTCCGCCTCTTTAAGTTTCGTCAACACCATCGCATCCATCAACGCGCCTGACACAGCGGTGTCGATCCATTTGGCACGAGTGACCGCGGTCTTGTATCCGGCGTCTTTGAACAGCGTCTCTAGGTACATTTTCGTCAACTTCAAAAACTTCTCAGAAGCCGGTTTGTCAGAATTGTGAATCTTCGCTTCCTTGTATGCAGCGACAATTTCATCAGGAACCTTAAAGACCTCTTTCCCGACTGTGACCACACCCTTTTCCGCTATTCCCTTCGCGTACTCGTAAAAGATCTTTTGCGCTTCGGCGAGCGCTTCGGCCTCTCGCTGCCGCGTCTCCTCGGCCGCCGCGACGATTTCTTTGTATGCTTTGATCTTCTGGTCGCGCTTGGCCTTCAGTTCCTTCAGCAACTTGTCATCGCAGGGTTTCTTTTTCTCTTCACAGTCAGGTCCCTCGCAGGGACAATCCCGACAGAAGCCGGCGCCTTGGCCGTAGGCGGAGGAACCGGCGAGCACAAGACAGAGGAAGGAGAGCGCGAGCAGTCGGAGCATGTCTCACCTCGATTCAGTTACACCCGTCATTCGAGCAGCCAGTTGCAAGATCTTTCCCGTGGGGCGTATCATGCCATCCCATTGGGCTAGGCTGTCGTCGTCTTCAGTCGGAGGTGGCGCCATGCGTTTGTTCATACAAATAGGACTCATCGGGTGCGTCCTGTTCGTCGCCGTCGAATCCTTTGGACAGGGGGCCGGCATGTGCCGGGAGCCCGAATGTGGCCGCACCGAGAACGACCGAACCAACCAGGACCGCAATCGACAGCAGGATAACAACAGACCACAAGACACCTCGGGAGACAAAGACCGCTCGCCCTGTGGCCCCAATCCGCCGGAAAGGGGGTTCGTCTATTACAAAGACAGAAGTGGTGAGAGAGCGATTCGTTCCGAGCCATCGGCTGACTCTGAATCGGTCGGACAACCACCCAATGGGATCCGACTGGTGTACGATCAAGTGACCGAGAGCGGAGGAAGACGCTGGTACCATGTCCGACAGCCCAGCGGCCGTCCGGGTTGGCTTCCTTCGTATGATGTCGCCTGTGAAAGGCCGACGAACCCGCCGCCCCCTAAACCGGACCGAGTGATGGACTGCGATATACCCATGGCTGACACTGCTTCTCCAGGCCCCGCGGGAGCCCGTGGCTTTGCCGCGGGGTCACCATGTGAAGAGTACCAGCGTCAGCACGGACCGGTCTCATTCCGTTAGCCGCCGGTTCAGTTCCTCCGCTAGCTCTTTGTTGACCTCCGCCAGTAACGGGAGCTGCTCCTGTGCCTTCGCCCGATCCTTGAGTCTCAAGTAGGCCAATCCCAGCCCGAAGCGGGCCTTGCCTGACCGCGGATTCACCTGCAAGGCCTGATTGAACGCCTCTACAGCTTTGTCGTAGCGAGCCTGCTCGAAATACGCCTCGCCGAGACCTATGTAGGCCGGCGTTGATTTCGGATTCACCAGCACGGCCCGCCGAAAACTCAGCTCGGCGAGCAGATAGTTCTTCTGTACAAGCTCCAGGATACCAATATGGGTATAAATATCCCCATCCTGCGGTGAGAGCTTGCGAGCTTTCATTAGGGCATGTTTTGCATCGCGATACTTCTTGTCAGCACGGTACGCAATGGCGAGCGACTTGAACGCATCAACGTTCTTGGAATCGAGTTCAGTCGCTCGGCGATAGGCGATCGTCGCTCCCGCAGAGTCCTTGACCCGCATCGAGGCATCACCCAGCGACAGAAAGGCTTCGAGATCATCTGGTCGTAAAGTCGTAGCTTGCCTGTAGGCGGTGACGGCGTCTGGATAGCGCTTCAAATATTGGTACGCATGGCCCAGCTGCACGTAGGCATCGGCGTCCTTGGGATCGAACTTCACCGCCTTGGCGAAGCTCGCCGCAGCCTCTTTCCAGCGGCCCGCCTGCGCATGCAGCAAGCCCGCGTTGTATTGCTCCTCCGGCGGGCCACCATACACGATTAATGTTTCGGCTCGCGCCACATTGCCCACGCGATCGGCAATTTCAATCGTCAGTCGGTTGTCTCCCATGGGCAACGACTTCGACAGGCGTATCCGCCCACTGGCTCCTCGATTGTGCTGGTCGAACCGCCCCGCGTAATCTTCTCCGTTGAGCAGGACACGCAGGGTATGCGAGGCAATCCCGCTCCCCGCGTCGCTGTATTCGATCTCAACAGTGAGGGTGTCTCCGCCGACTTCTGTGCCGGCGGTTGGTTCAAGAATGCGCAAGGTCGGTGGGGCCCTATCCGGATCAGCTCCCCAGGCGGTCGTCGGCATTATGGCAAAAGGAAGAACAAGACCGAACAGGCTCAGAACCAAGGCGGGCTTGAGGGACGTTAGAGGGAAGGCGGATGTCGAACTGTAGACAGAGGTGTCCATCGCTTCCTTTACAGATGAGGACGACTTACTGCTTCGTGAACTTATTTCTTCGGCTGCGAGGGCGGAGCAGTGGTTTTCGTGTTGGCGTTTCGGTCCACATTGCTCCCTTTTTGTTCCGTGCCGGACATAGTGCCGGTCGCACCGCTCGGCTTTGACTCCTTGGTTGGAGGCGGATTGCCGGCCGCGTGAACGTCGCTGACTGCTAACCCCAAGCCCATTGCCATGACCGCACAGCTGACGAGAACAAGAGACGATAAGGTCATCTTGCGCATGGGATCCTCCCTTCATTGTTGCCGCCTGTAGAGGCGTGATGGTCTTCCGCTGGGAGATATGTTGTGCAGAGTCTCAGGAATAGCTGCAAGCCTCGTGCGGGGTCCCGCCCTGAGGACCTGAAGACAGGTGCCTGGAGGCAAATCATGATCGCCACCTTCACGCCCAAGGCCTTAAGAGGTTTTCCGGCAGGGGGCTCATTAGAGTACGAGCGAAAACCATTGTCAACACCTACGAAAGTGGTAGAACCAGCTGCTATTCGGAAAGTGTGGGCGAGGCCAGCACGATGATGCAGGCCTTACCTTCCAGTCGAGAGTTGGCTAGGAGTTGATAAGTTGCGGCGCGACGCTCTTGGATTCCGATGGGGCCGCCATGCGCTTCATGAACGTGGCGATGTCACCGATGCGCTTGTTGTTCTCCAAGTCGTTGTACCACTCCCAGATCTGCACGGAGTGGGGTCCATAGGTGACGGTGAGCGTGGCGCGGCTTTCGTCCGGGACCGCCATGCGCTCAGGGACGAGCTGTTCCCAGGCCGCGTGTTTGACGAGCAAAGCAGCCAGCTTAATCAAGTCCTCGCGAGAGACCGCGCGAGTGGCCCCGACCGGTTGCCGTTCCGCCTGCTGTTCAACTTCACCGTTCCCATGGATGGTCAACCGCAGGCCTCCGTGCAAGCCATGGAGGTCATCGTAGGTGACCACAAGCGGCGTGAGGTCGCCGCGACCACCCGCGATCTCCTTGAGGGCCTGCCGCACAAGACAACCGTTCCTGACCGTGTTCCAAATCTCCCCTGCGGTCCTTCGCACTTCGCTGAGGTCCTTAGGCACTCCAACGCTTCCACCGGATGTCCGGTCGATGTGGTCGCTCCCGTCGCGCTCGCGACGGTGAAGGGCAAGACTCCAACTGATCGGTTCCAATGGGACTTCATCGGGATAGCTTCTCGCCCATTGTGACGGTGTGGCGGAAGAGACAGCTTCCTCGACCGGGCGAAGGTCTGCCGTGGGAACGAGCGTCCGGCATTTCAGGAGACTCAGGTTCTTTGTAATCTCAACGTCGCCCTGCGACGTGATCCTAACGCCGCCCACGCCGAGACCCATATACCCACCTCGCGTGTCGATGTCTATCATCCAGGCGCCGGGTTCCGCCGGCAGCAGGCTATTCTTGGATGACAGCCTTTCGGTCTTCGCGGGACTTGGCGCGGAGTTCGCAACTGCCACGAACAGTGGCAATAGCGGTGCTGCGATGACCCACAGCATCAGGAGGCCAGGCAAAGGCTTTCGCAAATTGTGCCTGAGCGCGTATGACTGTCTATCGTGCAAAGGTCTTTATGCTTTCAGACAGTCTCAAAAATCTGTGATCTTTCCGTCTTCGATGGTGGCAGTGTCCGTCTGCCCGGCGATGTGCACATGTACCGTGCCGATCGGGAAGCCGAGTTCCTGGGTGCCGTCGCCGTGGGCGAGTTCACGCGTCTTGTCCGAATCCAGCAGGTACACGCGGGTATCCTTGCCGGCGTTCACGCGGAGCGCACCCACCTTCACCTTCGTGTCATGCCCGGACTGGATGGTCACGCCTTCGACTCGTTTCCCGGTAATGGCCACGGCATAGGTGCCGGGCAAGAGTTCCATGGTCTTGTTTCCATCGAAGTGTGCGACCTCGGTTTGCTCCTTAAAGACATACGTCCGCGTGTTTTCGGCGTTGAAGCCTTCGGGGAACGCCACGACCAGCCGACCAAGCCGCCCTTTCAATTCTGGATTCATGGCAATGACATAGGCCTCTCCTGGCTTCGCACCAGCCTTGACCTCACCCTCCGGAGGCGCCGGCCGCGCCGGAGGTGAACCTGTTGGCGGTTGCGACGCAGGGACGGGAACGCCTTGATCTAAAGCCTCTCTTGCCTGCACGAGCACGTTCTGGAAGGTCTTGCTGACGTTGCCGGCCTTATCGTATGCATGAGCGTAGATCGTGTATTTTCCTGAGGGTAGGTGTTCGCCTCGAGGCAAATTTTCAGAGCAAGACCAGGATGCGCTCCGTGCGGTACAAAAAGGGCTGCCCCGCGTCCGGGTCCAGGTCAAGCGCTGCCTATCCCAAGCCAAGCCATCAACCTGCCGTACGATATGCACCTCAACACGGTCAAGACCACTCTGACTTGACGCAGGGCCAGTATCCGCAGCCGTGCCGGTGCTGGCGGGAAAGCTATATTTGGTTCCCGCTTCAACCCTCATGATGTAAGGATCCTCAGGCAGGTGATGCTGTCCTCGGCCTTCCACTGGAGTCCATAGCGGCGAGGTAATCCCGATCTTTGGTGCAGTCCTATCAATGAGGACTCGTATCTGCTTATAGTTAGTTATGGTCTTATCGTAGGGCGGCGGTAGGTTGTCATTTGCCCGAGCAGTGACAGAATACGTTCCTTCAGGCAGGTTCTTGCCACTGGGCATTTCCTTCACGCGCTCAAATGAAAACCACTCAGGACGGTCTAATTGGGACAGGTCGGTCGATAATATCGGCACGCGAAATCCTCGACACGGCTTCTTGGCCCGCCTATTCTTCGTGCACCAGCGCTTACCATCCCAATTCTGCCCACCAGGTTCAGTGATGATCACATTCACTTCATCGAGGGCCCGAGAAGTAGCGGCTACTTTTCCGCCGATCCTTAAGCTGGTATCATTAGACGCCCGATCCTGCCAGTCAACAAAGGTTAACGTGGGCTCAGCAGCCCATAAAGTTTCCTCAAAAATAATAAGGCTTGCCATCAGAAGAATGAATGGGCCTGACAATATTGCGTGAGTCGGTCGCATGGTCAGTCTCCTTTGATCCGTCAATGGCAATAATCATGTCCTGATTGCTCGTGGCGATCGGTCCTGTATTTTGTAAGAGTCATTTACGCATCCCGCTGCGGTTCTTGACCGATGGCGCGGCCTCCACCGCCCAGAGCACCACCAGCAGACCAACCCCGCCGACCAACACTCGATGCAGAATGCCCGAAGCCTGCGCACGAACCACGGCACTGGACCTCGACTGCTTGGTCGGCCTGCCGATGCTCCGGTCTACCTTTTTCCCGGACAGGTTGCCCCTAGCCATCAAGCGCTCGAACTTTAAGCATTCCTGCGACTTCGTTTCCAAGTGTTACCGCCTGTTCGAGCTCATCAGGGAGAGCATTGAGATCTGGAACGGCGTCGTGCGCCATTTCCCACAGGACAGCTAGAGGCATCTCTCTCCATGCGCCAACGATGAATGGCGAGAGATGCAGGGCAATAATCTTATCCCACAGGCGCGCGTGGACCCGATCCAGGTGACGTTGTAACTGGATGATCTTATTCAGAGCGGCCTCCAATCGGGCATCCTCCTGAACATCATTTGAGGCTGAGGGAGATAGACGGGAAGAGCTATATCTTGGCGCGCCTGGGGCGAGCGGGTGCGAATAATCTCGCGATTCACTGACGAGCAATGGCAGTCCAGAACGAGTCCCCGACGATTTCTTGGGCGCATCCGTTGGAGGCGTTTCCAGAGGACACCGTTTCCGCAACTCCTCAAGCTGCTTGAGAACCTCTTCAATTTGCTCGTCGATGCGGTCGAGCTGAGCTTGCAATTGCTTGGCCTCCTGCCGCGCCTCAAAATACGCCGACAGATCCTTGGCCAGTGATTCCGTATCCTGGTAGAAATCGCCCACGGCCATGCCCACGCTTACGAAGTTGCCAAATTTTTTTATAGGTCCCATATTGGGAGACTTAGTAAACCTCATATACCCAGGCCCTCGCGCATATTCATAGAACACCTTCGCTGAGATCCCGGGACTACCTGTCTTTCGGTAAAAGTCGGTCGCTTTCTCAGCGGCGTAGAAGACCTTCTTCACCGCCCGCTGGTCCATAACCGCGTCGCTTCCAATGACTTGGGCTCCCGTGCCTGCCCAAGTCGAACCTTCACCTGGGCTAGTAAGAATGTCTTTGCCTGTACCGGCCCAGGCTAATGCCTCCCTGACCACCTTTCCTTTCCCCGTACCTCCCGGCGTATTAGCTGCTACCATAAGGAGCGACTCAGAAAAGCTCTTGAGCGACCCATCCGCACCCCAGATGTTGTCTCGAGCTTTATTACGCTTCTTGACAGCCTCGTTATATTCCGTCCGGGTCAGATCGGCGACCTCTTTCAGGGCGTGAAGACGTCCGATGAGCCCATCAATTTTGTCTTGATCTTCTTTGCTGCAGGGGCACACGACCTCGCGGCATTGCCCAATCCCAAACACCGATGAAACCGGAAATTGAAGCAGGATGAGGGCCATTAACCCGGCGAAGATGAGTCTGCTCGTGCTTAACTGTCGCATAGTTCGCTCCTGTCTATTGAGCTTTCCCGGGATTATATTTGCCAACCCGAAGCAGGTAGCCGTGACCATTCTTGTTATGAATCACCAATCGAGAGCCATCCGACGCGGCGGCGGCTCGTTCAGTAGAGGCGGGTAAGGCCGCCTCAGTGAGCTTGGCTCCTGACACTCTATTCCACAGGGTGATGCGATTCTCGCCCACAGCAGCCAAGACGTTCACATCAGAAGTCATGACGAGCAATCGGATCGGTTCCTCAAACCACTCCAACACAGCCTTTTCCTTCAGCTTGCTTGAGTTCAGATCCCACAGGCGAATCGTCCTGTCTGCGCCGGCTGAAGCGAGATTCCTCTCTTCCGAAATGAAGGTGACCGATGCGACGTTCAGGAGATGTCCGTTCAGTACAGGACCCGGTTTTGGCGGGCCATCCACCATGCTCCAAACCCGAATCGTGCCGTCTGCGCTCCCTGAGACCAAAATCTTGCTGTCTAGTGCAAAGGTTAAACAACTGACGACCCGACTATGACCGGAGAGGGTCGTGAATTCCTTTGGCTCAGCAGTAGTAGTATCCCAGAGACGAATTACGCGGTCGGCACTGCCAGAGGCCAGTGTCTTGCCGTCTGGCGCAAACGACAAAGCGGTGACACGAAGGCCATGGCCCCGAAGCGTCGCCCGGGGTGACGCGTCTGGCAGGTTCCACAGTCGAACAGTTCGATCTTCCCCGCCAGAGGCCAGGACTTTACCGTCCAGTGGATAGGCGAGCGCGGTCACTGCACCACGGTGGCTTTTCAAGACTGTTGCTTGCTTTGGTTCCTGTCCGCTGAGCTGCCACAATTGTATGGTTCCGTCTTCAAAGCCGGAGGCTAGGGCGTTTCCATCCGGAGACAACGCGAGCGACGACAGACCCTGCGGCATCTTCAGTGTGGCAGCGATTGTGAGCCAGCCACTGCCTGGATTGAGGAATGAAATCTCCGTTCGACCGACGTTCCCGGCACGGTCCGCGATCTCAACAGTGAGCCTGTTGTCACCAAGCTGGAGCCGTTGGCCTGTGGAGAGGCGGCCAGTGGCGCCGCGGCTGTGTTGGTCAAAAGACCCAGAGATATCGCGGTCATTGACCATGGCCTTGAAAGAGGCGACCGAGACGCCGCTGCCTTGATCGGCATACTCGATCTCTACCGTGAGGGAGTCACCCTCCACACGCGCACCGGCGGTAGGCTGAACAATGCGGACGGTCGGAGGGATGGAATCTGCTTTCGTCGGCTCGCTCTTGGGCAGGTCACCAGAGGCGCAAGCGGCGAGGAGCAACAGCGCAACAATCAGCGCCCCAGACCCACGAGACGTTGCTGAGAAGGGCGCCCGTCTAAGGAAGGTGTTCGGCCAACGCCCTGAGCGACCCATGAGGGGCCTCCCGGATCAGACGGGATTGGGGTTACTGCGGCAAGTGGGCTACGTCCGTTTGAGATCCTCGATGGATTTCCTGATGCGCTCGGCGTCCTTCGCGTGCGGGGCCACTTTCAGATACTGCTCGAACGCTTCGATCGCCTTGGCCGTGTCCCGTTTCTTGTAATAGGCCAGGCCCAGCTCTCGGTAGGCCTCAATCGGCTTCTTCTCGCCGCTGAGCGCCATCGTGAGATGCGCGATCGCCTGATCAGCATTACCGGTCTCCAGCGCAATTTTTCCGAGCCAGTAATGCGGCACAGGGTCTGTGTCTTTCACCTGCAACGCTTTTTCAAACATCGCGGCCGCCGTCTTCACACGCTTTCGCTCGTAGTCCAGTCGGCCCACTTCGATGAGGAGTTCGCGGGTCCGCTGCTTGAATTCCGCGGTGTTCACGAGCAGCTTTTTGGTTTCCAGGTCCTTGCTGTACTTCGACTGGGCCAGGTCTGTCAGCTTTTCGATCCGCGCTTTGTTGGTGGGGTGGTCGCCGTAGAAGAAGTTTTTGAGCGCCGTCTGGTCGCCATATTCCTTCATGAGCTGTTCAAACGTGCCTGGGGCTTCGCGAGGGTCGTAACCGGCTTTGACCATGTAGTCCAGTCCCACGACATCGGCTTCGCTTTCCTGGCTCCGCCCGTGCCCATTGACGGCGGCGCTCATGCTGTAGTCGTAGGTCAGTTTAAAGACCGCTGGCGTGAGGGGAACCTTGCCACTGGCCGCCGCCGCTTGGCCCGCGAGCTGCCCGACAAGCTGGGTGGTGTACCTGCTCTCGATGCCCCTGGCCACATGGCTTTTGGTGACGTGCGCGATCTCGTGGGCCAGCACCATAGCGAGCTGCGCTTCATTCTCCATCCGGGCGAGGAGGCCCGCATTGGTGTAGA
>Ga0187892_10010137_pt1 | contig 12067 bp, 13 predicted proteins | sample MA1701073metaG_FD_139345 | JGI IMG/M metagenome (GOLD analysis project Ga0187892, IMG submission 139345) | Bio-ooze microbial communities from a basaltic lava cave in the Kipuka Kanohina Cave System on the Island of Hawaii, USA - MA170107-3 metaG ...
GAACGCAGCCCGCGGCCGGGCCGCGAGATCATTCCGGATGTTGCGGGCCGCGTGTTTGCCCATCTGGATGGCGGCCTGGGCAACGCCGGGCACGGGCGTTCCATCCGTAGCCGCGCTGGCAAGATCGCCGATGACCATGACTTCGGGGTGTCCCGGGATGGAGAGATCGGGCTGGACGAGGACGCGGCCGGTCCGATCGAGCGGAACACCGAGTGTGGCACCGAGCGGCGAGGCGGCGACGCCGGCGGCCCAGAAGACGCAGCCTGCGGGAATGACCTCGGGCCCGACGCGCACGTAGTCGCGATCGATCGCTGTTACCAGCGCGTTCGTGCGTACGGTCACGCCCAGCTTCTCAAGCTGGCGCTGCGCCTTGGCGGAGAGGTCGGGCTCGTACGTGGGCAGCACGCGCGGCCCGCCCTCGAGCAGGATCACTTTCGCGGCGGACGTGTCGATTGCACGGAAATCCTTGGGGATGACCTGTCGCGCGATCTCGGCCATGGCACCGGCCAGCTCGACGCCGGTGGGACCTGCGCCGACAATCACGAATGTCAGGAGCCGCTTGCGCGCTGCGGGGTCCGCCTCGCGCTCGGCGGCCTCGAACGCAACGAGGAAGCGGCGGCGCAGCACGACGGCATCATCGATGGTCTTGAGGCCGGGCGCCATCTCGGCCCACTCCGGGTGCCCGAAGTACGCGTGCGTGACGCCGGGCGCTACAATGCAGTAGTCGTACGTGAGCGTGCCGTTCTCGAGGCGGAGCCGCCGGCCGGCCGGATCGACGCGTTCGACGTTGCCGAGCCAGACTGCGGCGTTGGCCTGCTTTCGCAGCACCGCGCGGATGGGCGCAGCGACGTCGGCGGCGGAAAGAGATGCTGTAGCGACCTGATAGAGCAGCGGCTGGAACAGGTGATAGTTGTGTCGATCAACGAGCGTGACGCGGACGGGCGCACTGCGCAGCGCCTTGGCGCAGTAGAGGCCGCCAAAGCCGCCGCCGATGATCACGACATGGGGCTCTCGCGCGGGATCAGCCTTCGGCCGCTCGCTCACTCAGGATCCTGATCCTGTCATTTTCGACCTGAAGGAAACCGCTTTCGACCAGGAATCGCTTTTCGCTGCCCTCATCGCTGATGCGGAGCCGGCCGCGGCCGAGCAGTGCGAGCGTGGGCGCGTGCCCGCGCAGGATGCCGAGCTCGCCATCCCACGCAGGCGCGACCACCATGTCGGCGGGCCCTTCGTAGACCACGCGCTCGGGACTGATGACTGAGACATTCAACTTGGCCGATGCCACGGCTCAGGCCTCCAGCCCCATCTGCTTGGCTTCCGCGATCACGTCCTCGATGCCGCCCTTCATGTAGAAGACCTGCTCGGGCAGGTGATCGAATTCGCCGGCCACCACGCGCTCGAACGATTCGATGGTGTCCGCCAGCTTGACATACTTGCCGGGCCGACCCGTGAACTGGGACGCGACATTGAACGGCTGCGAGAGGAACCGCTGGATGCGGCGCGCGCGGTTCACGATCATCTTGTCGTCTTCGGACAGCTCGTCCATGCCGAGGATCGCGATGATGTCCTGCAGATCCTTGAATCGCTGCAGAATGCGCTGCACTTCGGATGCGACCTTGTAATGGCGCTCGCCCAGGAACTGCGGGTCCATGATGCGAGACGTGGAATCGAGCGGATCGACGGCCGGGTAGATCCCGATTTCGGTTAACGCGCGTGTCAGCACGGTCGTGGCGTCGAGGTGCGCGAACGCGGTGGCAGGCGCGGGGTCCGTCAGGTCGTCGGCAGGCACGTAGATCGCCTGCACGGACGTGATCGAGCCGTTCCGTGTCGACGTGATACGCTCCTGCAGCTCACCCATCTCCGTGCCCAGCGTGGGCTGGTAGCCCACGGCGGAGGGCATGCGGCCGAGCAGTGCGGACACCTCGGAGCCGGCCTGCACGAAGCGGAAAATGTTGTCGATGAAGAGGAGCACGTCCTGCTTTTCGACATCGCGGAAATACTCGGCGACCGTGAGGCCGGAGAGGCCGACGCGGGCGCGTGCGCCCGGCGGCTCGTTCATCTGACCGTAGACGAGCGCGACGTTGGGCAGCACGCCGCTCTCCTTCATCTCGATCCACAGGTCGTTGCCCTCACGGGTACGCTCGCCCACGCCGCAGAATACCGAGCGGCCGCCGTGCTCCATGGCGATATTGTTGATCAGCTCCATGATGACGACGGTCTTGCCGACGCCGGCACCGCCGAAGAGACCCGTTTTGCCGCCCTTCACGTAGGGCGCGATCAGGTCGATGACCTTGATGCCGGTCTCGAAGATCTCGGTCTTGGGTTCGAGCTCGGGGAACTTCGGCGCGGGCCGGTGAATCGGCCAGCGTTCGACGTCACCGCTGATCGGGCCGGCCTGGTCGACCGGCTCGCCCAGCACGTTGATGATGCGGCCCAGCGCCGCTTCGCCGACGGGCACGCTGATCGGCGCGCCCGTGTCGACGACTTCCATGCCGCGCGTCACACCATCGGTGGACGACATGGCCACGGCGCGGACCTGATTGCGGCCAATGTGCTGTTGTACTTCGGCGACCAGCTGGATCGCCGTGCCGCCGTTCTGCGCCGGCGCACTGATGCGGAGCGCGTTATAGATCTCGGGAATCGATTCCGCGTCGAACTCGACGTCGACCACGGGTCCGATCACCTGCACCACGCGACCTGCTGCCTTTGCGTTTGCCATTTCCGTTCCTTCAGGTTCCGGCGCGCGGCATGCGCGCGGATGACTTCATTCGGTCATTCCAGCGCCGCGGCGCCGCCCACAATTTCCGCGATCTCCTGCGTGATCTGCGCCTGGCGCGCCCGGTTGTAGGTGCGGCTCAAGTTGTCCAGCATATCGCTGGCGTTGTCTGTTGCGTTCTTCATGGCGGTCCGCCGTGCGCCGTGCTCGGCAGCCGCGGTCTCGACCAGCGCGCGGTACATGCAGTTGCGCACGTAGAGCGGCAGCAGCCGCGCGAGGATCTCCTCGACCGAAGGCGACATCTTGTAGATCGACTTCCAGTGTCCCTGGTCCGCCGACGGCGGCGGCGGCTGAACGGGCAGCACGCGCAGGACGCCGGGCGGTGTGCTCATGGCCGAGCGGAACTGCGCGTACACGATGTGGACTTCATCGAGCTCGCCCTTCTCGAAGGCCGCGCGCAGCGGCTCGATCACACTCGCGGCATCGTCCATGGTCGGCTTGTCCGTGATGTCGAGGCGCGAGGTGGCCATGGCCTGGCGGCGGAACCGGAAGAAGGAGACGCCTTTCCTGCCGATCGCGTGCAGGTCCACAGTCACGCCGTTCCGGCGCAGCCGCTCGACCAGCTGGCGACCTTCCCGGATCAGGTTGGCGTTGAACGCACCGGCCAGGCCGCGGTTCGACGTGATCACGATCACGGCGGCACGCCGCACCTTCTCCGGCTGGCGCAGCAGCGGGAACCGCTCGTAGAGCGCTGGGTCGATCAGCCGGCCCAGCACTTCCGACAGATGCTGCGCATACGGGCCGGCCGCATGAACGCGGTCCGTCGCGCGCTTCAGCTTGGACGTGGAGACCATCTCCATCGTCCTCGTAATCTGCCGCGTCTTGCCGACCGAGCGGATCCGTCGCTTCAGTTCCCGTGGCTTCGCCATATTCGCTCAGCTCACGCGGCCGCGCGTTCGCTCGCCCACGTCTCCTTGAACTCCACGATCGCCTTCTTCAGCATCTCCGTCACATCGTCCGACAGCTGTTTCTTCGCACGGATCGCCTCGCCGACGTCCGCATGACGCAGCCGCATGAATTCGTGGAGGGCATGCTCGAACTTGCGCACGTCCGCCGTGGGCACGTCATCGAGGTAGCCATTGGTCGCGGCGAAAATGATCATGACCTGGTGCTCGACGGGCATGGGCGCGTACTGCGGCTGCTTCAGGATCTCGACGAGCCGTTCGCCGCGCGCGAGCTGCTTCTGTGTGGCCGGGTCCAGCTCGGAGCCGAACTGCGCGAATGCCTCGAGGTCGCGATACTGCGCCAGCTCGAGGCGCAGCCGGCCGGCTACCTGCCGCATCGCCTTGATCTGTGCGTTGCCGCCCACGCGCGAAACCGAAATGCCGGCATTCACGGCCGGCCGCACGCCCGAGTAGAAGAGATCGTTCTCGAGGAAGATCTGGCCATCCGTGATCGAGATCACGTTTGTCGGGATATACGCGGAGACGTCACCGGCCTGGGTCTCGATGATGGGCAGCGCCGTGAGCGAGCCGCCGCCCTGCTCATCAGCCAGCTTGGCGGCGCGCTCGAGCAAGCGGCTGTGCAGGTAGAACACGTCGCCCGGATACGCTTCGCGGCCCGGCGGCCGCCGCAGCACCAGCGAGATCTGACGGTACGACTGGGCCTGCTTCGACAGGTCATCGTAAATCACGAGCGTGTGCTTGCCCTGCCACATGAAGTGCTCGGCCAGCGCACAGGCGCTGTACGGCGCGATGTACTGCATGGGCGCGGGATCCGAAGCATTGGCCGCGACCACGATCGTGAAGTCCATGGCGCCCTGCTCGCGCAGCGTTTCGACAACGCTCGCCACCTTGCCCGCGCGCTGGCCGATCGCGCAGTACACGCAGATCACGTCGCCGCCGCGCTGGTTCATGATCGTGTCGATCGCAACGGCTGTCTTGCCCGTGCCGCGGTCGCCAATAATCAGCTCGCGCTGGCCGCGCCCGATCGGAATCATCGAGTCGATCGCCTTGAGTCCCGTCTGCAGCGGCTCCTTCACGGGCTGGCGCAGCACAATGCCGGGTGCAATAATGTCGATGAAACGGCGGCCCTCGGTCGCAATGTCGCCGCGGCCGTCAATGGGCTGGCCGAGCGAGTCGACTACGCGGCCGAGATAGCCGGCGCCGACCGGAATGTCGAGCACGCGGCCGGTGCGGCGGACGGCATCGCCTTCGTGCAGGATCGTCCAGTCGCCCAGCACGACGGCGCCGATGTTGTCCTCTTCCAGGTTGAGCGCGAGTGCGGTCACGGTCTCGCCGCTCGCGGAGGAAGTGACCTCGAGCATCTCGCTCGCCATGGCGCGGTTCAGCCCGAACACGCGCGCCACGCCATCCTTCACCTCGAGAACTTCACCGACTTCCTCGACCTCGAGCTGCTCCGAATACCGTTCGATCTGGCGGAGCAGCATATCCTTGATCTCGCTGGCCCGCAGATGCGTGTCGGTCATCGCCATGGAGTTCCGTCCTCAGCAAGGCTAGAGTCGCGCCGTCGTCTCGAGCAGACGACTGCGCATGGATACCAGGCGCCGGCGCAACGATCCATCGAGCAGCCGGTCGCTGTAACGCACAATGATGCCACCCAGAATGTTCCGGTCGATCTGTACGTGCGGGATCACGGCCTTGCCGACCAGCATCGACAGCCGCGACGTGATCGCGGTCAGCTCCGCCGCGTCCGGCGAATGCGCCAGCGTTACCTGCACATTGACCCGGCCCAGCCGTTCGTCCAGCAACGCGTCGTACGCGCGCGCGATCGCGCGCAGCAGCCGCTGCCGGCGCTTGTCCAGCACGACCAGCAGGAAGTTCAGGAACAGCGGCGGCACGCGGCCCGTGAACGCCTGGCGCAGCACCTGCTTCTTCTCGTCGACCTTGATGCGCGGGCTGCGCAGGAACTCGCGTATGCGCGGATCCGCATCGAGCAGCGCGTTCACCGCCGCCAGCGCCCGCGCGTACGACTCGAGGTCGCCCCTGCGTTCGCCCAGCTCGAACAGCGCTGACGCGTAGCTGCGTGCAATCGTGGATTGCTCCAACGCGTGTTCTCCTCTTCTGGCTCAGCGCGTGGCCACCGGCCGGCGCGTCCCTGGAGTCCAATGGAATTTCACCGCGGAGGACGCAAAGGACGCGAAGGCGTGGCCGAGAGACGGCGACATGGCCGGGTTCATCGCCTGGCCGGGTTCCGTTGTTTTTTTTTCAACAGATTCATCCGTTCGTTCCTCAGCGACCTTGGCGATTTCTGCGTTGAGACCGTTTCGCCGGAAGCCAGCCCACGCGCCGGCGACGCGGATCGGTCAGTTAGCCCCTGCCCTACCGAGATAGTCTGCAACGAGGCGCCGGTCCTCCTCCGCATCGAGGCGCCGCTCAATCAGTTTGCCAGCCGCGGCCAGCGCGAGATCGACTGCTTCGCGGCGGACGGATTCGACGGCGCGCTCGCGCTCCACCGCGATTTCCTGTTTTGCGCGCTCCAGGATTTCGTCCTGCTCCTGCCTGGCCTTGTTGAGCTGCTCCTGCCGAACTTTCTCCGACGTCTGCCTGGCCTCGAGAATCAGCTGCTGCGCTTCCTGCTTCGCCACGCTCAGCTCCTGGCGCTGCTGCGCCAGCAGCGCCGCCGCTTCCTCGCGCTGTTTCTTCGCTTCATCCAGGCTGTCCTGGATGCGCTTCTCGCGCGCCGCCGCGTATCCCAGGATCGGGGGGAACGCGAACTTTGCGAGCAGCGCGAGCAGCGCGAGAAAGATGACAACGGTCCAGAAGGACACGTTGGAGGCCAGCCCGAAGACACTGGGCTCGGCGGCGCCTTCCGCCGCGTGATCCTGCACCAGGATCCACAACACGTTCATGGGCACCTCGTGGAGGCGTGGGCACGCGGGCACGGCCCGCGTGCCACGTCCGCCTGTCTCAGATCAGGAACGCGATCACCAGCGAGAACAGCGCGGCACCCTCGATCAGGGCCGCCAGAATGATGGCCGCCGTCTGGATCTCACCCTTGATCTCCGGCTGCCTCGCCATGCTCTCCGTCATGCTGCCGCCGATCCGGCCAATGCCAATGCCGGCGCCGACCACCGTAAGCCCGGCTCCCACCGCCTTGCCCAGATTCGCGAGGCCGGCACCTGCCTCGGGCTGCTGCAGCACTGCGAGAATGGGAAACGTCATGGTTCGTCCTTTCTCACGGGGTGTCCAGTTTGTCGCTCCGCTCGCCAACGTGGCCGCGCACCCCGGCGCGGCCGCCCGGCTCCGTCCGCTGAACCGGCCCGCGTGCAGCAGGCCTCGCGGCGCATCGCCGGGCGCACGCCCGGCGTCCTGCGACGAGGGGCTCGGAGCCGGCCCCCCGAAGGCGCGTCTCCGGCGGACGCGCTCGCCATTCCGGACCCGTGCCGTCAGTGCTCCGAGTGACGGATCAGGCCAATGAACACGCTCGAGAGCATCGCGAAAATGTAGGCCTGCAGGAACGCGACGAATATCTCGAGAACCATGATCGCAACCGCCATGATCACCGGCGCCGGCGCAATCAGCAGCCGGTTCGCCATTCCCGCCATCACCAGCAGCCCTGTCAGCGCCAGCACCACGGCGTGACCCGCAGTCATGTTCGCATAGAGCCGGATCGCCAGCGCAAACGGCTTCGTCAGTTTGCCCAGGAACTCGACCGGCGTCATGATCACGAGCATCGGAATCTTCATGGCCAGCGACATGCCCGCTGGCACATAGAAGATCGTTTTCGCATATCCCTTGAATCCAAGCGCCCGCATGCCCGCAATCTCGACCAGCAGAAACGTCATGAGCGCGAGTACGGCCGTCACCGAGATGTTGCCCGTCGGCGAGGCGCCCCAGGGCAGCAGGCCCAGCAGATTGCAGAAGAGGATGAAGAAGAAGACCGCCACAATGTAGGGCACGAACTTCTCGCCTCCGTGCCCGATGTTCTTGAGCGCTACCTCGTCGCGCAAATACAGAATGAATGCCTCCACGACGTTCGCCGCACCCTTCGGTCCGCGCAGCGCGCCCGCTTCGTGTTCCCGCTTCGCCCCGCGCGCCGCCGCAATCAGCACCACGGCCACGAGAAACGCCGCCAGTGCCATGAACACCACGTGCTTCGTGATCGAGAAATCGAGCGTCAGAGGCCCCAGATGGACAGGCTCGAACTGCGGCAGATGGATCACTCGGCCGAACGGCAGCTCCAGCTCCTTCGAATCCGCCAGATGGTGCAGGATCATCGACTTGATGTCGAATCCGCCACTCGGCGCGTGGGCGGCGGGTTCCTGCAGCCGCGCGAATCCCATGTTCATGCCGTCGACCGACCTCTCTTCAGGAACACCGGCTCGAGAAGCAACATCACGAACACGAACGCCACCAGCGAAACCAGCGTCGGCGCCGCCGGCAGCGCCTCACTCCGCGTCAGCCAGAACGCCAGCCCGCCCACCACAACCATCCGCAGTATCATCCCACCCAGCCAGCCCACCATGAACAGCTGCGCATGGTCGCGCAGCGCCAGCATCACCCCGAACGCAATCAGCTGAACCGCCCACGCCAGCCCCGCCGCAAACCAGACTCCGCCCGCCGACGGGCCTGCCACCACCGCCCCGAGTACACCTCCGCACACCGCCACCGCCAGCGCTGCACCCGCATACGCCAGCCAGGACCTCACCCGTCTGCTCCCTTCTCGTTGTCTTCGGATCGGCCGGTGCCAGACGTCGGACCCGCCGTCAGCTGCCGCACCAGCCAGTAGAAACCCGCGCCGCCCCCTGCAAACGCGCCCACCAGCGCGCCCACCGGCCGGCTCCCCAGCCGCTCTCCCACCCACGCTCCCGCCGCCAGAAACACCAGCGTCGCAACCGCCCACGTCAGCCCTGCTGCCAGATACCGCGAGACTTCGACGGGCACGCGCTCGCCCACTCGTCCCTCCTGGCCGCCCCTCGCTCTTGGCGGCCGAACCGGTTCCGGGCCACCCCGCCGCGTAAGAATACCCGCTTGTGAAATTTTTCGCAAGCTCGACGCTTGACGCTCGGACGGGCCGCGGGGTATCTTCACAGTCCTGTGTCCCGCAGATGGTGCCAACCCTTGCAATTCACTGTCAGGCCGTCACTTAGGGAGGCGGCCGGAGCAATCCACGGACCCGCGGTGTCGCGCCCGATCGCAGTCTTTCTGATGCTGGCCCTGGTGGCTGCGTGCGAAGCGCGCGGCGGGGCTGAGGACGGGGGTGCGCCGGCGAGTGGCGCGGGAGGAACGGCAGCCGTGCTGGTACCGACGATGGGCGTCCGGGTAGCGGGCGATACGGTACATTTGCAGCTGGAGCTGTCGAACGCGGGGGACACGGCGGTGGTGCTGGAGTTTGCGAGCACGCAGCGTTACGACTTTGGCGTGGAAGCGGAGACGGGCGAGTCGGTGTGGCGGTGGTCTGCGGACCGGATGTTCGGTCAGGTTGTGGGAGAGGAGCGGCTGGCGCCCGGGGCATCGCTCGTGTACGGCGAGGTGTGGCTCGCGACGGGACGTGCGGGACGCTGGGTGGCGGTGGGTCAGGTGGTGTCGACGAATCAGCCGGTGGAGCTGCGGACCTCGTTCGAGGTGGGCGGCTAACAACAGGGTTAGCGAAGGGGACGGGGGATGGAAGCGAGTGCGGTAGCGGAGCGAGGAGAGCGTGGCGATGTGGCGCTGCTGGAGCGGCTGACGGGGGCGCGGCAGTCGCTGGAGTCGGAGATAGCGCGGCGGGTGATCGGCCAGCACACGATCGTGGAGGGTTTGTTGACGGCGTTGCTGGCGGATGGTCACGCGCTGCTGGTGGGTGTGCCGGGTCTGGCGAAGACGCTGCTGGTATCGAGTCTGGCGCAGGCGCTGCACCTGAAGTTCAGCCGGATCCAGTTCACGCCGGATCTGATGCCGACGGACATCACGGGGACGGAGGTCCTGGAGGAGGACCGGTCGACGGGCAAGCGCGCGTTCCGGTTCGTGCACGGTCCGGTGTTTGCCAACGTGATTCTAGCGGACGAGATCAACCGCACGCCGCCGAAGACGCAGGCGGCGCTGCTGCAGGCGATGCAGGAGCGGGCGGTGACGGTGGCCGGGGAGACGATGACGCTGGACCGTCCGTTCTTCGTGCTGGCGACGCAGAACCCGATCGAGCAGGAAGGGACGTATCCGTTGCCGGAGGCGCAGCTGGACCGGTTCATGCTCGAGCTTCGGATCGGATATCCGACGCGTGAGGAGGAGGAGCGGGTTGCGCTGCAGACGACGGGCGCGGAGGAGCCGGAGATCCGGACGGTGCTGGGTGCGGAAGAGCTGCTGGACCTGCAGAAGCTGGTGCGGCGAGTCCCGGCGCCGCCCTCGCTGGTGAGTTATGCGGTGCGGCTGGCGCGGGCGACGCGGCCGGACGATACGGACTCGCCGGAAGTGACGCGCCGGTATGTGAGCTGGGGAGCAGGTCCGCGGGCGTCGCAGTATCTGGTGCTGGGCGCGAAGGCGCGGTCGGCGATGTCGGGCCGGGGCGTGCCGAACTTCGACGATGTCCGGGCGGTTGCCCCGTCCGTGCTGCGTCATCGTGTGGTCACGAACTTCCAGGCGGAAGCGGATGGCCGTGCGACGGGCGACATCGTGGAAGAGTTGATCCAACTGAGCCGCAAATGGACGTAGACCCGGGAAGCGACAGTTCAACTTCTGACGCGGGCCACGGGACATGATCACCGCCTACATTCTGGCGCTGGTCATGGCCATCCTGGTCTCCGCGTTCTTCACGGCCGCCGAGCTGGCGATTTTCACACCGGGCGAATCTCGCATTCGAGCCCTGGAGGAAGAGGGCGTACGGGGCAGCCGTGCGCTGGCGGAGCTGCGCGCGCGGCCGGCGCGCGTGCTGGTGCTGCTGCGGCTGGGCGATGCGTGCGCGGATGTCGGCGCGGGTGCACTCGTAGCGATACTCGCGTATCAGCGGTGGGAAGCTGTGGGTCTGGCGCTGGCGGCGGGCGGCGTGGCGCTGCTGATCCTCTACGTCGGCGAGCTGCTTCCGATCGGGCTGGCGGCGAATCACGGGCTGCGGTTTGCGCTGGCCCTGGCGCCGGCGCTGATGTTCGTGACGCGACTGTCGGCCGTGCCGCTGGACCTGCTGTCGCGGCTGGCGCGGGTTCGGCCGGGTCCGCGCGAGGAGGGGTCGCCGACGGCTACGGCGACGGAGATCCGGCAGTTGACGGCGATGGGTCACACGGAAGGCCTGATCGAGGAGCATGAGCGCGAGCTGATCGAGCGGGCGTTCCGCCTGGATGACATTCAGGCGTGGGACATCATGACGCCGCGTGTCGACGTCTTCGCGTGGCCGGACGATCTGCTGCTGCGCGACATTGTGCCGTTGCTCGGCAGTGTGCGCTATTCCCGTGTACCCGTGTACCACGGCAGCATCGACAACATCACGGGCGTGCTCTACGTCCGCGATGCGTATCAGGCGCTGGTGTCCGGGCAGCGGGATGTCCCGCTGAACCAGCTGACGCGGGAGCCGCTGGTGGTACCGGGCTCGGTACCGGTAACGAAGCTGCTGCGCGACTTTCAGACGCGGCGGATCCACATGGCGATCGTCGTGGACGAGTATGGCGGCACGGACGGCCTGGTCACGCTGGAAGATGTGCTGGAAGAGCTGGTCGGTGACATCCAGGATGAGACGGACGTATCGGAGGATGCGCTGACGCGGGTTTCGCGCATGGAGATCCTGGTGGCGGGCGACGCCGATCTACGCGAGATCAACCACTTCTTCAACACGACGTTCCCGCAGCTCGAGCATCGCACGTTCAACGGGTATCTGCTGGAGGAGCTGGGGCGCGTGCCGGAGCCGGGCGAGAAGTTCGAGCGCGAGGGGATCCTGATCGAAGTGCTGGAGGCTTCGGATACGCAGGTGACGCGCGCGCGGCTGCGGCGGCTGGCCGTGCCGCACGACGGCGGGCTCGCACCGCCGCGGAGCAGTGGCGATGGCGCCGAACCGCACGAGGACGGCCCGCGGCGCGGCCGGCCGCGCACCGTCGAGGAGCCCAGCTCCGCGCGTGCCGCTGACGGCGGCTGAGTCCACAGCGCTTCCTCGGTTGCGGATGCACTCTCTCGACATCATGCTGACCGACGTGTTAGCGGCGCGGTCGCGCATCGCGGCGCACGTGCGCCGGACGCCGGCGGAACGCTCGGCGTGGCTGAGCGAGGTGGCGGGCGCGGACGTGTACCTGAAACTCGAGAGCTTTCAGCGGACCGGCTCGTTCAAGGTGCGCGGTGCCTTCAATGCCGTGGCGGGTCTTTCCGAAGCGGCTCGTGCGCGCGGGCTGGCGACGGCGTCCGCCGGGAACCATGGACAGGCCGTGGCGCTGGC
>Ga0187892_10010138_pt1 | contig 12067 bp, 7 predicted proteins | sample MA1701073metaG_FD_139345 | JGI IMG/M metagenome (GOLD analysis project Ga0187892, IMG submission 139345) | Bio-ooze microbial communities from a basaltic lava cave in the Kipuka Kanohina Cave System on the Island of Hawaii, USA - MA170107-3 metaG ...
AACGATACGTCGGCGCGCGTGTTCAGGGCATGGAGGGCCGCTTACCTTGCTGTCTACGGCGAAGACCCGACAGTGTGAGGGGGGTGCTACCCATGAGGTAGCTTGAGGACCACGGATTGGTTACAGGCTAGATAGCCTTTAATCAGTCACGGGTCCTCTTCAAGTATCTATTTACATTACCTACCAATCGAACCTGTCACTTTACTTACCAAAAGCTACCAATCGAGTTTAAACCTTAAAGGCTGTCTAGTCTGCAGGATCGACGCAGGAAAGCAGGCACTCATTTCCTAGGGCCGGACGGATTCGTTTCAAGGAACAGGACAGTTCTTCTAGCCTTCTTTAGGGCGTGGAGGCATGAAATGGCGGTGACAGCTAGAGAATTTGATGACCATGTACTAGACATTCGAACGTAACTTTACCATTGACTTTTCTCCTATTTTCTGGTATATTGACGCGTTCTCTTCGAAGATCGGAGAGAACGTATTTTAACACTACTTAACCTCCCGTCGTGCACCAAGCTCGCGATACATTCGTGTGTTTGGTGCACGACATAAACCGAAGCGACAACCTTTGCATCGGGTTGGCCGCCGGGGAGGAGTGATCACAAATGATGCACAGGACGGTTCTAGCAATCGCCCTGGTGGTCGCCTTCCTGGCGGCCACCCCCTCGCTCCACGCCCAGGACAACTGGGCGAGCCGCGCGCTCGTGGAGCGCACGGTGAACTGCCTGAACCAGGTCGGCCCGTGCGACCGAGCGGTCCAGGACTTCCTGGCGAAGTTCGCCGGGAAGCCCGGACGGGACGGGCGACCCGGCCGCGACGGCAACACGCCGTCCGGCCCGGAGATCGCGGCGATCATCATCGCCTTGGCCCAGCGGGGTGAACTCCCGCTACCGCCGGGGCGGATCGACGAAGCGGCCCTCCGCGAGATCGTTTCGCGGTTGGTCGCGGAGGAGCTGAAGAAGCTCCAGCCGCAGCAGCCCGCGCCAACGGCGACCCCGGGCACGACGGGGGTCGTCCCGCCGGTCCCCGCCCCCAGCCGGGAGATTTCCTTGCCCGACTGGGTGTGGTGGGCCCTGCTCTTGGCGGCCCTCGCCGCCTTGATCTGGTGGCTTACCCGCCACCGTGTTCGCAACGACGGCCGGTTCTACGTCGGCCGCTACCGCTTCGCCCGGCGACGGGCAGAGGCGGTCCTCTCCCGGGGTCCCGCCCTGGCGGCGGACAAGCGGGTCGTGAACTTGACCCGCACCGCTCCCGCCGAGAGGCGGTGGGCTCCACGGGTCGCCGCCGGGTTCGGCGACCTACTGCAGTTCCGCCTCGAGTGGCGGAATGACGGCTACACGGCCGTCCCCGCCGCCCTTGTGCGGATGCAGGATGCCCTCGAGGGCCCCGGCGTCCGCGAGGGCGCCGTGCTCCTCACCGTCGGCGACAACGGCCAGGACATCATCTTGGCCGAAGCGCAGGCCAACGCGCTGTTTGGCGCGGGCCTTGCGCTCGCCGACGTTCCCAACGCGCCAGCCGAGCTGGCGCCCCGCACCTCGATCTACCTGCGGTACCAGGTGCGGGTTGACCTCCCTGGCAACGGGGAAGGCGCGGGACCGGCACCGGCACAGAACTAGAAAGTAGAATTCGATCGAAGGGGGTGATTCACGATCCCCCGGGCTACATGCCTGGGGGATCTTTGTTTTAGTGATACAATTGAGGCTGAATCTTTATAGACAAAAATTAATATATGTTTGATACATGCCAGAACTAGACCCCGCTGATCGCGGCCCCCAACCAGAAGGTGCTCCAGCGAGAAATTCGACAGAAAACCCTCCGACCGCCGAGCAGCCTCCTATTGGTGGTGGTTCATCAACACCCACGGAGCAACGCCGTTCCCTTTTCCCCGAGGTAGAAGAACGCGACCGACAGCAAGCAGAACAAAAAGCACTCGACCGAGTCCGGCAGCAGCTGGGCACGGTCAAGCAAGAATTTGTGCAGACCAAAGCCCAGGAGGCGGCCAAACAACAAATCACCAAAGAAACCCACGGGCTCCCTTGGTGGCAGCGGGCCGGCCAAGCCATTCGGGCCGTCCCGTCCGTTTTCATTGAGCAGAAATCGACCACCGGCCAGCGCGCGCAGGAATATACGAGGGACTACGAACGACGGGAGGAGATCCAGAAACGCCTCGCTACGACTGGTCTTAAAGAAGGAGAAGAAAAACAACTCTATGCCGAGATGGCTGAACTGGAGGCAAAACTCGCCAAGGGACAAGGCGTAGATCTGACCGAGCAAGAAAAACGACTGTTCGATGAGCTTCAAAGTATCATTGCCACCAAGCGTGGTGAGCTCGACTTGGAGGATCAGAAACTCAAGGACCGGGCCGAAGCAGGCAAGATTTTGGAATGGGTCCGCGCTCATCCGGGGTGGAAAACTGCTGGTGTCATTACCGGTGGCGGACTGTTAGCCGCTTCTGTGCTCCCGCTCGCCGGTCTCTATGGGATCGCCGCAGCTGGCATAAAAGGCGCAGTGGTCGGTGCGGCAGGCGGTGCCGTACGACGAGAAGCTAGCGTCCACGACCCTAGACAATGGGCCCGTGAGACTGGACTCTTGTTCCGCGACCCTGGCACGGGTGTCGAACGTTACCGAACCGATCAAGAGCTCCGATCCTTTTCCAATCAAGAACTTTCCCGAGCAGTCGGGGTCATCAAAAATGCGCTCGAGCAAGGAAAAGTAGGCGGCAGCCGCGGCGAATACATGCGAGTATGGAGTGAATATCGCCGGGTCAATGATCTGTTGGTAGCCAGAAGCCAGGAGGTGGCCATTGATCTGGAAAACGAAGAAAAGGGAGCCGACCAAGCACAGCTTGTTGCCGTCCGAGATCAAGTCCAAGCCCAGATGCGGGCAACGGATAACTATGACCGCCTGCTTAGAAACGCTTTTTCCGAACAAGAGTGGCAAACCTACCAGGCCATGCAGGCCGGCAAGGGCAAGCAAATCTACGGGGCAGCAATTTTGGGAGCCGGGGTGGGAGCAGCGGCCGGCGTCGTACTCTCCTTAGCAACACAACACACCCCTTCGATGCAAGAAACTATTGATAAGTATTATGATGAGCACCGCATGGAGATTATCGGCCAGCGGCGGCTGGCCGGAGCAAAAATGGAGGAGTTAGCCGAGCGCGGTATCACGTCGTTGGGACTAAACCCGGATAAATTTTCTGACCTTGTGACAGGCCTATCTGACAAAGCGCCGTCCGAGCAGTTAATCCAGGATGCCTTCAAGGGCAACATTGACTTGCGGGTGCAGGTTCTAGGACAGCCTTTTGTCGAGTGGCTCAAAGACCACAACGACTGGTTCCAAAGCCTCCCCAGAAATGTACAAGTGGAGGTAATTTCGCACCCCGACCTGGTACCGCTGCTCTTGGAACAAAAGGGGCGGGCGGCGCTCGTGGGCGCGGCAACGGGCGGGATGGTGATTGGGGCCTTGCTCATAGGTAGCAAAGAGCGGGAACGATTGGAAGAGTCTGGCAAAGGAAAAATTACGACTGCCCTAAAAGACAGCGCGGACAGGTACGGAGCGGTCGGAAAGGCGGAGTGGGAGAAAGTAAAGCAAGAAGTAAACACGAAGAAGGAAGCCGAAGAAGCCAAACGGAAGGAAGAACAACAAGCAAGGGAAAAACAGCTGCAAGACGCGACTGCTTGGGAAGAAAAAAGACGACGCGAAGATAGGGAGGAACCGAAAAGAATCGAAGCGAGACAGCAAGAACGGATTGACCTCCTTCAAGTTGGCCAGCGATTTGAGTTAACAGTGAAAGGGAGAGGAGAGAGGAAAAGCATGCGCAAAGAATATCGAATCAATTCAATGGGCAAAAACCCGCAAACAGGCGACATGGTGGCGGAAATGGTGGCAGATGCAGACAAACGCTTGATACCTCTGACTGAACTCATAGATCCGGATATGTCAGCATATAGGGCAACCTTTGTCGGCTTCGCACCCCCCGAGATAAAACCAGCCCAGGCACCAGCCCAGACAGGAACAAAAAAGGAAAGCCGTCAAAATCCGCCCCGCCAAGAGCAGGCAAAAACCCCGCAAGGAAAAAAGTATTCCGAAGCCGAGATTGCCAAGTTACGCGGTGAGTTATCCAGTCTCCAGCTACGCGACCAGAAAACATTCGACCAAGCAAGGAGGCTGCGCGATGCCTGGCGAAGTCAAGGACTCCTCGCGTCTGATCGAGAAAACGTACATCATCTTGCCGCTAGGGAACAGCAACCAAATAAAGCATTATACGACGATCTTGTAGCTGCCCTCGACCGGGCTAACCCTTCTTTGGGCAGTGAAGCGACCCCAGCAGCCGAGACAACAACATAATTTTTTGAGTACAATACACTTAACCATGGCCGACTTACCCCAAACCAACGCTCCGCTCCCCGCCCAAGCCGTCAATCCGCTCTTGGATCAGTTACTCAAAGATCTCAAGATTGATACGTTACCAAAAGTAAAGCAGGGTGAACTCCTGGGGCAGATCAAGGAGCTGGCCGAACGGCGGATATTACAGGTCATGATCGCCAACCTCGACGAAAGTAAGCTTGCCGAGCTTAGGCAGAAAATGGAAGCCGGCGCACCACCCGAAGAAGTCGGGGCCTGGGTGGCCGCCCAACCAGGTTTACGCGAAAAGGTGGAACAAGAAATGCGCGTCCTCTATGAGAGTCTGACCCAACCCCCTCCTGCGTCGGGGGCAAGCCCAACCCCTGCCGTCCCCCAGCCGCCCAAGTCGCCGGTTATTATTCCGGTTGAACAGCAGCCCGCCACTCCACCTCCCTCTCCTGCGTCGGGGGCAAGCCCGGCACCGCCTGCGGCCTAGCGATAAATTCTTCGCCTGGTTACTTTCTGCTATACTCTCCCTGAACCGATCAAGGAGGGGTTTTGCAATACCGAGCCGAACTCGGCTTCATCAACATCAAACATCTGGCACGCCTGACGTGCCGGGGGGCGTGATGCCACAGTACAAAGTTCCCCAAAACATTTTTATGGAGGACCACATCATCGGGCCATTGACCATGTGGCAATTTCTCTATTTACTTTTTGGCGGCCTCATTGACTACATCGCCTACCAGTTCTTTTGGCAGTCGGCCCGCGGGCTCTTCTTTTTGGTCGCCTTCCCCACCACCCTTCTTGCGCTCGGGATGGCCTTGGTCAAAATCCACGACCGACCGCTCCCGGTCTTTATTAAAAACGCCATTGCCTTTGCTCTCTCCCCCCGTTACCGAGTCTGGCACAAAATCGAGGCGATGGAGGGCACGAGCGTCATCAGTGCACCGACGGCCAAGAAGGAAGCACCCCAAGAGGCAAAACAGCTCCCCCAGGGCGAGCTTGCCAAGCTCTCGGGAATCGTCGATACTTATGGGAAGCCCTCCCCCGCCCTTCCTCCTCAAGGGACGCCGTCCCCTTTGGAGGGTAGCGGGCTACGGCGGGCAGGCCTGCCTGCGGAACAACAGGTGAGCCCAACACCAAACAAAGAAGACAGCGGTCCCCTCAATGGCGGATTCAAAAACCAAACAAGGTAAGGGGAAAGTCGCTTCGACCCAGGAACATCTCCGGATTGCCGAAATTCGGGACGGTCTTTTAATTTTGACCAACAGCGAACTGCGAGCGGTCTTGCTCGTCTCGTCGGTCAACTTTGCCTTAAAGTCCGAAGATGAACAGAACGCGATCGTCTTCCAGTTCCAGAATTTTATCAACTCGCTCACCTTCCCTATCCAGATTTTGATGCAGTCCCGGCGGCTCGATTTGGCCCCGTACTTAGGGAAGCTTCAGGAACGACTGGAGAACGAGCAGAACGAACTGATTCGCCTCCAGATTGCCGACTACATCGAGTTCATCAAGCGGCTCCTTAGTGTCGCCAACATCATGGACAAAAATTTCTTTGTCGTTGTCCCCTACTCCCCGCCGGTCACCAAAAAAGGAGGCCTGCTCTCCGATCTTCTGGGAGGGAGAAAGCACCAGGACGTCCACATCCCTTCCGATCAGTTCGCGACCTTCAAACAGGAAATTGCCAAGCGGGTCGGTGTGGTCATTGCGGGCTTGGCCTCGATGGGGTTACGGTCAGCCACCCTGACCACCCAGCAGCTCGTCGAACTCTTTTACGCCACCTACAACCCGGAGGAGGCAACCAAGGAGCGATTGACCTACACGCAACTCTTGAGCGCGCCTGTTGTCCGCCAGGAAGGAGAACAAACGCCCGCCAAGCCGGGCCCCGCGATACAAGCGGGGGGCGGGGAGCCGCAGCAGGAAAATCCTTTTGCCGACCTCCTGCCCCAGCCGCTACCCAAACAAGGAATACGCCGATGACTCCCATCCCCATCTTGGCGCCGCGCGGAAAGGTCGAGGAGATTAAAAAGCATCAAGTCGAGTTGCGCGAGCGGCAGGAGGCGGAGAATGTCTTCCGGCAAGGCATGGCCTCCGTGCTTGATCTTGTCGCGCCCGCCGCCTATGTCTTATCCCCGAACTACTTGCGGCTCGGCAATCAATACGTCAAAACTCTATTCGTCTTTACCTACCCTCGCTACCTCAATACCAACTGGCTCTCGCCGATCGTCAACTTTGACATCACCATGGATGTTTCCATGTTCATCTACCCCCTGGAGACGGCGGACACGATGAAGCAGTTACGGAAAAAGTCGACCCAGCTCCAGGCGACGCAAACCATTGAGCAGGAGAAGGGACTGATCAGAAGTCCGGAGCTGGAGACGGCCATCGGCGACATCGAAGGCCTGCGCGACGTGCTGCAGCGCGGAGAGTTGCGGCTCTATCAGTACTCGCTCTACTTCACCCTCTACGCCAGAAGTGAGGAGGAGATGGAAACCATCACCAAACAGCTGGAATCGACCCTGGGCGGGATGTTGATCTACACCAAGCAAGCCTTCTTCCAGATGGAACAGGGCTTCAACTCGACGCTCCCGCAGATGACGGATGAACTCTTTGTCTTGCGCAACCTTGACACCGCGTCCCTTTCCACTACCTTCCCGTTCGTCTCGGCAGAACTGACCAGCAACGAGGGGGTGCTCTACGGATTGAACCGCCACAACAATTCGCTCATCCTTTTTGATCGATTCAATCTTGAGAATGCCAACTCGGTCGTCTTTGCCAAGTCAGGCGCCGGTAAGTCGTTTGCGGTGAAACTCGAGGCCTTACGGCAGCTGATGTTCGGGACCGACATTATCATTATTGATCCGGAAAACGAGTATAAAACGTTGACCGAGGCAGTCGGTGGGAGTTACCTGGCGCTCTCGTTAAACTCACCGCAACGGATCAACCCCTTTGATATCCCGCCGGCCGGTGAAGGCGAGATCGGCGAAGAAGTGCTCCGCTCCACCGTCGTTGTGGTGCACGGACTTATTTCACTCATGGTCGGAGGGCTCTCTCCGGAAGAAGATTCACTTTTGGACCGGGCCATTTACGAAACGTATTCTTTAAAAGACATCACAACCGACGTGGAAACACAAAAAAACCCGCCGCCGCTTTTAACCGACCTTGAAAATATTCTCGCCAACATGACCGGCGCCGAAAAGCTGGTCCAGCGGCTCCAAAAGTATACGCAAGGGACGTTTGCCGGGCTGTTCACCAAGCCGACGAATTTTGATTTGACGCGCGGTATCGTGTCTTTCTCGGTCCGTGATCTGGAGGAAGGCCTGCGCCCGATTGCCATGTACATGGTTTTAGGTTACGTCTGGAACAAGATTCGGCACGACCTGCGGCGGCGGATCATGATTATTGATGAGGGATGGTGGATGATGCAGTACCCCGACTCGGCCAAGTTCGTGTATAGCTTGGCCAAGCGGGCGAGAAAATACTACCTGGGACTGACCATTATCAGTCAGGACGTGGAAGACTTTTTGTCCTCCCAGTACGGCCGTGCGATTATTAATAACTCGAGTTTGCAACTCTTGTTGAAGCAGTCACCCTCGTCGGTCGACAAGGTGACCGAAGTGTTCAAGTTGACTGAGGGAGAAAAACTTTTGCTCCTCGAATCAGACGTCGGGCAAGGGCTCTTTTTTGCCGGCGTGAACCATGTGGCGATCCAAATTATTGCGAGTTACACCGAAGAACAACTCATCACTACCGATCCCAAAGAGCTCCTCGCCCGCCGCACTGCTGCCCAGCCCGCCCCCCCCTCGCCTAGCCCGGGGGCGCTGCCGAACACTCCTGCACCCCAACCATAAACGGCCATGCGACCGATTTTTGCCGCCATCCTCCTTGCGATTCTGGCCGGCCTGGCCGTTTTTTTCAGCTTTTTCTTCCGCCCGAAATTCACCGTGTCCGTGGATCCCGCCACCGCCAACGTCACCTTCGGCGGCCAAACGGCGACCGGGAGCAGGGCGTTTACGGTGATGCCGGGGCTGCACGAACTCTCAGTAGAGCTGCCCGGCTACATCCCGCTCAAGCGCACTGAACGGCTCACCGTCGGGCAACGACGGTCGATCACCATCAAGCTGAAGCTGGTTCCGGAACCAACCCCCCTGACGACGGAGTCTGTCCTTCTCGTCGGCCTATCAAGCGACGGGGAGTCGGCCCTCTATGTTGGCAATACCGGCAAGACGCTCTTTACGAGAGAGGCCGGAGAGCAACGTGCCCTCACCCCCGACTCGTTTAATCGCCCGAGCGTTTTTCGGCTGTCTCCGACCCAAGATGTAGTGCTCTTGGAAAATCCCAACGGCGATGTCTTTCTCCACGATTTCAAGCGCTACAATTTGGTCGAACAGGAACAATTTCTCTACGGGCGAGACATTGGCGAGTTCGATTGGGTCAACCCCACGGGAGAAAAGATACTCTACACCTACGCTCCGGCCAGCGGTGAACGATCGCTCGTCCTTGCTGACCGAACGAACAGAGTGTTGGAGCGGGTGGTTAATTTGCAAGAAGCCGGGATTACTAATCCCACTGTTTCTGTTGCTGTCGACGGGAAGACGGCTGTCCTTATTTCACGACCGGGTGAGGACTTTACCTCGTATCACCTTTTTCTCTTTGATCTGTTTACCAAACGTGCCAAACAGCTAACGACGGATGGGGGGAAAGTCGACGCACTGCTTGCACCTACTGGATCGCGCATCCTTTTTACGCGCTTTGAACAGGACCCTGATAGCATCAATAACCAGCTCCTTTCGGTCATGGACCTTGATGGAAGGAACAGAAAGGATTTCAATTTGCGCGCAACACTCGATGATGTGGCATTCCTTAACGATACAACGATACTGGTTGCCGTGAGCAGCAAAGAGGGCAGTCGGCTGACACGGTTAGATCTTGCAACCGGGGAGGAGGAGCCGTACTTCATTCAGTTTCCCGGCCCACTGTTCATCGGCAAGGTTATCCTTTCGGCAGACAAAAAATCTGTCTATTTAACCGGAAGCTCGCAGGTGCGAGAACAATACGGTACGCTGTATGAAGTGACCTTAGAAACGGACGAATATGAGTAATGGTAGGCACAAGGCAAGCGCCTGACAGCAGTCGGCTGTAAGCAGTAAGCAAAGATTAGATCAGATGGCAGAAGAAGACCAAACAAGTGAAGGGCAAGAGGGATTCGGGGAAATTGAGCCGTACCACCCGAAAAATCCCTCAAAAGAGGGTCCACCGAGGGGACTAAAGCGGGTGCAGGGGAGTGAGGGCTCCAAGTCGCCTTTGGACACCAGATATGGCAAGACAAGACCCTACGAGGGCCCGACCAAATTTCCTATAAAGGGGGGTGGTCTTAAATCTTATCTCACCCACGCACTGAACAAAAAAATTCTCGTGGGCGGTTTGCTCTTTACGTGGCCCCTGTTTATTATTCTCATGATCATTTTTGGCGGCCTCTGGGCGGCGGCGATCAGCGGTTTTTTTGGCGAACGGGCAGGTAGGGAGGTCGCACGGGATAATCCGGATTTCCTCTCCGTCATCGACCGAAGGAATGCGAGTGAGCATTCACTCCGAATTCCTACCAGCCCCGTCTCGCCGCCCGGGGGACCGTGTGATTTGGTGATGCCCGATGCGCTTGACCGACGATTTTTGGACGAGGGGTACACGTTTACCCGGAGTGCCATCGGTGTCCCGGAGGGTACCCACATTGAGCCAGATCACTATATGATCACGACGATGGACTATTTGTGCGATCGACACAGCCGCATCGCCGTTTCCCACATCATTTCCGCCTACGTCAACATGCGATTAGACCCGGAAGAGATCGCCAGCCGCGATCCCCAGATTATTGCCAACATTTCTGCCCATAACCGGGGCCAAGCATATGATGTCCCGCAGATTGACTACGTCTACAAAGTCTACCGCCACCCCTGCCCGCCGAGCCCCAACTGGACCATTGAATATTGGAACGATGAGCCACGCCTGCTATTAGCCCTCCCCTGTCGGGAGCCTTTTGGGATGACTCCCATCAACACGACGTTTGCCGGCGGGCCGGCGACGGCCATCCCGATCAATATCGTCTGGCAGGACCAGCCGGCCCAGTTCGCCCCCGGCGGGTTGCCCTTCAACATCGATACCGGGCTGCGGATGCTCTCTTCCTACCTCGGAGTCTCCCCCGATTCGCTGCGGTTTTTAACAAATGGGTTTCCGGAAATGCTCTCCCAAATCGGTCGCAACTATCTCGAAGAATTGCTGCGTTTGCCAACAGGGTCCCTGTTTGGCAACGACCTCCCCACAATGCTCCAAAGCGCCTTTGGGGTCCGACTATCGGCGCTGGTCGGCCAACTGACGCGGCCCGAGTGGGGGACCTCAATCGTCGATTGGGCGCGTTCGACCGGTGCCGGATGGTGGGAACGTACAATCGGCCTCTTCCCCGGCTCGTTCCAGGGCTGGAACTCTTCGACCGAGCTCTTCCGCTCCGTCGGCCTGGAGACGGCCGCCAACATCTTGCGGATTCCTTCCTCCGTGCTCCGTGACCCGGCCCGCGCCGCGCCGTATCTGGCCTCCCTTTCCGGCGGCGACATGACAACGATCGGTAATTTAGGGACGCTCGCCGGGGGAATCGCCTGGGGCCCCGGCCTTGCTCCGGTGGTTGATGCCATTCGCTCCGGGGACCAGAATGCCATCAACCGTGCCCTTGAGACGTATGGGGCGAGTATCTTGGAGCTAGCCGTTTCGGCACCTCCGGGATCCTTCCAACCCTGCACACCGGTCAGTGGCGACATTATCGATCGTACTTGCCCAGATCCCTATGCCGGGGTGGGGGCCACAGCCAGCCGAACCGGGGTCGACGAAGGAACGATCCGCAGCTTCATCGACACCATCCTTGCCGGAGGCAGTTTTGCTACCATGTTCGGAGAGCGCGGCGCACCGCTTTTGGAAACCGCTCTTGGCCTCAATCCAAACTCCCTCACTGCGCTGCTCGCTTCCCCCAACGGTACCTGTAACAGTCTTTCCGACGAATTGCGGTCTCGCTGCACGACTCTCCTCGATCCCAGCTCCATTGCAAATATTGCCCAACAACTAGGCATTGATACTACTCTCGCCCAACAGCTTGTAACGCAGTTCACCCAAGGGCAGCAGCTTCTTTCCTCCATGCAGCAGATCGGCAGTTCGCTCCTAGCAAGCTCTTTCCAGCTCTCCGACCCCTTAGCCCTGTTCCAACTCGCCACGGGTACGGCGAGTGCCGAGTTACGCAGTCTTGTGGAACGGGAGCTAATCAACCTTGCCCAGTCACTCAACTTACCGGCGGATATTGTGAACTTAGGTCGGCTTTTTTCAGGAGATTTTTCGCAACTTTCGAACATACTCGCCGAACTCGGCAGCCTACAGCTAGGCGACATCTTCGGACTTGATATCTCGCAAATCCAACAACTGCTCACTGGCGACTTTTCGGTGCTTCTTGACCTGCCTTCCTTCCAGGATCTTGCCCAGAGCATTCTGGAAGCATTCGGGTTTGACATGAGCCAGATAACCAGCCTTTTTTCGGGCAACCCGCTCCTCTCTCAACTTGCCTCGATCGGCAACGTGCTGAATGGATTATTCTCTGCCCTAGGTCTTGATCAAATCTTGGTTATGGAGTTGGTCTACCGGCCGGAGGCAAGACGAAAGGTCCACCAGGTGCTCCGGGAGCTCCT
>Ga0187892_10010139_pt1 | contig 12067 bp, 10 predicted proteins | sample MA1701073metaG_FD_139345 | JGI IMG/M metagenome (GOLD analysis project Ga0187892, IMG submission 139345) | Bio-ooze microbial communities from a basaltic lava cave in the Kipuka Kanohina Cave System on the Island of Hawaii, USA - MA170107-3 metaG ...
ACGTGATGCACCTGGTCTCAAACGTGCGGGGGCAGCTGCACGATAGCCTCGACTGCTTCGACGCGTTTCGGGCAACTTTTCCGGCCGGAACGCTGACCGGCGCTCCGAAAATCCGTGCCATGGAGATCATCGAGGAGCTCGAATCAGTCCGACGTGGCGTGTACGGCGGGGCAATCGGCTACTTCTCTTTTTCCGGTAACATGGATACCTGCATTGGCATTCGGACGATTCTGGTGCAGGACGATCGCCTCTACGTCGGCGCGGGCGCTGGTATCGTCGCCGATTCGGATCCGGAGCGTGAGCACGCCGAATGTGTGAACAAAGCCCGCGCCATGCTCCAAGCGGTGCGTATGGCAGAAGGCATGACGTGAGAGCCGGAGGCGATTCACTGGCTCTCCGTTTCATGACCGGCAATCCTGATGCTCTTGATGATCGATAACTACGACTCGTTCACCTACAATCTCGTACAATACCTCGGCGAGTTGGGGGCCGACGTGTGCGTTTACCGCAACGACGCGCTGAGCGTGGACGCCGTTGCCGGCCTCCATCCGCAGCAAATCGTGATCTCACCCGGACCGTGCACGCCGAACGAAGCAGGCATTTCGGTCGGGGTAGTCCAGCGCTATGCGGGTCGCATCCCGATTCTGGGCGTGTGCCTGGGTCATCAGTGCATTGGAGCCGCGTTGGGCGGTCGTATTGTGCGTGCAGAGCGCCTCATGCACGGCAAGACCTCGCCGATCTTACACGATGGGCGCTCGCTCTTTCACAGCCTGACCAACCCCTTCGACGCAACGCGTTACCACTCGCTGGTGATCGAGCGTGAATCGCTCCCAGACTGCCTCGAGATCAGTGCGTGGACGGCTGAGGGGGAGATCATGGGTGTCCGGCACCGCACGCAGTTGCTCGAAGGCGTCCAGTTTCATCCGGAATCGATCTTGACCCTCGAGGGCAAGCACCTGCTGCGCAACTTCCTCGACGAGACGCGTCGGGCGGCCGGAGGGTAAGCAGGTGAATGTCCGGGACGCGCTTGCCTGCACGATTGCCGGGCAATCGTTGTCGGAGGCCGATATGGAGTCGGTCCTCGGCCTGATCATGGCTGGCGACGCCTCTCCCGCTCAAATCGCGGGGCTGCTCGTGGCATTGCGCATGAAGGGCGAAACCGTCGAAGAGATTTGCGGAGGCGCCCGCGCGCTGCGTGCCCGAGCGAACTGCATCGCGCCGCGTGCGCAGGTCGTCGATACGTGCGGGACGGGTGGGGATCAGGCAGGGACCTTCAACATCTCCACTGCCGCAGCACTCATTGCGGCGGGTGCGGGCCTCAAGGTGGCGAAGCATGGTAACCGAGCCATGTCGGGTACCGTCGGTGGCGCCGACGTCCTCGAAGCTCTCGGAGTGCGCATCGATCTGCCACCCGAGCGGGTTGCGGCCTGCATTGACGAGGTGGGCATGGGGTTTCTCTTCGCCCAAGCCTTTCATCCCGCCATGCGCCACGCTGCGGCGCCCCGTCGCGAGCTGGGTATCCGGACGATCTTCAACCTCCTCGGCCCCCTCTCCAATCCGGCAGGTGCGCAGCGTCAATTGGTTGGCGTGTTCGCCCGCCAATGGACGGAGCCGCTGGCTGAGGCGCTGGGTCGACTGGGGTGCGTGCATGCCCTCGTCGTGCACGGGGATGATGGCCTCGATGAAATCTCGTTGGCGGCGGCGACACAGGTGGCGGAGTTTCGGGATGGTGCGCTGCGAGCCTATCGCGTGACGCCGGAGGAATTCGGCTTGAGCCGCTGTCGCCCGGAAGATCTGCAGGGTGGGGATCGAGAGCGGTCGGCGCAAATTATCCGCGACATTCTCGACGGCGGCGAAGGGCCGCGCAGAGACATCGCAGTGCTGAACGCGGGGGCCGCGTTGTACGTCGGTGGTCTCGCGCGATCCATCAGCGAGGGGATCGGAGGCGCGCAGGAAGCGGTACGCACGGGTCAGGCACGGCGCACGTTGCAGAAGCTTGTCGAGTTCACCAACCAATGATCTTGGATGACATCGTGCGCGACAAGCGCACCGATTTGGAACGCGCGAAGGCTCGCGTATCGCTGGCGGAGCTCGACGCGCGACCCTTGTTCGGCCCGGCACGTCGGGACTTCATTGGGGCGCTACGCCAGCGCCGGCGGGCGATCATCGCCGAGGTCAAGAAAGCGTCGCCATCACGCGGCGTGATTCGCGCGGCATTCGATCCGGTGCAGATCGCTATGGCTTACGCCAATGCGGGGGCGGTAGCGATTTCCGTCCTGACGGAGGAACGCTACTTCCAGGGCCACCTGGACTATCTGGCGGCCATACGAAACGCCGTCGCGGTCCCGCTGTTGCGCAAGGACTTCGTGTTTGACGTCTATCAGCTCCATGAAGCCCGGGCCTATGGAGCTGACGCCGTTCTGCTCATCGTCGCTATTCTCCCGCAATCATTGCTGCAAGAGCTGCTGCTGGCCGCGGAGAATCTGGGGCTGGCGGCATTGGTCGAGGTGCATGATCGCGACGAGTTGGACCGGGCACGGCAGTGCGACGCGCGCCTCATTGGAATCAACAATCGTGACCTGCGCAGTTTCCGCACCAGCCTGGCGACCACGGAGGAGCTGGCGCCGGCGGTGCCCCCCGAAGTACGGCTCATTGCCGAAAGCGGCATCGAGAGCTCAGCAGACATACGGCGCCTCGAGCGCGCTGGGGTCAGCGCGTTCCTGATTGGTGAAACATTCATGCGGGCCGACGATCCTGGGGCGAAGGTCGCCGAGCTCATGAGCGGTCCTGGCGAGTGAAGGATGGCAGAGTCGCTGCGCGTCAAAGTGTGCGGCATCACGAACCTGACGGATGCCCGCAACGCGGTCGATGCGGGCGCTGCGGCGTTGGGATTCAACTTCTACTCTGGGAGCCCACGGTACGTTGCGCCCGAGACAGCCAGGGCGATCATCGCGCAGTTGCCCCGCTCGGTGTGCGCCGTCGGGGTGTTCGTGGATGCGGGGCGCGACGAGGTTGCGCGCACCGCGGATATTGCGGCTTTGACGGCGTTGCAGTTTCACGGCAACGAGCCGCCCGCGAGCTGTTGCGGATGGAGCCGTAAAATCATCAAGGCTGTGCGCGTGCGCGACGCCGACGCCGCGCGTCTTGCGCTGCGATACGACGTTGATTTCATCCTCGTCGATGCCTATGTGGAGGGGCGGCTCGGCGGCACAGGGAAGCGAATTGGTGCGGATCTACTTGCAGGATTCGACCGCACGCGACTCATTCTTGCAGGGGGCCTCACACCCGATAATGTTGCGGATGCGGTCCGCAGTATTCGTCCGTACGGAGTCGATGTGGCGAGCGGTGTCGAGACCGCGCCGGGTCAGAAGGATCGTGATCGTATGAAACGGTTCATTGCCAATGCGCACGCTGCCTGATCGCCACGGTCATTTCGGCACGTTCGGCGGTCGTTACGTCGCCGAGACGTTGATGCCAGCCCTGCTGGAGCTCGAAAGCACGTACCGGACTGTCCGCCGCACCGCCCCATTTCGCCAGGAGCTAAAATACTACCTGACGCAATATGCGGGTCGCGCAACGCCGCTGTATTTCGCGGCGCAGCTGACGGCAAAGCTGGGTGGCGCCAAGATCTACCTCAAACGGGAAGATCTGTGTCATACGGGCTCTCACAAGATCAACAACGCCTTGGGTCAGGCCTTGTTGGCGCGCCATCTCGGAAAACGGCGCCTGATTGCCGAGACAGGCGCCGGGCAACATGGTGTCGCCACGGCGACGGTTGCGGCTCTCTTCAACATCGAGTGCGAAGTGTTCATGGGACACGAGGACATTCAAAGGCAATCGTTGAACGTCTTCCGCATGAAACTGTTGGGGGCGACGGTGCGGCCGGTCAGGTCGGGCAGCCAAACACTCAAGGACGCAATCAACGAAGCCCTACGCGATTGGGTCACCAACGTTGAGCACACGCACTACCTCGTCGGTTCCACGATGGCAGCCCACCCATATCCGATGATGGTGCGGGACTTCCAATCGATCATTGGCCGTGAGGCGCGCCGCCAGATCCTGCGCGTCGAGAAGCGCCTCCCCGATTGCTTGATCGCGTGCGTGGGCGGTGGCAGCAACGCGATGGGGTTGTTCTACTCGTTCCTCGACGACGCCGCGGTGCGACTGATTGGTGTGGAGGCCGGGGGCGCAGGCCTGGAAACGGGTCGGCATGCCGCATCCATCAGCGGCGGTTCGATTGGCGTCCTGCATGGCAAGCGCACGTACATCCTGCAGGACGAGCTCGGCCAGGTGCGACCGGCACATTCGATTTCGGCCGGTCTCGACTATCCCGGAGTCGGCCCGGAGCACAGCTACTTGCATGACGTCGGCCGGGCTCACTATGTGGCCATCAACGACGACCAGGCGATGGAGGGCCTGCAGTTGCTCACCCAGACGGAGGGGATCATTCCCGCCTTGGAGAGCGCACACGCGATCGCGTACGCCGCGCAGCTCGCGCCAAAGATGGGACGCGACCAGGTTATCATCGTCAATCTGTCAGGCCGTGGCGACAAGGATATGGGAACCGTTGCGCAGTACCTCGGCGTGACGCTGTAGATCCATGAACCGTATCGATCGGACGTTTCAAGCTCTCCGCGCCGCGAAACAGGCGGCGCTCATCCCGTTCCTGACCGCGGGAGATCCGGACCTCGGCACGACGCGCGAATTGATGCGCGCGGTCGCTGACAGCGGAGCGGACCTTTTGGAGATCTGCGTTCCCTTTTCCGATCCGACCGCTGATGGCCCCGTCCTGCAAAAGTCACTCGAGTTCGGTTTACAAGCCGGAGCATCCCTCCCGCGTGTGCTGGAGCTCATTGCTGACTTTCGAGCCGCCTCGCAGCTCCCGATCATCCTGTACGGGTACTACAATCCCATCTACCGCTACGGTGTCGAACGGTTCGCTGCCGATGCTGCGCGCGCCGGTGTCGATGGGCTTCTGGTCGTCGATCTGCCACCTGAGGAAGCTACAGAGCTGCTGGTGTGGACGCGGCCGGCGAACGTCCATTTCATCTTCCTGCTTGCCCCCACCAGTGGGCCGGATCGAGTCCGCAAGGTGCTGCAGCATGCCGCGGGGTTCATCTACTATGTATCGGTGACCGGCGTGACCGGCGTGCGTCCCATGGTAGCCGAAGCGGTGCATCCCGTGATCGAGGCGTTGCGAGCCCAGACCAATCTTCCGATCGGCGTTGGATTCGGGATCACGACACCCGACCAAGCGGCGGCAGTGGCGCGGTTCGCGGATGCTGCGGTCGTCGGGAGCGCGGTGATGCGAATCGTGGACGCACAGCGCGGGTCGTCGACGATGGTGTCCGAGGTGGGCGGCTTCATCAGCCGCCTCAAGGGGGCCATGCGCAACGGCGGGCCGGGGTGAGACGGAGCCGGCAAGTGCGCGAGGAATACGAAGACGTCCTAGCCTGGCTGTACGGCCTCGAGGCCGCCAAGGGCATGGACTTCAAGCTCGAGCGTGTTGCGCTGGCCTTGAAAAGCCTCGGTGACCCGCATCAGCGCTATGCGACGGTCCACATCGCGGGTACGAACGGGAAGGGTTCCGTCGCGGCCATGGTGCATGCGATGCTCGGCGCGGCGGGTCGTCATGTCGGCCTGTACACATCGCCGCATCTGGTGAGCTTCGCGGAGCGGATCCGCGTCGGGTCGGCGATGGTCACCCCGAGCGAAGTGGTCGCGCTGGCGCACGACCTCCGCACAGCGGCGACGATCCGCGGTATCGACCTTACATTTTTCGAGTTCGTAACCGTGATGGCCTTTCTACACTTCGCCCGCAGGGGCGTGGAACTGGCGGTGGTAGAGGTGGGGCTGGGTGGGCGGCTCGATGCGACCAACGTCGTCGATCCCGCGGTCTCGGTGATCACCACGATCGGCAAGGATCACGAAGAGTTCCTCGGTGAGACGCTTGCCGCGGTGGCTGCAGAGAAGGGTGGGATCATCAAGTCACGGCGGCCCGTGGTGATCGGCAGGGTTCCCGACGAGGCTGCCGCGGTGTTGCGGCAGATCGCCAGCGAGCGGAAGGCGCCTGCCCACTGGTTCGGTCGAGATTTCTCGGTCGAGGGTACATCGATATTTTGTTTTCGCGGTTTCGGTTGGGAAGTCGGCGACCTGATGTTGCCATTACGAGGTGACTATCAGCGCGAGAATTGTGCGGCGGCACTGGCTGCCGTCGCGTGCTTGCGAAGGCGGTTTCCGATTGCCGACGACGCTGTACGTCACGGATTGCGTAACGTTCGTTGGCCGGGGCGGCTCGAGGTGGTCAACGAGAGACCGTTGATCATTCTTGACGGGGCACACAATATCGATGGCGTGGCCGCCCTCGTGCGCGAACTGCCGTCCGTGGTCGGCCGCCGCCGTGTGCATCTGCTCTTCGCGGTGATGCGCGACAAACGTTGGCGACCGATGGTCGAAATGCTTGGCCCGCACGTGGTGTCGGCCACGGTGACCACTGTGCTGCCCCCCCGTGGCGAGACCGTCGAGCAGCTAGCCGGTGCATTTGAGCGCTTTTGTCCGGTTCACCTTGCTGCAGAGCCGCAGGCAGGGCTAGAAACGCTCGTGCAGTCTGTACCAGCCGACGACGCTATTCTGGTAGCGGGATCGCTCTTCCTGATCGGCGCGGTGTTTCCATACGTCTTGAGCCGGCGGGGTGAACGCCAACTCTTCGACCCCACCGATGCGCCTCTCCGTTCGTGACTCGTCGACCGCTGCAGGATCGCGGCGCGCGGTGCGACGGGAACGAATGCTTCGCCCGGCCGGCGATCAGCGGACTGGGCAGGTAGCAACCGTAGCGGCGGATCGAGACTCGCGCCTGGCGCAGCACGAGAGCCCGTGGTCCCTAGGGCATTACGCCCTCTGGCACAGGCTCATGCTGCGCGTGCTCGTGGGAATCATTGCGGCTGCTGCCTGCGCACGTGCTGAAGTGCCACAGGTCGAAGACGAGGAGATCAGCATCGACGCGGAGGAGATCAGCTACGATCAGAAGACCAATACCGTGGTGGCGCGCGGCCAAGTCGTGATTCGCCGCGGTGAGACGGAGCTCCGGGCTGAGGAGGTCCGCCTCAATCGGACGACGAACGAGGCGGATGCAAGCGGTGGTGTCCTCTTGACCGACGCCGAGGGCACTATTCGGGCGGAAGCGATCCATCTGAATCTTGACGAGGAAACCGGCATCGTCGAGAACGCGGAGATGGAGCTCCGCCGCAACCAGTTCTCGCTTTCGGGCGAAGTGATCGAGAAGGGCGTTGGGATGAGCTTCCATATCGAGAACGGCAAGTTCACCACGTGCCAATGCGCCGACGGACCGCCAAGCTGGAGCCTGAGCGGCGAGGACCTAGCAGTGACGGTGGGCGGATATGGCACGCTCAAGAACGGTACCTTCAATATTCTCGACGTCCCCATGCTGTACGTTCCCCGCGCGCTCTTTCCAGTTCAGTTGGAGAGGCAGACGGGGTTCCTCATTCCGCAGTTCGGCATCTCGAACCGCCGCGGCTTTCAAGCCATCGTGCCGTTCTATTGGGCCATCGACAAAAGCCAGGACGCAACGATCGCCTTCGACCTCGAGACCAGCGCCCGCGTCGGCCTGCTGACCGAGTACCGATACATCTTCGAACACGGTGTGCGGGGGACGTGGGAGGTTTCGTACTTCAACGACGTCTTCATCGGTGACCAACAAGGACCGCCCTTCGATCCAGGCATCAACCAGAATCGCTGGGGCGTCGTGGGCGAGCATCTCCAGCCCCTCGGCGGCCAAACGCGCGCCTTCGCCGATGCGTTCCTGGTGAGCGATGATCTGTTTCTGCGCGACATCAATACCTATGCGTTTGACTATGGGGTCGAGACGGCCATCAGGACGCGCCCATATACGAAGTCGCGAGTCGGCGTCATCCATGAATGGGAGCGCGCCGCGGTCAAGGCAGACGGAGTGTACTATCAAGATTTGACCGGTCCGGAGTCGCCTGTCCCACAACGTGTGCCCGAGCTCGATGCATGGGGACAGAAGACCTTCGGGTCGTTTCTGCTGGGCGATCTGAACGCCTCGGCGGTCAATTTTACGCGTCAACAAGGGGTCACCGGCTTCCGTCTCGACGTTGAACCCAGCCTTACTGTGCCGCTCCCGTTGGGGCCCTATGCGTTTGGTGGTGTGCGTGCCGCAGCGCGCGAAACAGCGTACTTCCTGGCCGACACGGATGTCGATGGAATGACGCTTCCAGGAACACCGCAGGAGTTGCCGGCCGACCAATCGCGGGAGCTGGTCGAAGTGCGAGCCGCAGTGGGGACATCCCTCGACCGGATCTACCCCGTGGACTGGCTTGGTTTGGATAAGCTCAAGCATTCGATCGAGCCGGCGCTCGAGTATTTGTATGTGCCTGACGTAAATCAGGTCGACCTCCCTCTGTTCGATGGTGTCGACCGCGTCAATCAGCGCAACCTCTTCACGTACGGCGTGGTCACCCGATTTGTCGGTCGGTTCGCCAACGCGACGGCTCCGGAGGCCGGTACCGATCTGAGAACAGTCGGAGACGGCGGGCCGGAGAGCTACCGCGAATTGGCCAGATTCTCACTGATGCAGAGCGTCGATGTCAGGCGAGAGATCGATCCACTCCAGGGCACCCGGGCGGCCGACCATTTCTCCGACATCGACTTCGGGGCGCGGATCAACCCTGCGCGAACCTTGTCACTGCGGTTTGCAGCCAACTACGATACGTCGAGCGGGGACCTATCGGCGGCGACGGTAGGATTCTTCATCGACGAGCCATGGAACCCGTATGTTGCAACGGAGCAGCGGCGTCTGCAAACGCGAACGAGCGCGGGTGTGTCGTACCGATTCATCACCGGCAATCTCCTTCAGGAGCTCGATGCGAACGTCGTGCTCCGCATGACCGACTGGGCGGGACTGCTGTTTGCGAGTCGGTACGATGTGGTACAGAGCCGCCTACTCGATGCGTACTACGGCTTGCGCTTCATATCGACCTGTAACTGTTGGGCCCTGGACATCGTCGTTCAAGACCGTAGCAACCCCCAGGAAGTCGAGGTGCGTGCTCAGGTAACGTTAGTCGGTTTGGGATCGAGCATGCCGCCGCCGCGCGTCGCCGCGATGCCCTAGCGGTCCAATGCGCCTCGATTAGAAGGCGCTCGGAAGGATGATCACATCAGCCTGGAGGTTGCCGCCAATGAAATGGAGATTCATGGCGCTACCAATTTGACCTCCATTGCGGAACTCCTCGGCCACACCGAGGATCCCGTGTCCGTGCTCGGTGTGTTCGTCGAAGACTGGTCGGAAGCGTGTGTGGCCGGCGAGGGTACCTTGCAGAGCGACGTTGAAGATCGGGATGTCGACCAGTTCAATATCTGCGAAGCACGTGACCGTCAGGCTGAATGAAGAGGGCTGCTCAAATTCGTTGAAGACCTCCAACTGGACCGTCGCAGTCCCAGGGACGGTATTCTCGAGGTCCATGCTGCAGGGAACCAGCGATACGGTCGTACGAACCGCCGTGTTCAGAATCGGATCGAGAGCGTCCGTAAAGAGGTTGTTGAGCAAGAGAACGCGAGGGCAGCTACTGTACTCGATGTCGTTGAGGAGCAGAGTATTGTCGCCGTTGTTCCCGGCAAGGCCGGGGATTGCGATACCCTGATACTTGCGGGTCGCGCCGGTGACCCGATTGATCAGAGTTGCCTCGCCCGTGAGGGCGTTCACCGATATGGGGCTCTCGCTCTCGTTCACCACCACACAGCGCAACTCTCCAATGAAGCCGTCGCCCACGGGGGGAACCGGGCCGGGATACAAGTCGCGACTTCGTCCGTCAGGCGGGACCGCCGGCAAGCCCTCGCCCGCGACCCACACGGCTGGTTGCTGCATGGTCAATGAGATCTGGAAGTCAGTGAGGACCCAAAGCGGCTCCTGGGTCGTGGGGTTGTCCGCACCGTCGATATAGAAGCAACGCGCCAACACTCTGGATCCCGTCGCGTTGGTGATTTGGATGATCGTGTCTTGATTGGCGTCGCTGACGACCTTCGGGAAAACCATGATCGCCCCGGGCTGATTGGTGCTCACCTCACCCACAGCAGGGACGCAGGGGATCAGGAGGGCGCCGACGAGTGCTGACAACCTACGAAGCCGCATCGGTGGCCGCTAAGATGACAGATTCTGCGTGAGACCAAAAGAAAAAAGGGGGCAGGAGCATCGCTCCTGCCCCCTTTACTGACAGAGTGCTACGGCAGCTCTGGGCTGATGATCAACAAGTCGCCCTGCTCACGAGTACCTGTAAAGTGGAGGTTGCTGGCCGTTGTACAGATCCCGTCTGGATGCCGGCTCCCATCACATTCCCAGAACTCCTCGAGAACTCCGAGGATGGTATTCCCGAAGACCGGACCGGCAACCGGGCGAATGCGCGACTGGCCGGTCAGCGTGCCCTGAACGCCGACGTTGAAGATCGACTGTGGGTTGCCGAATGGACCCGGACGCGTGTCGATGTCCGACAACTGCACCTCTCGCCAGCAGTCGAACCGCGTCGAGGTCGAGAAGCGTTGCTCGAATTCGTTGTACACCAGGAACTGCATGACGGCGCCGCCCAGGTTGTTCTCTTGGAGGCGGAAGTCCTCACCGCATGGAATCACCGTCAGGTGGCTGACGACCGGAGCATCGATCCGGCGGGCGTGCGTCTCTACAAAGGCGTCGTCGAAGAAGTGGTTCATGATGAGGACGTTCGGACACCCATTGTACTGTGCGTTCGGACCGCCGATCTGCAGGCACAATTCAGGTGGCACTGTTGGATCGGGGCAGGGGAGCACTTGTCCGGCTCGCCCAGTCGCTTGCAATCCGATCGCGTTGTACTTGCGGGCATCGACGAGATCGGTGTCGTTGCTGTTGTCGCGTTCCTCGAGGCGGATGATGGTCGCTTCGCCTTTCAGATCGCCGCCGAAGTTATTGGCAGGATCGAATCCGCGGGAGGGTTGGAAGGTGTTGGGATCAACCTGGACGCACTTCATCTCGCCAAAGAACGGGTCTTCCTGAACCGGCGGGACCGACGACGGGCTGCCATCGGAGCCACGGTTGGATTGGCCGAATGGGCAGTTATCGCCGGTTACACCCGAGCATGGAAACGACGGCAGGCCCTGGCTTGCGTTCCAAGTCACAGGCTGCCGCTTGGTAAGCGTCATCCGGAAATCGATGTCGCTCCACTGCGGGATGCACAGCCCTCCGGGAGCGCACTCGACCGACTCGAGGCAGGCTTGTTCGGGGTCGTTGCTGCAATGCGAGGTCGCATTGACGATCCAGCACCGGGCCGCGATTACCGCATTCGACGTGTTGGTGACTTGAATTTCCGTGTCAATCTGGGGGTCGCCGAAAAACCCTTCGGTATCGACGACAATCTTCGGCCAGATCAGAATTGCTCCCGGCTGGTCCGAGGCCACGTCGGCACGCGCGTCGTTGACGAGACCGAACGTCAGTACCGCTCCGGCCGCCAACCCCGCGAGGATCACCCGCCGCAAATTCCCCATCATCGTGCTCATCACGTGTTCTCCTTTCCTCACCGCTCGCGGATCTCTCATGGCGTTAGAACTCCTCCGGTACGATGATGTGGTCTGTCACGCCAGGAACGGGGTTACCCCTGCCGTCGGTGGCTCGGTCGAACCGATTCCCTTCGACGTGTAGGTTGAAGGCTGCCTGGGTGTCAGGCCCGATGAAACCGAAGGTGTCGTCCGAGTTTGAGTCGGTATCGAAGCGAGTCTCTTCACCGATACCGATGACACCGCCGTTCCCGGGATTCGGGTTGATGCGTGTATGCGCCCCAAAGGTACCGAGCACTCGGTATGTGAATGGATTGGCAGGACCGGGTGCTCCGATTGTGCTCAGCGGGGCGTCGAGCCAGCATTCAACGGTGGTGCTGGTGCTGAACGGCTGCTCGAACTCGTTGAAGATCTGGAACTGGACCGTCACGCGGCCAGGGATTTGGTTCTCGAAGTCTTCCTGGCAGGGAACCAGGGTGAGTGTCGTTAAAACGGGGCACTCCAAGCAGCGGCC
>Ga0187892_10010140_pt1 | contig 12065 bp, 5 predicted proteins | sample MA1701073metaG_FD_139345 | JGI IMG/M metagenome (GOLD analysis project Ga0187892, IMG submission 139345) | Bio-ooze microbial communities from a basaltic lava cave in the Kipuka Kanohina Cave System on the Island of Hawaii, USA - MA170107-3 metaG ...
CATCTTCACCCTCGGTGAGATGGTCGAGACCGGCCGGGTCGTGGGGCCCCGGATCTTGAGCACCGGCGACATCATCTGGGGCTGGGACGCGCCGTTCTCGAGCCCGGTCAAGAGCCTCGACGATGCCCGCCAGAAGGTCCGCCGGTTGAAGGCGTTAGGCGCCACCCTGGTGAAGCAGTACATGCAGCGGCGGCGAGAGCAGCGCCAGTGGGTGGTTCAGGCCGCGCGTGAGGAGGGTGTAGTGGTGACCCCTGAGGGCGGGGCCGACACCTTCTTCGACCTCACGATGGTGATGGACGGCCACAGCGGGCTCGAACACGCGATCCCCACGGCGCCGCTGTATAAGGACGTGGTCTCCCTCATCGCGGCGGCCGGGACCGACTACGTCCCGACCCTGATCGTGGGCTACGGCGGGCCCACGGCGGAGACTTACTTCCACCAGATGTCGGACGTCCACGATGACGCCAAGCTCCGCCGGTTCACCCCGCACCTTCTGCTCGACGAGAAGGCCCGGCGGCGCCAGCTGATGCACGAGGAGGATTACCACTTCAAGGCGATCGCCACCGCCGCCGCGGCGATCCTCAAGGCGGGCGGCAACGTCGGCGTCGGCGCCCATGGCAACCGACAGGGCCTGGGCACCCACTGGGAGCTCTGGGGCCTCGCGATGGGTGGACTCACTCCAATGGAGGCGCTCCGCACCGCGACCACGATCCCCGCCGCCGCGATGGGCCTGGCGCGGGACCTGGGCACGCTCGAGCCGGGGAAGGTCGCGGACCTGATTGTCCTCGACGCTAACCCGCTCGAGAACATCAGGAACACCGAGCGGTTGGCGTTCGTGATGAAGGCCGGCGTGCTCCGGGATGCGCGGACCTTGGACGAAGTGTGGCCCAAGGCGGCGCCGTTCGGGCCGTTCTACTGGGCCGGGTACGATCGGGTCAAATAACGAGTCGCGGACGTCGACCCGGCGGGAGGCCGGTCCATCATCGACGCGACGTCGTCGATCATTTCCATTGTCCCACCTTCTTCACGAACGGACGGTTGGCCACCGCCATCCGAATCCCCTCGAAGAGAACGGACTCACCATCCGCAGTGAAAAACAGACCAGGCCGATACGGGGTCAGCTTGAGGTCTCCCCCAAACACAGATACATAGAGGTAGCCGTTTTTGAGGAAAACCCGGGCAGAAATGTCCTGATTGCCCGTCCGTCCATGATAGTCACCCACAAGTTGAGACCATTCCCTACGAGCAACACCCGATCGATCCCCTGGCGTGTCGTTGATCGGCCAGTACTCCATGATCGGCCAGTGCTCCCCACCTGAGCTGAAAGTCCGGACTCCGATCGGTTCGCCCGCGGGCGTCACGTCGAACCGGTAGAACCGGGTCGCTTCGGTGAATTCAGTCCCGCCGTGAGGGGTCAACAGGACCGTGTCGTTGCCGGCGATCCTTGCCAACCGCCCGCTGCTCATCCCGAAGCGCACGGTGCCCCACCTCGGCTTATAGGTGCCGGCCAGCCGGGTCGGAACATGAAGCGGGATGTTCGCGGCTGGCTTGCTCGACAGCTGTATCGTTGGCGTGGCTGGTGCCTGTCCGTACTTTGCCTTGAGCATCATGGCGAAGACGCTGTCCGCCAGCGCGTGAAGACTGGCCTCCTGCTGATTGGTGAGCACCGCCGCTCCAATCCCGTACCGAGGGATCCATATCTGCAGCGTCGAGAACCCGAAACCATCTCCGGGATGGTGCAATGCGGTGGCTCCGAGATAGGGCATCGAGACCACGCCAAGCCCATACCATCCGATTTCACCGGGTTCCGGGGACTGGGACTTCCGCATCTCGGCGAGGAGGCCGTCGCTGAGCAGCTGGCGGCCACCTGCTTCGCCGCCCGCGAGCTGAAAGGACAGAAACTTCGCCATATCGACTACCGTGGAAAACATGCCTCCAGCCCCAAGGAAGGGCAGCGGCCGGGGCACCAATGCCCTGTCACCGTCGTGACCCACCGCCAAGGCCGGATGCTCCAACGCTCGCTCTTGGTCGAAGGTGCTCGAGATCATTCCGAGCGGCTGGAACAGCTCGTCTCGCATGAAACGCTCGAACGACTTCCCCGACAAGACCTCGAGCAGGTACGCAGCGAGATCGACGCCCAGGTTCGAGTAGCTGAAACGCTGGCCGACGGCGAACTGCAGCCACGAGTCGGAGATGCTTCGGACATGGTCCCTGAAGCTTGTCGGGCGGACGTCGAAGTTGCTAAATCCACCTGGCGCCTCGTGGTTGAACCCGGCCCGATGGCTGAGCAAGTGGCGAATAGTGATCTTCGTCTCCTGGTCGTCGCCGTGGCGACTATGTACTTCGAACGCAGGAAGGAAGCGCACCAGCAGATCGTCGAGAGCAAGCCAGCCTTTCTTCACCGCGACCAGCACGCCGGTCGCAGTGTATGTCTTGGAGATGGACTGCAAGCTGAAGAGCGTGTGCTGTGTGACGGGAGCAGTCTTGGCTCGATGGGTGTATCCGAATCCTTGGGCCCACACCAGCCGATCGCCGTCAACCAGCGCGATCGCCAACCCCGGAACGTTGGCTCGCTCCATCTCCCGCGGGATCTCGCGTCGGAGAGCCGCGATTGCTTGGGTGTAGTCCACCAACTGCTGGGAAGCGGTTGCGTCAGTCTGCGCAAGGCCGCGGCTCGAAGCCGCGGCGCAGAACGCAGCGAGCAACCACACGGTCCGCGTGGCGGGGCCGTGGCGGGATCTCCTAGTTCGGGCGGGGAGATCGCTTCGGCCGCTTCGCGTCCTCGCAAAGACAGCACTTTCGTGATCGCGAGCGCAGCGAAGCGATCCCCTGTAGTCCGCCGGGAGATTGACCGTGCGCAACAGCTTCCTACCGTCAGTGATCTGGTTTCCTCACGAACGGGCGGTTGCCCAGCACCATCCGAATCGCGTCGAAGACAACCGACTCGCCATCGGCGGTGAAGAAGAGGCCCGGCCGATATGGCGTCAGCTTGAGATCCCCGCCAAAGGCCGACACGTAGAGGTAGCCATTCCTGAGGAAGACTTGCGCGGAAATGTCCTGATTGCCCGACCGACCATGATAATCCGCGACATATTGAGACCATTCCGGACGAGCAACGCCCGGTCGATCTCGGGGCGTATCGTTGAGCGGCCAGTATTCCATGATGGGCCAGTGCTCTCCGCCGGAGCTGAAGGTCCGGACTCCGATTGGCTCGCCCGCGGGCGTCACGTCAAATCGATAAAACCGGTTTGGCTCGGTGAATTCGGTACCGCCATGCGGCGTCAACGGGACCGTATCGTTGCCGGCGATCTTCGCCAATTGCCCGCCATTCACACCGAAGCGCATCGTGCCCCACCTCGGCTTATAGGTACCTGCGAGCCTCGTCACGACATCGAGCGGGATGTTCGCCGCAGGCTTGCTCGACAACTGCATCGGCGACGCCGACGGCAGTTGCCCGTATTTCGCTTTGACCATCAGCGCAAAGGCGCTATCCGCGAGCGGATGAAGATCGGCATCCCCCTGATTCGTGAGCGCCACTACACCAAGGCCGTACCGAGGAATCCACATCTGGATCGTGGAGAACCCGAAGCCGTCTCCCGGATGGAGTAACGCGGTAGCGCCGAGATAGGGCATGGAGATCACGCCGAGTCCATACCATCCGACCTCGCCCGGCTCCGGAAACGAGGACTTCTCCGTCTCGCGGAGCAGTGCCTCGCTGAGCAGTCGCCGGCCGCCGGCAACGCCGCCGGCGAGCTCGAACGAAACGAACTTCGCCATGTCGGTTACCGTAGAGTACATGCCGCCACCGCCGAGCATGGGGTTCGATACCGGCGGCACCGCCCGGTCGCCGTCGTGGCCCAGCGCCAACGACGGATGGTCCAGAGCCCATTCCCGGTCGAAGCTGCTCGAGGTCATGCCGAGCGGCCGGAACAGCTCGTTTCTCATGAACCGGTCGAACGACTTTCCCGATAGCACCTCCAGCAAATACGCGGCGAGGTCGTGGCTCAAGCTCGCGTAGCTGAAGCGGTCGCCGACGGGGAACTGGAGCCAGCTATCGGCGATGCTCCGGACGTGCTCGTGAAAGGAGGTGGGCCGGAGATCGGAGAAGTTACCTAACGGTGCCTCGTGATTGAGCCCCGCCCGATGGGCGAGCAAGTGCCGTATGGTGATCTTCGCCACCTGGTCCTCGCCATAGCGGCTGTGGACGCTCAACGTGGGGACAAAACGAACTACCGGGTCATCGAGCGCGAGCCAGCCTTGCTCGATCGCGAGCAGCACGCCGATCGTGGTATAGGTTTTCGAGATCGACTGGAGAAGGAACAGGCTATTGGCCGTTACCTGGACGGCCCTGGTCCGATCGGTATGCCCGAAGCCTCGCGCCCACACCACGCGATCGCCGTCGACCAGAGAGATCGCCAAACCCGGAATCTTTGCTCGCTCCATCAGGTCCGGGATCTGCCGCTCGAGCGCCGCGATCGCCGGCGCGTAGTCGACCCGCTGCTGAGGCTGTGCCGCGGACGGAACGATCTGAGTCACCGACGGGACAGCGAGGATGAGCAAAATGGCGGCGGCTGAAGCTCGTACCGTTCCCATCGCGCGCCTACCTCTTCACCACCGGCAATTCGATGAATGAAAGATGCGCCGAGCTGCGATGCACCGTGATCGTCACGTCGCCGTCGGCCGGGATGCGCACGAACGTGTCCCGGTCCGCTCCGGCGATCGCGACTCGAATACGGTGCCCCGCCTTGAGGAGGATCGAAGTCGGAAGCAGTTGAAAGCTGAGCGTCGTTACCTGTCCGGGGACCAGCGGCTGGCCGTCTTTTCGACCGAAGGTGTGATATGGATAGAGGATCTTGTAGGGCGGTGTGGCCGTCGCGACCCTTCGGTGCAGCGCCCGCAGCATCCCCTCCGTCACGTAGGTGACCCGACCGTCGGGCGCCACGTCCTCGAGATAGACGATGAAGTTGCCGTCTTTGGCCGTCGAAGCGACCCGCAGGGTAACAATCCCCTGCCCGGTCACCTCGACATCGTTCGGGAGCGGTGAGCTGGTGTAGGTCAGTAGCCGTTTATCGGCTTCGGTACGCTCCGGGTACACCACGTCATCCCCGCCGAGCTGGGTGTACCATCGGTTGGTCCGACCGGTCGTCGCGTCGAAGTCGACCCGGTACTGATCACTCCCCTCGGCGCTGGTCGGTGAGCTCTGCGACAGGGCTTGGCTCGCGGCCAAGTAATACCGGGTCATCGAGGTGCCGAGCAGGGGCCATGCGTTGGTCTTCTTCCACTTGTCCTCGACCAACGTGTAGTAGATCAGGGCGCGCTCCCGCATTCCCCGCGAGCTTCCTTTCAGGAACTGATCGAAGAAACACGCCGCTTGATCGGACTGCACCGCACTGCTCGGCTCGGTGGCCTTCTCCGGTGGGAAGTACGGGCTCGCGTGGTGGCCGCCGCCATGGCTCCACGGCCCGACGACGGCGATCTGCGGGTTGCTCCAGTTCATGAACCGATTGAGGAGTCCCTGCGCGGTGCCGGCGTCGAACCAGCTGGCCCACCCGAAAATCGGGACTCCGGCCCGCTCGATCCGATCGCGGTATCGATAGGTACCCATGAGATCGTTGGAGACGCCGCCGAACTGAGCAACGTGTTCATCACGATAGGTGACCAGATCGATCGTGCGATCGAGCGGCGGATTCTTCTGATGGTCCCGCAACGCGGCTGCCAGAAGCGATCCGTGCTTGTCGTCATCGACGGGGCTGACTCCTCGTGGCGGGTTACCGGTTTTGGTGTTCAGGTCCATCGCGTGGATCATCTTGCCCCAATCGTTGACGATGGTCCGGTTGATGAGCCCGCCGGGATAGCTCAGGTCCGCGTAGATATCGAAGTCAATGAAGCGAGGGACCACCGCTTTGACGGCTGGATGATTGGCCGCGGCGACCAGCTGAGCAGTGTTCCCGCTGTACGAGGTCCCGATGGCACCGACACTTGCGTCGGACCAGGGCTGCTTCGCAATCCAGGCGACAAGGCTCGCAAGATCGGTAACCTCCTGGGGCGACCACGGGAAGTACCACTGACCGAACGATGCCCCGGTGCCGCGGACGTCAGCGTAGACGTTCGCGTAACCGCGCGAGAGCCAGAACTGCTCTCGCGGGCCGGGCGCATAACCCTCTGGCGCGCGCCAGTACCGGGTCGCGAGGAATACGGTGGGAAGCCGGGTTCCGGGCGCGAGACCCTTTGGCAGGTAGACGTCGACCGCGAGCTTCACCCCGTCGGGCATCGGCACGTACAGCGACTGCCGGCTGATCTCGACATTCGGGGAAGTCGCTGGAGCGGAGCAGGTTGCCAGCGGAGCTGGTTGCTGCCCCACGGCCGGAGCAACGAGCACCAATGACCACAGTCCCGCGGTGACTCGCGACATTGCCCGACCTCACTCCGGAGCGCTGCGCAACTTGCCCCCAAGGAAGCGGGACATGGTCTCCCCACCGATCAGCTTTGCGATCACCCCGAAATACCCGCTATTCTCGGCGTTGGTCATGATCACATAGCCGGACTTTCGCGCGACCGAGCCGGCGACGAAGCAGGCGTACCCCGGATTGCCCCCGCCATGCCTGATGAAATCACCGTCCGGCGTATGGTTGATCTCCCACCCCAACGCCCAGGAGCTCTCGGCGGTCCTTTTCGCCTGCGGGTGGAGCATTTCCGCGAGACTCGCCTGGTTGAGCCGAAACGCATCTGGTGGCTTAGGATCGATGACCTCGATGAGGAACTTCGCGTAATCCGAAGGCGTGGTGCAGAGACCGCCTACCATTCCATACCTCGCGACAGCGGGTCCGTTCGGCTTTCGATTCAGCTCCGATCGTTTGCCGTTCTCATCGTGCCCTCGCGCCATGTGGTGCTCCATAGCGTCGCTCCAGAAGTAGCCGCTCGCCGCCATACCAAATGGCACCAGCACGTTGGCCTTCATGTACGCGTCGATGGACGGCTCGGTGGCGCAGACCTCGAGATCTGCCTCGAATCTGCCGCACTCCTTCGGGTTGACCCGACCACCGATCAAACGGGTCACGACCGATTGCAGGTAACTGTAGCCCTCGCCGGAATAGGACCACCGCTCACCGGGCGTGAAGTGGATCTTCAAGGGCTCTTCTACTGTTCTAAAGTTCTGAAAGCCACTGGTATGGGAAAGCACGTGCCGGGCGGTGATGAGGTCCAGCCGGGGATCCCCCTCGAGGAAACGCTCCGGCGTGTACTTGGTCAGAGGCGTATCGAGATCCATGACGCCTTTCTCACACAGCTTCATCACGGCGTAGGCAAAAACCGGCTTGCTGGTCGACGCCGCCTCGAACAGGGTGTCGTTGTCGACCGGTTCCAGGGTCGCAATATCCTTGACGCCAAAGCTTCGTCGCCAGATCACCTTCGCGTCCTTGATGATGGCGATGGAAACCCCAGGAACCTTGGCTTCCGCCATCAGTTGTGGGATCTGCTTCTCCAGGTCGTCGATCAGGGGTTTCCAGGACGCCTCCTGCTCGAAATCGCGAGCGGGTCGATTCCCTCCTGAACAAGCCACGAGCGGGAGCGCGCAGGCACCGAGAGCCACTCGACTGGTTTCGACCAGAAACTCCCTTCGTCGCATTGGTGATGGGACTCCTTCACGCCTCATAGATTCGGATTGTTCTGCCTTTCCTGTAACGGCAAAGGCAAACAGGTCGTGCTCCCGTACGTGCCGCCTCCCGGATATGGCGTTCCAGCCGGCGGCCTGAACGGTATTCCGTATCGGAGCTTATCACCCAAATGCTGTCCCTCGAGGAAGAGCTCGCGCCCCCGTTCGTCGATCACGTGCTGACGGATCTCCGCCTCCGTGCCGCCAGGGAATGGGCGGAGTCCAACCGCCGAATGCAGTGCATTGATGACGCCGACGGCGACACTGCCGCCTTGCGCCTCCGCGCGAATGAGCTGGGCTTCGGCCCAACGCGCGATGGGGATTGAGGCATCGAGCGACGAATACTTCGTCTGCGTCCACAGGGGGGTCAGGTTGTCTGAACCGGGCTGCCCGGTGTCGACGACTCGCGCCCGCGGATCCGGCTCGCCTTGATCGGTGACGTTCCGGAAGGGGGCCTGGATCGTCGCAGTCTGCGCGACGTTGTTGGCGTTGAACACCACGTTTTTTCTTCGGTCCGGCGTCGCGGCAAAAGTGGCGTGTCTTACGAATCCCGCAGCGACCTGCTGCGCGTCCGCCCCGGCCTCGGCCAGCTTGCTCGGGCTCACCACGCTGCCCCCTACGACCGCGAGGTCGAGCCGCGCTCTCGCCCGCCCTACCAGCGCCAGGTTTCGAAGGCTCTGGTCACCGCTTGCCTGGGCCGCCGTCAGGGCTTCCGTGAAGCGACCTTCGGCTTCCGCGAACGCCTGCGGACGGGTGATCTCGGGGCCGACGTCGATCGCCAACGAGCAGTAGCTTTCGGCCAGCAGAAGCAAGGCGTAACCCGCGTACGCAGAAACCGTCGCGAGGAGCGCCTGACGTCCGGCCACCTGAGCGTCGGTCCAACCTTCCAGCTTCCGCGCCGCGTCATCCGCTTGAAAACGCGCCGTCTGCAACGTCGTATAGATGCCCGGGAGGGTCTCGTTATCGTTGCAGGTCGCTGTCGCCAAGCGACCGCCTGCGGCCCCGGCACCCTCCTCACCGGTGGTTGTTCGACGATCCACACTCTTGTAAATGACCTGGTTTTGCTGGGAGTCCATCAGTTCATCGCCATGAAGACCCGCAGCGACAATAAATCCGCCGAACGCACACTCGAAATCGCCAATCGCACTCCGCACCAACAAGCCAGCTGCACCCGGGCCTTCAAGATTCTCGGCGAGCACCCGGCTAGGGCTCTCCACCTCGAGCAGCTGGTCCGCGAAGCCGCAACCAACCAGCGCCGATGCAATCAGCGATATCGACACCAGAGTCGCGGCGGTCGCTGCCCGCCTAACCAGGGCTCGGTCCAGGACGACAACTTTGGTGTTGTGCACGGAGTCCCTCCACGCAGTCGCAGCGGACCATCCCGGCTGTCGGTCTCGTTGCATCGCCGCACTCTCTAGAAGCTCAGGTTGATCGCCACGAGGAACGAGGCGAGCGGTGGCGTCGTCGTCTGGTCATAATAGGAATTGCTTATGAAGGCACCCGCGCCGGCGCCGGGTTCGATGGCCTCTAAATCGAGCGACTCCGGGTCGAGGCCGGTGTACTTGGTCCAGGTGTGCAGGTTGCGGGCTCCAAGGACGATAGCACCTCGCCTCGCACCTACCGCCCGAGCCCACGAGTCCGGCACCGTGTAGCTGATTGATACTTCCCGTAGCTTCGCAAAGCTCGCGCTAGGAATGAATTGGGACATGTTCTCGAAGTTGCCGCTCGTTTGCACTTCCGCGACATACACAGGGTCGAACTGCTCAGGACGCACGTTGACTTCGCAGATCGTGAACAGCGCGCAGCGAATCCATGACGTGACGTCGAACATGCGATGCCCGGCCTTGAAGTCGATCTGGGTGTGGATTCGAAGGCGGTCGGACAGCGTCACGGTATTGGCCAGGCTGCCCTCGTACTTGGGCGTCGGCCGGCCGAGATAGACGGCCGATGCCTGGTCGCAGGGTAGATTCGCGGCGCCGGGGCCACCGTCACACAGGATATTCTCCGCCAGACCACTGCTCGTATTGAACGTGGCGCTGGTGACCCGCTTGAAGTACCACGCGGCCACGGGAAACCCCTCACAGGTCTTCGTGATGCCTAACGGTATGCAGGTGAGGGATGGCTGCTGTGGATCGAGGTCGACGACCTTGTTCGAGTTGGTGGCGAAGCTCGCGGTGATATTCCAACGAACCGCCCGGCCGTCGATCGGTGAAGCCTTCAGCAATACTTCCAGGCCCTTGTTGGCGATCAGACCGGCGTTCACGAACTGCTGTCCCGGGAACCCGCCCGACGGGGCCAGGTCACGGAGCAGGATGGCGTCCTTCGTCCGCTTGCTGTAGTAGGTGAAGTCGAGCCCAACACGCCCGTCGAACAGCCCAGCCTCGAACCCGAACTCCACCTCTTCTCCGCGTTCCGGCGCCAACGTCGGGTTTCCCAACGCCTGCGGAGTGACCGTGGACGACCCTCCTGGACCGGTGGTCGGCTGATAGGTCCGAAGAGCCGCGAAGGTCTGGGGCTGCTGGCCGGACTGCCCGTAGGCAGCTCGGAGCTTGAGAGGGTTCAGGAACCGGGCTCGCCAAAACGGCTCCTCGCTCACCACCCATGCCGCGCTGAACTTGGGGTAGGTGACGAAGTCGAACTCCTTACCAAAGGCACTGTTGTTGTCGACCCGGACCCCGACGGTGAGGAACAACCGGTCTTTGAGCGACAGCTGCTCCTGGCCGTAGACTCCGACAGTCGTGTTCTCGATCACGTCGTCCGCGCCGAATGTCAACGCGGCACCGCTCACCGCCGTGACGCCTGGAGCCGGAAACCCCCGGCCCTCGGCGTACTGAGTGCGTCTGAAGTTTCGGTAATACTGCGCCCCAATCGAGGTGCCGGCCCGCAGACCTCTACCGAGAGAGGTCGTCGCGGTGGCGCCGTAATCGACAGTCGTCACCGACAGGAGTCTGCGGTTGACGAGCTTCCTCCCATCCGAATCGTTAGGATCCCAGAAGAACTGCCGGATGCTGTCGGGTTGAAGCTCGGTGATCCGCTGGTTATCCTCGCTGGTCTGATCGATCCCGACGGTGAGGCGCTGTGTGAGCCAGCTCGCCCGTCGATGGTTGACCTGTATCCCTCCGATGGTGCGATCCACGTTCTGGAAGCTCTTGAACGCATTCCAAAAAAACTCCGTCGGGCCGACAGAGAAGCCGCGGGATGGAGTGCTCACCAAAGCCGGATCCGCGAAGAGCAGAGCGTTCATCACGGAAAACCCCCGATCGAGGGGCAGGTTACGGTCTGCTTTGATCCAGCCGACGTTCAAATTGACGTCAAACGCCTGGTTCGGCGCGATCGTCACATTGGTGCGCCCGCTCAGCCTGGTGAAGTCGTTGGTCGGTTCGATTCCCTCTTCACGGTCGAGATCGAGGGCCCCGTAGTAACGGATGAGGTCGGTGCCACCGCGGATGTCCAGCCCGTAGCCCTGGTTGTGACCTGTTCGAAAGATCGGGCGGCCCGCGTCGGCTTCGCGCCGAATCAGATCCAGTTCGCTTATTTGGCCCCCGGCATCCCGGCGAAAGTTGTGGGGGATTCGCCCGCCCGCGTTCATGAACCAATTGGCGCCCTGGCGGACTGCCGCGCCGACGGTGGCGCGCTCGCCTGGCCCGCCTTTCTTCGTGATGATTTGAATGACGCCGTTGGCCGCTTCGGTGCCGTACAACGTCGCCGCGGCCGAGCCCTTGATCACCTCGATGCTCTCGAAGTCGTCGGGGTTGAGATCCGAAAAACGGGAGACCATTTTCGGCATGGCACCGTCCGGACCCGTCACCACGTCATTGCTAACCCGCACGCCGTCGATATAGATCAGCGGCTCTCCCCGGAGTGAGAGGCTGGTGCGCCCCCGGATTTCCAGGCGGGGCCCCGCTCCCACGACACCGGTGCCGGGGAGGACGACGACGCTCGGGGCCCGGCCGTTCAACAGGTCACCGAGGTCCCGAACCGGAACGACTGCGACGAGATCGGCGGCGTCGACTGTCGTCACCGAATTGCCAATCGCCCGCTTCTCCGTGGCCCTCGCCGTGCCCGTCACGATGAGCTCGTTGAGGTTTACCGGCACCTCGCCGAGCACCAGACGAATGCCCGCGCCCCCGACGCGAACGGTCTGGGTGTGAGGACGGTATCCGATCGCGGTGACCCGAAGCGTCACCTCGGCCGCCATCGTGGCGTCGATCCGAAATCGACCCGCAGCATCGGTAACCGCCTGTGCGTTGGCGCCCACGATGCTCACGTTGGCCCCGGAGACAAACCCGCCGCGTTCGTTTATCACCACTCCGCTGATCTGGCGTTGCTGCAATGCTTCGGCCGCCTGCTGCGCCGGCTTCCGCACCAGGACCGCGCGACCGTCACGAGAAAAGAGAATGTCGACCTGGGCGTC
>Ga0187892_10010141_pt1 | contig 12064 bp, 12 predicted proteins | sample MA1701073metaG_FD_139345 | JGI IMG/M metagenome (GOLD analysis project Ga0187892, IMG submission 139345) | Bio-ooze microbial communities from a basaltic lava cave in the Kipuka Kanohina Cave System on the Island of Hawaii, USA - MA170107-3 metaG ...
ACAGGTCCACGCGGGCCGCCATCCGCCGGTAGCTCTCCAGCTCGATGCTGCTGGTCCCGGTCGGGGCCCCAACCCCGCCCTCCTCCCGAGCGCGGGGCCCCTGCCCCACGCCGGGCCGTGTGCCACTGGTCCCGGGCGGGGCCCCAACCCCGCCCTCGCGCACACGGCGATCTGATGTCGGAACAGGCCGAAAAGCGGTGCGTTCTGCCAACACCTCCTCGCGGGCGCGGGGCCCCTGCCCCAGGTCGGGCCCTGTACCGGCGGTGACGTTCATGCGAGTCTGACCGTGATGGCGTCGCGGGGGCAGACCTCGATGCAGGCCAGGCAGCCGGTGCAGCGACCGTCGACGACGGCCGGCCGCCGGGGTGCGGGGCGGAGGGCGGCGGCCTCGCACGTGACGAGGCACAGGCCGCACGCCGTGCACCGGTCGTCGACATCGACCGAGGCGCGCGAGGGTGCGAAGGCGATCATCGAGGCGTCACCATCCGCCCGGCCACGCCCCGGGTCGCCGTCGAGCCCACGATGACGCACGTTGTCATACCGACGGTGTCGCAGGCGAGGTCACCCAAAGTGGTGAGCTCGACGTGCTGGCCGGTGCGCCACGCGTCACGGACCACCCCCACCGGCGTGGCCGGGGCGCGGTGCTGCAGCAGGATGGAGCGGGCGGCGTCGAGCTGCCAGGACCGACCACGCGACCGGGGGTTGTACAGGGCCACCACCAGGTCGGTCTCGGCTGCGGCCTGGAGGCGGGACTCGATCGTGACCCAGGGGGTGCGCAGGTCAGAGAGGCTGATCACGGCGTGGTCGTGGCCGAGCGGCGCGCCGAGCAGCGCTGCGGCCGCGGTGGCGGCGGGCACGCCGGGGATGACCTCGATGTCGGGGTCGCCACGCTCGGTCGGAGGCCGGGGATCGCCGGCCGGTGGCAGCAGGCCGAGGGTCACGGCCGCCATGGCGAAGGTGCCGGCGTCGCCCGAGCACACGAGAGCCACCCGCCGTCCACCCTCGGCCTCGGCCAGAGCCTGACGGGCGCGGTCCTCCTCGGCACCGATGGGGCTGCGGACCACCTCGGCGTCCGGCGCCACCAGCTCGGCGCACTGGTCGACGTAGGGCCCGTAGCCGATCACCACCTCTGCCTCCCGCACCGCGGCCGTGGCCGCCGGCGTGCGGCAGGCGCCGCCACCCGGCCCGAGGCCCACGATGGCGAGCGAACCACGGGGACGGGCGCGCCGGGCGACGGCCACCGTGGCCGTGGCCGAAGCCTGCTTCGGCACGACCAGCGTCCCGCCCGGGCCGGCGGCGGCCAGGGCGGCCGCCTCGGCCACGCTCGGGGTTCCCACCGCCGCCCGCACCACGTCGCTCGGGTTGGGCACCTGGACCAGAGCCAGGTCGACCGCGCTCCACACCCGCACCGGACGGCCCAGCCCCACCACCGCGGGCTCGGTCGCCCGGCGGTCGATCGTGGCCACCTCGCCCACCGACTCGCGGGCCAGCCCGCTGCTCCCCAGGGCCTCGGTGACGAGACCCTCCAGGTCGGCGGGTGGGGCGTCCGTGGACGAGCCCACGCCGACGACGAGGGACGGGGGATGCAGCACTACGGTGCCGGGCGCGACCTCGGCGGCCTGGTCGGTGACCAGCACCCGTTCGGGGCCCGTCCCGCCGACCAGGCCGGGAGGTAGTGGCCAACCCAGGGTGTCGTCGATCACGGGCGCCCGCCCATCGAGCAGGGCCCGGGTCACGCCGGCCACGTCACCCCGGGCCGTGAACCCCTCGAGCTGGTCGAGGGCGATCCTGCTCGTGGCGTCCGTCGCGGTGGTGACGACGGGGAGGGCCCCGAGGCGGTCGGCAACCTCGCGGGCGAGGTCGTTGGCGCCGGCACCATGACCGCCGACGACGGCCACGGCGAACCGCCCGGCCTCGTCCACGCACACCACGGCGGGGTCCCGGTCCTTGCCCGCCAGCAGCGGCGCGGCGACCCGCACGGCGGCGCCCACGGCCACGAAGAGCACCCATCCGTCGACGTCGTGCCAGTCGGCCCGCACGGTGTCGGCGAGGCGGCCGTGGTGGCTTGGGTAGGGCAGGCGAGACGCGAGCCGGCGGCCCCGCTCCGTCACCGATACGGACCGCACGTTCACGCAGTGACCTCGGGTGGCGGTCCCCATGCGACGAAGACGGGGTTCTCGGCCTGGAGGCGTACACCACCTTCGGGAAGGCGGCAACCTCGGTTGACGCTGACCTCGACGAGCTCACCGAGCCGCTCGAAGGCCGACGCCGCCCGGTCGAGGGAGGCTAAGGCGGCCACCACGGTCCCGCCCGGGCGCAGCCGGGCCAGGACGCCGTCGAGGACGGCGAGGCCGCCGCCACCGACGAAGGCCCGATCGGGCGCCGGCAGGGTCTCGAGGATCTCGGGTGCCGCGCCGCAGACGGCCTCCACCGTCACGCCGTGGGCGGAGGCATTCTCGCCCACCAGTGCGACAGCGGCCGGGTCGCGGTCGACGGCCACGACCCGCAGTCCCGGGGCCACGCGGGCGCACTCCACGGCCACGCTCCCGCTGCCGGCGCCCACGTCCCACAGCACCCCGCGGGTGGGGAGGGCCAGCTTCCCGAGGATCACCGCCCGCACCTCGGCCTTGGTGATCATGCCGGCCCGGTGGGCGAAGGCGGCGACCGGGAGTCCCCAGGCGAGCGTCGGGCGGTCGGTGACCGCGGCCCCGTCGCCGTCCAGGACGACGACCACCGACAGCGGCTCCCACGTGCCGGCGGCGAGGCCGTCGACATCGGTCAAGGCGACGGACTCGTCGTCCGTGCCCAGGCGGCTGCACACAGCCACCGTTCGCCCGCCGGCCCCTGACGACTGCAGCAGGGCGCCGAGGGCCTGGGGTGGCGAGTCGGGCGACGTGAGCACGGCGGCCTTGGGCGCCCTCGCCGCCGCGCTGGCGGCCGCCGACAGCGGCCGGCCGTGGGCGGAGACGACCACTGCGTCGTCCCAGGGCAGGCCCAGCCGGGCGAAGGCCAGTGACACCGCCGAAGGTGCCGGGTGCACGGCCAGGCGGGAGGCACCGAAGCGCTCGGCCAGGGCCCGTCCGATCCCGAAGAAGCCCGGGTCGCCCGATGCCAGCACGCACACGCGCTCGTCGCCGGCGGCGCCCACCGCGTCGAGCGCGGCCGGCAGGCCGTCCTCGACGACGACCCGCGCCGCCGTCGGGTTGGCCGGCCCGACGAGGTCGAGGGCCCGGCGACCGCCGACCAGCAGAGCCGCCCGGGCGACGGCGTCGGCCGCCGCCGGGCCCAGCGGCGCGCCCGATGCCGGCAGGCCCACCACGGCGATGTCGCCCGCAGACGGCGCGCCGCCCGCACCTTCAGGCACTGGCCACCACCGCCTCGCCCTCGAAGTCGACCATGACCACCTCGACCTCGAGCGCACCCCGCACGTGGGCCTCGCAGGCGGCTCGGGCGCGGGCGCAGAGCTGCGCCAGGGGGGCCGTCGCTCCGAGGGCCAGGCACGTCTCGAAGAAGTGGCGGGCCGTCGCAGTCTCGGTGGCGGCGGCGACCGCGGCCTCGGGTGCCTGCGCCGCACGGGCGACGTCGGCGAGGACCTCACCGTCGACCCGGGAGCGGTGGAAGTGGGTCATCATCACGCCGGCGGCCAGCTTGGCGATCTTGCCGACCATGGCCACGAGCCGGGCGCTCGACATGCCTACCGTCGCCGCCCGCCGCAGTGTGATGCCGGTGAAGTCGCCGACCTCGACCAGGCAGACGTCGGCCAGGCCGGGCTCGAGCCGCCGGGCGGCGCGCTCCGAGCGGCTCCCGGTGGCCAGCACCATCCGGCGGTGACCCTGGGCGGCAGCCACGTCCACCTGCTGGACGACCGATGCCCGGTAGGCCGCCGTCGAGAAGGGCCGGACGATGCCCGTGGTGCCGAGGATGGAGATGCCGCCCACGATGCCGAGCCGGGCGTTGGTGGTGCGCTCGGCCATCGCCTTGCCGCCCGGGACCGAGAACGTCACCGCGAGGGGCTCGACGTCGACCTCGCCCAGGGCGTCGAGGATCATCCGGCGCGGCACCGGGTTGATCGCCGCCGCCCCGACGGCCAAGCCGAGGCCGGGACGGGTCACCGTCCCGACGCCGGCACCGGCGCCAAGCGTGGTCGTGACCCGTCCGGGGGCAACGTCCGCGGTCAGGCGGGCGCCGTCGGTGCAGTCGGGATCGTCGCCGGCGTCCTTGACCACCACCGCCCGCCACGGTGTGGCCGGCTCGGATTCCACGGCGAAGCACACCCGCCGCCCGCTGGGCAGGGCGATCTCGACCCGGTCGACCGGGGCACCGCCCGCCAGGCCGAGCGCGGCCGCCTTGGCTGCCGCGCTGGCGCAGGTGCCGGTGGTGAAGCCGGTACGCAGCCGTGCCGCCGAGCGCTCCGCGCCAGACCCCCCGGTGAGGAGCATCACCCTTGCTCGCTCGCTTCGCTCGCTCCGTTCGGGTGAGCAGCTCCCGGCACCGGCCAAGCCGTCGCCGTCCGCCGTTGCTCCTCGCCGCCAGCCCGGCCGGCCGCCTGCGGCGGCGGGGATGGCCGCCGGATGCTCATCGTTCGCTGGTCGCCCCGCCAGGGGGGATGGGGGCCTGTGAGGGGTATTTCCGCGAGTTGGCGGGCGCGGGCGCTCACGCCGGACGCCCCGAGGTGGTACCGGGCACCGAGCGGCGGCGGTGGGCGTGGGCGAAGTCGGGCGCGTAGAGCCGGCTGCGCCGGCCGCCGGCGGCGAGCGCCGGGCCGACGAGCACGAGCGTCGTCGTGCGGGCGCCGAGCGACTCCATGGTCCCGGCCAGCTCGCCGACCGTGGTGGTCACCACCCGCTCGCCGGGTTGCGAGGCGCGGACGACGACGCACGCGGGAGTGTGCTCGTCGTAGGCGCTGGTGGCCGAGAGCAGCTCCGCGACGAGCTCGGTGGGGCGGGCGGCGGAGAGGAACACGGCCATCGTCGCCCCCGCCGCCGCCAGGGCCGCGGGCGTCTGCCCGGGCGGCATCGAGTCGTTCGTGCGTCCGCCGAGCCGGGTCACGACCACCGCCTGGGCCACGCCCGGGACGGTGAGCTCCCTGCCGGCGACGGCGGCCGCCGCCCCGAGGGAGCTGACCCCGGGGACGATCTCGAAGGGACGATCGTTGGCCAGGCACCAGTCGATCTGCTCGTGGATGGCGCCGTAGAGGCACGGATCGCCCGAGTGAAGGCGCACCACGGCGGCGTCCGGCGGCACGGCGGCGTAGACCGCCAGCACGTCCTCGAGGGTCATGGTGGCCGAGTCGTGGACGGTGGCGGTCGGCGGGACGCCCTCGAGCAGCACCGCCGGCACGAGCGACGACGCCCACACCACGACGTCGGCGGCGGCCAGGCGGTCGCGGCCGCGGACCGTGATGAGGTCGGCCGCTCCGGGCCCGGCGCCGACGAAGGAGATCACCCTCGGCCCTCGACGCCGTACCCATCGGCGCGGGAGCGCGGCGGGACCAGCACGGTCGCCAGGTAGCTGGCGGGGCCGCTCGCGGCCGCCTCGCGGGCCGGGCACAGCCGCTGGCCGGGGAGGCCCAGCAGCTCGCCCATCACCGCGCCGTCCAGCCGACCGGCGGCAGCCAGCCGCTCCGCCAGGGCCGGGAGGTGACGGCCCCCCTTGTAGACGACCACGGCCGCCTCCGGGTCGCGCAGGGCGACCTCGAGCCCCCCCGGGCCGTCGAGGGCGGTCACGAGGCAGAGCCGCTCGGTGCCGTCGAGCAGGACCATCCCGGCCCGGGCGGCGGCGTCTTGGAACGCGGTGATGCCCGGCACGGTGGCCACCTCCGTCCCCGGGCGCCGCTGCCGTACACCCTCGGCCAGCGAGCTGAACGTGCTGAACACGTTGGGATCGCCGAGCGTCAGCACGGCGACGTCCTCGCCGGCTTCGAGGCAGGTCACCAGGCGGTCGGCGGCGGAGGCGAACCACGAGTCGGCCGCGCCCATCTCGACGACCAACCGCTCGACGGCCACGCCGGGGCGGGCGGCCCGGGCGATCGACTCCGCCCGGCCGACGGCGTCGATGGCGACCGAGGGGGCGAAGACCCGATCGGCCTCCCGCACCGCCCGCACGGCCTGAAGCGTGACCAGCTCGGGGTCTCCAGGCCCCATGCCCACGCCGACGAGCCGTGCCACCGCAAACCTGCCGAAGTCGCGTGCGCCTCCGAGCCGACCTCAGGCGCTGGCTCCCGGGCGGCGCCTGGCCGCCCGGTCACAGTGACCGCCCCTGAACCGCTGGGCGCCGCGCCGGACTTGCACCGGCTGGCCTGACCGTGGCGGCACCGACGTTACCGCCAACCCGCGCCGGCGGCGATGGCCACGAAGTGCTCGGCCAGCGCGGGGGTCGCACCCAGGTGCAGGTGGACGTACGAGGCGAGGAGCGTGGAGGTGGCGAACCCGCCGGTGCCCGGACCGCTACGGCCCTGCCAGCGGAGGGCACCGCCGGGAGGGTCCACCGAGGAGTAGTGGAACTCGTGGCCGCGGAAGGCGGTCCCGGCCGGGCCGAGCGGCGTGTCGCAGTGGAAGACGCCCCGTCGGTAGCCGAGCGTCGGCCGGTCGCCCATGGTCGCCGTGGCCGGGACGACACCTGCCAGCCGGTGGCCGTCGAGACGCCCCGACAACCACAGCAGGCCTCCGCACTCGGCCCACGTCGCCATCCCGCCGGCGATGGCGCCGGCCACGTCGTCGAGCAGCGGAAGGTTGGCGGCCAGCGCCTCGGCGTACACCTCGGGGAACCCGCCGCCGGCCACCAGGCCGGACACGCCGGCGGGCAGCGTCGGGTCGGTCGTCGGGTCGAAGGGGACGAGCTCGGCTCCCGCCTGGCGGAGGGCCTCGAGGTTGTCCTCGTAGGTGAAGCTGAAGGCGCGCCCGCCCGCCACCGCCAGCCGGACCCCGCCGGCGGCCGAGGGCAGCGCCGCCGGGGGAGGGGCGGCTGCCATCGCCGGTGCCGTGCGGGCGACGGCCAGGAGGCCGTCGACGTCGCAGTACCGCTCGACGGCTGCGGCCAGCCGGCCGAGGGCGTCGCCGACCGACTCAGGGGCCTCGACCACCGGCACCAGACCGAGGTGGCGGTCGCGCCACACGAAGGCGGGGTCGCGGCGCAGCGCCCCCAGGACGGGCACGTCGAGCGGGGCCAGGGCCGTGCGCAGCACCTGCTCGTGGCTGTCGCTGCCGACGCGGTTGAGCACGACGCCGGCCAGGCGCAACGTCCGGTCGAACCCGGCGAAGCCGTGCACTGTCGCCGCCGCCGAGGCGCCGACGGCGGCCGCGTCCACCACCAGCACGACGGGTGCCCCGAGCAGCCGGGCGACGTCGGCCGTGCTCGCCGCCGGCGGTTCGAAGGCGCCGTCGAACAGTCCCAGGACGCCTTCGATCACCAGCACGTCAGCGCCCTCCGCGGCTCGGCCGGCGAGGGGGACGACCGAGTCGGGCCCGCACATCCAGGCGTCGAGGTTCCGGCCCGGCCGACCCGTGGCCAGCGCGTGGTAGCCGGGGTCGATGAAGTCGGGCCCCACCTTGGCGCCGCCCACGGCCAGGCCCCGGCGCCGTAGGGCGGCCATGAGGCCCGTCGCCACCGTGGTCTTGCCCACACCCGAAGCGGTGCCGGCGATCACGATCCGCGCCCCGAGCCGACTCACGGCCCGCATCGTCGCGCCGGTAGCGTGAGGGGGCCATGTCCCTCGAGGTGGTCACGCTGCCGGTGTTCGCCCTGGTGGGCGGGGCCCTCTCGTTCGCGTCCCCCTGCTGCCTGCCGCTCGTCCCCGGCTACCTGTCGTACGTCTCGGCCCTGCCCGTGTCGGAGCTCGGCGAGCGCGACGCCCGGCGCGTCACCCTGCGCGCCGCGCTCCTGTTCGTCGCCGGCTTCACGAGCGTGTTCACCGTCCTGGGTGTGGCGGCCCATGTGTTGGGCAGCGTCCTGTTCTCCAATCAGGGCGTGGTGGTACGCGCCTTCGGGCTCGTCGTGATCGCCCTCGGGTTGTCGACCCTCGGCGTCCTGCGCCTGCCCTTCCTCCAGCGGGAGCGCCGGCTCGACCTGACCCGCATCCCGCCGGGGCCGGCATGGGCCTTCCCTGTGGGCATGGCCTTCGCCGCCGGCTGGGCGCCCTGCCTGGGACCGGTGCTGGTGGCGCTGGTGGGCTCGGCGGCCGTCGCCGACTCGCCGAGCGTCGGCGCCGCCCTGCTGGCGCTCTACTCGATCGGCCTCGGCCTGCCCTTCGTGCTGCTCGCCCTCGGCTTCCGGCGGGCCACCGGGTCGCTGGCCTGGCTGCAGCGCAACACCCGGCGCCTCGAGCAGGTCGGCGGCGGCCTCCTGGTGGTCGTGGGCCTCCTGTTCGTGACCGGCGGGTTCCAGCAACTGTTCCTGCCCCTCCAGCGTTGGCTGGCCCGCTTCGGCTGGCCACCCGTATGAGTTTCGCCCTCTTTCGGTCGCTGCGCTCCCTCCGTTCGGGCGAGCTGGTCGAGCTCCGGGCGGTCGGCGGAGCCGGCCATCCAGAGCCTTCCCTTCCGGCTCGCTTCGCTCGCCGTGTGCCGGCGAGCCGGATGGGCCGCCTTGGGCGACGGGTGCGGCCGCCGGCACGACCATCGCCGGGCCTCGGTGCGGTGGTCATCCCGTGACTGAGCCGGTGTCTCCTTCGGAGCCCCCTTCCTCCGCCCAGCCACTCTCGGCGGCGCGCCCTCCCGGGCGGCGGGGGTTTCGCGTTCGCTGGATCGCGGTGGCGGTTGCGGTTCCGGTCGCCCTCGTGGTGCTGCTGCTGGCGACGCGACCGCCGGCGGCGCAGCGGGCGGTGCGGTCGCCGTTGCTCGGAAAGCGGGCGCCCGCGCTGGTGGGGGCGACGATCGACGGGGGGCGGTTCGACCTGCGCGAGGTGCGGGGCCGGTGGGTGGTGCTCAACTTCTTCGCCACCTGGTGCGTGCCCTGCGTCCAGGAGCACGACGACCTCGTGCGCTTCTTCGACGGCCATCGGGCTGCGGGCGACGCCACCGTCGTGGCCGTCGTCTACAGCGACAGCGACCAGGCCGTGCGGGAGTTCCGGGCGCGCGAGGGTGGGGAGTGGCCGGTGCTGTCCGACCCGAAGGGTCGCATCGCCCTGGACTACGGAGTCGCCGGCGTGCCCGAGTCGTTCCTCGTCGATCCGGGCGGGGTCGTCGTCTCCAAGATCTTGGGCGGCGTGCGCGACGTCGACCTCGAGAGGCTCCTTTCCGAAGCCCGCGACCCATCGTTGCCGACCGGCGACCGGTCGGGCTGAGGGATCGAGGCCCGGAAAGGGCCAGGTCGGGGCCTTCGCCCCGGTAGGGTCGCAGGCCGTGGCTCCCCAGGGTGCCGACCTGTTCGGTGCGGCCGTGGCCGAGCGCCTGGCCCGGCAGGCGCCGCTCGCCGCCCGGCTGCGCCCCACCACACTCGCCGAGATGGTCGGCCAGGAGCACCTCCTCGCCCCAGGCCGACCTCTGCGGGCGCTGCTCGACGCCGACCGCCTGTCGTCGGTGATCCTCTGGGGCCCGCCCGGCACGGGCAAGACCACGCTGGCGCGCCTGATGGCCGCGGGCACGGCCAAGGCCTTCGAGACGCTGTCGGCCGTCACCGCCGGCGTCAAGGACGTCCGTGAGGTGGTCGCCCGGGCCCGGGCCCGGCTGGGGGAACACGGGCAGGCGACGATCCTCTTCCTCGACGAGGTCCACCGCTTCAACCGGGCCCAGCAGGACGCCCTCCTCCCGTCGGTCGAGGACGGCCTGCTCGTGTTCGTCGGCGCCACCACCGAGAACCCGTACTTCGAGGTCAACGCGCCGCTGCTCAGCCGGTCCCGCCTGTTCCGCCTGGAGCCGCTCGGGGCTGACGCCGTGCGCACGCTGCTGGCCAGGGGCCTCGAAGTGGAGTCGGCCACCTCGGACGACGAGGCCCTGGCCCACCTCGTCGACCGAGCCGACGGCGACGCCCGCTCGGCGCTCAACGCCCTCGAAGTCGCCATCGTGCTCGGCTCGGGCCACGCGTCCCTTGCCGAGGCCGAGGCCGCCTTCGATGCCCGTGCCCTGCGCTACGAGCGAGACGAGCACTACGACGTCATCAGCGCGTTCATCAGGAGCGTGCGGGGCTCGGACCCCGACGCCGGCCTCTACTGGCTGGCGCGCATGCTCGCCGCCGGCGAGGACGCGCGCTACATCGCGCGGCGCCTGGTGGTGCTGGCGTCCGAGGACGTCGGCATGGCGGACCCGATGGCGTTCGTGGTGGCCGACGCCGCGGCGCGCGCCGTCGAGTTCGTCGGGCTGCCCGAGGCCCGGCTCAACCTGGCCCAGGCCGTGGTCCACCTCGCCACCGCGCCGAAGTCCAACCGGGTCTACCTTGCCCTCGGGGCGGCGCTCGCCGACGTGGCCGAGCGCCCGGCCGGCGAGGTGCCGTCGCACCTGCGGGACGCCTCCTACCCGGGGGCGGCGAGGCTCGGCCACGGACGCGGCTACGACTATCCTCACGACTCCAGGACGGGCTGGGTCCGCCAGCAGTACCGCCCGGTCGAGGTCGAGGGGCGGGTGTACTACGAGCCGTCCGAGCATGGCTTCGAACGGGAGGTCGGCCAACGCATGCGGCACCGGGAGGAAGCGTGAACGGCCCGATCGAGGCCGTCGTGCTCGCAGTCGGTGTCGCCCTGTCGCTGGTCCTGTTCGGGGTGATCCTCCTCGCGCTGGCGTCGTTGATCCGCACGCTTCGCTCCGCCCGTGTGGCCATCGACGACTTCTCGGCTGCGGCCATCCCGCTGTTGAACGACGCCCACGACGTCGTGCGCCAGGCCCGCACCGATCTCGGCAGGGTCGACACCCTGTTGACGCGCGCCGATTCGATCTCGGGCACGGTCGACTCGGCGTCGAAGCTCGCCTACAGCCTGTTCTCGAACCCGGCCGTCAAGGCGTTGGCGCTGGCGTCGGGCGGGGCGCGCGCCGTCGGTCGGCTGCGCCGCGGCCGGTCGTTGCCCGGCCGGCGCGCCCGCCGGGCCCTGAACGACGGCGTCCGCCATCTCGGGCCCGGGGACCCGGAGTAGCCGTAGCCGTGGTGCGGCGTGCGCTGTGGTTGTCGGCCGGCATGGCGGTGGGTGCGGCGTCGTCGTTCTCGGTGATGCGCCGGGTCCGCCGCCAGATGGCGCGCTACGCGCCCGAGCGCCTGGGCGCCGACCTCGCGCAGGCGGCGAGGCGCCTGCGCGACGACGTGCGTGCCGCGGCGTCCGAGGGCCGTGTGGCCATGGCGGAGCGGGAGGCCCAGCTGTGGGCCGAGCTGGACCCGAAGCGGCCGTTGCGGACGTCGCGGTGACCGGCCGGGGAGGCCGGTCCGGCGAGTGCAGGCCGGACCGCGAGCGTCAGCGAGCGCTTCGGTGACCGCCGACGAGCTGCGCCGGGCGTTCACCGGGTACTTCGTCGAGCGGGGTCACACGCGTGTCGGTTCCGAGGGGCTGATCCCGCACCACCCGGCGGCGCCCCTGCTCGCCAACGCCGGCATGGTGCAGTTCATCCCCGTCATCTTGGGCGAGCAGCCCCCACCCGATCCGCCGCGGGCGACGTCGGTGCAGAAGTGCTTCCGGACGGCCGACATCGACATCATCGGCGACACCACAAGGCATCTCACCTTCTTCGAGATGCTCGGCAACTTCAGCTTCGGGGACTACTTCAAGGAGAAGGCCATCCCCTACGCCTGGGAGCTCGCCACCGGCGTGCTCGACCTCGACCCGGACCGGATCTGGGTGACTGTGCACTACGAGGACGACGAAGCCGAGGGCATCTGGCGGGAGGTCGTGGGCGTCCCGGCGGCGCGCATCCAGCGGATGGGCGACGACAATCTCTGGGAGATGGCCAAGGGCGGGGCGGGGCCCTGCGGGCTGTGCTCGGAGCTCTACTGGGACAAGGGCGACGCCCACGGCCCGGCCGGCGGCCCGGCGGGCGGGGGTCCCGAGCGCTACGTCGAGATCTGGAACCTCGTCTTCATGCAGTTCCGGCGTCGCCCCGACGGCGAGCTCGAGGACCTGCCCCGGCGCAACATCGACACCGGCGCCGGGCTG
>Ga0187892_10010142_pt1 | contig 12064 bp, 15 predicted proteins | sample MA1701073metaG_FD_139345 | JGI IMG/M metagenome (GOLD analysis project Ga0187892, IMG submission 139345) | Bio-ooze microbial communities from a basaltic lava cave in the Kipuka Kanohina Cave System on the Island of Hawaii, USA - MA170107-3 metaG ...
CTGCCCGTCGAAGGCTCCGACGCGTACGTGGGCCGCGGCCTGGTCTACCAGAACCCGTTCATCATCTGGTTCAACCACTCGCACGAGCCGGGCTACCAGGGCGAGCGCTTCACGCCGGAGGACGGCGCGCTCGTCGTCGGCGGCGGCCTCGCCTCGATCGACGTGGCCAAGGTGCTGATGCTCGAGACCACGCTCGCGAAGCTGAAGGAGCGCGGCATCGAGATCGACATGGTCGAGCTCGAGGTGAAGGGCATCCCGAAGCAGCTCGAGAAGCACGGGCTCCGTTTCGAGGACCTCGGCCTCGCGGGCTGCACCCTGTTCTACCGCCGGCGCATCGAGGACATGCCGCTCGTCGAGATTCCCGAGGACGCGGACGAGAAGCGCCGCGAGAAGTCGATGAACGCGCGCGCGCGCCTGCTCGAGAAGGCGCAGGAGAAGTACCGCTTCACCGTCGAGCCGCTCTCCGCGCCCGAGGCCCTGCTCGTCGAGAACGGGCGCGTCGTGGGGCTGCGGCTGCGGCGCACGAAGATGGAGCAGGGCAAGCTCGTCACCACCGACGAGACCTACGAGCGACGGGGCGCCTACGTGATCAGCTCGATCGGCAGCATCCCCGAGTCGATCCCGGGCATTCCCATGAAGGGCGAGCTGTTCGCGTTCACCGACTGGAACGTGGGCCGCCTGCCCGGCTACCCGAGCCTGTTCTCGGTGGGCAACGTGGTGACGGGCAAGGGCAACATCGTGGCGTCGCGCAAGCACGCCGCGCAGGTGTACGAGGACGCGCTCGCGTCGTTCCTCGGGCTCGCGGAAGACGGCCACGCGAAGGAGGCGGCGCTCGCGGACGACGGGCACGCGGGGGCAGCGCAGGCGGCGAGCCGGGTCGCGTCGCAGCTCGCCGCGGCCGAGCCGCCGGCGCCGGCCGTGGCCGACGCGATCCTCGCGCGCGTGCGGGAACGGCAGCGCGCCGTCGGCTACGGCGGCGACCTCGCCGCTTGGCTCGCGAAGGCGGCGCCGGCGGAGGCCCGATGAAGCTCAAGTACGGCGCGAACCCCCACCAGAGCTTCGCGGAGGCGACGCCGCTCGATCCGGCGACGCAGCCGCTCGAGGTGCTGAACGGGAACCCGTCGTACATCAACCTGCTCGACGCGGTCAACGCCTGGCCGCTGGTGCGCGAGGCCAAGCTCGCCACGGGGCTGCCCGCGGCGGCCTCCTTCAAGCACGTCTCGCCGGCGGGCGCGGCGCTCGCGGTGCCGCTCTCGCCGGAGCTGGCGCGCGCCTACGAAGTGGAAGGTCAGCAGCTCACGCCCGCCGCGCTCGCCTACGTCCGCGCGCGCGGCGCCGACCCGAAGTGCTCGTTCGGCGACTTCGCCGCGCTCTCCGAGCCGGTGGACGAAGCCACCGCGAGCTTCCTCGCGGGCGTCGTCTCCGACGGCGTGATCGCGCCGGGCTTCGCGCCGGCTGCGCTGGAGAAGCTCCGCGCCAAGAAGGGCGGCAGCTTCATCGTGCTGCGTGCGGATCCCGACTTCACGCCGCCCGCCCGCGAGAGCCGCGAGCTGTTCGGTCTGCGTCTCACGCAGGATCGGAACGCCCACGCCGTGACGGCCGCCGACCTCGAGACGGTGGTGTGCGGGCAGCTCACGCCCGAGGCGAAGCGCGACCTGCTGCTCGGCCTCGTCACGCTCAAGTACACGCAGAGCAACTCGGTGGGCTACGCGCTCGGCGGTCAGATGATCGGCATCGGCGCGGGCCAGCAGAGCCGCGTGGACTGCACCAAGCTCGCCGGGAGCAAGGCCGACCTGTGGTGGCTGCGCACCCATCCCAAGGTGCTCGGTCTCGCCTTCCAGAAGGGCGTGAAGCGGCAGGACCGCATCAACTGGCGCGTGCGCTACATCGAGGGCGACCTGACGCCGAGCGAGGAGCGCGAGCTCGCCGCGGCCCTCGTGGGCCCGCTCGAGCCGCTCCGCGAGGACGAGCGCCGCGCCTGGCTCGCCCGCATGCGGGGCGTGTCGCTCGTCTCCGACGGCTTCATCCCCTTCCGCGACAACATCGAGCACGCCCAGAAGCACGGCGTCTCGTTCATCGCGCAGCCCGGCGGCTCGACGCGCGACGACGAGATCGAAGCCGCCTGCCGCGAGTACGGCATCGCGCTCGTCCACACCAAGCTGCGGCTGTTTCACCACTAGCCGGGGCGGGCGGCCTCAAGCCTGATCCCGGGCCGGCCGTTGCGTTCCGCATGCGCTGGAAGCGCCTGCTCGCGATCGCCCTCGCGCCGTACGCGGTGTGGCTGGTGTTCGCGTACGCGTACCACTTCATCGACGGCGTGAACCTCGCCTTCCACGAGGCGGGGCACCTGTTCCTCGGCTTCGCGGGCGAGACCCTCCACTTCCTGGGAGGGACGATCGGCCAGCTCTTCTTCCCGGCCGTGCTCGCCATCCGGTTCGCGAAGCGCGGCGAGAGCTTCGAGGCCGGCGTCTGCACGCTCTGGCTCGGCGAGAGCCTGATGAACGTGGCCGTCTACATGGGCGACGCGCGCGCGCAGGCGCTGCCGCTGGTGGGCGGCCACGTGCACGACTGGGGCTGGCTGCTCGCCCGCGCCGGCCTGCTCGAGCAGTGCGAGTCTCTCGGCCGGCTGCTCCACCTGGCCGCGAGCGCCGTGGTGCTGATCGCGTGGGCAGGGCTGGCGCGCGCGGCGTTCACAGCGCAGAGCCCCGGTCACGAGATCGCGCCGCGTCAGCCGCTGTTCCGCCGAGGCAGCTGACTAAGGGCGCGCCTCCCGCAACCCGCGCTGCACCAGCTCGTCGAGCTTCGACTGGAAGCGCGAGCGGTCCTTGGCCGACAGGGGCGGCGGCCCGCCGGTCATCACGCCCGCCCCGCGCAGGTGCGACTTCAGCTCGCGCGTCGCGAGCAGGCCGCCGATCGCATCCTCGCCGATCTCGCGCCCGTTGGTGCCGAGCACGCGCGCGCCCGCGGCGAGGCAGCGGGCCGCGAGCGGCAGGTCGGCGGTCACGACGACGTCGCCGGCGCGGACGTTCTCGGCGATCCAGTCGTCGGCCGCGTCGGGCCCCGCTTCGACGAGCACCAGCTCGACGCCGAAGCCGTCGGGCACGTACATGCGCGAGTTCGCGACGAGCGCGACGCGCACGCCGTAGCGCGTGGCGACCACGTACGTCTCGTCCTTCACCGGACAGCCGTCGCCGTCCACGAAGATCTCGATCAACTGCCCCCCCGACATGCGGACAGCCAACGATACCGGCGGACCCGTGCGCCGCACCGGCGGCGGCTACGCTCGGGCCATGGCGCGCGCGCCGATCTCTCCGCCCGAACTCGTGCGAGAGCTGGCGCAGCTCGGCGTCGAGCGAGGCGGCGTGTTGCTGGTGCACACTGCGTTCTCGACGCTGGGGCCGATCGAGGGCGGACCCGAGGGACTCATCGCCGCGCTCACTGTCGCGCTCGGGCCCGCCGGTACGCTCGTCATGCCCAGCATGACGGATGACGACGACCACCCCTTCGACGCGAGCGCGACGCCGTGCCGCGGCCTCGGTGTGGTCGCAGACGCGTTCTGGCGCCTGCCAGGCGTGCGGCGCAGCGACAACCCGCACGCGTTCGCGGCGCGCGGTCCGGCGGCGCCCGAGCTCGTCGCGCCGCATCCACTCGACTTGCCCCACGGGCCGGAGAGCCCTGTCGGCCGCGTGCTGCAGCGAAACGGGCAGGTGCTGCTGCTGGGCGTGGGGCACGACGCGAACACCACGATCCACCTCGCGGAGTCGCTAGCGGGCGTGCGTTACCGGCGGCGGAATCACGTCACCGTGCGCGAGGGCGCCGGGCTCCGGCGGCTGGACTACCTCGAGATCGACCACTGCTGCGAGAACTTCGCCCGCGTCGATGCGTGGCTGGAGTCGGCTCGAACCCAGGCGCGCGGCTGCATCGGGCAGGCCGAGGCGAGGCTCGCACGAGCGCGGGTGGTGTCCTTACCCACGGGGGAACAACCTACTTGATTCGGGTGGAGACAGGCGCACGTGACCACGGGCAGACTTAGTCTGCGTTTCATGTGATGACCGTCACAGTCGTGGTGACGGAATCTGACGAACCGCCTATATAAGGTCCGCCACGCGCGACCCTCCCGGAGTCACCTCCCATGGCAGCACGTGCTCCGGCTAGGATGTCAACGATGCCCCACCAGGCTGACGCTCTGCGCGACGAGATTGAGTTCTTCGAGAAGAGCCTGCCTGAATGGATGAAGCAGCACAGGGGAAAGTACGCGCTGGTAAAGGGCCATGAGCTGGTCGATGTCTTCGACACAGCCGAAAACGCCTACGTCAGCGGAGTGGAAAGGTTCGGAAACGTCCCGTTTCTGGTGAGACTGATTTCTCACGAGAAACCGGAAGTCCACCTCCCGGCGCTGACTCTGGGCGTGCTGCGTGCCGGTCTATAACAGCCAGGTCATCGACCAGAACAGGAATCCCCACCCCACCGGATTGCGGATCAACGGTCCCGTGGTTCAGGTCGAAGTCGGCCTACACCCTGCTTTGGCGCAGGCGTTGGTGAAGGCTGGGAAACCGGTTCCGGCCCAAGTCCCGTGCTTGGCGCTGATAGACACTGGCGCCTCGAACACATGTGTAGACATGGCGCACATCACGGCGCTGCAGATTCCGCCGATTCAAACCGCGACGGTCCACACACCGAACGGCGCGACAACGCAGACGCTGCACCCGGCCTCGATTGCATTCCCGGGAACCGGCCTGCCGACGATCAACTTCAACTCGGTTGTCTGCAGCAACCTGACCGGCCAATCCTTCGGCTGCCTGATCGGGCGTGACGTGCTGGAGCATTTCGTGCTCGTCTATAACGGGCCGTTCGGCGCGTTCACCCTCGCGATGTAACTGCTAGTACGGCAGCTCCACCAGATCCGCGAGCGTCCACCGCCTATTCGCCACGCCTGACGCGAGGGCCGGCGTCGTCTTGATCGACTGGTGGACGCGCACGAAGTCGTAGTAGGCGAAGTGGAGCGAGACGGCGGCGCGCAGCCCTTCCACCTTCTTCGAGAAGCCGTTGGTAAGGCGCGTCATGCGCCGGATGCCCATGCGCATGGTGAGGTTCTGGCGCTCGACGTGGGAGGTCGTGACCAGCGCCATGTTGGGATTGCCGCGCATGACGTCCTTCTCGACCGCGGTCACCTTCGGCGGGCTGTACCTACCCGTGTCGAGCGGCTCGCCGTGGTAGCGCTTTACGATGCGGCCCCAGTCCAGCTCGCGCTCCCGGCCCCAGTACCAGCCGAGGGCCTCGCGGTAGGCCGCCAGCTTGTCCGTGCTGATCTGCACCCGGCCCTCGACCCGGCGCGAAAGCTCTTTCGTGAACGTCACGGCCGTCGCCGGCAAGTCGCTTCCCGACGTGGTGATGGGGAACGAGCTTGGAATCGGGGTCGATCGCAACCCACGTCCAGAAGTCGCCGAGCTGCTTCGGATCATCGGTGCGGCGTAGGTTCGCCTTCTTCTTCCCGACAAAGGTCCAGACCTCCTCAAGCTCAAGGCGCTGCGGGCGGACGTGGCGGATTTCTTCCTGCGCCATGCGCTCGCACGCCCGCCCCACCCGGCTGACGAGGCGCAGGATCGTGTCGCGATGGACGCCCGTCATGCGCTCCGTGGACCGAACCGAGGAGCCCTCGACCAGAGCCCCGATCACCGCCGTCTGCTTTTCCGTGCTGAGTGCTGCCATTGAAATAACTGTAATACGAAAATAGGTTGGCGTCAAGCATTTTCTGTGATACAGAAATGCGATGGCGCAGAGAAAGCGGCCGGTGGGTCGCCCGAAGCTCCCCCGGGGCGAGGAGCGTGAGTCGATCCTGACCCTCCGGCTCAAGCCGGCCGAGCGGCGTGAGCTGGAGCGGGCCGCCAAGGCCGCCGGGCAGACCGTCTCTGCGTGGGCGCGGGAGGCTCTACTCGGCCGGGCGGGGGGTCGCTAACTTGCACGGCCTGGAGCCGCGGGGAATCGAACCCCGGAGAGCAAGGTGTAGAGCCCGCTCCGGGCACCAGCCCACGGCCCCGCACAAAGCCCCTAGACGCCCACCACCTCCTGCTGCCAAGCGAGGGAGGTGGTGGGCGCATTTCTGTCGGCGCTCAGCGGGTCGGGCTCACGTTGGCGCTTCGCGGTACTCGCATGGGCGAGACGGCTAGCGACTCGATCGAATGGGAAAACCGGTGCAATCGAAGCGGCGAAATCGGCGCGGTGCGGCGATTACTGCGGCGATTTCCGCGGCCGCTTGCGGCGGCCTGGCTGTTTCCAGCTCTCGGCCGCGTTCGTCTTCCATGCACGCTCGAATCCGCGGGTCGTGAGTCCGGCGAAACGGGCGTAGGCGGCCGATTCGGCGTCGCCTCGCTGCAGCACCGCGCCGCGCTCGGCTTCAGTCTTGAGCCACTCGCCACAGAACCGCTCGGCGGCAGCGGAGCGGCTCTCGCGCGCAGGTGCCTGGGCGGTCATCGTGGCGGCGTGCAGCACGCGAACCGCAGCGAACCTGAGTCCCTCGGCCTCGGCAGACGAGTCGCGCAGATCTGGCTTCAGGATGCGCCAGAGCTTGGTCGGGATGACGACAGGCTCGGAGTCGAGTGTTGGTGGCGACTGGATGCCCTGTGCGACCAATTCGCCCCTTCGGAGTCTCTGAATCATGCCGCGTACCAGCGCGCGCAACAGAGCGTCCTTCTCGTGGATCTCCGCATTGATTGCATCCTGCATCGCCGCTCGCCGCGGATCCGCCAGTTCGTCGAGGTAACCGCGCGTATCTTCGAGCCAACGGGAGCGGTAGACCGGCCGCCTCCTGCCGACGCGCTCGCTGACCGCGTGGTAGCGAGCCACGCGCTCTGGGTCTCCGTAGAGGAGAACAGCAACGTTCAGCGCCGGAGCGCGCTCCCAGGGATCGCCGGACAACGCACCCCCGCAAGGTGCCTCCGCAGGGTGAAACCGGCGCGGCGGCCCGGTGCGGAGCCGGGTTTTCGGCGGCCAAACCTAGCCGCGCCGGTGATGATTCTTCCTCCGTTCGCGAGGGCCGCAAGGTGAACGAGAAGCCGCTTAGCTACTTCGAGAAGGCGATCCAGGCGACCCACGGCGCGAAGGCCGCTCTAGAGCGCCGCGAGCGTGTGGTGGAGCGCTTCCAGGGCGAGACGGTCTGGGAAGGCGAGGTGCTGGTGTTCCAGCTCCAGGGCCATCCCACGGCGCGCTGGTGCTACGCCTGGGAAGTAGACGGCGAAGTCACGGCCGTGCTACACGCGCCGCCCGTGAAGTCGGCACAGGATGCTGTGAAGGCGGCCATCATAGAGGCGAGCTAGATGGATACCGACGACGTTGCTCCGAGCACGATCAACCTGGGACTTGAGTTCGTGCCGCGCTACGACAAAACGCCGGCGCTAGCCCACATCTACGTGAAGTCCTACCGGCGCGGCCGAAGGCACTTGCTCGTCTCTAGTGACTGCAAAACGTTGGCCGCCTTGGAGGGCGAAGTGGCATGCCTCAAGGCCGAGCTGGATCGCATCCTCGCTTCGGCCAGGTCGCTTCCTTGGTCATGAGGGGCCCCTTGGGGCAGGACACCACCCGAGCGTGCGACATCGTGACTGCCGTCGTGCTCCGTCTCCAGGCGGACGAGACGGCCTTCCTCCACCCGCTCGGGGTGGACCTCGAGTGCGACGAGGCGCGGCGCGGCCTCACCGCGCGCGGATCTCGCCGGGCGCGTGCGCGCGCTGGAGCCCGAGCGCGAGCGCCATCAGCGTGAACGCGGCCGCGCCGTCGGCGAGCCACGGCAGCGGGCCGGGCGCGAAGACGATGACGGCGCCTGGCGCGTGGGCGACGCGCCAGTCGCGCAGCACACAGAAGACCGCGAACGCGACGAGGAAGACGAGCCCGCCGGGCGCGCCGAAGCGGCGCCGCGCGCGCCAGCCGAGCAGGCTGACGCCGGCGGCCGAGAGCCCCGCGGCGGCGTACCAGATCAGCGGCCCGTGACCGCTCGCGCTCGGGTACGACCACCAGCCCGCCGCGTGCGCGAGCACGTCCCAGCCGATGTTGCCGGCGCCGAAGGCCGCGCCGCCGACCAGCGCGGCGGCGCTGCGCAGCGCAGGCGCGCGCGTCGCGATCACGCAGGCCGCGAACACGAAGGGCGCCGCGACGAGCGAGAGCAGCACGCGATCCACGGGCGGCGACGCTACCAGGCGGGCAAGGGTGGGGTCGGAGCGCCCCTTCTCATCTCGTCGCAGGCCCGCTAAGGTCCGCGCGTTCCTGCGCTGTGCAGCGCCTGCCGGTCTGCCCTCCGCGCCGGCAAATTTTCACTCCTGAGAGCCCTCGTGCGCCGGAAGCTCCGGCGAGCACAGGGCCGATTTCGCAAAGGATTCCTCTTGTCTTTCTCTGCTCTGAACCTGCACGCGAACCTGTCGCGTGCCATCTCCGACCTCGGCTTCGAGAAGCCGACCCCGATCCAGTCCGAGGCGATTCCCGCCGCCCTCGCGGGCCGCGACGTCCTCGCCTCCGCCTCGACGGGCAGCGGCAAGACCGCCGCCTTCCTCCTCCCCATCCTCCAGCGCCTGCTGGCCGTGCCGCGCGGCGCGACGCGCGCGCTCGTGATCACGCCCACGCGCGAGCTGGCCCAGCAGATCGCGGACGACGCGCACGACCTGGCGCGGCACACGCGCATCGCGGTCGCCGCGGTCTACGGCGGCGTCGCGATGGGCCCCCAGCAGCGTGCGCTCCGGAGCGGCGTCGATCTGATCGTCGCCACGCCCGGCCGGCTGCTCGACCACATGCGCTCGGGCACGGCGAAGTTCGCCGCGCTCGAGGTGCTCGTGCTCGACGAAGCCGACCGCATGCTCGACATGGGCTTCCTGCCCGACATCCGCCGCGTGCTCGCCGCGCTGCCGAAGCAGCGCCAGACGCTGTTCTTCAGCGCGACCATGCCGGCGCCGATCGCCGCGCTCGCGAACGAGCTGCTGCGCGAGCCGGCTGCGATCCAGCTCGCGCGCAAGGCGGCGCCTGCGGCGGGCATCTCGCAGGCGGTCTACCCCGTGGCGCAGGACCGCAAGGCCGAGCTGCTCGCCTCGCTGCTCGAGCAGGGCGAGATGCAGGACGCGCTGGTCTTCACGCGCACCAAGCATCGGGCCGATCGGCTCGCGAAGTACCTGACCTCGCGCAAGGTCAGCGCCGGGCGCATCCACGGCAACCGCTCCCAGCGGCAGCGCACGGAGGCGCTCGAGAGCTTCCGCGCCGGCCGCTATCGCGTGCTGGTCGCCACCGACATCGCGGCGCGCGGCATCGACGTGGAGGAGCTCGGCCACGTGGTGAACTTCGACGTGCCCGCGGTGCCCGACGACTACGTGCACCGCGTCGGCCGCACCGGCCGCGCCGAGGCCACCGGCGACGCCTTCACCTTCGTGTCGCCGCAGGAAGAAGGCGACCTGCGCCGCATCGAGCACGCAATCGGCAGGCGCCTGCCGCGGGTGAACGTGCCGGGCTTCGACGCGCCGGCCGCGCCCAGCCCCGCACCCGTACACGCGCGCCCGAGGAACCACTACCGGGGTGGCTCGCGCGGCCAGCGCCGGGCCCGCCGCTAGGAGACCCGCTCGCAGCGTCCCTCGCGCCGGAGCGCATCGAGCGGCGTCTCCTGCGCCGGGTCCGAGACCAGTGTGCGGAACAGGGCGACGCCGCGCGGCTGAGGCACGCGGATCACGCGAGCGCCCTCGGGCGTCGACTGGCCGCTCGTCGCGAGCACGACGTCGAGACGGTGCTCGGGCAGCTCGCGGTCGTTCACGACGGCGACGAGGTCGGTGTTCGCGGCGTAGACCGACATAGACCAGTAGCCGTCGGGGACGGGCGTGACGATGCGTACAGGGCCGCCCGAGACGTCGTACACGCACTTCGAGTAGAGCAGGTCCGGGCTCGGCCCCCAGGCGCCCATGCCCGGCTTCGGCAGCTCGCGGTGACCGAGCTGGTTCGTGCCCGTGCCGCCGAAGGGCTTGCCCACCACGCTGGTGAACAGCGCGCGCGGCACGAGCACGAGCCCGGCCACGTGGCTCGCGAGCGCCGCGGCGAGCACGAGCGCGAGACGCGCGCGGCCGCTCACGGGCAGCCCTCGCGCGCGATGCGGGGCCACTCGATCTCGCCGAGCCGTCCTGCGACGGAGGCCTCCGGGTGGTAGAGCCGCAGCACCACGAAGGTGCCGGGCGCGTCGTCGAGGGGAAGCTCCGCGGGGCCGGCCGCGCCCGCGTGCAGGAGCAGCGAGAAGCGCCCGCTCGCGTCGAGCGTCGCGTTGTGCGAGCCGACCGAGTAGACGCCGTCGGGATTCGGGATCAGCTCCCAGTCGGCGTCGTACGGGGTGAGACTCCACCAGCGCGCGGGCAGCGCAGGCCCCGAGATGCGGTAGGCGCAGCTGGCCTCGAAGGGCCGGCCGTCCTCGTCCGTGCTCGCCTCGAGGTAGACGGTCTCGCTGCGCGGCAGGCCCACGAGCCCGCGCGTCGCGGTGGCGACGCGCTCCCACGGGTTCTCCGGCACGCGCCCGACGATCCCGGTGCTGCGCCACGGGCCGAAGCGCTCCTCGTAGGGCGCGGTGATCGCCCAGGTCGCCGCGGCCAGCGAGCCGAGGCCGAGGGCGACGCCGAGCAGGATGAAGCCCAGCGCCTCGAGCGCGAGGCGCATCAGTTCTCGATGAAGGACTTCAGCAGCTTGCTGCGGCTCGGATGGCGCAGCTTGCGCAGCGCCTTCGCCTCGATCTGGCGGATGCGCTCGCGCGTCACCTCGAAGTCCTGCCCCACTTCTTCGAGCGTGTGGTTGCCGTGCTCGCCGATGCCGAAGCGCATCTTGAGCACGCGCTCCTCGCGGGGCGCCAGCGTCGAGAGCACGCGGCGCGTCTGGTCGGAGAGGTTGCGCTCGACCACGGCGTCCTGCGGCGAGAGGGCGCTGCGATCCTCCACGAAGTCGCCCAGGCTCGAGTCGTCCTCCTCGCCCACCGGCGTCTCGAGGCTGATCGGCTCCTTCGCGATCTTGAGCACCATCCGCACCTTCTCGAGCGGAAGCTCGAGCTTCTCGGCCAGCTCCTCGGGCGCCGGCTCGCGGCCGAGCGTCTGCACGAGCTGCTTGGTGGCGCGCCCGATCTTGTTGATCGTCTCGATCATGTGGACGGGGATCCGGATCGTGCGCGCCTGGTCGGCGATGGCGCGCGTGATGGCCTGGCGGATCCACCAGGTCGCGTACGTCGAGAACTTGTAGCCACGGCGCCACTCGAACTTCTCGACCGCCTTCATCAGGCCGATGTTGCCCTCCTGGATCAGGTCGAGGAACAACAGCCCGCGGTTCGTGTACTTCTTCGCGATCGAGACCACGAGGCGCAGATTCGCCTCGGTGAGCTCGCACTTCGCGCGGTGGTACTCCTCCTGCGCCACCGCCCAGCCCTCGCGCACGCGGCGGAAGGCGACGCGGCTCATCTCGGTCTCCGCCTCCTTGGCGGCGACCTTCGCCTCGACGGCGTCGAGCTTCTCGGTGAACGCGGCCACCGAGGCCGGATCGCCCCCGAGCCTGAGCAGCGCCTCGCGCGCCTTGCGGCTCTTGCGCGTGGTGAGCAGCGCCAGCTCGCGGAACTGCGCCGCGGAGACGCCGAGCGGCCGCACCGCGGCCTCGAGCTCGCGCTCGAGCCGGAGCATCTCGCTCGCGGTCTGGCGCACGCGCGCCGCGATCTCGAGCAGGCGCGCGCGGGACACGCGGTGCTCGAGCAGGGCGTCGATCATCTCGTGGCGCAACTTCTCGATCTCGTTCGAGAGGCGCTCGCGCGCCTCCGCGCCGGTGCGGCCGTTCGCGAGCGCAGCCTGGCGGTGCGCCACCTCGCCCTCGAGCCGGCGGACGCGCGCGAAGGCCGTGACGAGGCCCTTCCGGTGCGCCTCGATCTCGGCCTCCTGCGCCTCCTCGTCGAGGCCGTGGACCATCTCGCGCAGCTCGATCTTGCCGCGGCGCAACAGGTCGCCGAGCGCGAGCAGGTCGCGCACCCCGAGCGGCGTGCCGACGGCAGCGTGGAACATGCGCTGCTCGCCGCGCTCGATGCGCTGCGCCA
>Ga0187892_10010145_pt1 | contig 12062 bp, 12 predicted proteins | sample MA1701073metaG_FD_139345 | JGI IMG/M metagenome (GOLD analysis project Ga0187892, IMG submission 139345) | Bio-ooze microbial communities from a basaltic lava cave in the Kipuka Kanohina Cave System on the Island of Hawaii, USA - MA170107-3 metaG ...
CACCTCGAGGAGCGGCGGGTCTTCGGCAAGGTCGTGGTCGTGCCCTGAGAGCCGTCATGCCGACCGTCATCGTGGAGGTGCAGGACCGCCTGGCGCGGATCACGCTGAACCGCCCGGAGGTCCGGAACGCGATCAACCTGGAGATGATCCGCGAGCTGGAGCAGGCGCTGAGCGGGCTCGCCGCCCGCGACGACGTGGGCGCGCTGGTGCTCACGGGCGCGGGCGGGCAGGCCTTCGCGGGGGGCGCGGACATCCGCGAGCTGCGGGAGCGCGGGTCGCGCGAGGCGCTGCTGGCGATCAACCAGTCGCTGTTCCGGAAGGTGGACGAGTTCCCGTGGCCGACGATCGCCGCGGTGCGCGGCTATGCGCTCGGCGGCGGCTGCGAGCTCGCGATGGCGTGCGACCTCCGGATCGCCGGCGAGTCGGCGAAGTTCGGCCAGCCCGAGGTCGGGCTGGGGATCCTCCCGGGCGCGGGCGGGACCCAGCGGCTCCCGCGCCTCGTCGGGATCGCGAAGGCCAAGGAGCTGATCTTCACGGGCGCGATCATCGACGCGCGGGAGGCGGAGCGGATCGGGCTGGTGAACCGCGTGGCGCCCGACGACGCGGTGCTCGGCGAGGCCGAGGCGCTGGCGCGGAAGATCCTCGCGCAGGGCCCGCTCGCGGTGCGGCTGTCGAAGCTGGCGTTGAACGCGTCGCTGCGTGCGGCGCCGGAGACGGGGTTCCTGATCGAGATGCTCTCGCAGGGGGTGCTCTTCGACTCGGAGGACAAGCGGGCGCGGATGACGGCGTTCCTGGAGAAGAAGAAACCGAAGCCATGAGCGGATACCGGTTCGACACGATCGCGGTGCTGGGCGCGGGCACGATGGGCGCGGGGATCGCGCAGGTCGCGGCGGCGGCGGGGTGCGCGGTGCGGCTCCGGGACGTGCGGGCCGACCTCGTCGAGCGCGGGCTCGTGGTGATCCGGACCGACCTGGAGAAGGGCGTGTCGCTCGGCAAGGTGCCCGCCGCCGAGCGGGACCGGATCCTCGCGGCGATCGGCGGCGCGGTCGAGGTCGCCGAGGCGGTGGCGGGCGCGGACTGCGTGATCGAGGCGGTGCCGGAGGACCGGGCGCTGAAGCGGCAGGTGTGGGCCGAGGTGGACCGGCACGCGGGCGTGGGCGCGCTCTTCGCGACGAACACGTCGGGCCTCAGCGTGACCGAACTGGCGGGCGCGGTGCGCGGCCCGGAGCGCTTCCTGGGGATGCACTTCTTCAACCCGGTGCCGCGGATGAAGCTGCTCGAGCTGGTGCGGGGCGAGCGCACGTCGGACGAGGCGGTCGGCGCGGCGCGCGAGTTCGCGAAGCGGATCGGCAAGGAGCCGATCGTGGTGCGGGACGCGCCGGGCTTCGCCTCGACGCGCCTCGGGATCGCGGTCGGGCTCGAGGCGATGCGGATGGTGGAGGCCGGCGTGGCGGCGCCCGAGGACATCGACAAGGCGATGGAGCTCGGCTACGGCTTCCCGATGGGACCGCTGAGGCTCACCGATCTCGTGGGGCTGGACGTGCGGCTCGCGATCGCGGAGCATCTGCACGCGGAGCTGGGCGAGGTCTTCCGCCCGCCGCAGATCCTCAAGCGGCTTGTGCGCGCCGGCAAGCTCGGCCGGAAGAGCGGCGAGGGCTTCTACCGGTACTGAGCGCCATGGCCTTCACGGTCACCGACATCCACGTCCACATCCAGCCGTGGGAGCAGCTCCTCCCCCGGGTGCGCGAGCGGATGAAGCACGGCCGCGAGGACCTGGCGCGGATCGAGCGGTTCAACGCGGACCCGGGCGCGTTCCTGGCGCACCTGGACGAGATCGGCATCGCGCGGGCGGGGCTGATCAACTATGTGGCGCCGGACGTGATGGGGTTCACGGCGGAGGCGAACGACTTCTGCGCGCGCTATGCGGCGCACGCGCCGGAGCGGCTGATCCCATTCGGCTCGGTGCACCCGCGCTACGTGCGGGACGCGGCGGCGGAGATGGACCGCCTGCGCGGGATCGGGATCCGCGGGATCAAGATCCATCCGTCGCACCAGCTCCTCTACCCGAATGAGTACCGGCATGGGCGGAACCGGGCGCTGGAGACGGTTTACCAGAAGTGCTCGGACCACCGGATCCCGGTGATGATCCACACGGGGACCTCGATCTTCCCGGCCGCGCGAAACGTCTACGCGGACCCGATCCACACGGACGACGTGGGCGTGGACTTCCCCGACCTCGTGGTGATCCTCGCGCACGGCGGGCGGCCGCTCTGGATGGAGACGGCCTTCTTCCTGCTCAGGCGGTTCAGGAACTTCTACATGGACGTCTCGGGCATCCCGCCCGCGCAGCTCCTCCGCTACTTCCCGCGGCTCGAGGAGATCGCGTCGAAAACGCTCTGGGGGACGGACTATCCGGCGCCGATGGTGCGGGACATGAAGGCAAATCTGGACGCGTTCTTCGCGCTCCCGATCTCGGACCAGGCGAAGGCCGCGATCCTCCACGAGAACTCGGCGCGCCTGTTCTGACGGGGCACCGTCATACCCTGCGGCACACCCTTCCTCCATTCGAGGAGGTCAGTAACTCCTGCGCCATGCCTGCCCCACTGTTGAGGGATTCTTGCTCCTGCATTTCCGAACGCATTCTCGCGAGATGGTGTCCAGGTACGCGCTCGAAGGAGAGGTAGGAGCTCCGTATCCTCTTGTAGATTCTTCTTGGCGGGTGTGGCTGCATCCTGTATCTACAGCACCTCTCAGCTTCGAAGTCCGTGGATCGGGTTCACCTAGCCAAGACAGGTGGCTTGAATCCTGGAGGATGAGGATGGTCTCGAAGAAGTTGATGGCGCGAAGCATCCTGATTCCCGTGGTTCTGATCCTGGCCCTCAGCACCATGGCCGGATGGGCTATTGCAGCCTGCGTATGCAGCTGCGGCAACGAAACTGTCGCCTTGCAGTGGTGCCAGGAGGCGTCTCTAAACGTGGTGTGCAATGGGGGAGCCACAGCCTGCGTGTGGACTGCCAATCCGAAAGGGAAGACCTGCTGCTCCGAAGACTGCCTCATCGAGATCGTCTGGTTCGGCGCCGCCTGCAATGGCATCAAGGCATACCCGGCAACCTGCGCCGAGTGGGCCGAGACGCTACTTCAATGCTACATCCCATGCTCGGGCAGCATGAGGGCCCAGTACGTTCACGTTGATTTCCGAAACTGCTCGGACCAGCTGACCGGCACGCGATCGCGGGGATGCGAGTGCAATGATGATTCTGCCGGGCCACAGGGTGGCTTGTCTAGTGTACCAGAAACGTAGAATGCGTTTCTGAGTCGGCACCGGATGCCAAAGACGCCCGAGGCGCGCCGCTGCAAGCCGCGAAAAGGTCAGCCGTACCCAAAGCCGGCCACGGTCTTGGCGCAGTGCATCTCCCTCACGCCCTCTTTGACGGCTCTTGGGCTCTCACTTCATGGGGCCGGAAGGAAGCGGCAACTCTACGGGACCCGGCACTTAGGAACGCGATGACTTTCAACATGCCACACTATTCGAGGAGGCGAGTGTTGATCTGTGGCGTCGCTTTGCTCGTGCCTGTATTCATGTATCTGGGATGGGTTCTTCGAACGCACTATGGCACCGGCACGTTCGCACAGGTCTCGAGGCGCGACACTCGCACACTAGTCGATAGAAAGGGAAATGATACGCCCACGCGACCGGAAACACCTCAGCCACAGTCAGTCATCGAGCAGTCCGCTACCGCGGCCCAGAACCTGAGAAGCCAAACCTCGGTCATCGAAGACTCCGAGTCACTGGTGGAAGGCCGTGTTGTCGATGCCGCAGGCCGGGGCCTTGACTGTGTCCGTGTACTCGTCGGTGGCGCAGAAGCTGAGTCGGGTCTTCTGCCTGTCATTGTCAATACGAAGGCAGACGGTGTTTTCTTGTGTACGCTACGGAGGTCGTCAACAGCGGCCAGGTCTCTTTCCAGGCCCCTCCGGGTGCTCGCACGAGCAGAGCTTCAAGGGTATCTCCCAGTTGAGCGCGAGGCGCTGCTGTCACAGGAGACACCTCCGCGGGCGACAATGGAATTGCTGCTTGTTCGGGGGCCTACGATCGTTGGACGCGTCTTGCATTTCACGGGACAACCAATCCGGCTTGCACGAGTCTGTACAGTGCAACTGGACTCACTGGAAACCGACAAGGCAGTCACCCAGACTATTACGGACAAGGACGGAACGTACTCCTTAACAATGGGCCGGCCTGGCACTTATGACGTGTGGGCTGTTGCTGATGGTTGCCTGCCCAAGGGCCAACGCGCTGTCCTTCGCAGCTTGGGCGATGTCAGCAAGACCGATATCGTGTTAGAGGAAGGTTACTTCTTGGCAGGCCTCATATTGGGGGGGGATGGCCAACCAATTGCGCGCGCTCGCGTAGCGGCACTCCTTCTTTATAGAAAACACGGTGACAATAGTTGCCCACCTGTCACTGTCGAAGGCGCAAGTGTTGGACGAACAGTAACGGATGAGTATGGACGATTCCGCATCGCAAGTCTCATTCCCGGTCAGTACGAGGTTCAAGTCATTCCGCGTCCATTGCCGGCAGGATTGACGCTGGGGGATTGCAGTCGCAAGGGGATAACAGCCACTGTGCCTGGACCGGAGGTTGTCGTCCAACTGCAAGTTGGAACGCTGGAGATGACCACGGACGTTGGGCAAACGGCCGAGTTCAAGTACCGAGTTGGTTCGCAGGACGGTAGTCTCAAGGGTAAGTCGTTTACTTTGCACTTGCCCGCGGCGTCTGCTTACGACGTCAAGATCGAGGTTGACGGCTACGAATCGTTTGTGGAGGCCGGGGCATCATGGCCCTCCGGCGTGAGAACAATGACGCTACGGAGGCGGCGATAGCCCTGAACTAGGACTCCTCCCCCAGAGTCTGTGTGCTTGTCTGTTGATCCAGAGTAGGAAGCCTGCCCGAGTCGAAACTCTGTTCTGCGAATCCCCCTGGTCGACCGTCGGAACCTGCAGGCACTCGGCCAAGCAGTTCTCAAAGGTCAACGTCTGGTCCTCGGGTCCCAGAGCTCGATCGCGCGGTCTCGAATGATCATGCCGTCGTGCGTACTGGGCCAAGCCTGTACACACCCTACGCGGCGCACGCGCCGGAGCGGCTGATCCCGTTCCGCTCGGTGCACCCGCGCTACGTGCGCGATCCGGCGGCGGAGATGGACCGCCTGCGCGGGATCGGGATCCGCGGGATCAAGATCCATCCGTCGCAGCAGCTCCTCTACCCCAACGACTACCGGCACGGGCGGAACCGGGCGCTGGAGACGATCTATCGCTACTGCTCGGACCACCGGATCCCGGTGATGATCCACACCGGCACCTCGATCTTCCCGGCCGCGCGGAATGTCTACGCCGACCCGATCCACACCGACGACCTCGGGGTCGAGTTCCCGGACCTCGTGGTGATCCTCGCGCACGGCGGCCGGCCGCTCTGGATGGAGACGGCCTTCTTCCTGCTCCGCCGGTTCAAGAACTTCCACATGGACGTGTCGGGCATCCCGCCCGGGCAGCTCCTCCGTTACTTCCCGCGGCTCGAGGAGATCGCGTCGAAGACGCTCTGGGGGACCGACTGGCCGGCGCCGATGGTGCGGGACATGAAGGCGAACCTCGACGCATTCCTCGCGCTGCCGCTATCGGAGAAGGCGAAGACTGCGATCCTCCACGAGAACTCGGCGCGGTTATTCTGACACGTGCGCGTCGTCACGCGCTCGTCTGAGCAAAGGCCCTCGTCCTCGACTCTCACTCTCCCCTTCCGACACCAGGTCGATCCTGTCGCGGAGCGGTGAGGACTCGGCACTACTCCGGGGCCGTTCAGGAACTGTCGAGCATTTCGGCGAGCAGGACAGGGCCCTCAGCCCCGGTCGCATCGAGACCTCGTGTTCTCCTGGGTGCTCATGCCGGGTGCGCCAGGTACTCGCAGGCTTCGAGGTGGCAGGAGCGACTCAACGCGCCCGGAAGGATGTAGCGGCGCGGGTCCTGCCGGAAACAGAACAAGCGATAGAGCTGAAACGCTCGATCGCGGTCTCGCGAGACCGACAGCTCGTTGCGGGTCACGAAGAACGGCGTCTGCTTGCCGTACGCCGTCGTCTTCACCTCGATGAGCCGGTCGGACCCGTTTTCCTCGAAATCCGGGACGGCCACGCGCTCCCTTCGTCAACTACTTCGAATGCGAGGCGCGGAACGCGTCGCTCGGCCGGGCCGGAGAAGAGCTGGTGGTCCGGTTCGAGCGGCAGCGGCTGCGCCAGGCCCGGAGGGACCATCTCGCCGAGCGGGTCGAGCATGTGGCTCTCACCGTCGGCGACGGGGAAGGCGTCGAGCCGACGCGAAAGTGCTCGACGAAGGGCCGTCTTGTTGAAGGGCTCTGATCGGAGCTCCTTCATGAGCATCTCGAAGTAGACCTCGACGGCCGCTTCGACCTCCAGTCGGCTCCAGTTCTCGGACACTCAGCGGCCCTCTGTTGCGGCCGGCACTGGGATCGTGACGGTCCGGACGGCACGCCGGCTGACGGGCGGACCGTCGCCCCCCTCCACGTCGCCCCCCTCCACGACCCGGAGGGTGGCGGGGCCGCCGCGGCATCGTTCGAGCTGTTGGAAGGGCGGAATCAAGCCATAGTCCAGCACGATGTCGCCGTCGCGCACACTGTACACGCTCCCGTACCTCGTCCTGGGCCGAGTGAGGGCGCCATCATAGTCGGCCCCCCGCTATCATGGCGCCCGCATGAAGGCGCTCCTCCTGCTCCTCGTCGCCGGCCAGTGGCTGTCCCCCCGCGTCCAGGAGACGGCCGACCGCGTGCTCCGCTCTTTCCGCGCGCACGACGAGGCGCAGCTCGAGAAGCTCGCGGCCATCGACGACCTCGACGCCTGGCTCATCGCCGACGCGCTCCTCGCGCGCACCACCAACGGGGCGGGCGAGCCCCTCGACGCCGCCCTCGACTTCGCGCACCGCGCGGTGAAATGGCCCGAGAACGGGGCCCTCGAGCGTACGGTCGTCCGCTGGAAAGCCCTCACGCCCGAAGAGCGCGGCCGCGAGGAGGCCTTCCGCGCCGACCTGACCCCGCTCGCGAGCCGCCGCAAGATGGACCAGGAGACGTTCCTCCGCCTGCACGCGAAGGCCCTCGAGAGCCGCGCCCGCGCGCCCGAGGGGATCCTCACGGTCAGCTCGCACCAGCCCCTGGCCGAAACCCTCGTCCAGCTCGGACGCCGCGAGGAGGCGGTCCAGGCCTGGCGCGAGATGGCGGCCGGCGCCCGGCGCCTCGACTGGCCCCACCTGGAAGCCATGGCCCGCTTCCGGGCGGCGGAGATGCTCCTCCGGATCGGGCGCTTCGAGGAGGCCGAGGAACACCTGCGGGAGGCGATCCGCCGGCTCGCCCCCTCGCGGGACCGCCTCCTGCCCGCGGTCTGCCGCTCGCGGCTCGCCGAGTCCGCGCGCCTCCGCGGGGACTACGCCGGCGCGCTCACACTCCTCGACGAGGTCCTGAAGGCCCACCGACAGACGGAGGACGTCGCCCGCCAGGCGCACACGCTCTCCCAGATCGGCGACGTGCAGCTCGCGCGCGGAGCGTACGCTCGTTCGCTCGACACCTTCGAGCAGGGACTCGCGGTCCTCGCCGGCCGGAACAACCCCAAGGAGAGCGCCCAGCTCCACCGGATGATGGGCCACGTCCACCAGCTCCTGGAGCGCCATGACCGCGCGCTGGAGATGTTCGATGCCGCCCTCCCGGAGGCCCGCGCGGCCAAGGACCGCGACCTCGCGGCCGCGATCCTCCACGGCCGATCGAAGACTCTCGCGGCCCTGGACCGCCCGGCGGACGCCCGCGCGAGCGCCGAGGAGGGGCTTCGCGAGGCCGAGGCGATCGGACGGGTCGAGCTCCAGGCCCTGTCGCTGGCGCAGCTCGGGTCGCTGCTCCTCGACGAGCGCGACCACCCGCGCGCGGCCGAGCGCTACGAGCAGGCGCTCGCGCTCGCGGACAAGCACGGCTTCCGCGCGCTCGCCGCACACTACCGGTGCGGCCGGGGCCGGGCGCTCGCGGACCAGCGCCCCGCCGAGGGACTCGCGAACCTCCGCGAGGGCCAGCAGGCGCTCGAGCGACTGGGCAACCTCCAGGACGCGGCGCTGACGCTGGCCTGGGTCGCCGGCGTCGAGGAGCGCCAGGGGATGGCCTCGCGGTCGTTCGAGTCCGCCGGCCGCGCGCTCGAGCTCCGCCTCCGCGGGCTCGGAGGGCTCGGCGAATCGGACGCCTCGGGGCTCCCGGCGGTCCTCCACGACGTCGCCGGCACCGGGTGCCGCGCCGCGCTCCAGCTCCTGGATGAGAAGACCGGCGGGCGCGAGGCCACGCTCGAGACCGCCTTCCGCCTGATGGAGACCGGGCGCGCGCTGCTGCTCGCCGAGGGCCTGACCCACCGCGGCGCGCTGCTCACGGCCCAGGTCCCCGCCGCGCTCCGCGACGCACACCGTGCGGCCCGCGACCGGATCGCCGCGGCGCGGCGCGCGCTCGAGAGCGCGCCGGCCTCCGAACCGGGCGCGCGCGAGCTGGACGCCGCCTACCGCGGGCTGGAGCAGGTCAACGGCCGCATCGAGCGCGACGCCCGCCGGTTCGCCGAGATCGCCTTCCCCCGGCCCATCGAGGCCGCACGCTTCCAGCAGTCGCTCCCGGACGGTTCGGCCGCCGTCCTCTACCATGTGGACGCCGCCGCCGCGCTCGCGCTGTTGGTGACGCAGCGCTCGCTCCACCTCGTGAAGCTCCCCGCCCCGGCCGACCTCGGCGCCCGGGTGGACGGCTGGCTGGACTTCGCTTCCGCCGGCCAGGACGAAGCGGAGCGCGCGCGCGACCTGCACCGGCTCCTGCTCGAGCCGGTCGAGGCGCTCCTCGGCGACGAGACCCGCCTGCTCATCGCGCCCGACGGGAACCTCGCGTTCCTCCCGTTCGAAGCGCTCCGCCGCCCCGGCGGCGAGCGCGTCCTCGAGCGGTGGGAGATCGCCTACCTCCCGTCCGCCACCGTCCACGCCGCGCTCCGGGCGGGGGTCGAGGGCGCGGCGCGCGGCGAAGGGATCGTCGCGCTCGGCGACCCCGCCTACCCCGAGGACGGCGGCGCGCGCACCGAGCTCGCGCTCCGGAGCTCGACGAAGCTCGTGCGGCTGCCGGCGACCGGCGAGGAGGCGAAGGCGGTCACGGAGCTCTTCCCCGACGCGCGCCGCCGGCTGCTGCTCGGCGAGCGCGCCACCGGCAAGGACCTCCGCGACGCGCTCGGCGCCTTCCCGGGACGGCTCGCCGCCGTGCACCTCGCCTGCCACGGCCACCTCGACACCGCCCGCCCGCGACTCACGGGCCTCGCGCTCGCGGGCGGCGAGGTCCTGACGCTCGACGACGTCTACCGCCTCCGGGTCGAGGCCGACCTCGCCGTGCTCTCCGCGTGCGAAACCGCGCGCGGCCGGATCGCGAGCGGCGAGGGGGTGCTGGGCCTCGTCCGCGGCTTCTTCCACGCCGGCTGCCCGCGCGTGGTCGTGTCCGACTGGCGCGTCCCCGACGCGAGCACGGGCGCGCTGATGGTCGCCTTCTACCGGCAGATGGCGGAGCAGCGCCTCGCTCCGGGCGCCGCCCTGCGCGCGGCGAAGCTCGACTTCCTCCGCGCCGGCGGCCCGCGTGCCCATCCGCGCGAGTGGGCGGCCTTCGTGCTCTGGGGACTACCGGACTAGGGTCCGGCGGCATACCATCCCCCCCGACGAAATGGAGCCCGTGTTGCAGATCCAACGCCTCCCCGTGGCCCCGGCCGCACCCCGCACATGACGACCGCGGCGTTTCTCAAGAAATCGGTCGGACTGTTCGCGGAGTTCCCCGACGAGCGCCTGCGCCAGCTCGTGGACGGCTCGCGCATCCGGTCCTTCGAGGCCAACGAGGCCATCGCCCACACGGCGCCGAGGCCACGCACTTCGGCGTAGTCCTCAGCGGCACGGTGTCCGCGTCGGTCGCCGGCGACGGCGGCGCGCGGCAGACGCTCGGGCAGCTCAAGGCCGGCGACCCCTTCAACGACACCGCCCTGATGACCGGCGACGCGGTCCTCCCCGACTTCATCGCCGAATCGCGCTCCGAGGTGCTACTGATCCCGGTCTCGCTGTTCCAGTCCGTGATCGTCGCCGAGCCGCGCGCGGTGCAGCACATCTCGCGGACGATGGCGGAACGGATGAAGGCGGTGCTCGCCGACCCCGCGCGGGCGGCCGCCGCGCTCAAGAAGGGGAACGATCCCTACGGCCTCGAGCTCAAGGGCGAGCGTCCGGAGCGGATCCTGGTCGTCAACTGCGGCTCCACGTCGCTCAAGTACAGCTTTCTTCGACACGGCCGACCCGGCCCGCCACGCGCGCGGCGTCGTGGAGCGCATCGGCCTCGACGGCACGAAGCACACGCATCACGGCCCGAAGGGCCCATCGACCCGCGACCTCCTCAAGGGCGCCTTCGCCGAAGCGTTCCAGGCCATGATCGCCGCGCTCACCGCGAAGGACGGCGGGGTCGTCGGCGGCGCCGGCGAGGTCAGCGTGGTGGCCCATCGCGTCGTGCACGGCGGCGAGAAGTTCACGGAAGGCACGCTGATCACCGACGAGGTGCTCGCCCAGATCGAGTCGCTGAACCTCGCTCGCGCCCCTCCACAACCCCGCGATCGTCGCCGGGATCAAGGAGATGGGAACTGTACGAGAAGCTACGGGTTCCACGGGACGTCCTGCTGGTCGGCATCGGAGCGCTGCTCTTCGGCACCGGCAGCGTGGCCGCCGCGAACGTCGGGCGGTTCCTGCAGGGGGCCGGCGGCGCGTTCTCTCTGGTCGGCGCGGTCTACCTCGTGACCCGGAACTTCCCCGACTCGATGGCCGCGTCGTTCATCGGCGCCACCCAGATGTTCGGCATGGCGGGCGGCTCCGCCGGTCAGTTCCTGGTGGGGCCCATGATCGAGAAGGGCCTTCCGTGGGGGCGGTTCTGGCTCCTGGCGGGCCTGATCGGCCTGGCCCTCGGGGGCTGCCTGTTCGCGTTCCTGCCCCGGGAGAAAGACGGGCCTCGGAGCGCCGGCGGATGGGACTCGGTGCTCCGGTCGCTGAAGGCCGTGTTCCTCAATCCCCAGTCCATCCTCTGCGGCCTGGTCTCCGGGCTGCTCTTCATCCCCACCACGATCCTCGCCATGACCTGGGGCGTCCGCTACCTGCAGGAGGCGCGGGGCCGCACGTACGAGGCCGCGGTCCTCTTGGCCGCCACCGTGCCGCTGGGGTGGATGATCGGCTGCCCGCTGCTCGGCTTCGTCTCGGACCGCCGCGGCGACGCGGCCGGCCTACTTCTTCGACGCGGCCGCCACCAACCCCAGCTCGACCTCGGCGGCCACCCGCTCGAGCGCGCGGCGCTGGTTCGTGAAGGCCACCTGGGTGATCACGAGCAGGCCGGGCATCGCCAGGAGGTGCACGAACCCGAGGGCCCACCGCCCCGGTCGCGGGACCCCGGGCGCCGCCAGCAGCGATCCGAGCACGACCGCCGCTTCAGCATCGTGAGGTACATGAGGTCGTCGAGGAAGAACCCCATGCCGAGCGAGGGGAGCACGAGCAGCACGCCCGGGGTCCAGGCGAGGCGGCGGAGCGTCCGTTCCGAGGTCATCGGGGCGCGCGATTGTAGCGGGCTATAATCCGCCGCCATGCCGCCGTTCGAGCGTCATCTCTTCGTCTGCACGAACCGCCGCGCGCCCGGTCATCCCGAGGGGGAAGGGTGCGCCTCGCTCGGCTCGGAGGCGCTGCACGCGGTGTTCAAGGAGGAGCTGGCGCGGCGCGGCCTCAAGCACCGCTTCCGCGCGAACAAGGCGGGCTGTCTCGACGCCTGCGACTTCGGCCCGACGGTGGTCGTCTACCCCGACGGGGTCTGGTACCGCCCGACCACGCCCGCCGACTGCCTCGAGATCATCGAGCAGCACCTGATCGGCGGCCGCGTCGTGGAGCGGCTGCGGATGAAGTTCGAGAGCGCCCCCGACCCGTTCGGCTAATTCGTCGTCACCCCCCACGTGTTC
>Ga0187892_10010146_pt1 | contig 12062 bp, 12 predicted proteins | sample MA1701073metaG_FD_139345 | JGI IMG/M metagenome (GOLD analysis project Ga0187892, IMG submission 139345) | Bio-ooze microbial communities from a basaltic lava cave in the Kipuka Kanohina Cave System on the Island of Hawaii, USA - MA170107-3 metaG ...
ATGGGCAACCGGCTCTTCGTCGAGGTCTCCGACCTTACGATTGAGCGGATCCGGTTCGAGGATTTGCGGGAAGCGGCGTTCGACCAAGGTTTCCTCCGGTTCGGAACGCCGACAGGCTCGCGCTGGGTCCCCATAAGTTCCGTCCCGAACGGCCTCTTCCTGGTCGAGATCCTGCGCCACGCCTCCGACTTGCCGCCGCCGACGACCGGTTAGGCGAGGCAATCCCCGGCCCGCCGGCCCCTCGAATGTTTCTGCCGCGCGGACCTGGAAGGGGTACATTCGAGGATGTGAGAAGACGGGTCGCGCTCGGCCTCGCGCTGGCGGCGGTTCTCGTCGCGGCCGTCGCGTTTTGGCTCGCCTCCCACAGCCTCTGGTGGGAGGAGGCCTACGGGATCCGCTGCGGTGGAGACCTGCGCCTCGCGAACGGCTTCACGTCCCGCATCAGCACGAACTGGGACCATTGGCGGCTCTGGTTCGAACAGTGGCCGGGGAAGCCCTTCTCGAAAAGGCCGCGACTGCACTTCGCGATTGAATCGCGGCGGCAGGTGCGGCCCCTCACGCCGCGCTTCGACGAGGTTGTCTTTGGGCAGTACAATCCCGGCGAGATCGTCGTCGTCCTGAAATGCGCCGACGCGAACGGGATCGTGGCCCCTTGGGAGCTCCGGGTCTCGCGCTCGCTGCCCGAGCGTGCGAAGGTGCAACTCGGGCGAAACGTTCAAGAGGCCGTATTCGAGGATGAGGAAAACCGGGCCGCCCGGTGCCTCGAGCTCATGGCGGCGGCACGCCTCCTTCGCGACGACGCGACGCGCGGCCGGAAGGCGGCGCTTGCCTTCCTTCCGACCCCGGAGAGCGGCCTTTTCAGTGCGGAAGAGATCGTTGCGGCGCTCTCCGAGCTCGGCCCCGCGGCGACGCCCGGCATCCCGGCGCTCGCTCGGTTCTTTGACGAGCATCCGGCGCTGAGAGCCCAGGCGGCGCTCGCGCTCGGGCGCACGGGTTCCAAGGAGGCGGCCGATGTCCTCCGCCAGCGACTGGCGACCGAAGACGGGTTCGCCGTTGCGGCGGGCCTGGCCGTGATGGGGTCGACGGCCGACGGGGCCGTCCCGGATCTCGTCGCGCGACTCGGGGCGACCAAGCCTTGGGGAGACTGTTACGCCGCGGCTCTCGCCTATATCGCAACGCCTCGGGCGAACGAAGCGCTCCGCGGGCTCCTTCTCAGCTCCGACCCCGATATTGCCCGCTCGGCCCTGCAGGGACTGTCCTCCGCCGGGACTGCGGCGCGTCGCTTCATGAAAGAGGCGCGTGAACGCTACGAGGGCGAACCAGGGCCGGACGATTGGGTGCGGAATACCGCGCTCGCAGCGCTCGTCTCGATCGTCCCGGAGGATGGGGAAATCGTCGGCCGGGGCGCCCGGTTTGTGGCGGCCACGCCTCGGTTGATGTATTCGGTCGTCGGAGGAGCCTTCGAAAGGCACTCGGGAGTGCTTCGTCCAACGCTCACGCGGCTCGCCTCGTCAGGCGAAACGGAGACCGCCGACGCCGCCAAGCGGGTGATCGAGTGGCTCGACGAGAGCGAACGCCAGCCGTGACGGGCTTGCGACGCAGGCTTCGCCCATCGGCGCGAGGGTGGGGGACGGGAGGACGAGGAGATCGGGTGGGTTCTCCGGGGGCGTCCCCTTCGTGGCCCGTTGAGGCGCGGCCAGGCGCGCCCCGCAGGGCGGGACGGGACGCGCCCGAGCGCCTGCTTCCTCGGCTAACTTGGAATAGATCATGGCATTGCCCGGGTGTGAGGCTATAGATGCCCCGTCCGGCCGTCCTGGTAGTCCGTGATTGCTCGCCGACTCCTCTTGAGTGTTCATGACGAAGGGGCCATAGCCCGCGATCGGCTCGTCAATGGGTTCGCCCGAGAGGATGAGGACAGTCGAATCCTTCCGTGCCTTAACCGCCAGTCGGCTCCCCCGTCGGTCAAAGCGGACGAGCTGCGATTCGCCAACGCACCCTTCGCGGCCGATTTCGAGTTCGCCATCGAGCACCATGGCGAGCGTCGTGTGGCCTTCGGGAACCGCCATTTCGGCCGTGTGGCCTGAGTTGAGGCGGACATCCCAGAGGTTGACCGGCGTGAACGTGCGGGCCGGCCCTTTCGTGCCCTCGAACGCCCCGGCGATCACGCGGATCGAGCCGGCGTTCCCGGGAAGCGACACCGCGGGAATCTCACGATCAAGGTCCTGGGCCAGGTGTCTCGCCGTCTGATAACGCTGATTCTTGTCCTTCTCGAGGCACTTGAGGACGATGTGTTCGAGAACTCCCGGGATTCCTGCGGCGATCCTCGAGGGGGGCGCCAAATCGTCGTAGATGACTTTCTTGATCGTGTCCAGAGGATTCGCGCCGCGAAAGGGAGCCTGGCCCGTCAAGAGCTCATAAAGGACCGCGCCGAGCGAATAGAGGTCGGTTCGTCGGTCCACGCGGGTCATTATTCCGACGGCCTGCTCGGGAGCCATATAGCCGGGAGTGCCCATGGCCGTGCCGACGGATGTGACCGACGAAGGAGTCTCAAGCCACTTGGCTAAGCCGAAATCCATGAGATACGGCCTGCCGCTTTCGTCGACCAAGATGTTCTGAGGCTTGATGTCGCGGTGGACGACCCCTCTTGAGTGCGCGTACTGGACGGCTCGGGCGACGAACGCGACGAGCTCCGCGGCGCGCTTCGGAGACACGCTCGCCCCCGAAAGCGTTTTTCCTTCGATGTACTCCATCACGATCACGTGTTTCGACCCGAGGTAGGTGACCTCGTACAGGGCGACGATATTCGGATGATGGAAGGACCGCGCAATTTCGACTTCGCGGCGAAAGCGAGCGCGATCTTCCAAGCGCCCCGTATCCGGGATGACCTTAAGGGCGACCCAGCGCTTGAACGCGTCGTCCCAGGCTTTGTAAACGACGCCCATGGCGCCACGCCCGATTTCCGTCGGCGATCGATACTTTCCGAATTCATTCCAGGGTGACCGTATGGCCTGATCGACGTCTGATGCGGAACTCTCAGCGTCGAGTTCGGTCACGGGCACAAGCTCGCCGGTGCACGACTTGCAGAGGTAAACTCGACCGGGGTCATATCCGACCACGGTAAAAGCCGCCTTGCAGACCCGACAGGCGACCGAGGTCCGGAGCGTCCCCAGGGCGTGAAGCGCGTCTTGAAGGGCGGCGAGTGTGACCCGATTCTCGTCAAGGAGAATCTCCCCGAGCCAGAGTACGGCGTCTTTCCGTTCGCTGTTTCGCTGAATGATCAGGCCGGCTTCCAAATCTCCTTCCCCTATCTGCCGGCGCTTAGGAGAAAGCGGCCGAGGAGAAGATCTTCTCCCCGGTCGTGCCCGAATCTCCCCGGAGCTAGAATCTTGGAGATCTCGGCTCGGAGGGTGACAAACTCGTCTTCCGGTATGAGTCGCCGCCGAAGAAGAACCTCGCAAAAGGGTGAGGCCGCCCCGGTCCTGGAGGTGTCCTCAGGTGACCTCTCACATTCCTCGAAACATTGGGCAAGCTCGTCGCGATCCAGCCACCCCCGTTCGACGAGGACGTTGCCCAGAATGCTGTCTCCGCGGTCCACGCCTTCCATCCTGCGGGTTACTCCGGGTCTGTTCCCGCCGCTTCAGAGAGGCGGCACCTCTCGCCCACATTCTACAACCTTTGGATAAGCTCCTCGCTGGACCTCGTGAATGAAAGATCTTATAGAAGTTGCATTTCGCGTGATATAAGTTTCTACGTGAGGCGGCGGGAATCGATCCCAGCCCGATCGCGGGGTCGGGCGTTTCGCGGGAGCGTGAGGCGTTCCGGGTGGAGAACCGGGGTTCGTGGAAACCGTCGCGCGACGGACGGGTTCCGGGGATCTGTCCAGAGCCTTCCCGCCCATCCGCCGCCTAGCCGAAAGCCGCCGCATGGTTAAGCCTGACGCAAGGCGGGTCACGCAGAAGGAAATCGCCTTTCGGGCAGGCGTCGACGTCTCGACCGTGAACAAGATTCTGAGACGCACGCCCGGATCATCGTTCGGGAACGAGACCATCCGACGAGTCTTCCGGATTGCGCGGGAGCTGGGCTATGACGTCGGCTTGCTGAGGCACGCCCACCGGCGCACGTGCTCCCGAAAGCAGGTCAAGATTCAGGCGGACGTCGTGTTCTATCTCGAAGACGGGTCGCTGTTCGACCGGGGTAAGGCGATCGTGCGGGAAATTTCCCTTTCCGGCGCGCTTTTGTCCGACGTCACCTTGCCTCGAAGAGTTTTCCCGGCGGCCCCCTTTCGGGCGGTCCTTCGGATCCGCATCGGAAAATCGCACGAGGTGGCCGGTCGGGTTGTCCGGCTTTTGCACGGCGCTGGACTCCAACTTGGAATCAAGTTCGTGGAACTGGCGCCGGCCGCGAGGGCGGCGCTCACCAAACTCCTGCGAGTCAGAGGATGAGGGAGCTCGAGGATAATGCTCCGCCGATACAGTCGAGCCAGCCGGACAACCCGCTCACCTTGGGGGAGACGGCGCTTTCCCTTTGAAAAATGACGCCGACCGCCCTCCGACCCGCCAGGTGAAAAGGAAGCCAAGGATAACTCCCTCATCAAGTCGATGGAAGGCGACGGCTGGCAGGTCGACGACGTCGTTCTGAGCGGCCGGGGAAAGCCCGCCTGCATTTTTCCCGTAACCCCCGTGGTTTCCGGTCTTGATATCTTATGGGGGACGAGATATGGATTTCATAGATATCTTGTAGAAAAGAAAATCGCGCGGCCGCGAACTACATATTTCATGGTGTACACTAGAGCGGGGGTAGCGTCCATGAGGCTGAGGACCGGCGAGCGAAAGCGCGGCGGCTTCACCCTCATCGAGCTCATGATCGCCCTGGGAGTCATCTCTCTCGCTCTTTTTGGCCTCATCTCGGTGATCCTCCATACCACTAAAAGCAAGGAATCCCAGCGCGAGCAGGTCATCGCCAAGGAGGCGGTCCGCGCCAAGATCGAGGAGCTCCGTGCCCAGACGGATCCGAATGCTTCCGTGAGCTCGGCGCTGACGGCCTACCTGGGCGCCAACTACGGCAACCCGCCGACGTTTCCCGTCCCTGGCCTGGCGCACCCCGCCAACCCTTCGGGATCGGGGCAGGGGTCGATCGCCATCGACGGGCTGGGGACCCCAAACTTCAACCCGAACCTCGTGGACGTCACGATCAGGGTCGATTGGAAGGGCGTGCAGGGAAGGTCCAACTATTCCCTCAAGGTCTTGTATACCCATGAAATCGACAAAGAATGCCGGATTGACGCTCATCGAGGTCGTGATCGCCGCGGTGATCCTGACCGCAGTCGTCCTGATGACGTTGGCCATCCTCACAACCTCCACCAGCGCCGCGACCAAGGCGACCCTTACCGGCGATTTGGAGACCCGCGGCAGGCAGTTCGTCGACTTCTGCAGGAACCAGTTCGCCTGGGGCCGTTTCCGGGACCCTTCGGGCGTTCATACCCTCGGCCTTTACTCCGACAACACCGAGATTCGCTACCAGATTCCGGTCAATCAGAGCCCCGGGGGAAACCTCGAGTACGGGTATACGAGCCGCGTGGGGTTCGAGCCGGCGGGGGTGGGTCGCGCCTGCGCGATTCGGTTCGAAGCCGACACCATTCTCAAGGAGAGCGCCGCTTCCCCTAGCGCGACTCAACCGGCGTCCATGCCGCCCCTCCCTCCGTTGCCCGCGCTGGCCACCGAAATCATGAATGCGGATCTCAACAAGGACCGGGACAGGCTGGATACGTTCGTGCGCGGCAGGATTCGCCTGTACGTGGTGGACGCCGCCGGATCCGGCATCCTCAGCCGCGGCAGTCTGGGGGACTGCCTGGTCCTGGCCGTGACCGGCGCGAACCGGTTCAACGGAGATATGGACGGCAACGCGTCCACTCCGGACCTGCTTTTCCGCTATGTCGACAAGAACGACGCGGCGGTGCTCGGACCGACGCCGGGGTCCGGCAGCGTGGCGGTCGTCGTGACCGCCTGGCACGGCAATTGGGATGACCTCAAGAAGGGCTTCCTGGTTCGGCGAAACACCGAGAAGATCAATTTCCGCAACGCTCAGTAGGACGAGGGAAGACCATGACGACGGCACGCCGCGGGCAGCACGGCAGCGCCATGATTCTGACGCTGGTCATCATCCTCATGGTCGTCGGAGTCAGCGGCGCTTTCCTCGCGGTCACCGCGTACCGCGGTAAAGCCCAATTCGCGTCTATTCAGGCGGACGAGGCGCAGGTCATTTGCGACTCCGCGCTGGACAAGGTGCGACGGGCGCTGTGGAGGTACCGGACAGACCAGCTCGAGGGCAAGACCACGTGGGAGTGGGACAATATCCTCCGGTACTGCGCCAACTTGGGCGCCTACTACGGAACGAACGCGAACGGTGCCTCTCTAGCGACCGACCCCGCGACGATCCTGGCGGACTACCGGAAGGTGGCCAAGGCAGGGACGCAGGCCTACGACTTCTTCAAGTCGCGGAACGCGTCCGCCGGCGGCACGACGGTCGACGAAGCCCCCGTTCCCGGCGACGAGACCAATCCCGATCCGAGCCACCTCGTCTTCATCGGATGGAACCGTCCCTTCTCGGAAGGGGCCTACCAGATCGTCGTGCGCGACAACCAGGACGAGGCGGCGCTGGTTCCCGCCCAGCCTGACAACCCCTTTGCGGACATTGACAATCAAGTCTTCGTCACGGTCACGGCCACGCTACCCGACGGCACGCAAAGGCAGATCGAGGGCCTGCTTCGATATCGGACCGGCGTCTTCGACCCGGACACGGCGATCCTGACCAACGGCACTCTGAAACTCAACGGCAATCCCGACGTCGTGGGAAGCAAAGGGAGCGTTCATGCCAATGACGATATGGACGTGTCCGGCAACCCGACGGTGGCGAAAGACGCCACGGCATCCGGCAGCCTCAAGGTATCCGGCAACCCGAACGTCGGAGGGACGCTCTCCGGCGGCAAACCTGAGAAGCCCGTACCGCCGATCGTGCCGAACGCTTTCAAGAGCTACGCGGACTATCTCATGACCTCCGCCGGCCAGGTGTACGACAACAGGACCCATCCGCCGACGCTCCTTGTGGCGGACGGCAAGAAATCGTCTTTCTTCGGCTGGGAGTTCACGGGTTCGAGCGGCTGGCAGCTGAGCGGCAACACCGCGCCTCCGCCGGCCACCTACTACTTTGAAACGAAGGTCAAGGTTTCGGGCAACCCGGGCAGCGCGGCGGTCCCGGCCCGCATGACATTGATCTCCGACGCCAGCATCAACATCTCCGGGAATCCCACCATCCAACCCTACCTTCAGGACGTGGCGATGATCGCGGGCACGGACTTGCAGATTTCCGGTAACCCCGATCACTTCTTTCAAGGCCTGTACGGCGCCCGCGAACAGGTCAAACTGAACGGCAACCCGGACATCCGGGGCGCGGTGATCGCGGAAAACATGGCCGATACGGATAATGAGGTCAAGGACGACCCCTCCGTCCAGGTGAGCGGGAATCCGCGGATTACGTACAACGGAGGGCTGCGGACGATGCTCTCGAGACCCTCCAGCGTCACGCTGGAGAACGTCCGCAAGCTGAAATAGGCAAGGAGCGGAACCCGGGGAGATGCGGCCGTGGAACGCCGGAGGACGATCTCATGAAGCGTCTCTTGTTGTCCCTGTTTGTCCTGACCGGCATCGGATCCGTCGCGTCGGCTCAAAGCGTCGAATGGACGGAAACCCGCTTTCACCGGGTCCACCTGAAGAACGGCAATTTCATCGACGGCAGCCTCGAAGGTCAGAGCGACAGGCAAGTGGTCCTGAAACTCAGGGTCGGCACCATGGCGATCCGCAAGGACCTGATCGACCGGGTCGAGTGGGTCAAGATCCGGACCGTGAAGGAGGCGCCGAAACCCGTCGCGGTGGATCAGGGAGCGCGAAACGGGAAGAAGCCAGTCGCCCTCGCGGACGCTCGAAAGCCGCTCGGTTCGGCGCGGCCGGGGCCGTCGCCCGGCGGCGTGGAGGAGAGGGTGGATTCGATTCTGAAGATTCTTGAGATGGCGGAACGGGACCAGAAGTTCGACGTCATGCGGCAGCTCGCTCAGGCGGGGGAGGGCGCGGCTCCCTACTTGGCAGAGCGAATGGAATCCCTGAAGGGCGAGACGCTCGCCTCCGCCGCCAACGCCCTCATTCTGATGAAGGACAAGGCCGCGCTCCCCGTCGTCGGACGGCTCTTGGACGGCGCCGACGCCGACCTGCGCGCCCACGCCGTCGCGATCGTCGCGCAACTTGAGCCCGAGAATGCGCGCCCCCCGCTGCGGCTTCTCAAGGACGAGTCTGCGGTCGTACGCGTTGCGGCCGTAGGCGCTCTCGAGGAGGTCGGCGACCGGGATTCGTTTTTCAGAATCGCCGAACTGCTGTCGGACAACGATCGGGATGTCCGGTCGCGCGCCCTGTCGGTCCTGGCGAAGCTTGCGGCCAAATACGAGCTCACGGACGATCTCGTCGGGACACTCGAGCAAGGCCTCAGTCGGGCCAGAGGCAAGGAAAAGGCGGAACTGGCGGTGGCGGCCGGCAAGACGGGAGTCAAGGAATTGTGGAGGGCGCTGGCGCCGCTGCTCAGCGAGGAGGAGCCCGACGTGCGTGCCGCTGCGGCGGGCGCGCTGGCGACGTTGGCGGTGCCGAACTCGGGCGGCGACGTGCTTGCGCGGTTGAGCCAGGAGAGAGAAAACTGGCCCCGGGTACAGTTGGCGGCTGCGGCCCAGAAGCTGAAGCTCCAGAAGGCGATCGAGCCGCTGATCGAATGGCTGGGCGACCCCGAAAACAATATCAAAATGGCCGCGTCGCGCGCCCTGCGTCAGATCACGGGGCAGAATTTCGGAGTCGACCAGGGCAAGTGGGCCGCCTGGTGGGAGCTCGCCAAGCCAAGGTGACCGAACGGGAGGATCCTGTGGAAAGGTGCTCGTTGTGAACGCTCTACTCCTAGGGCGCCGTGACTCGATTCGCCGGAAGATGCTCGGAGGTGGGTTGGACTTAGTTCACATTCCTCCCATCTAATGGGGGATTCGGCGGGCTTGAACTGCCGAATCTCCCCCTTTTTCTTTGGGGGACCTAGCCCAATGGACCTGTTAGAACTGGGCGAAGCCGCCGGGAAGGTATGGCAAGGCCTGGCGCGTCATGGCCCCACTCTCTCGAAAAACCTGCCTCCTGCGCTCGGCCTGGAGTCGATCCTTGTACACATGGCGCTCGGGTGGCTGGCGCGCGAGGGCAAGATCACGTTCGAACGGAAGGGAGGGGATCTCCTCGTCGCCCTCAGGGCGGAAGAGCTGAAGGAATAGATTCCTCCCGGCTGAGGACGGTTCGCCTCCCGGGAGCCCCGGGAAAATAATCTTAGAAGTCCGGTCCGCGCGCGCCGGAAGCGGGCTTCGGAACTTGATGAGAAACCCTGGTCCTGGGCGTCCCGGGGTTGCTTTACACCCGCGCCAATCGAAGAGCCTCCGCACCTGACCGCTCCGCAGTTTTCTGGCGGACCTGTCATAGAGATCAAGGAATAAAGAGCGAAGATCGAAGGCAGGGGGAATACCCTCCAAGAGGGGGGCGCGGGGCCCTCCCCGCGGCCTTTTTTTTGTTCCGCGATCTTTCGGTGAGCGGTCCGGCCATAAACGCGGGATCGCTCAGCCTTCGCGCCGCCGTCGGCGAAAAGGTTTGCGCAACTGCCTTTGCAAAAGCGGGTTAAATTCCAATAATAGGAAAATAATAGTCATAAGTGACTACATAAACAATGGTGAAAGCATATATATTATTGGCCCGTCGGAAGGGCCGTTGGTAAGGTGGCAGGGCTTATGGCCGTGGGAGGGACTCACGCGTGGTTACTCAAGCCGAGATCGCGCGCCGCGCCCGAACGGACGTCTCCACCGTCAACAAGATCCTGAACGGGACCGTGAGCCCGTTCCGGCAGGAGACGGTCAAGGAGGTGCTGAAGGTCGCCCGCCTGTTGGGGTACGATTTCAGCAAGCGAAAGTACCAGCACCGGCGGCGCCACCCCCGAAAGCAGATGGAGCTTCCCCTTGAGCTCAAGGTGTACACCCCCGACGGAGCCCTTCACGACCGGGGCCGCGCGCTGCTTCGCGACCTGTCCCTGTGCGGCGCGCTCCTTTCGGCTCTCGTCCTTCGCCGTCGGACGCTTCCCCTGGGGCCCTGCCAAATGGCGATCCGCCCGTCCAAGGGCCCGGCCAAGGACGTCGAGATCCTGGGTCGGCCGGTTCGAATCATTCACGCGCCGGAGGGGACGAACTTGGGGATCGAGTTCTTCGAAGCGGAGGAAGCAAAGGCCAGACGCCTTCTCGGCGCGGTGTGACGGATCGGCGCGGGAGCGCAAAGCGCCTTGCGCTCCGGCATGCCCGCCCGACACAACAGGATCGGCCTGGGTCGAACGGACGTCTCACTGGGCCGCAAAACCCGCGAACACTTCCTGTCCGGCATGAAAGGCGGCGAGTGGACCGGGTGGGACGCCTATTTCGTCGACGGGACGTGGGTCGTCAAGGAATCGGAGAACGCGGGCGGCGCCCCATCGAAAAACGAAACCGGGCGTCGATCCGTGTCCGGCAAGAGTTCGGGCGAAAGTCCTCGACGGGTCCGGCGGCGTTGACGCGCACTTGTGAGGGGGATAGACAGGCGGTTGAATGAGAGCGATCGAGGTTCAGGAGCACGTGCGCAAACGACCCTTCGTACCGCTTCGTAGCTGGCCGGGCTATCCGCCTTCGCGCTCGCTTCGCTCGCGCTTCGGCGTGACAGCCTCCGCTGAGCCTCCACTTCGTTCCGGCCAGCGGAGGCTGGTACGCCCGCCAGGACTTGAACCTGGAGCCTTCTGGTTCGTAGCCAGACGCTCTATCCAGTTGAGCTACGGGCGCCCGAATCCAACGGCTAGTCTACACGTCGGCCCTTTAGATTCAAGGGAGATCCGGCCCGCCGACCGGGCGGCGGGAAACCCATGCGAGACCCATATGGGCAAATCGTATGGTGAAAAATAGTTTGACCCCGACCGCGCGGAAGGGCAGAATCGGGGCTTCAAATCGGAACCGGGAAGGAGGGGGTAGAATGGAAATCACGACCGGGGGCCATACGGAAACCCGACCCACTGTCGTTTGCCCTTCGTGCGGCGAAGTGTACGACTCGCCGGAGCGCGTGACCGACGTGCTCCGCAACTCCGGGTTCTGCGTCAACCTGACCTGCTTGCAGGACCTCAGCCACGAGCCGTTCGAGGCCGTCCTCCTCACCTCCAAGGAGGGCCGCCGCGCCGACCGCCGCGTCTGCTGAAACTGTTAAGAAAACGGCGACGCGGTTTTCTAAACAGATGGAACTCGTCACCGGCCCGTTCCGTCCGGCGCTGGAGAACGGGTTCGCGGAGACCTTCGCGCGGATCAAGTCCGAGGCGCCCCTCGCCCCCGTCGCCGTCGTCGCGCCGTCCCAGCGCCTGGCCGACCGCCTGAAGGCTCTTGCCCTCCGCGGCCTCCCCGACGGGTTCGCCGCGGCACGCTTCTTTAACCTCTTCTCGTTCGCCCGCCTCCTCTACGACGAGGCGGCCGCCCTCGGCTCCCGCCTCGTTCTCGACGACCTCGTCCCGACGCATCTCCTCAAGGCGATCCTGCGCCGCCACTTCGCCGGCGAGCGCTACCTCTCGCGCGCCGGGGCCGCCCCGGGAGCGCTCGTTTCGGCCCTCCACGAACTCAAAGCCGCGGCCGTCAAGCCGGAGCACGCCCTCGCCCTCCTCGCCTCGCAGGACCTGGGACTCGAGGACGCGCCGAAACTGGCCGAACTCCTCTCGCTCTACAAGCGCTACTCCGACGAGCTGCGCCGCCGCCGGCTCCACGTGCGGGCCGACGTCGTCCGCCTCGCCGCCGAGGCCGCGCCTCGCTCGCCGGCCCTGGGCGCGTTCGCCCGCGTGATCTACTACGGCTGCTACGACCTCGACCAGAACCAGCTCGACCTGCTCCGCGAAGTGAACCGCCGCGTCCCGACCACGGTGTTTTTTCCGTACGACGAACGGCCCGGATACGCGTA
>Ga0187892_10010147_pt1 | contig 12059 bp, 8 predicted proteins | sample MA1701073metaG_FD_139345 | JGI IMG/M metagenome (GOLD analysis project Ga0187892, IMG submission 139345) | Bio-ooze microbial communities from a basaltic lava cave in the Kipuka Kanohina Cave System on the Island of Hawaii, USA - MA170107-3 metaG ...
ACCGGCGGCGGGCGTCAGTTCAACGCGCAGCCCGGGATCGCGGCGACGAACGCCATCATCGAAGCGGGCGACCGGAGCCTGGAGGAGCTGATCGCCGACGTCAAGGACGGGCTCTTGATCGGCCGGATCTGGTACACCTACCCGATCAACGGGTTGCGCGCCGGGGACTTCACTTGCACGGTCGTCGGGGACTCGTATATCATCAGAGATGGAAGGATCGCGGCAGCGCTGAAGCCCAACACGGTGCGGATCAGCGACAACATCCACACGATCCTGTCGAATATCGTCGGGGTCGGGAAAGACGTGAGGGGGACGCTCGTCTGGGCCGCCGACGAAGTGATCTACGCTCCTGAGATCGCCGTGCGGGGCGTGACGATCGACGAGATCGCCGGCTTCATGGAGCAGCTCTGAGGATGCAGCCGATGTTTCGTGAACCCCAGTGAACGCACTGGTTCGAGAGGAGACACCATGACACGATGTCGAGCGACTCAACAGCTCTTGCGGGCGGTGCTGGCCGTCGTTCTCTTTGCGGGAACCGCCTCTTGGGCCCTGGCGGAGGTCTGCCTGTCGCCGTACGTGAAGCAGCGCACGGGACAAGAGAAGTACATGTACGTCTGGTCGGTCGACGCCGACGCCAAGGATAACGACTTCCTGGCGGTCATCGATGTGAATCTGGCCTCGCCGACGTACGGCAAGATCCTGACCACCATCGACATCGGGTCGAAGGCGAACGAGCCCCATCACTTCGGATTCACGGACGATCGCACCAGGATCTGGGCCGGAACGCTCTTCAGCAACAAGATCTTCATCTTCGACGTCGCCAGCGACCCGGCCCGCCCGAAGATCATCAAGGTCCTGGACGACCTCGGCAAGACGACCGGTCTGTTGGGTCCCCACACCCACTACGCCCTTCCGGGCCGGATGCTGATCAGCTTCCTGTCGAAGGCCGACGGCGGGCTGCCGGGCGGGATGGCGGAGTTCACGAACGACGGGCAACTCATCCGGACCATCCCGAACCCGGACTCCGCCCCCTACGCGTACGACCTGGCGATCAAGCCGGACCTGAACCTGATGATCACCTCCAGCTTCGTGCCCTATCGCAACTACTCCAAGCCGCTGAGCCAGTGGAACATGAAGGACGGCGGGAATACCCTGCTGGTCTGGGACTTCAAGGATCGGAAGGTGCTCCAGACCCTTCAGACCGGGCCGGTCCCGCTGGAGGTCCGATGGTCGCTGAAACCGAAGGCCGCCTACGGCTTCACCAATGTCGCCCTCGATGACAGCCTCTGGATGTTCAAGCGCACCAACGGCACATTCGTCACCAAGAAGGCGGCGGATCTGGGCAAAGGCTGTCTACCGGCCGATCTCCGGCAGTCGCCCGACGACAAGTTCCTGTACGTGAGCTGCTTTCTCAAGAACGAGATCCAGGTTTGGGACGTGAGCAACCCGGAGAAGCTCCGGCTGCACGACATCGTGGTGCCGGGCGTTCAGCCCAACATGATGCACGTGACCACTGACGGGAAGCGGATGTATATCACCAACTCGCTGCTCAGCACGATGGACCAGGTCGATCGCTTCTGGGTTCGCCTGGCCCACGTCGCGCCTGACGGACGGGTCAAGATGGACCCCTTCTTCAACGTCAGTTTCATGGAGTTCCCCTCGGGTCCGGCCCGCGCCCACGACATGCTGCTGTATTAGAGCCGTACAGCTTCCTCGACATAGAGTGGCGCAGACGGTGCCCACGCGGCGCATCATCGCGGGACTCCTGGGGCTGTGGCTGATGGCGGTCGCGTCAGCCACAGCCCATCAGCAGGCACCGGTCGGAATGGGCACCCCGCCACCGCTTCCCAGCACAGGCGTCCTTCCAGTCATCAAGATCGCACCGAACTTTGCCCTTCAGACCCAGGCAGGCCAACCGATGCAGCTCTCCGACCTGCGCGGAAAGGTGGTGCTGCTCGATTTCTTCTACGCCTCCTGCCCCGATTTCTGCCCCGTTGTCACCGCCAAGATAGGGACGCTCCAGAGGCGCTTGAAACAGCAAGGGGTGTTGGGGCGGGACGTCGTGCTGCTTTCGGCGAGCTTCGACCCTGAGAGGGATACCCCCGACGCCCTGCGGCGATACGCCAAGACGGCGAGGGCCGAACCGGGTGGCTGGTTCTTTCTGCGGGGCGCCGACGCGGAGGTCAGCAGGCTGGTGCGGGACTACGACGTCTGGGTCAAGCAGTCTCCGGACGGCTCGTTTGACCACTCGATGCGGATTTACCTGATCGATCGGGAGGCCCGAATTCGGGAGATCTACAACTACACCTTCTTCTCGGTGGAACAGGCACTTCTCGACATCCGATCGCTCCTCTAGTGCCGGCCCAACTAACTTCGCCTAGCGGCGTTACTGCCCCCCTGGGCGCTCCCTGCGACGTACCTCAACGCGTACGCCTCGGTCGGCCCAGGGCTCCGCGCCTTGCTATGCTCGTTTCTTGGCCCGGCACAGTGCGCACCAATTCATGCCGTAGTAGTTCGAGCAGCACTAGTGCCCGATCCCACTCCTCTCAGGCTCGCTTGCCGAATTGACGGTAGAGGAACTCTTCCTGTAACGGCGTCAGGTTGAACTGCTGGCTGGCGTGGTCGATCAGCTCCGCGCGGCTGGCGCTCGGCTCTTCCTGCAGGCGGCCGCTTATCCATTCGATCGCATGTTGCAATGCTGCGTCCTCGATCTTCATCGAGTCACTCTCCATTCTGGATGGTCGATGTCCCGCCGGTCCGGGTCGCTCGCTCACCACGACGCCGTCCGAACGAGGCCAGGGACGGCCTTACCGGGCGCGCTTCTCCGATGATCCTAGGCGCTCCTGCTCGTGCTTGAGCCGTAGCTTCTTCAGGAGGGCCTCGTATGACTGGGCTTGGATGATCTTGTTAAATTGAGTCCGGTATGTCCCGACGATGCTCACATCGTCGATCACCACGTCAGAGGCGACCCAGGCGCCGTTTCGTCGAAGGAGCGTGAAGTCCACAAACGTCGGCTCATCCCGCTTCGAGAGAAACTTCGTTTTGACCATCGCGACCTGTCCATCGACCGCCTCCGACAGATAGACGACACGCTGATCGGCCAGGTGATCGACCACGAGGCGGGTGTACGACTCGACGAACAGGTCCCCGAACAGTTCGACGAACTCCTTCTGCTCCTGCTCGCCCCGCTTGGCCCAGTGGGCCGCCATCGATCGTCGCGCCATCTCTTGGACATCGAACCACTGCACGATGAGCTGCTTGACCTTTGCCTTCCGCTCCCCCTCCTTGTCCGCCCCTCGAAGCGCCGAGTCCTTGACGACCGCGGCGACCCGATCCAGCTCCTGTCTGACCCGATCGGTCGTTTCACCCCCCCAGGCTCGCGTCGCGACAGCCATTCCCAGCAGCGCCATCCCCACGACCATCACTTTCATGCGAAGAGACACCATCCCATGACGTCTCATGTCATCCTTTTCCTCCGGCTTCCGCAGGGCCCTGGTCACGCGCCCCGGCGGGCCGCTTGGCGACGACCGTCAGCAAGGCGGGGAGGACGGTCAGGGAGACGAGCAGGACGCTGCCCACGCCCAGCGTCACCAGGAGCCCGATGCTGAAGGCCCCCCGATGATGGGCGATCAACAGGCTCCCGAAGCCGATCATCGTCGTCAGACAAGAGAGCGCCACTGCCTTTCCGAGGCTTCTGGGCAGGACAGCGGACTCCGCCTCCTCGCGGTAGCGGTGGACGATCAACAGGCCGTTCTCCACCCCCGGCGCGACGATCAGCGGCACGATGATGAGGTTCGCCAGATTGAACTTCAGCCGAAACAGTTGCATCAGGCCGACCGTCCACACGGCCCCGACCAGGAGCGGGACCTTCGCCAAAAGAAAGTAGCGCAGGTCTCGCAGGTTCAACAGGGTCAGGAGAGCGACGCCGACCAATGCATAGATCCCGACCTGCTGATAGCCCTTCACCATCCCGCTGATGACCTCGTGCCCTTCCACCGGGTCCCCGATGGCGTCCGGATCGACCCTCCTCAGGTCGGCGACGAATGCGGCCTGCGTGGTGAGTTCCCAGGGATCGTGTCGCGGGTAGACTCGCAACAGGTAGGAACCGTCACGCCCCACGAATTGCCGCCTCAGGTCGTTGGGCAGGTCGCCGATCCCGACCGGCCCGGCGTCCACCGCCTTCGCGAGGCGTTCTAGCATCTCGCGAAAGTCACGAAACAACTCGACCTGATATTGCGACAGCGACTGCCGAATCGCCTCGTGGTCGCCGCTCGCCAGGCGCGACTCGAACCGCTCGATGAGGCTCCTTGCCCGTCCCATCATCTCGAGCGGCGGCTCATCGGTCCGATCCCACGACGTGAGCGACTCGGGGGTCAACATCTTCGCTTTTATCCGGTTCAGCGTCGCCACCAGCCCATTCAGATCGACCGGCGCCAGGGCGGCGTCGCCGAGGGTGACGCCGGCGACGAGGGGTTTGAGTTCCCGGAGCAGGGGGAGTTTCCGTTCCTGACCCTCGGGCATGACCGTGGCGATGCTCTCGACCTTGCTGATCGAGGGAAGGGACTCGAGGAGTCGGGTCTTCTCCCTCACCTGGTCCAGGGTCTTGGCCAGAATCACCCCATACGAAGTCGAGCGCTCGGAGTTCCGAATGATCCTCAGCTCCCAGGTGACCGACTCGGTCCCTTCCGCCTGGAGGCGCAGGACGTTGCCATCGAACCCGACGCCGCTCAACGCGTACAGCGCGATGGCCGTCACTACGGCGGATATGACCAGAACGGCCCTCGGCCGGCTGTACCAGGCCTCCAGGAAGACGGGAGGCCGAAGCCATCTCGAGGGGGATGCGACGGCCGCGGCAGGCTTGCGGCTGTCCCACAGGAGGAGCATCGGCGGGAGGGCGATGAACGTTGACGCCAACGTCAGCAGGAGGCCGACCCCGGTTATGAAACCCAACTCCTGAAGGGCACGGATCCCCGTCAGCATCAGCGCGAAGAGGGCGACGGCCGTCGTCACGGCGGCGTGGACGATCCCGGGGCCGGCGCCCTCGACGGCGCGCTCGAGCGCCTCGCGAATCGCATGGCCCAGTCCCCGTTCCTCCTCGTAGCGGGCCAAGAGGTGGATCCCGTAGTCCATGCCAATCCCGATCAGCATCGGCGCCAATACCACCGACAGCATGTTCAGGTGTCCGATGGCAATCGCCGTAAACCCGAAAGCCCAGCAGACGCCCATGGCCAACGCCACCGTTCCCATCAGCGGTCGGATCACGCCGCGGAAGACGACCACGACCAGCAGGGCGACGCCGGCCAGCGAGATGATCGTGGCGAGACCGGTGTCCCGTTGAGCGGCGGTGACCTCGTCGTACTCCAGGGCCGGATCACCCGTGACGCCGGCCTTGATTCCAGGGTACTGCGGCTTCAGCCTCGAGATCTCACTGCGAATCCCTTCGATGGGCCGCCGGAACTTGAGGAAACTCTCCGGATCCTCCTTCACGCTGGCGAGGATAAAGAGGAGCCGATGGTCTTCGGACCAGAGGTACCCGTCCCGGTCTCCGTCGTCGTCGGCTTCGACGAAAAACCGGCTCCAGGGGGAGATGTAAGGCGGCGCGCGCTCTGACCAGGCGTTGAGTTGCTCCAGCAGCGTCACGAGGGGCCCGAGTTCAACGGGCCGCTCGGAGTCCCCCTCCTCCAGGAACCCGGTAAACAGGTGGCCGACCAGGGCGGCGCTGATCTCCCGGTGGATCACTTGAAAGAGGCGATTGAGGCCCGGTTCGGCCGAGAGTTCCTCCAGCAGCGCCCGGTGCTCCTGGAGCTTGCCCTTCAGGTCAGCCAACTCCTTCGGGGAAAGATAGAGCAGGAACCGATCCTCGAGCGGCTTCAGGTCGAACCGATGAATGACCTCCTCGACCCCTGGAACCTGCGTCCTCAGGCGACCCGCGAGCGCGCCCGCAAAGCGCTTGGCCCGCTCCCGATCGTCCGACTGGATGACGATCACGACGCGATTGGGGTCGCCGAACGCCTTGTGATAGCGTTCCTGAAGTTCGGCAAGCCTCCCTTTCGGGGGCGCGAGCGCGGCACGTGTGGAGGTGAAGCTCAACCGCTGAATCGCCACCTGGATCGAGAGGAGGGTCAGCACGAGGGAGACGACCAGCGTGATCCGCGGGTAGGCGAAGACCGTGCGACCCAGCAGTTTCCTTAACCACATCGTCAGATCCCGCCGGCCGGCCCCAGAGGCCGCTCGCGGACGCCCGCCGGGAGTCCCGCGGCGCCTGCTCCCGTGTTCCAGTTTTCAGACTTCATCGTTGCGTCCCAGATTCGCCTCTCGAAGGCCCTGACACCGACCACCGACCCTGCCCGATGCCCTCCCATCGTGCCACCGGGGAATCTTCAACGTCAACACCTCATCTCATCTCATCCGATGGTTCACCCCAGCAACTCCATCCTGGGAATCATCCGTCGATCGAAACGGTCGAACGCGTCCGTCGCGAGCGACTCGATCGAACGGCGACAGGCGTCCGCCTCCTCAAGAAATCGATCCAACCTCACCCCGAAGCGGTCAGGACCGTACTCTCTCGCCTTACCCCAACCCTCCAGAAGAAGGCTGAGAGCACCGTTGAGGTTCTTGTTCTCCAGGTGATGGAAACCGACGGCGATCTGTATGAGCCCCTGCAAGAGCCGCCGCGCCTGCCCGTCCTGTTTCAGCCAGACCGCTTCCAGCACCTCGTGCACCTCGAAGAAGAGCCCTTCATTGAAGAGGCAGGCCGCCTCCTCCAGGGCCTGCTCAACCTCGCCTCCCGATCGGGTCGCGCGTCGGTAGAGCGCCTCCAGGGCCCGACTGTACGCCCCGAACCTGAGGCTCGCCGCCCGGAACTCCGGCGCAAGATCGATGCCGGGGGTGACCCGGAGATCCCGGTCACCCGCGAGGTCTTGATGCAACAGGCCATCGGCGAGCAGCTCGTCCAAGGCTGCCGTCGCGGAGACGTTGAGCCCAAGCTCCTGGAAGAGACGCGCGGCGGCCTCGATCAGGGCGCCACGCGACACCCCCTCGCGGCCGTCGCCTCCTCCCGCGACCCGCCCGAACACCAGGAGCAGGTACAGGGGCGCCGCTCGCGCCCGATTCCGCAACGCCTCGCCGAGCAGCTCGCACAGGCGGTTGCGCAGCGTGAGATTCCGGATCGGCGGCGGGATGCTGCGCGGGTCAGACATCAGATCAGGGCGCCGTCTCACGACTGTCGTTTTGCCAGTTCCTCCTCGCGCAACGCCCGCCGCAGCACCTTCCCCACAAGCGTCTTCGGCAGGGCCGCCCGGAACTCGACGTGCGTGGGAACCTTGTACTTCGCCATCTTGCCCCTGCAGAACTCGATAATCTCCTGTTCCGTCGCCGACTGACCCTGCTTGAGGACGACGTAGACCTTCACCGTCTCGCCCCGGTATGGATCCGGGAGCCCGACCGCCACCGCCTCCTGGACCTTGGGATGCTCGTAGAGCGGCTCTTCGACATCTCGTGGATAGACCTTGAAGCCCCCGGCGATGATCATGTCCTTCTTTCGGTCCACGATGGCAAAGTACCCCTCCTCGTCCATGTAGCCGATGTCCCCGGTATACAGCCATCCCCCTCTCAAGACCTTCGCCGTCTCATCCGGCTGGTTCCAGTACCCCTGCATGACCTGCGGGCCTTTGACTGCCACCTCGCCGATCTCCCCGGGCGCCAGGTTCCGTTCGCCGGTTTCCAGATCGACGATCTTGGCGTCGGTATCAGGCAGCGGAAGGCCGATCATGCCGGGCTTCCTCCTGCCGTACAGAGGGTTGGCGTGGGTCACCGGGGAAGCCTCGGTGAGCCCGTACCCCTCCACCAGCCGGGCGCCGGCGAGCGCCTCGAACCTCGCCTGAACCTCGACCGGCAGCGGCGCGGACCCGCTCAGACAGGCCTTGATCGAGCGAAGGTCGTACTTCCCCACCTCCGCAAAATTATTGATGGCGACGTACATCGTAGGTACGCCGGGGAAGAAGGTGGGACGATATTTAGCGATCGTCTGGAGCACCTCCTTGACCTTGAACTGCGGCAGGAGGATCATCGTATGGCCCAGGGAGATACAGAGGTTCATGACCACCGTCATCCCATAGACGTGAAAGAACGGAATCGCGCCGAGGAACGACTCGTTCATGCCCGTGTCCCTCACCAGCCAGGCGGCGAGTTGTCTCGTGTTAGCCACGAGATTTCGGTGGGTCAATACCGCGCCCTTGGCGAGGCCGGTGGTCCCGCCGGTGTACTGAAAGAGGGCCGGGGCAGTGGGGGCGACGTCGATGGCGGGAGGCGTTCCTGGAGCGGACCCCAGAAAGGCCGTGAAGTGCTCCGCCCCCGTGCCCCCCGCCAGCTCGACCCGATGCCCCTCCTTCTTCTCCTTGAGAAGGGTAAAGAGCAGCCTGAGGAGGGGGGGGAAGTACTCCTTGATATTGGTGACGATGATCTGCTTGAGCGCGGTCTTCGGAGCGACCTCTCTGACCAGCGGGTAGAGCTTGGAGAGGGTCACGATCGTCTGGGCGCCCGAGTCGTTCTGTTGGTGCTCCAGCTCCCTCGCCGAGTAGAGCGGGCTCGCCGACACTGCGACACCGCCGGCGCGAAGCGTTCCATAGTAGGCGATCACCATCTGAGGGCAGTTCGGGAGAAAGATCGAGACCCGGTCTCCCTTCGAGAGCCCACGCGCCACCAGGGCAGCCGCGAAGCGGTCCACCGCCTCATCCAGCGCCCGGTAGGACAACCGGGTGCCGTAGAAGATGATCGCGTCGCGGTCCGGATGCTTGCTGGCCGATTCGGACAGGAAGCGATGGACGGGCATGTCGGGGTAGTCCAGCGCCCGAGGCACCCGCTCATCATAGTGGGCGAACCAAGGCCGCTCCAGCGACGGTTTCACAAAGGTGGATGCGTCTGCCATCTCAATCCCTCCTGCACTCCGCGTGTCCCCTCTGTTTCCTCGACAGGATACCCGACGTGTTTCGGCCGCTCCGGGCCCAGCGGCGCCTCCCCGCCCAGCGAGGAATAACGAGGCGAACCACAGCCGAGCATAGCCCGAAGAGGCCGGATTTCCAAAGGGAAAACGCGGTCCAAGAGCTTCAACCCTCCATCCCAGTCGAGGGCCCTGCAGCAGAACCGTCGGGAGGCGAGGATCACCAGATAGAGACGAAGAAGACAAATAGCGTGGCCACCATCACGCTCAGAATCGCCGCGATGAGGAGGATAAAGGGCCAATAGGTTCTCTCGGGGTCGATGGGGGCCGGTCCAAAGCTCACCGGTTTCTCCTCCCTCTGCCTGCATGGCCGAGCTGAAGATGCTCGCTTGACCGTTCCTCAGCTCATCATGCCATCGAACGTCCGGCAGAGCAGGATTGCGACGACAGGATCGGCTCAGGTCTCAGCAGCCACCCAAGCGGGCCATCGAGGCGGTCAGGACGCCGTTCTGACGATCAGGGCATCGTCGGGGAACGAGAACGGTCGTACGAGATCGATGGGAAGGCGCGCGGCTACTGACGCCGCTCCAGGATGTCGCGCATGAGGTCGGGCCGGTCGGTGATGATCCCATCGACGCCAAGGGCCAGAAGGTGGCGCATCCGCCGCGGCTCGTTCACCACCCAGGCCAAAAGCTGGAGCCCGGCGGCGCGGCACGCCCCGACCTCCGTCTCGGTGACGAAGGAGGCTTCGAGGGCCACGGCCTCGGCCCTGCACGCGTGCGCGATCGCCGGGACCGACACCGGCCTCCCGACCATCAACATCCCGGTCCGAAGCGCCGGCTCGATCTCCTTCAGCCGAAGAAGCGCGAAGTGATCGAAAGACGCGACAGCCACCTGCTCGACGGCCGAGTGTCGGCGTAAGGCCGCGACGACCGCCTCCTCGATCCCGGGAAACACCGCTGAACCTGCCTTCAACTCGAGCGCAAGCGGGAGCGTTCCGGCGAAACGATCCAGCACCTCGGTGAGTGTCGGGATCCGCTGGCCAGCGAACGCCTGCCCGAACCAGCGGCCGGCATCGAGCCGCTTGAGTTCATCGAGGCTTCGCTCGTGGACCGGGCCTCGACCATCTGTGGTCCGATCAAGCGTCTCGTCGTGGATCACGACGAGTTCGCCATCCCGCGTCAGGTGGAGATCCAGCTCCAGGGCGTCCGCCCCCAGCTCCACCGCTTTTTCAAACGCTACGATGGTGTTCTCCGGCGCCAGACCCGATGCCCCGCGATGTGCGACATTCAGCGTCATCGTCGCCGATCTCGATGCGATTCCGTTGAGGTCATTCGCCTTGAAACGAACCACGGCGTGACCAAGACCAAATTTCTTTGTGTCAGCACAAACTCATGTTAGTATAGCGGGCGGTCAAGAATCGAGTCAACCCTTCCCGCTCGGCTCTCTGCGAAAACGAACAGACCTTCGAGATGTTGGGTACAAGAGAGGCGTGTCCGATCGTGTCCCTCGCCGCCCCATTGGGAACACCCACGAACACGCTTCGGTGACCTGAGGATGCGGATTCTCCAGATTGTCCATTTCTTCCCACCCGAGCAATCTGCAGGCACCGAGCGCTATACCGAGGCCCTCTCGAGAGCGCTCAAGGATCGCGGCCACAATTGCTCCGTCCTAGCCGGCTCGAACCAGGCAGCCCTGGGCCCAGGATTATTGATCGGCGAGCAGGACGGCCTGACCGTGATTCGGCTTGCGGGGCTGCGGAAACGCACCGGCCTCCGGGCCGACATCTTCCATTCTGACGCCGAGCATCTGGTTCGGAGGTGTTTCGACCTTTGGCGGCCGGACCTGGTTCATCTGCATCATTGGCTTCAACTCACCGGGAACCTGGTTGCGATCTGTGCGGAGCTAGGGATCCCGACGGTCATCACCTTGCATGACCAATGGATCGCCTGTTCGCGGATACACCGCGTACAACCGGACAATACCTTCTGCTCAACCCGTGAGACACCCTGCGCGTCGTGCGTCGATCGGGATCCCTGGCAAGCGAGCGAGGAGGTCACCAGGGAACTCGGCTTGCGCCACCAGCTTATCGAGCATGAGCTCCGATTGGCCGATTCGATCCTTGTCCCTTCCCTCGCCCAACTGCAATTCCTGCAGCAGATTACCGACTTCCCACTAGAACGCCTGCAGATCGTTCCCCTTGGCTCTCCGCTCGGAGGATCGCCACGGATGCCGGGGGTCTCGCAGAGGTCCCTGGACGCTCCGCTCAGAGTCGGGTATTGGGGGTACCTGACACCTCTCAAAGGACCCCATCTCCTCCTGGAGGCGGCGCGCCTCCTTCCGGAACAGTTGAGCGCGCGCGTAGAGTGGCATCTTCTAGGGATGAGCAACGACTCCGCGTACCTCGAACGACTCACGCGCTTGGCGGAAGGATTGCCCGTCACCTTTCACGGCCCCTACCAACAGCGCGACGTTGAGGTCCTCGGCCTCGATGTCGCCGTGTTCCCTTCCTTGTGTTACGAGACGCACTCGTTCGTCCTTGATGAAGCATTCCGAATGGGAATCCCGGTCATGGTGTCGGATCGCGGGGCGCCTGCCGATCGGATCGGTCACGCAGGCATCGCTTTCGCGACAGGCGATCCCAATGACCTGGCTCGGCAGATCACAACACTCCTCCAAAAACCCGACAGATTAGAGGAACTCCGCCATGCCGTCCCGAACGAAGGAGCAGTGAGCATGGAGGCCCATGCAGCCGACATCGAGAAGATCTATCGCGACACTGTCGCATCACACTCCAGAAGAAAGGTGCCGCCAAGGTTGTACCCCTCTCTGCTGCGGCATCGAGAAGAACAATTGCGTGATCGCGAACAGCACCTGGCCGATCGCGCGAGGCAGGTGGACGAGCTTGCCTGTCAGGTGGGCCGCCTCACCGAAGACCTGGCGGACCAGCAGGCGAAGCTGCGAGGAGAGATCGATGAAAGGCGCGCGCTGCAGGCTGAGGTGGCCGAGCGCGACCGGCTGCTCGCGGAGCAGGGGGACCTCCTCCTCTCCCTGCGCGCCGAGCTGCACGCCCGCACCCAGGACGCCGCCGCCCTCCGGGAGCAGGTGGCCGAGCGCGACC
>Ga0187892_10010148_pt1 | contig 12058 bp, 13 predicted proteins | sample MA1701073metaG_FD_139345 | JGI IMG/M metagenome (GOLD analysis project Ga0187892, IMG submission 139345) | Bio-ooze microbial communities from a basaltic lava cave in the Kipuka Kanohina Cave System on the Island of Hawaii, USA - MA170107-3 metaG ...
CAGCTCGATGATCTTCAGATTCTTGAAGTACCACCCCTTTCCGAGCACGGCACCCCGCTGGAAATCGCCGGCTTCTTTGGCGGACCGACCCTATTGCGACAAGCAATTACTGAGCTACAAGCGATCTTATACAACTGATGGAGTGTTGTGCATAAAGGTAAAATTTATTATGACCTATTATGTTAATTATTCAATATTACTTGAATAAGGTAAAATTTAATGATATCTTATACGACAAATGTCAAAGCGAGATTCACAAGATGCAAGGCGACGCCTATATGAGATCGCTGTGCCCCAAGGAGGCTATTTCACCGCCGCTCAGGCCAGAGAAGCCGGCTACCCGAAACAGCTCCAGCACTATCACGTCAGGCGGGGCAACTGGGTTCGGGAGGACCGGGGTATCTATAGGCTCTGGGAGTGGCCGAGAAGTTCGCACGATGATCTTATCCGTTGGACCCTTTGGAGCCGTGGAGCCGCTGTCGTCTCTCACCAAAGCGCGATGGCCGTGCATCAGATCAGTGACATCATGCCTGCCAAGATTTCCATTACGGTCCCGCCGGGCTTTCGAAAGAGACCACCGCCAGCCATCGTGCTCTATCGCGGCCGACTCGCGCCGCATGACATAGAACAGCGGGAAGGCTTTCGAGTCACAACCCCTCTTAGGACTCTCCTCGACGCGGCTCGCATTGCCGTGGACCCGGAGCGCCTGTCTGACGCTATCAGAGATGCCATTCGGAAAGGCCTGGTGTCAGACCGACATGTAGAGGATGTCGCACTGACGCTTCGTGGCGCTGCGGCAAATCGCCTCCGTGATGCCCTACTGGAAGTTCGGAGGGCTGCGTGATGCGGTATGCGACGGCCGCAAGCTTCAGAACGGCCCTCGAGGAGCGAATCAAGCAGCGCAATGTCACTGATGGTGTAGCGATCCAGCGACTACGAAAGCGAGTCGCATTCGAGCGGTTCCTTGCGCGCCTTCAAGCACCGCCGGACAGCCCTTGGTTCCTGAAGGGAGCAGTTGCCCTGGATCTTCGATTTGGGGACCGCGCCCGGAGCACCCAAGACCTCGACCTCGGGCTTGACCTATCATTGCAGGGCAACCCAACCCTTGGCCGTGGGGAAGTTCTGCAGCTCCTCAGAGAGGCGGCCGCCTACCCCCTACAGGATTTCTTTGTCTTCGGTATTCCGGGTGAAGGGCAGGACATTCTGCAAGAGCCAGCCGCACGCGCCTATCGATTCACCGTTGGAGCATCTCTGGCTGCTCGACGCTTTGAAGACTTTAGGGTTGACGTTGGTGCCGGGATGCGACTGGTCGCCCCGCCGGAAGAGATCCCAGAGAGCAACATGCTTGCCTTTGCGGGCATCGTTCCAGGGCGATTCCGAACAATCTCGCGGTCGCAGCATTTTGCTGAGAAGGTTCACGCATACACCCTACCCCGGGCGGATCGCGAGAACACCAGGGTGAAGGATCTTGTGGACATCACCCTGATGCTTGAACTCAAGGAAGTCGATCCGGTGTCGGCACAGAGTGCACTGAAGGCCGTGTTTGAACAGCGTGGGACGCATTCGCACCCACACGAAATCCCTGATGCGCCAGCCTCGTGGCCGGCATCGTTCACTGCAACTGCAAAGGAACTGAATCTGATTCGCACCAAAGTCGAAGACGCTGTTGGTCTCCTTCGTGAATTCTGGATTCAAGTCCTCCAGTGAGGTGAGGGAATGGCGCGACGCAGGAAAGAGGATTCCCAGGTACCATTGACCGCGAAAGCACAACTGTCGGCGGCCATCAAGAGAGCCCGGGACATCATGCGGAAGGATGCAGGGCTCAACGGCGACTTGGACCGTATTCCCCAGCTATCCTGGATGATGTTCCTAAAATGCTTCGATGATCTTGAGCAGCGACGCGAGGTGACGGAGAAGAAGTACCGACCTGCGATCGAGCCGCCTTACCGCTGGCGCGACTGGGCCGGCGATCCGGACAGAGGACTTACCGGGGAAGCGCTGCTCAAGTTCGTCAACGATGAGCTGCTCCCGTATCTGCGGAACCTTGTGGGTACAGGCGCGGCGGACTCGCGGGACATCCTGGCAACCGTATTCAAGGAGACCTACAATCGTACGCTCTCCGGGTACCTCCTCCGGGATGTCATCAACCTCGTCAACCGGTTCAATTTCAACTCTTCCGACGACATTCACACCCTCGCCCACCTGTACGAGTCCATGCTCCGCGAGATGAGAGACGCCGCCGGAGACTCCGGCGAGTTCTACACACCCCGCCCCGTCATCCGGTTTATCGTCCAGCAAGTAAACCCACGATTGGGGGAGACGGTGCTTGACCCGGCAGCAGGGACCGGGGGTTTCTTGGTGGAGGCCTACGAGCACCTGAAGTCTCAAGTGAAAAGCGTCGAGGACTGGCGGGGATTGCAAGAGGAGACACTCTTCGGAACCGAAAAGAAGCCAATGCCGTACCTCCTGGGAATGATGAATCTGCTCCTTCACGGGCTCGACCGACCGAATCTTCTTCGCGATAATGCCTTGAGGAACCCATTGGTCCAGATCACAGACAGGGCTCGGTACAACGTGATCATGACGAATCCGCCGTTTGGGGGCGAGGAGGAGAGGGGCATCCAGGACAACTTTCCAGAGGCCACCCGGACGTCTGAAACGGCCCTCCTCTTCCTGCAATTCATCATGCGGAGCCTCAAGCGTGGCGGCCGGTGTGGCATGGTTGTCCCCAATGGCACCCTCTTTGGTGATGGCGTCTGCGCGCGGATCAAGAAGGAACTCTTGGAACACTTCAACCTTCACACGATTGTGCGTTTGCCCAACGGCGTCTTTGCTCCGTATACCAGCATCCCGACCAATCTCCTGTTCTTCGACAAGACCGGCCCAACCAAGGAAATCTGGTACTACGAGCACCCGCTTCCCGAGGGCCGGAAGCAATACACCAAGACTCAGCCCCTCCAGTTCGAGGGGTTCGCCCCGTGCCAGGCTTGGTGGTCCAGCCGTACCGATAACGAACAGGCCTGGCTTGTTCCGGTGGACGAAGTTCTAAAGGCCGACCTTGAGGGCCGGCCAGTCGTAAACCTCGACCTCAAGAATCCTCGTGCTAAGCAAGAATACGAGCACATGGCGCCAGAGCAACTTGTGGAAGACATATTGCGGAAGGAGCAGCGCATCGCGGAAATCATGGCCGAAATCAAGCAGACGCTTGCGGATGCAGGGTGATGAGTAAAGATATCCGGATGGTACCGCTGGGTGAGGTCCTCACTAAGGCCGAGGAGTGGATTACCCTCGAACCGGAGAAGTGGTACCGAGAGGTGACCGTGCGACTCTGGGGCAAGGGTGTTGTCCAGCGCCGTGAAGTAAGTGGAGCAGAAATCGCTGCGCGAAGGAGGCTGGTCGTTCGCTCGCAACAGTTCATCCTCTCACGTATTGACGCTCGTAACGGTGCGCTTGGCCTGGTTCCGGATTCACTAGATGGTGCTGTTGTAAGCAACGACTTTCCAGTGTTCACGCCAAACCACTCCCGGATTCTTCCAGCCTTCCTCGATTGGCTGAGCAAGACGCGTAGATTCGTAGATCTCTGCAAGGCCGCCAGCGAAGGAACCACAAATCGCGTACGCCTTGTCGAAGACCGCTTTCTGGCCACTCAAATTCCTCTTCCACCGCTACCAGAGCAGCGGCAGATTGTGGCGCGGATCGACGAGCTGGCCTCCAAGATCGACGAGGGTCGCAACTTGCGTTGGCGGGCAGCAAAAGAAGCGGTGGCATTAGTTAAGGCGACAGCCCGTCGACTTCTTGCAGGAGTCGATGTCGGCATCACCGAGCTTCGCTCCTGGATTGACCAGAATGGCGACGCGATTCAGACTGGCCCGTTTGGGGCACAACTGGGCGCGGGAGACTTTGTCGAATCGGGCGTCCCTGTCCTCACGATTGGAAATGTCCAGTACGGAGGCCTCAGACTAGACGGGCTTAAATGTGTCTCCGAAGAAAAAGCAAGGCAACTTGAGCGCTACAGGATCAAGGCTGGGGACTTGCTGTTCGCTCGGATGGGCACCGTGGGTCGATGCTGTATCGTACCATTGCAGGCGGAAGGGTGGCTCATCAACTACCACATAATCCGGGTGGCTTTGGACAAGTCGCGAGTAGAGCCTCGCTACATTCATTGGACCATTCGAGCGTCAGCAGAGGTAGAGGAGTATCTAGGCGAGAAAATCAGAGGCGCAACACGACAGGGTGTGAACTCCGCGATTGTGGGCGCTCTTCAATGCCGTGTTCCATCGATACCTGAGCAGCGCCGCATCGTCGCCCATCTTGACGACCTGGAGGCGAAGGTGGACGCGCTCAAGGGATTGCAGGCCGCGGCCGCAGCCGAGCTTGATGCAATGCTGCCCTCGATCCTCGACAAGGCATTCAATGGAGAGATGTAACTCATTATTCGTGCCATATTGCGCCCCAGGGGAGCTGGTGGCTCATACCCAACATCGGTGACACGTTAACACGTGCCTCAGCGCGATGACGACAACTAATCCCTAAAGGGGGCGCAGAGGGGTCCCGCTCGGCCACCTTGGGCACGCCGCGTAGTGATGTCCTAGCTGAAAATCAATGACTGGCCAGTGTCTCCTCCAGAAAGCTAACGAATCTGAAGTGGGCCTCGGCCCTCTGTTTTCCCCCATACAATTTCGTGAGAATTCATGGCGGCTTGTGAATAACTCCAGCAATGGCGGCAGGTATTACCGACCATGTATGGTCGTTGGAAGCAATCCTCTTGGTATAGAATCCTTCAATATTTCGCTTGACAAGATAATGACAATGGGCATACATTCTCACTATACAACCCGCAGGGACGTTCTGTTCCTGCTAATACTGCCCCCGGGACGAAAGTCCCGGTTTTTTTATTCCCTCTTTTCCGCAACTCAACATCATCTGTGCAGGCTATCGGAATCGTTTCAATGGGGGTGAAGTATGAACCAAGATGGCCGCATACGTATTTTTATAGACTTCTGGAACTTTCAGTTACGTTGGAACGAATACCAACTGGCAAAGGCAAGAGATCCGAAAAGTGCTCAGATACCGTGGAAGGAGAACTTACCGAAGACCCTTGTTGAAAGAACAAATCCCAAGGGAGTCTATGTAGGAACTCACGTTTATGTCTCGATCGATCCGGCAAGTGAGGCTGATAAGAAGCTGAATAGATTTCTTCATGCAATGGATGGATTTCCAGGGTACAACGTGACCGTGAAGGAACGGAGACCCGCATCGCCAGTAAAATGCACCAATGAGGCATGCCGGAGAAAAATCGTTGATTGTCCACATTGCAATCAACGCTTGCGGCGAATGGTGGAAAAGGGGATAGATACCGCCCTGCTCACGGATCTGATTAGATCAACCTTCGACAATACATTCGATCAGGCTGTACTCATAACGGAAGACTCCGACTTTGTTCCAGCGGTAAAGTTCATTCAAGAACGCTGGACAAAGCAAATCATACATGCCTTCTTCAAGGGGAAATCGGATGAGTTGCGGAATGCGTGCTGGAAACACATTTTCCTCGATGACTTGATGGATGGCCTTGTTCCTCCTGTTCCTCAGCCAACTCTTCCACTATCAAAGTAGCCCACTTCCCGACGGGCGGGTACTGTCCTAATTTCAGATACCAGACGCAGAAGCCTTGAGGGAATCGGCCAGCAGCTTACGCAGCCCCTGTGTTAAGTTACCCTCCGACCGAATAGCCATGCGAAGAAGCAAGAGGCCTGCGAAAAGCACAATTCCCCACATGACCGGAGGCAAATCAGGTGTCTCCCGGCTAACCTCTTTAGTAAAATCCTCGATGCGCCGCCTGAATGGACCATCAACCTTCACGTCTAAGACCACCGGAAAAAGCTTTCCCAATTCAGAAGGCAACGGTTCGTCATTCGGCTCAGACATTTGTCTACCCCTATTCTTGTAGTTCCCACACCCGATCCGTCACGCTTGGGGGTAGTGTCAAGAGTTCTGTGTAAATTCCCGCCGACGGGGTCGCTCCCACTTGGTATTCAGATGGTGGATGACCGCATAGATGATCCGGTCACAGCTCGCCTCGTTCGTGAAGCAGCTCATCGGGCGCGTCCGCCAGCGCACCTCTCGGAACGCCCGCTCGATGGCGTTCGTCGTCCGGACCGTCCGCCAGTGCGCCCGGGGACAGGCGAAGAACGCGAGGAGCGCCTCCAGGTCCTGCTCGAGACACGCCACCGCCCTGGGTGCCGCTCCGCGCCAGCGCCCCGCCCAGCGCCGGAAGGCCCGGACCGCGGCCCGCTGACTCGCGGCGCCGTAGATCGCCTTCGCCTCCACGAGGCAGGTCGCGTGGAGCCGCCGCGGGAGCTTCGCGGCCACGTTCCGGAGCTTGTGGACCCAGCAGCGCTGCCGCGGGACGAAGGGGTAGACGAGATCCAACGCGGCCAGGAGCCCCGGGTGCCCATCGGTGACGACCAGCCGGAGCCGCGCGCCAAGCAGCCCGCGCTGGGCCAGATCCTGGAGGACCGCCGCCCACGTGGCTTCGCGCTCCGCCGGGACCTGACGGAAGCTCAGGAGCACCCGCCCCCCCGCCGGCGTGAGCCCGTAGGCGCACAGGACCACCCGCTTGCGCGCCCCCAGGGGCCCCTTCACCAGGAGCCGCACCCCGTCGAGGAGGAGGTAGGCGTAGCGATCCTGCAGCGGCCGCGTGTGGAAGCGGGCGACCTCGGCCCCCAGGGTCTGCGTCACCCTGGAGACGGTGCTCGCGCTGACGGCGTCGTCGAGGAGCAGGGCGGTGAGCGGGCCCACCTGGCGGGTGCTCACCCCGGAGATGAACGCGCTCTTCAAGAGCTGGTTGACCCCGGGCTGCCGGCGCGCGTACCGCCCGAAGACCTGGGGCTGGAAGCCGGCCGTCCGCGCCCGCGGGACCTGGAGGTCGCGGAGCGACCCGAGCTCCGTGGTGAGGTCGCGGGTGTAGGCCCCGTTGCGGTGGCCGCGGCGCACCTCCGTCCGCTCGTGGGGGGCCGCCCGGAGGTAGACCTCCAGCTCCTCCTCCAGGGAGGTCTCGAGCAAGCGCTTGAGCAGGTTGCGGGTCCAGGGGATGAGGTCCTCGCGGAGGTTCGGCTTGATCTGCCGCCACCGCTGTGTTACCGTCCGGTCCGAGAAGTCGACTTCTCGCATGGGTGTAAGCCTCCTCTCTGGGTGTCGCAATCCAGGGGAGCTTACACCCTCTGCTTTTTCCGAGCGAACGCAATTTACACGGGGAACGGTACACTACCCGCTTGGGTCGCTAGTGGCCTATTTGTGGAAAAGGTGCTATATTATAAGTGTTTCTAATGGGCCTAGAGGGAGAACCAGAAAAAGCTGTTGACAGAACATTAGCTAAAGAGATATAGGTTATCAGCCATGAAGAAACAGAAAAAGCTGACTGTCAGTGACGCGACTGAGAAATTAGCTGATATTCTGAACGACGAGCTAGCGAAATTGCCGCTCGCAGAGCAACGTAGACGAGCAAAGGCATTCCACGATCTCGTTACTTCCCGCCTTGAATCTGCCGCCAAATCGAACGAGCCTTCACGAACGCCTCAGAACCGTCTTGCAGCCCGCGGACGCGAATAGCCTGTAAGAACAATCTTTCGTCGCCGTTCTCAATCAGCTTTCTGAGGTCCCGTAAAAGCTCTGCACGCTTTCGCCTGACCGAAGCGTCAAGAACCGGCTGTTTCCGACCACGACTCACTTCTTCTAAGACGACGTCACCAAGATCATCAGGGTCTTGATACATCTGGTTCCTCCCCTATAAACCGTGCTCAATCGCCGGTCTCCCAAAACCATTATCAGAGCGCGACATCACTGTCAAGGAGAAACGTGGTCAGCGGTGCGATAGATTTCCCCACATGGCATATCACAACAGACCCGTGACATGTACTAAGTAACTGATTTTATTGACTCTCAATGTAAAGTTCTTCGTATGATAAAGAGATGACTTGACATTCTTTCTATTTTAGAGGTATTGTGAGTTCAGAAGAGAGGAGGTAACGAGAATGGCGAATGGCATTCCGACTCTTGAGGATCTCAAGAAGCAACTAAAGACCAGGCTGGAAGAGGTTGGGCGCATCCTCAGTGCGATCAACACAATGGAGGAACTCTTCGGACAAGAAAAGACCTCACTGCAAGGTCTCGGTATCAATCTAGCGGAAGATATACCTGTTGGCGAAAACGTCAGAGTCAAAGTGGGCAGACCTCAGAACGCCGATATCAGACCAGATCAGTTCCTGGGGATCAGTCCATTAGACGCAGCAAAGAAGTACCTCCGCACCATTGGCCGGGCTGCACACATAGATGAAATTGCTAATGCTGTAACCAGGGGTAGCGCCGCTATAAAGGGGGCGGGCTGGAGGGAAGAATTAGAGGAATCGCTGCTCCGCAGCACTAGGGAGGTCGTAAAGGTTCAAGAACATATATATGGACTGACTGAGTTTTACACTGAGGACCAATTGAAGGGGTTGCGCGAAACCAGAAGACAGCGACCTGAACCCAAAACCAAGAAGCGTGGCAAGAAACTGGCGTCACCGAGAAGTAGCAAGAAGAGAGACAAGCAACAAACTAGGGGAGAGGAAAAAGAATCTGCGCAAGGAGTAAAAGAAGAAGCGAAATAGCGCAAAGCAAAAAGGCCGGAGTGGTGACAGCCACTCCGGCCCCGTGAAACCACCACATCGCCCCTGAGGAGGAGATGTTCACCGCTCACGCGGTTCGTGGCTTCATTCCTATTTTAGCACGTCCGCCTCCACAGTCCAGTGCTTGCCTAAAGGGGAGGGGGCTGAGCGTCACGGCGAGGCCTCCTTTCCTTTCTCTTTCGCCCATCGAGCCTCAGCAGCCTTCCGGGTGATTTCTCTGCGCTCTTCGGCGCTGAGACTGGCGGCCCTTGCTAGCCCGCCCTTCTTGGCCCCGCGTCGCCCCAAGGCTACCGCAGAGGAGGTGGCTCCGGCAGCGTAGGCAGATGTCCTCATCCCCATCGGGGTGTCCGGAGATCCTCAACTAAGCACATATGAAATTAGGACAGTACCCGACGGGCGAAATGTCTTGCCAAAGGTACGCATCCTGACTATACTTCATGGTCGCTTGATCAAAAAGGCGCCCTGATTGGCATCTGAGATCGTGACGGGGTCAGCGAGGACGAACGCCCAGTGAAGCGTGTGAGTATTCTCGGCTCCACCGGCAGCATCGGGGTGAAGGCGCTGGAGATGATCCAGACCCACCCCGAATCGTTCGAGGTGGTCGCGCTCGCGGGCGGACGTAACATTGACCTCCTCGAACGCCAAATCAGGCAGTTCTCGCCACGCTTGGCGGCCGTCGGGACCCCGGAAGCGGCGAAGAGCCTGAAGGCCCGGCTGGCCGGCCTGCCGGTCGAAGTCGGGTGCGCGACCGAGGGGTTGGTCGCGGTCGCCACGGCGCCCGAGGCCGACATCGTCCTAGCGGCCGTGGTGGGGGCCGCCGGTCTTGTGCCGACCCTTGCCGCTATCAGGGCCGGAAAGGACATCGCCCTCGCGACCAAAGAGGTGATGGTGATGGCCGGGGAGGTGGTGATGGCGGAGGTGAAGGCCCGCGGCATCCGGCTCCTCCCTGTAGATAGCGAGCCGTCCGCCATTTTTCAGTGCCTGGGCGGTCACAACGGCACGCATCTCAAACGGGTCCTCCTGACCTCGTCCGGCGGCCCGTTCCGCAGTCGGCCCAAGGAGAGCTTCTCGAGTATCACCCCGGAGGAGGCCCTCAGGCACCCGACGTGGGTGATGGGAAAAAAGATCACCATCGATTCGGCCACACTGATGAACAAGGGGCTGGAGGTGATCGAGGCCAGGTGGTTCTTCGGCCTCGAGGCGGATCAGATAGAGGTGATCATCCATCCGCAGAGCATCGTGCACTCCCTGGTGGAGTTCCTGGACGGTTCGGTCCTCGCTCAGATGGCGCTGCCCGACATGGGATTGCCTATCCTCTATGCGTTGTCATACCCGGCGCGACTTCCGACCCCGTTGCCTCCTCTCGATCTCCATGCGCTCTCGGCCTTGACCTTCGAGCCGGTTGACCACGCGAAGTTCCCCTGCGTCGGATTCGCCTACCAGGCACTCGCGGCCGGCGGCACCTACCCAGCGGCCCTGAACGCGGCGAACGAGATGGCGGTGGACCTGTTTCTCTCCAGGCGGATCAGCTTCTCCGAGATCGCCGGCCTCATCGCCGACGTAATGGACAGACATCGAGGGCGGAAGATCGAGTGCGTCGAGGACGCCCTGGAGGCCGATCACGAAGTACGACGCCTGGTAGGCGAAACCCTGTCCGCGTAGAGAAGACAAGAAGGAAGAGTCAAGGACAAGGATGGTGATACCCCGATGGTAGGTTCTGTATCAGCGTTCGCGTCGAGTTTCCAGGCCGCGCTTGATCTCGGGCCGTACCTGTCGCGGCTCGATTACATCCTGTGGGCCGTCGTCGTTCTGGGCGTCCTCATCTTCGTCCATGAGCTCGGCCATTTCCTGGTCGCCAAGCGGGCGGGGGTCGCGGTCCTCAAGTTCTCGCTCGGCTTCGGCCCCAGGATCGCCGGGTTCACGCGCGGAGGAACCGAGTATCTCTTGTCTGCCATCCCGCTTGGCGGCTACGTGAAGATGCTGGGCGAGGATCCCAAGGAGGAGGTTGTCGATCAGGAGCGATCGTTCTCCTCCAAGCCGGTCGGGTGGCGCTCGCTGATCATCCTGGCCGGCCCGGGCGCCAATTTCCTTTTGGCGATCGCCATCTTCTGGGTGGTCTTCATGGTCGGGGTGCCCACCCTCGCCACGAAGGTGGGGGACGTCATGGACGGGTTTCCCGCCAAGGCGGCCGGCCTCCTTCGAGGAGACCGGATCGTGGCGATCGAGGGGCGACCGGTCGAGAGATGGGAGGAGTTGGCAAAACAGATCCACCAGAGCCCCGGGCGACCGGTTCGCCTGACGGTCCAACGAGGCGACCGCAGCTTCGACCTGAGCGTGGCGCCGAAGGCGACCAAGCAGAAGAATCTCTTCGGGGAAGAGCAGGAGATCGGCCTGCTGGGGATCGCCCCGGCTGAGGAATTCCTCACGGAGCGGAGCAACCCGATCGCCGCGTTCGGGATGGCGCTCTACAAGACCTACGACCTCAGCCGCCTGATCGTGATCACGTTCGTGAAACTGCTTCAGGGGGTCGTCCCGGCCAAGACGATCGGCGGGCCGCTTCTGGTGGCGCAGATGGCGGGGGAGCAGGCCCGCCTGGGCGTTCTGAACCTCTTGTTCTTCACGGCGCTCCTGTCCATCAATCTCGCCATTCTCAACCTCCTGCCGATCCCGATCCTGGACGGGGGACATCTCTTCTTCTCCCTGATCGAGGCGGTGCGCGGAAAGCCGGTCAGCATGCAGAAACGAGAGATGGCGCAGCAAGTCGGACTTGTCCTGCTGGTCGCCCTGATGATCTTTGCGTTCTACAACGACATCTTCCGACTTGTGGGAAGCAACTAGCGCCGCGCGCCAGGCGCCCGAACCCGCTATAACGTGAGGGAGCGATGATCGAACGACGCAAGACGCGACAGATCCAGGTAGGCAATCTCAAGATCGGGGGCGATGCCCCGGTGTCGATCCAGTCGATGACGAAGACCGACACGCGGGATGTGCAGGCGACCGTGGACCAGATCTGGGCGCTCGAGGTGGCCGGGTGCGATCTCGTCCGCGTCGGTGTCCCGGTCAAAGAGTCTGCCGAGAAGCTCGGCGAGATCCGCAAGCAGATTCGGATCCCCCTGGTCGCCGACATCCATTTCAACTACAAGCTCGCCCTGATCGCCCTCGAGCAAGGCGTGGACGGCCTCCGCCTGAACCCGGGCAACATCGGCGATCGCGCCAGGATCGAGCAGGTGGTCAAGGCGGCGGCCGAGCGGTCGATCCCGATCCGGATCGGCGTGAACGGCGGCTCCCTCGAGAAGGACCTGCTGGCCAGGGACGGCGGGGCAACCCCCCAAGGGATGGTGGACAGCGCGCTGCGCCACATCCGGATCCTCGAGGACCTGAATTACCGCGAGATC